>Ga0310345_10004408_pt1 | contig 12779 bp, 11 predicted proteins | sample HC15DNA20500_MG_FD_204667 | JGI IMG/M metagenome (GOLD analysis project Ga0310345, IMG submission 204667) | Marine microbial communities from station ALOHA, North Pacific Subtropical Gyre - HC15-DNA-20-500_MG | ecosystem: Environmental > Aquatic > Marine > Oceanic | place: Pacific Ocean: North... | reverse complement strand
CCTGCTGTTGATCGCCTCGACGCAATAGGCGATCCCTGCTTTCTCGGCATGCTCGCCCGCAGCCTGAAAGTGCTGAACGGCCTGCGCGCGCTGTGCTGCTGGGTCAACATCGATACGGCGCTGTTGGGGTGAGCCGTGGACCATCACTTTCGCCCCGAGTGCCTCAGCCAGATCGACAAGACGCAGCAGCGCGTCGCGCGTGAATGCCACCGTGGGCTGGTCCAGCGCGGTGATGTTGATGCCGGGCGGTGCCAAGGTGATGTAATGGAGGCTTGTGACTTCCAGCCCTTCCCCTTCGACTGTCCTGCGAATCTCGTTCAACTCAGCCGGAGTGAGCGCCAACGGGTTCTGCGCCAGCGTCATCGGGGCGATCTCGAGCCCATCGTAGCCAAGCGATTTGGCGAAAGCACACTGCTCCGCCAAAGGCATCGGCTGCAGCACCTCGTTGCATATTGCCAGTTTCATGAAATCCTTCCCGTCAAACACGCCTCCTGCCTTTATCCACGCGATCCAGTCAGATCATCGCTTGACAGGGAGCACAAGCATCAAATAAGTAACTGGTTAGTTACATATTGCCAAGGGAGGAAACATTGGCCACTCGTCGTATAGGCATCATCATGCACGGCATTACCGGGCGGATGGGCTACAACCAACATCTGGTGCGCTCGGTGCTCGCGATCCGCGATCAGGGCGGTGTCCAGCTCTCCAATGGCGACATGCTTCAGGTCGACCCGATCCTTGTCGGGCGCAATCTGGAAAAGGTGAAGGCAGTAGCCGAAAAGCACGGGGTTGCCCGCTATTCCGACGATCTTGATGCGGCGCTGGCCAATCCGGAAGACAAGATTTTCTTCGACGCAGGCGCCACAAAAATCCGCGCCGGTCTGCTTGAGAAGGCCTTGGCTGCGGGCAAGCATGTCTATTGCGAGAAGCCGACCTCGGATGATCTGGAAATCGCCATCGATATTGCCAAGAAGGCGCGCGCGTCCGGTCTCAAGCACGGCGTCGTGCAGGACAAGCTCTATCTGCCGGGCCTCATGAAGCTTAAGATGCTGCGCGACAGCGGTTTCTTCGGCGAAATCCTCTCGGTACGCGGCGAATTCGGCTACTGGGTCTTCGAAGGCGACTGGCAGAAGGCACAGCGTCCGTCCTGGAACTATCGAAAGGGTGATGGCGGCGGCATAATCATCGATATGCTGTGCCACTGGCGTTACGTGCTCGACCACACCTTCGCACCGGTCAAATCCGTTTCCTGCCTTGGCGCAACGCATATTCCGACGCGCGTGGACGAAAACGGCAACACCTATAAGGCCGATGCCGACGATGCGGCCTATGCGACTTTCGAGCTCGAAGGCGGCATCATCGCGCAGGTCAATTCAAGCTGGGCAGTGCGGGTGCGCCGTGACGATCTCGTCACCTTCCAGGTGGACGGCACCCATGGCTCCGCCGTCGCCGGCCTTCACAAATGCTGGACCCAGCACCGCGTGAACACGCCAAAGCCCGTCTGGAACCCGGACCAGCCGCAGACCATGGACTTCTTCGACGACTGGGAGGAAGTGCCGGACAACTGGCCTGCCGATAACGGCTTCAAGGTTCAGTGGGAAGAGTTCCTGCGCCATGTCGCCGAGGACGCGCCTTGGGAGTTCGGTCTGGAAGCGGGCGCGCGTGGCGTCCAGCTTGCCGAACTCGGCCTCAAATCCTGGGAAGAGCGCCGCTGGCTCGATGTTCCCGAACTGAAGTTCTGAGGGAGCGGCGACACATGCTGAACCTTCCCAATCCCGACGGCAGTGTTTCGGCCTACAAGCTGAAGAACACGCCGGTTCAACTGGAAAAGCGTGATGCGGCTGGTTTCAGCCGCATCGCCTATGCCGCCGCCCATGTGGTGGCCGACCCGCTTGCCGACAATGACCCTTGGGTGAACCTGGTGATCGACTGGGAGCGCACGCTGGCCTTCCGCCACCACCTCTGGGACCTGGGCCTGGGCGTGGCCGAGGCCATGGACACCGCACAGCGCGGCATGGGCCTTGGCTGGCCTGAAGCACGGAAGCTTATTGAGCGAGCGCTCAAGGAGGCGAAGTCACGTCCCGGCGCGGTGATCGCCTGCGGTGCAGGTACGGACCATCTCGCACCCGGCCCCGATGTATCAATCGACCAGATCATCGCCGCCTATGAGGAACAGATTGAGGCGGTGGAAGCCCATGGCGGGCGCATCATCCTCATGGCCAGCCGCGCGCTGGCGGCAGCGGCGAAGAGCCCGGACGACTATGCCCGCGTCTATGATCGTATTCTCAGCCAGGTGAAGGAGCCGGTCATCATCCACTGGCTGGGTGAGATGTTCGACCCGGCACTGGAAGGCTATTGGGGCGAGAACGACCATATGGCCGCCATGGATGTGGCTCTTGGCGTGATCGCGGCCAATGAGGCGAAGGTGGACGGAATCAAGATTTCGCTTCTTTCCAAGGAGAAGGAAATCACCATGCGCCGCAAGCTGCCCAAATCGGTGCGCATGTATACCGGCGATGACTTCAACTATGCGGAACTGATCGCGGGCGACGCGGAAGGCCATTCCGATGCGCTTCTGGGCATTTTCGATGCGATCGCGCCTGTCGCATCCTCCGCTTTGGAAGCACTTGGAAAGGGCGAGGAGAAGAAATTCTTTGACTTCCTCGACCCGACGGTGCCGCTGTCGCGTCACATCTTCAAGGCCCCTACCCGCTTCTACAAGACGGGCGTGGTGTTCCTTGCCTGGCTGAACGGCCTGCAGGACCATTTCACCATGATCGGCGGCCAGGAATCGACGCGGTCCACCCAGCATCTGGCGGAGTTGTTCCGCCTTGCCGATGATGCGCGTGTCCTGCTTCAACCGGACCTTGCGGTTGAGCGCATGCGTGCCTTGATGGCCGTGCGTGGCGTCGAGCAGGCCTGAGGCTTTGATGCGACGAATGATCCTTCCGCAGATTGCTGCGGAGGGGCAATGCGGGAGGAGATTTCAATGTCGGACGCACCACGGATAAAGCTCGTCGAGGCGCAGGCTTTCGAGCGGGACATCCCGTTTCGCTTCGCCTTCCGCTTTGGTGCGGCCGAGGTTCGCTCCGCACGTCAGGTCTTTTTGCGCGTGCAGATCGAAGATGAGAGCGGGCGCACCGCGCGCGGCTGGTCCGCAGAAATGATGATGCCGAAATGGTTCGACAAGAACCCTGGACTCTCGCCCCAGGACAACACGAACCAACTGCGCAGATCGCTGCATCTTGCCATGGATGCGATGGCGAATGCCGATAGCGGAACGGCCTTCGGACTGCATGCGGCAATCGAAGCCGACCATCATCACGCCTGCGCGCGTCAGGGCCTGCCCGGCCTGATCGCCTCCTTCGGGCTGGCACTGGTTGACCGCGCCATGCTCGATGCCTTGGCGCGGCTCTGCAAGCTGCCTGTCGAAAGACTGATCCAGCGCAATCTCGCGGGCATCACCGCGCAGACCGCGCCGGATTTGCAGGGCTTCAACCTCGATACATTTCTGGCGCGGCGGCGTATCGCTTCGGATATCGCCGTGCGCCATACGGTAGGCCTGGGGGATGCATTGGTGGCGGAAGATGTCTCTGCGCCTCTCGACGACGGTCTTCCGCAGACGCTCGAAGAGGTAATCGCCGCCTATGGGCATCGCTATTTCAAACTGAAGATCGGCGGCGATGTCAGCGCTGATATTGCACGTCTCGAACACATCACGTCAGTCCTCGAACGCCTGCAGCCCGACTACCGCGCGACGGTGGATGGCAATGAGCAGTATCGGGACGAGGATCATGTTCTGCAGTTTCTGGAGGCGCTGGAGAGCAATCGGAAACTTGCGCCACTGCGAGACAAACTTCTCTTTCTGGAGCAACCAATCGCGCGTGCCGCTGCACTTGAGGCGCCGATGGGACGCAGCAGCGAACGAGTGCTGCTTGAAGTGGACGAGTCGGATGCCTCGATGGACGCTTTCGTCCAAGCACGTGACCTTGGCTATTCCGGCATTTCATCCAAATCCTGCAAGGGCTTCTACCGTGCCTTGCTGAACCGCGCACGGATCGAAAACTGGAATACGCAAAATGGGCGCAAACGGTTTTTCATGTCGGCGGAAGATCTGACGACACAGGCGGGCGTGGGGCTGCAACAGGATCTCGTTCTGGCGGGACTGGTCGGTGCTGAACATGTAGAGCGTAACGGCCATCATTTCGTGCGCGGCATGGCCGGTGCCCCTGAAACCGAGCTGCGCCAGTGGGCGCAGTATCACGGTGATCTCTACCGCCCGCTCGAAGGCAATCTGCAACTGGATATTCGGCAGGGTCGCATATCCCTCAAAAGCGTTGCTGCGGCGACGGGCCTCGGCGTCTCGGTCGAACCCTACTGGGCGGCCATGGAACCAATGAAACGGGAGGAAACTGCATCATGAGCCTGAAAGGCCGCCTTTCCATCAATCTGGCCACGACCCGCGGCAGCTGGGGCTTCAAGGACGCCGTCGATGGCTGTCTGCGCCATGGCATCACTGCAATCGCGCCCTGGCGCGACCAGGTGGCCGAAATCGGTCTTGCCGAGGCTGCTCGGATCGTGAAGGACAACGATCTGCAGGTGACAGGCCTTTGCCGTGGCGGCATGTTTCCCGCCGAGGACAAGGCCGGGCTGCAAGCCAATATCGATGACAACAAGCGCGCAATTGATGAAGCGGTGGCGCTCAATGCCGACTGCCTCGTTCTCGTCGTTGGCGGTCTGCCCGGCTCCTCGAAGGACATTGTCGAGGCGCGCAAGATGGTAACGGACGGCATTGCAGCCATTCTGCCCCATGCGCGCGAAAACAACATGCCGCTCGCCATCGAACCGCTGCACCCGATGTATGCTGCCGATCGCGCCTGCGTGAATACGTTAGGTCAGGCGCTGGACATCTGCGTGGAGCTGGGGTCAGGCGTAGGCGTGGCCATCGATGTCTATCACGTCTGGTGGGACCCGCAGCTTGAGGAGCAGATCGCGCGCGCAGGCCAGATGGACGCGATCCTCGCCCATCACATCTGCGACTGGCTGGTGCCGACGCAGGACATGCTTCTCGACCGTGGCATGATGGGGGACGGGGTCATCGACCTGCCGGCCATTCGCCAGATGATCGAAAGAGCTGGCTTTCACGGGCCGCAGGAAGTGGAAATCTTCTCCCGGGACAATTGGTGGAAGAAGCCCGGTGATGAGGTTCTTCAGACCTGCGTGGAACGGTTCGAAACTGTTTGCTAGCCCAAGCCGGTGCGTCGCTTCCTCAGGCGACGCGCCTTGTCCATGTGCGGTTGCCAAAGAGCCGCAACATTTCCATTTCCGGAACCGGCTTGCTGAAGAAGTAGCCTTGCGCCTCATCACAGCCGCTTTCGCCAACGAGCTTGAGCTGGTCGGCCGTCTCGACACCTTCCGTCACCGAAACCACTCCAAGCGCATCTGTCAGACTGATGATCGCGTCGATGATGGCGCGGTGGGCGGCGTTGGTTTCCATGTCTGCCAGGAAGGACCGGTCGATCTTGATCTTGTCGAAGGTGAACTTGCGCAGATAGGCGAGCGATGAATAGCCTGTGCCGAAATCGTCGAGCGAGATGCGGATGCCAAGCGCCCTCAGCTTGCGCAGGGCGCGGTGGACATCGGAATTCTCCTCAAGAAGCAGAGTCTCTGTGACTTCCAGCTCCAGCCGGCTTGGCTCAAGCCCCGTTTCATGGAGAACGGTTGTGACGGTCTCGACAATGTCGGATCGTTGAAACTGAACTGCCGAGACATTGACGGCAATGTTTACCGTGCTTGGCAGAAGCGTTGCAGTTGAACACGCCTTTTTCAGAAGCCACGCACCAAGCGGGACGATGACCCCGCTTTGCTCCGCCAGCGGAATGAACTCGTCGGGCGGCACATTGCCCAAAGGTGTGTTCGGCCAGCGCAGCAATACTTCCATGGTGGTAATCTTGCCTGAACGCAGATTCACGATCGGCTGGTAGTGCAGCGCGAAATCTTCCTCGTAATCTGCCGTGCGCAGGGCGAGTTCGAGCAGGCGCTTGCGCTGCAGGCGCACATCCATCTCCGGCTCGAAGAAGCGGAAGCTTCCGCGTCCGGCGGCCTTTGCACTGTAGAGAGCGGAGTCCGCGCTGCTTAGAAGAGCATCCCAGTCGACCTCATTGCCATTGGTCTGGGCAATGCCGACGCTGACGCCGATGACGACATCATGCTCATCAATCTGGTAGGGCTGACTGATGGAATCGATCAGGTTCTGCGCCAGCTCGGAGGATTGATCGACATTCATATCCTTGATCACGACTATGAATTCGTCACCGCCAAGGCGTGCAATGATGCCTCTATCGGCGACCGCCGCCTTAATGCGCGCAGCCACTTCCTGCAGAAGCGCGTCGCCGACCGGATGGCCGAGCGTATCGTTGACATGTTTGAAGTCGTCGAGGTCGAGACAAAGAACCGTTGTGTCCTCTACAACGCGCTTGCCATTGATCACGCCGTCTTCCAGAAATTCGCGCAGCAGCCTGCGGTTTGGCAGCCCGGTCAGAAGATCGTGGCGGGCCATATGGGCAAGGTCGGTCGCCGCGCGCTTCAGATCCCTGTTGGCATTCTTCAGTCGCGACTGGGTGCGGGCAAGGGTTCGGTTCTGCACCGCAAGAAGCCCCGCCAGCGCCAGTCCGCACAGGATGAAGCCCAGTGCGGTCGCCATGAAGGTGCGGTGAACACCCAGCAGATCCTGCTCGTATTCTGTTATTTTCACACTGGTGAAGTAGGCAGCCTCCGACGACATCCTAACAAGGTCTGCCTCCAACGGCTGCATGATGTCGAAAATGGCTTCTGCGCTTCCCGGCTCCTCGATATTCGCAACATAAGGCTCCATCTGCTTTACGGCTGCAGAAGCACGCGCGATCACCTGCTGGCGAAAACTCTCCTGTGCTGCAAATTCAGCAAAAAAGCCGCGGCCGAAGACTTGTGTACGTCCCTTGAGGATCTCGTAGCGAAGCTTCAATTCGTCACGCGCTTCAGGCGTGGGATTGCTTCTATAGGCAGTCACACGCTGGAACAGGCGGATGAACTCGTTGAACCCCTGACTAGCGCTCCATGCCACATCATAGCGAGAGACGTGGCTGAGCGGTTTCTGCTGCTCGAAGATGATCAGCGAGAGGTAGCCCGCAGCAATCGCGAAGGCCAGCGTGGTCGCGATGAGCACGGCCTTGAGATAGCGGAACACCGCGGAGATGCGGCTATGGGAGAGGCTGGGGCTCCTCATCAAAGGTGCCTTCAGCGAACGACCAGACGCGCGACTTGCCAGGCTGAACGGGCGTAATAAAGCTGACTGTGCAGGTTCTCGCCATCATAGGGATAGATGATGAACAGCGGTCCCTTGTCGCTGATCGGCATATATTCGCCGTCGCGCTTCAGCGCGAGGATGACGCCATGCTCATAGAAATCGGTGATGGGAATGACGGTGCTGTAGTCATTCAGGGCCATGGCCACGACTTCCTTACCTTCTGCACCCAGAAGCTCCAGAAGGTCTTCGACCGGGACGCCTTCAAATGCCACGGTGCCATCATGCCAGGGCGTGGTGGTCTTGACCGTCTCCGTTCCCAACGCCTCGAGCATTGCGCGGTCGAACACCGCGGCATCCTCAGCATTGGTAACGGTGATTTTGCCCTCTACGCGCAGGATCACATCGCCTTCAGGGCTGTCCAACTGCGTGTCCTGAGCAGAAGCTCCAAAGCTCAACACAGATGAAACGGCCAAGGCGGCCATGACTGGAGTAAATCGGCCCTTCAGCCAAGACATCTTCATCTTCAACGCTCCCGCAACGCGTTCTGTGCAGCGTGAAAATCGCTGCATCCCCCCTCAGCGTCGCACGGGAGGGTTCACATAATGTTACCGGCAGACGGTTGAGGCTTTTAATTCGGCTTTCATGGTCGATTGCCGTTCGAATATGCCCGCCAACAGGTCAAAAATGCTGTATTCTGTCGGAATCAGCAGCCTGAGATTGTACATTGCGTAGGGGGAAGTCGGGGGTGACGCTCACAGTTCATGGCGTAAAGGTTCCGATCGAAGCGACAGAAGTATCTCCGGTGGTCTGGGAGGCACTGGCTTCAGGAACATATGAGGCCAAGGAAGCCCGGTGGATCACCAAATGCGTGCGCCCCGGAGACCGGGTGCTAGAGCTTGGCAGCGGGATTGGCGTCGTTACCACTCTGATTGCAGCTATTCCCGACGTGCGGGTTTGGGCCTATGAGGCCAATCCGCTCACCGTCGCGCTGGCGCGCCGCGTTCTGGAGGCGAATGCGATTGCCAATGTCACGCTCAGGCAAGGAGTCCTCACCGCAGGCGCTTCGAAAGATCTGCCCTTCTATATCCGTGCGGATCTGTGGATGTCCTCCATGGACGAGAAGCAGGGCCCGTATCTCAAGGTCGTGCAACTTGCCTCATCAGATATCGACGCCTTTGTCTCGCGCAACGAGATTGATGTACTGGTCATGGATATCGAAGGTGCCGAGCGTGACCTTCTGCAAAATGCGGAATTGCCGGGCGTGGACAGGATCTTTCTGGAGCTCCATGACCATCTCTACGGCCTTGCCGGCATTCGCGACATCACTCAGGCGCTGGCTGAAAAAGGTTTCGGCTACGACCCACGCGGGTCCAGCGGACCCTGTGTCCTGTTTTCTCGCGATGATGCACCACGGGCATATCAGGAGGAAGCGGAGTGGGCCTGACGCTCCGCTTCTAACGCAGAATTTCAGCCGTCAGCATCAGGCTGCGGCTTCTCCTTCCAGCGCCTTCAGCACGGCATCACGCATTGGCATCGGAGCCACCGCACCGAAGCCCTGCGTGGAGAGGGCTGCAGCGGCATTGGCATATCGTGCGGCCTTGAACGGGTCCTGCGTGCGGAGATATTCGGCGAGGAAGTTGCCGTCGAACGTGTCGCCCGCCCCCGTTGCATCCACGGCATTGACGCGGATACCGGGCACCTTGCGGCGCTCATCCTGTGTCGCGATCAGGCAGCCTTCGGCTCCAAGCGTAAGCGCAACCACCTTTGCGCCGTCCTTCAGGTAGTGGTCGGCAATCGCGTCAGGATCGCTCAGCCCTGTCAGCTGTTCGGCATCTTCAAGGCCCGGCAATGCGATATCGGTCATTGCCATGGCGGCACCGATCATCGCCCGCGCACGCTCCAGCGGCCATAGCTTCAGACGCAGATTGGTGTCGAACGAAACCAGCGTGTCGTTTTCGCGTGCAACGGAAATGGCTTCCAGAACCGCGTCTGCGGCGCTTGAACTGATAGCCATGGAGATGCCGGACATATGCAGGATGTCGGCCTTGGCGATGTAATCGCGCGGCAGGTCTGCGGGCGTAACCCGGCTCGCAGCCGATCCTTCGCGCAAATAGGAGAACACGTGTCCCTTCTCGCCGTGGCTCACGAAATAGACACCCGTATGGGCTTCGGCCTTGCGCAACACACGTGATGCATCGACGCTGTTCTCCGCCCAGAGCCTGGCAATGCTGTCGCCGAACTCATCTTCACCGAGCGCGGTGAAATAGCCGACCTCGGCACCTGCGCGTGCAGCCGCAATCGCGCAGTTGGAGGTATCGCCGCCATGGCCGAAGAGATAGCGCCCGGAATCGTCAACCTGGTTGAACTCGATGAGCGGCTCGCCCATGCACACGATACGCGGACTTGTCATTCCCTTCTCCCTCACGGCCTGGCGGAACTTTACCGCCCATGAAATCCGGCCTCTTTGAAGTCGATTTCACGGTGAACGGCAAGCGCTTGCGGCCCTCAAACCGTCATTTGCGTACGAAAAGCTGTGGCTGCAGGGGTGTTCGGCCCGACTTCTAGATAAACATCGTGCCCATGCCGACACCTGTGCCCGGCGGCGGGCTTGCAAGATCGAAGAGTTCCGACAGCCTGCTGCCGGGATAGAATGCGGCGTGATAGGATGCGCGGCGGCGCACCCGACGGAACCAGTCGCGTGCGGCTTCAAGGCCGGTATCATCCAGCAAATCAAGCCCCAGATCTTCGGCCCGATCCAGAACGGGGGCGACGAAGAGGTCTGCCAGAGTGATCTGGCCACCCATGATCCAGTCGCGGCCATCTTCAAGCGCAAGATTGAGCTGGGCTGCCGCTTCGCGCAACTCTGCTATCGCCACATTCAGCTCTTCCTCCCGCACATGGCGGCCACGCATGCGCGCCATATAGGTGGCACGGGTGGGTTGCAGCCTGCCACGCAAGGCTGCCGATGCGTCCGGCGCGGCTGCCGGCGCGTTAAAGACGCGTTGTGCAGATGGATATTGAACCGCCGGCATGACCATGTTTTCTACAAAGCGCAACCAGCTGCGCATTTCCGCGCGCGCATCGGGGCGCCAAGGCACCAGCGGCGGCTCGGGAAAGACCTCATCCAGATATTCGGCGATGGAGGAAGAACCGATTATCTGGTTCGAGCCGTGCAGCAAAGTGGGGACCATGCGAGGCACCGGCGGCGTGGTATGCCGCGGCTGTGGAAGCGTCACTCGGTCGTTCCCGATCTGCACATCACGGAAGTCGAGGCCTTTTTCCGCCAGAACAAGACGCACCTTCTGGCTGCAGGTAGAGTGGGCACTGTTATAAAGAACGAGTTCCATTTTCTCTTCTCCTGGCACACCTGTTCCAAGGGTTGCCGATCTGGCTTCATCTTCAACAGGGACAGGCCCTGCCGAGATGATCTGGTTCCTATCCTTTCCTTGGCGTCGCGGCTTCGCGGAAACCGCCCAGCAGGAAGGCCTTCAATTGCTGCATCATGTGATCAACATTGTCGGGCGAAACATGCTCACGCGTCACATACTGGATGCGACCGACGCCGCCGGAATCCGACACCCCGAGCAGGACAGCACCGATCATGAAAAAGTAGCGCCAGGCCAGATCCGCCTCTGTGAGATGCGGGACCACGGTTTTCAGGACCTGGACAACACGTGCGGCGAAGGGGTTGAAGTGCTTCGACAGCAACTGGTTCGTCACTTCATTGGGTGCGGTGCGGCTGTTGAGGATCAGCTTGAGCAACAGGCGACCATAATTGCGCGTGCCGGGAAAGGCATAGGGCTCGATGAAGATGTCAATGACCTCTTCGAGTGTGATCGGAGCACCGCCGCCCGCAGCGCGCTCTTCGGCCTGGTCCAGCAATGTATGACGGCGGTCGTTGATGCGCTCTGCCATCCGGTCGAGCACTGCAAAGACGAGTTGCTCCTTGGAGCCATAATAGTAGTTCACCGCAGCGACATTAACGCCAGCCAATGTCGTGATCTGACGCAGCGAGGCCTGCTCGATGCCCTGATCGGAGAATACGCGCTCTGCCGCGTCAAGAATGCGGTCGCGCGGGGTGGGTTGGTCGGCGCCTTCGGCGCTATCAGAAACAAAACTCATGATTGAAACAGTCGTTTCAAATTCCCGTATTGTCAAGGGCACGAGAAGGGTCGATGTGTATGCAGATAGTATTTTATGGGAGAGCGTACCGCAAACCCGCTCAGTGATTTGCGCAATGACCCCGCTTCTGCAAAAAGCGCCTCACCAAGTCGTCATTTTCCAAAGCTGTAGCAATCATGAAGAACTTCGACATCACCCTTTCGTGCGAAGACCGCCCCGGCATCGTGGCCGCAGTAACGGCGCGGCTGGCGGGTCTGGGTGCGAATATCGCGGAGTCGAACCAGTTCTGGGACCGGCAGACAAACCGGTTCTTCATGCGCATCTCGTTCACGGCGCCTGCAGAAAGCACCAGTGGCGAAATCGAACAGGCTCTGGCGTCGGTGGTAGCCGAGTTTGGCATGGAAACAGCGCTGATCGACCGGAGCCGCAAGCCGAAAATCATCGCGATGGTTTCCCGCTTTGACCACGCGCTCTTGCATCTGCTCTACCAGATCCGGGTCGGCTGGCTTGATGCGGAGGTCGTGGCCATCGTTTCAAACCACGAAGATTCTCGCCGCACGGCCGAGATTGAAGGCATCCCCTATCACTACTGGCCGGTGACGAAGGCAAACAAGGTGGAGCAAGAAGCCAAGCTTCTTGATCTGGTGGAAGAAACCGGTGCCGATCTCGTCGTGCTCGCCCGCTACATGCAGGTGCTCTCCGACAATCTCTCAAACAGGCTGTTCGGGCGCGTCATCAACATCCACCACTCCTTCCTGCCAAGCTTCAAGGGCGCGCGTCCCTATCAGCAGGCATTCGAACGTGGTGTGAAAGTCATTGGCGCAACCGCGCATTACGTGACGGCCGATCTCGACGAAGGCCCGATCATCGAGCAGGAGACCGAGCGCGTGACCCATGCGATGAGCGTGGAAGACCTCGTTCACACGGGCCGCGACATCGAATCACGCGTGCTGGCCCGTGCGGTGAAACTGCATCTGGAAAGCCGCGTCATGCTCAATGGCCGCAAGACGGTGGTCTTTGCCAAGGGCTGAGCGTGCTCCTCAAGCGATCTCGATCTCGCACCAGTGGCGATAGGGCGCGTCCGGGGTCACGATCGTGTTCGGGAAATGCGGATTGTTCACCGCATCAGGGAATTTTTGATCCTCGAGGCAAAGCCCGGCGTGACGCCCGTATCGCACGCCATTCAGGCCCGGCACCGGCACGTCGAGCTTCGACCCGTTATAAAGCTGCAGGCCCGGCTGATCGGTGAACAGCTTCAGGGTGAGGCTGTCGTCCGGAGCGACGAGGATGACCGCGGGATCTTCTGCCGTGCGGCCGGTATCAAGCACGAGATTGTGGTCGAATTCCTGCGGCATTCCAGCCGCGTCACGCA
>Ga0310345_10004405_pt1 | contig 12784 bp, 13 predicted proteins | sample HC15DNA20500_MG_FD_204667 | JGI IMG/M metagenome (GOLD analysis project Ga0310345, IMG submission 204667) | Marine microbial communities from station ALOHA, North Pacific Subtropical Gyre - HC15-DNA-20-500_MG | ecosystem: Environmental > Aquatic > Marine > Oceanic | place: Pacific Ocean: North... | reverse complement strand
CGGAAACTGAATGAAAGCGCGAAGGAGTGTGGTCGTGAGCATGAAAGAGCTGTGCGTGGGAGGGATGCTGTTGGTGTTGTCGGTCGCCAGTGTGGTGGCTGGTAATGCACTGGATTTGGTCGATGCCGTCCGAGAAGGGGACCGGGAGGCGGTGCGTTCCCTGCTCAGTGAGTCGACCGATGTGAATGCCTCCCAGGCAGATGGAGCGACGGCTCTGGCCTGGGCGGTTCACCGGGACGATGTGGTGACGGTGGAGCTTCTGATTGCGGCTGGGGCCGACGTCAATGCGGCCAATGTCTACGGGGTGACACCTCTTTCCCTGGCCTGCACCAACCGGAACGCCGGTATCGTGGAGAAGCTCTTGGGCTCCGGGGCAAATCCCAACCTGGCTCAGGACAGCGGAGAGACTGCGCTCATGAGTTGTACGCGCACGGGCAGCGAAGAGGGGGCGCGATCGCTGCTGGTCCATGGTGCCGACGTCAACGCGAAAACAATCGAGAGAGGGCAGACCACTCTCATGTGGGCGGCGGCCATTGAGCCGGCGATCGTCGGGATGCTGATCGAGCATGGAGCGGACGTCGCGGCCCGGTCCAATCGACTGGGTGTTTACACGCCCAGAATTCCGGATTTTCCCGATGTCACTCCCCAGGGCGGTCCCGTGCATCAGGGTTTCCGAAAAACCATCTATCACCCCAAGTTCAAGGGCGGCTTTACCCCCTTGATGTTTGCCGCCCAGGCCGGAAACGTCGAGTCAGCCCGAGTCTTGCTGGCGGCAGGAGCGGACGTGAATGAGGGGACCCAGGAAGCGGGTCCGCCATTGCTGCTGGCCGCCTCCAATGGCCGGGAGCAGGTGGCCATTTTATTGTTGGAGAAGGGGGCGGATCCGAATGCAACCGACGGTTATGGTATGACCGCACTGCACTGGGCCCTGGAAGAAGGAGTGGTTGGCATGTCGGGGGGGCATACCCAAACCGATCCTTACTGGGTGCACCCCAACAGCCGGGAATTGGTGAAGGCCCTGCTGGCCCGGGGAGCCGATCCAAATGCTCGAATTGAAAGCGATTTCATGCCTTATCACATCCATCGTTGGGGCCGCGGTGCCCAGCAGGAACCCCCCCAGGTGAGCCAGGCCGGAGCTACCCCATTTATAATGGCTGCTGCATCGGCTGATGTTGCCGCCATGCGTCTTCTGCTGGAGGCGGGGAGCGATCCTTTAATTGCGACTTTTGATGGAACGACGTCTCTGATGGTGGCCGCAGGGCTGGGCGTCAATTTGGGAATTAGAGGCACCGACGCACTTAGTACCGCACCGAAAATTGTCACGAGTACAGGTGAGATCCGGAATAAGGTCCTTGAGGCTGTCCACCTCGCCTGGCAGTTAGGGAACGATGTCAATGCGATCGGTCCGGATGGCCGCAGAGCTATTCACGGTGCGGCACTATATGGGTTGAGCGAAGTGATTCGGTTCCTGAGAGAAAAGGGCGCTGACTTGGATGCCCAGGATATGTGGGGACAGTCGGCGATGAGCATCGCCATGGCCGATCCCGACGGCCTGATCTATCGCCACCTTCCGACCAAGGGCCAGGACAGTACCTTCCGTCGGCGATCCAAAAAGGACGAGAAGACGATCGAGCTTCTTCTCGGTTTTGGGGCCAAACCTTATATCCCCACAGGCCGGGATCTGAAGGGGTTTTAGAAGGCTTTATGGACCGGCTTCACCGGCTTTCCGATCGTTCCTTCGCGAGCTGCTTGAGATAGTGGCCCTCTTCCTCCTCAACGAAATGCCGGTACCCTTCCGGATCGATGAAGGGATTCTCTGCGGCACCTGCCTCCCGTGATTCAGAAGCTGCTGGAGGAAGCCAGTGAGAGCGAAGAGAACTCAGATGGGGAGAGGTCCGAGGTCTAAGCATGAGTCTACTGGAAACCGTTCCGATTGTTTGTCCATACTGCGGTGAGCGGGTCGAGGTGGTGGTCGACTGCTCGATTGGATTCCAGGAATATGTGGAGGACTGCCACGTCTGTTGCCAACCTATCGGCCTGAATGTTTCCCTGGATGATGAGGGTGACCCGAAAATTGAGGCGTGCCATCAGGATCAATAGCATATTCGTCTTGAAAAACATTCAATATGCACCTTGAATTTGGTATTTTAATTCTGGGATCCCAAAATGCTATCAACTATAGTTGTGCAAACCTGTGAAGCCCTGACCTTCATCAAACAGACCTTCGGTTCCCATTTTCCTTCGCAGAGCACCGCCTTTGTTGACCGGGTGTTTGAGCGAGTGGGCGAATTGTTCGAAGGTAAGTATCCAGGCTATCAGCCCAGCGACACCTCTTATCACGACTTCACCCACACTTGTGCAGCCACCGTGGCGGTGGCACGAATTGTGGATGGGCACCTTCGAAGTGGGAAGCATCCCACCCTGACCCACCGCGATATTGAGTTGATGGTTGTGGCCAGCTTCCTACATGACAGCGGGTTCATCAAGGAAATCGGTGATGATGGAGGCACCGGTGCCAAATACACTCTGACTCATGTCGCACGGAGTGGAGAATTTGCAGCAAAGTTCCTGGATGAGTTTGACGTGACTACGGACGAAGTTCGCCTCGTTCAACTCGCGATCGAGTGTACCGGAATCCAGGTTGACATCGACAGTCTTCCCTTTAATGACGATCGAGAACGATTTATCGGTTGTGTAGTGGGCACGGGCGATATGCTGGGCCAGATGGCCGCTCCCGACTATCCGGAAAAACTGGACCGGCTCTACAGCGAGTTTGAAGAGGCGGCCTCCTACCCCGAAGCCGAAGGCAGTGGAATTGACACCTACACCAGTGTCAACGACCTGATGGCCAGAACTCGTGGTTTTTATAAGCATTACGTTCAGCGCATGCTCGAAACTCAATGGGGAGGAGTCTACCAGGCACTTGAGCACCACTTTGAGGGGGGTGAGAATGTCTATTTTCAGTCGATCGACGCCAACCTCGACCGCATTGATCAGATGCTTCAGTCCACGTAAGTAGCGGGCTGCCTCCGGACTTCAGGAATACCCGTCTTCTCAGCCAGGAATCGATTGACCGCACGGGGTGAGGTGGGTTGTCGGGCGGCCTGAGCGTGCGATCAGGATCGAGCATTCTCCTTTTGTGGGGCCATGAAAATGACGTCAGCAGCTCAGACCAGCAGCCGTTACCGGTGGACGATGTTGAGTATGTTGCTGGTCATCAGCATGGTCACCTACATCGACCGGGTGAATATTTCCATAGCCGGAAAGTACATTCGGGACGTTTACGGGTTGTCCCCGGTGGACATGGGGCAGATCTTCAGTGCTTTCGTGTTTGGATACGCACTGTTTCAGATCCCTTCCGGATGGCTGGGCGACCGTGTGGGGCCCCGCCGACTCCTCACCTTCGCCATCTTGTGGTGGTCCCTAAGGTCGGCCCGTGCCGTGCCCCGGCTCTTTTTCATGATGTCGCTGATCAGAAGCTCCGGTGAGTCCTGGATTCCTTTTCGGTACTGGGCTTGGGTGCCGGCAGCAGGAATCATTCCCGAGGAGAGTCCGGTGCTGCCAAAGGGCACCGAATCTCTCTCGAGAACCAGCACCTGGGCGCCCGCCTCCTGGGCAGCCAGAGCTGCGATCAGGCCGCAGGCTCCTGCGCCCACTACTACCACTGCAACGGAGACGCCGAAGGCAATTCCATCCGGTGGAAGAACGTCGGGATTTTCGTGGCTGGACACTAAGGTTTCTCCTCACCAGGCGATGAAAACATCCGTCCTGACTTTAACTGGGGCCTCCGGTGTTGGCAAGGTTTAGCCTTGAGGCCGGGGGCCGGCTGGCGTATGCTTTGGCTAACTAGACAGCGAAAGGCTTCAAGATATTCAGGCGCGAACTCGCAGGGAATAAGTCATGAGGTTGAAAATCGGGAACAGGGTGCTGACGTTTCCTGTGCTTCTTCTGCTCGGTTTTCAGGCCGAGCTTCAGCCTTCGATCCTTACCCAGTTCATCCCCTTATCCGAAGAGGCGGAGCAAGGTCATGTCCAGGAGGTTTTCCCCGGGGCGGATGCCTTCTCAACCAAGCAGGGCAACCCTGCCTACTACAAGGCCTACCAGGTGGACTCCCAAACCGACCGCAGAACGCTGCTGGGCTTTGTTTTTTTCACCATCGATGCGGAACCGCGAGAGCGGGGATACGACGGCCCCATCAATATTGCTGTTGGGCTGGACCTGCAGGGTGAGATCACCCGGATCAAGGTGGTCGCGCACAGGGAGCCTTACGGTTATTTTTCAATCGATCGAGCCAGGTTTGCCGAACAGTTCGAGGGCAAAAGCATTCGCGATCGCTTCAGAGTGGGACGAGACATCGATGCCGTTTCCCGGGCCACCATATCGATTGGCACGGCCTCCCGGTCGATCAGAAAGGGTGCCCGCAGGATCGTTAAACAGTACCTGGCCGAAGAGGGTGGCGACCGGTGAACCATAAGGTGGCGACCCTTCTTTTTTGCCTTCTGACGATGCCTGCGGCCTACCCGCAGGCAGACGCACCGGCGACCGAAGATGAGCAGCGGTCGGAGGCCCCTCCCCTTTCCTTAGCCGAGCTGGATGCCCTGATGGACGAGGAGAGTGAGGACGACGAGATCGCTGCTGTGATCGGGGAACAGGTGGTTGACTTGCTGGCGCTGTCCGCTTTCCTCTGCCTGGCCCTGGTCAGCTTCTTTCACAAAGGTACTGCCCTCAAATACGTGACCATGATTGTTTCGATCCTGTACCTGGGTTTTTTGAGGAGCAACCTGGTCTCCGTGGTCAATATTTTCGGCCTGCTGGAGTGGAACTTCCCGCTCTTCAAGTACAATCTTTCCTGGTATCTCCTGATCGTCTTTACCGTGGTTACCACGGTGCTGTGGGGAAGGCTCTATTGTGGACGGATTTGCTCATTTGGCGCTCTGACTCAACTTCTTGACCGGATTCTCCCTTCCAGTTTCAGATTCGAACTTCCTACGTGGGTTGATAGTCGGGCCATTTACCTCAAGTATGCCCTGCTGGGAGCAGCGGTCCTGTATTTTCTGGTCACCCACGACAATAGTATTTATCGATATATCGAACCCTTCTGGATGTTCACCCTGAGCGGAACCACCCTGATGTGGGTCCTGCTGGGAATCCTTCTTCTCACCACGGTTTTTATCAGGAATTTCTACTGCCGCTATCTTTGTCCTCTGGGAGCGGCACTTGGACTGATTTCCAACCTCACGGTTTTACGAATCAAAAGATGGGGTGAGTGCGACTCCTGCAAGATCTGCGAGAAGGCCTGTGAGTGGGGAGCGATTCAAGGACCCAGGATACTGGTGACCGAATGTGTTCGATGTGACGACTGCGAGAAGCTCTACAGGGATGAGAAAAAATGTCCCCATTGGCTTCTGATAAAAAAGGCAGCCGCTCCGCGTGAGGATCCCAGTCTGACTCAGATTGAGTCCATGGAGGTGTCACGATGAGCAAAACAGCTTCTTTCCTTCAATGCCTGGCCCTGACCCTTGGCAGTGCCCTGAGCCTTGCCTACGCGGAGTGCCCCAGCTGGGAGGAGCTTGTCGAGGAGGAGAGCATCATCGAGGTGAGTATCGGCAGGAGGGATTCCCTGTTTTTCGCCTATGTCAATCCACCGCAGCTCGGCGTCTGCTTCATGGACGAGGCCTTCTACAAAGACGTTCGTGAGAACATGATCGAAACGCGAACCAATCGACACTTTTTCTGGATTGGCGGTGATCATTCTCTGGACATGGTCGATTCCGCTCTGCGAATATACCTGCTTCAGGAAGACCAGGAATTTCGTATAGACGTTGCCGGAAAAATCACCGGACCCAGATCCTTTCCGCTGATTCACACCGAATTTCTGATCAGCTTCGAGGGAGATCTGGATATGTCGGAAGCCGTGACGATATTTTTCCAAGGATTCAGAGGCACCTATTCCAACGAATACTGGCTGCCGGAAAAATATATTCCCGATTCAGACGAAGACTTTATCATTCCGCTTCCTGAGCAATAGGCCAAACACAGTCAGCCAGAGCGGAACCCTCCGGTCGCTCTTCCACGGTCTCGACGGTCGTGGTCGTCCCGGGCTCCAGGGCAAATGAAACCGCTGGGTCCCGGAGCGACCCGGTGGTGGTGCTCACCATCAGTCGGGCTTCCTTCCCCTCTTGGTTCTCTTCCTCTCCGGACGGCTGGATCAGCACACCCTGGACGCCTTCGCAGGCAGCAAGCAGTGCCATTCCGTGCTCCGGTCCCAGCACGAAAGCTGCCGTCGAGAGGGCATCGGCAGCCGTGGCATTGGGTGCGACCACCGTCACCGAGTAGAGATCTTCTGCCGGCCAACCGGTTCGGGGGTCCACAAGATGGCTGAACCGTTTCCCTTGAACCTCGAAGTAGCGGTCATAGTCTCCCGAGGTGGCGATGGCTCCGCCTCGAAATTGAAGGAGCCCGATAAGCTCATTCCCTCGGGGATGCTGGATCCCCACCGCCCAGGGTCTTTCCCCGGGAGGTTGACCGAGGACGCCGATATTTCCGCCCAGGTCGACGAGTGCAGCCGGGACGCCCCGGGCCCGCAGGGCCGCTACCGCACGGTCAATGGCGTAACCCTTGGCGATTCCGCCCAGATCCAACCGGCTCCCTTCAGCCAGGGCCGCTGTCTGCTCCGTCCCAACCAGATCCATGCGGTCAATTCCAACCCGGGGCAGCACTGCCTGAATTTCCAGAGGCGGGGGAATCGAGGTGCGCTCCACCCGATAAAATCCCCACAGTTCGACCAGTGGCTGGACGGTCACATCCAGGGCACCTCCGGACAGTCGCGTGTAGTGCTGGGAGGCCTCCAGAACCTGGAAGGTCGGTCGACTGACCTCGATCGGGCCCATCCCGGCCCGGCTGTTGAGTGCCGCCAGCTCGCTGTCGGGACGGTACAGGCTCATGAGCTGGTCGATCTCGAGGACCGCCAGGTGGACCGCCTCAAGGTCGGCCTGGGCCAGCCTGGCGGCCGTCGCAGGCCGATAGACCGTGGCTTCGAGCAGGGTGCCCATCACGGTCCAGCTTCGTTGATTCGGCAGCAGTTCCTGCGGGGAGTCCGTCGATAGCAGGGCTTCCGCCGTCCAGGCCCCGGCCAGCACCAGCACAAGGACCACCGGCCAGGCCCTGCGGTACCACGGATTGGCACCGGGTAAGGGGTGTTGCGGTTGGAGGTTCGCTTCCTCGACCTTGGATCGACCAGTCTGATTCATAGATTTTCGCCTGTTTTGAGTCGGTTGTAGTGTAGCCCAAATCATTTCTGGTTTGCGGTGGTTCTGCTTTGGGGGAGGCCGTTTTCATTGGAACGAGGTGAAGGCTGACCCGTCCGGCTTCTCATTGCCTTCAGCTCTCTCGGGCCGTATCATTGAAACAAACTTGAATAGCCTGAAGAATCCTTCGATTGCAGGATCGTATTTTTGAGGACTCAGACAATGAACCATCAACCCAAGGGGAAATGCTTCCTTCGCACTGTCGCTACTCTGGTCACTACCGTAAGTCTGTTGATGACTCTCAGCTACGGGCAGGACCAGGCTCAGACCTGGGCCGGGGATTGGCCCATGTACAACCGGGACCTGGCAGGGACCCGCTACTCGCCTTTGGAGCAGATCAACGCCTCGAACGTGGCCGGGCTGGAGCAGACCTGGTCCTACCCCCTTGGCAGAAATGTGACCACCGGCGACCTGACCGGCGGTTCCGCGCCTTCGATTCCAGAACGGGCAGGGAACTCTGGGTCACCAAACTGGCCATGAACGCGCGTGCCGTGCCCATGACCTATCTGGGAAGAGACGGCAGGCAGTACGTGGCAATCGTGGCAGCCGGGGCCTCCCATATCGACAATCCGAGCCCCCCCGATAACCAGGCCCTGGTCGTTTTTGCACTACCGGAATAAGATCGCTGGTCTTTGACCAGCGCGTTCCACGTTCTAGGTTCCACGTTCCAATTTGGCACGATCCTGCAGCCTGTTGTAGGGGCGCACTGAGTGCGCCCGCAGCAAGGTCGTACCGACTTCACCACGAGACACAAAGACACAGAGAAGAGAATTCTTTTCTTTGTCTTATCTTCCCAGTCTTTGCCATCATCGCAAGCCCGTTGTAGCGGCCTTCCGGAATGTGGGAGGCGCCTCAGTGCGCCGATTCCGGCCTACCGCACCACTGCACTACCGCACCACCGCACCACAGCACCAGACCGCCAAGCGGCTGAAGGCTATCCTGGCCCCCATCATCCGGGTTAAAATGACCGGACCAATTTTGAGTCAACGTCAGTCCGGAACACTTGAATCTTTGTAGGAGATACCCAAATGAAGGCAAAAAGCGTTTTAGATGCAGCCAGAGTAGCGGTTGTCATGGCCCATTTCCTGGCCTTTGTGGGAACCGGAGTCAGCGCCCAATCCGGCGGCCAGGCCGTTGCCATCGACAACGATGATCTGGGCGGAGTGGTCACCAGCAGCCAGGGTCCGGAGGCGGGCGTGTGGGTGATCGCGGAAACCAACGATCTCCCCACCCGGTTCGTCAGGATCGTGGTAACCGACGAGCAGGGGCGCTATCTGGTGCCTGATCTGCCCGATGCCGGCTACGACGTTTGGGTGCGCGGTTACGGGCTGGTCGATTCGCCCAAGCTTCAGAGCAGACCGGGTCGGATCGTGAACCTGACCGCGGTGCCGGCGCCCGATCCCCATGCGGCGGCGCAGTACTACCCGGCCGGCTACTGGTTCTCGCTGATCGAAGCGCCGGGCAGGGACCAGTTCCCGGGCACTGGACCCCAGGGGAACGGCATCCCGCCGGAGATGGAAAGCCAGGCCGAGTGGATCAGGAGCCTGAAGTCAGGCGGTTGTATGGCCTGTCATCAACTGGGCAACAAGGCCACGCGGGAAATTCCCGCCGAGCTGGGCAAGTTCGACTCCCTGGTGGCGGCCTGGGATCGGCGCATCCAGTCCGGGCAAGCCGGAGGCAATATGAACGGCGGACTCAACCGACTGGGCCGGCGGGCGGCACTGGAGACCTTCGCGGACTGGACCGACCGGATCCAGGACGGTGAACTGCCATCGGCGCCGTCCAGGCCGCAGGGCCAGGAGCGAAACCTGGTCATCACCCAGTGGGACTGGGCTGACCCCAAGGCCTATCTCCATGATGAGATCTCCACCGATAAGCGCAATCCCACCCTCAATGCCAATGGCCCCATCTACGGTGCGCTGGAGGCCAGCGCGGACTACCTTCCCGTCCTGGATCCGGTCGGGCACACGGCAAGCCGGGTGATCGTGCCGGTTCGCGATCCCAACACCCCGGTGGCGTCCCGAGCGCCGCTCGAGCCCTCGCCCTACTGGGGGGAAGAATCGATCTGGACCAGTCGGGCCAATGTGCACAATCCGATGCTGGATCACAAGGGGCGGGTCTGGCTCACCTCCAGAGTCCGCCCGCGTGACAATCCGCCCTTGTGCCTGGAAGGATCGGACCACCCTTCTGCCAAGCTTTTCCCGGTGGCCCGGGCCAATCGGCATCTGGCGGTCTATGATCCGGCCACCGAGAAGATGACGCTGATCGGTACCTGTTTCGGGACCCACCACCTGATTTTTGCCGAGGATGACAACCACACCCTCTGGACCAGCGGCGGCGGCCCGGTGATCGGTTGGTTTAACACCAGGATGTTCGATGAGACCGGTGACGAGGAGAAGTCGCAGGGCTGGACCGCCCTGATTATGGACACCAATGGCAACGGAAGGCGGGACGCCTATGTGGAGCCCGATGAGCCGATGGATCCGGACAAGGACAAACGGGTCAACGCTCGCTACTACGGGGTTGCCTTCAATCCGGTCGACGGTTCGATCTGGGGATCTTCGCTGGGTTTCCCCGGACTGGTCATGCGTTTGGATCTGGGGTCGGACCCTCCCGCGACGGCTTTGACAGAAATCTACGAACTGCCATGGGGCAATCCCGAAGCACCGGTCCAGGGGTACTCCCCACGGGGCATGGACATCGATCGCAACGGAGTGGTGTGGGCGCCCCTGGCCAGCGGACACCTGGCCAGCTTTGACCGCAGCAAGTGCACCGGGCCGCTCAACGGGCCGACGGCGACCGGACAGCACTGTCCCGAGGGCTGGACTCTTTATCCGGAGCCCTTGCCGCAACTCAAGGGCCTGACCGATTCGGGCAGCGCCGAGGCCAGCTATTACACCTGGGTGGATCAGTTCAACGTCCTGGGTTTGGGCGAGAACGTGCCCATCAACACCGGTAACGAATCGGAAGGGCTGCTGGCCCTCAAGGACGAGGAATGGGTGATCATGCGGGTGCCCTATCCGCTCGGTTTTTATACCAAGTGGATGGATGGCCGCATCGATGATCCGAACACCGGCTGGAAGGGGCGAGGGCTCTGGGCGACCTGGTCCACGCGCGCTCCATTTCATGCCGAGACCGGCAAGGGAACTTCCAGTAAGGTGGTCAAGTTTCAGCTCCGCACTGATCCGCTGGCGAAGTGAACCGGGATGCCTGACACCGCAAGGCGGGAAAGAAACAGAAATAGGGCAGGGAGTCCGAAGATGAAACGAACGCGAAGAGAAGTGGTCAAGCTGGGAGTGGCAGCCGGAGCATCGCTGCTTCTGGGGGGTGGATCCCTTTCCGCCCAGTCAGCCCGGTTGATTGGACGCACCATTCCCTCCTCCGGGGAAACCGTGCCGGTGATCGGTCTGGGCGCGCGCAACTATCGAGTGGGAGACGACCTGGCCGAACGCGCCCCTTTCAAGGCCGCTCTGAAGGCGTTTGCCGATGGCGGCGGGAAGCTGGTTGACACGGCCCCCGGCTACGGCAACTCGGAAACTGTGGTCGGGGACCTGGTAGCGGAACTGGGGATCCGGGATCAGCTGTTTGTGGCCACCAAGGTGGATCGCGAAGACCGCGAGGAAGGCCTCGAGAGGATCGACAATTCGTTCCGCACCCTGCGGACCGACCGGCTGGATTTGATGCAGGTCCACAATCTCAGGGGCGTGGACACTCAGCTGGGCACCCTGCGGGATCTCAAGGCTCAGGGACGGATCCGCTACCTGGGCATTTACCACGTCCTCGGACCGGCAGTACCAGCGGATGATCCAGATCCTGGAGCGGGAGACCCTCGACTTCATCCAGCTGGATTATGCTCTGGACAATCGAAACGTGGCCGATCGCATCCTGCCTCTGGCGGCCGACCGGGGCATGGCGGTTCTGGTCAATCTGCCGTTTGGCAGAGGACGCCTGTTCCGCACGGTGGGCCAGAGGCCTCTGCCGGACTGGGCTGCTGAAATCGATTGTTCCAGCTGGGCCCAGGTGTTTCTCAAGTACGTGGTCTCCCACCCGGCCATCACCTGTGTGATCCCGGGCACCACCAAGGAGCATCACGCGGTGGATAACCAGGGCGCTGGCCGGGGTCGGTTGCCGGATGGGTCCCTGCGGCGTACCATGGAGAGCTTCATCGACGGATTGACCTGAAAGTGAGGAAGCAAATGTCTTACCCATTGAATCGACTTTCCCGTGGTTTCGCTTTCTTTGTAATTTTGATCGCCTGCGGACTCCAGTTGCGGGCCCAGGATTCTCCGTCCTCTTTCGTCCCGGTCACCGACACCATGCTCGAGAATCCCGATCCGGCCGACTGGCTGATGTGGCGCCGGACCCAGGATGGCTGGGGCTACAGTCCGCTGGATGAGGTGGATCGCGAAAATGTCTCTGAACTCACGATGGTCTGGTCCCAGGACATGGTGAAGGGCACCCAGCAGGGAACACCCCTGGTGCACGACGGGATCATGTATATGCCCAACCCGCAGGATGTTATCCGGGCCCGGAATGCCGCCACCGGAGATGCTATCTGGGAGTATCGCCGGGAAGTGCCTCAGGACCTGTCCGCCATTATCCGGGATGCCGGGCGTACCAGGAATCATGCCATCTACGGAAACCTGATCATCTCCACCAGCGCCGATGATTACGTGTTCGCCGTTGATGCGGTCTCGGGTAAGCAAGTTTGGGAAACCCTGATACTCGATTTCAGGGTCAACCCCGCCCTGCAAAGCTCCGGTCCCATCATCGCCGACGGCAAGATCCTTTCCGGTCGAAACTGCTATGCGGAGGGCGGACCCGAGGCCTGCGTCCTCACCGCCCATGATGCGCGAACCGGTCAAGAATTGTGGCGCACCCGGACCATCCCCAGGCCGGGCGAGCCGGGCGATGAAAGCTGGGGCGAGGTTCCCTTTGACCGAAGGTGGCACGTGGGCACCTGGATGGTGCCCAGCTACGATCCGGAGCTCCGGCTGGTATACACCGGAACCTCGGTGACCTCCCCGGCACCCAAGTATATGCTGGGCTCCAACGACCTTCAGTACCTCTATCACAACTCGACCCTGGCCCTGGATATCGATACGGGGGAGATCGTCTGGTACTACCAGCATGTGGTCGATCACTGGGATCTGGATCACCCCTACGAGCGCATCCTGATCGACACGGCCGTGGCGCCGGACCCGGAGGAGGTGAGCTGGATCAATCCCGGTGTACGGCCCGGCGAGAGGCGGCAGGTACTGACGGGCATTCCGGGTAAGACCGGCATCGTCTATACCCTCGATCGCAAGACGGGAGAATTTTTATGGGCTCGACCCACCGTGACTCAGAATGTTGTGGATAACATCGACGGCGCCACCGGTCGTGTCACCGTCAATCCCGAGGTGATCTTCACCGCTGCGGGGCAGCAGCGCCTGGTGTGCCCCAATTCCGGCGGCGGTAAGAACTGGCCGCCCGGG
>Ga0310345_10004403_pt1 | contig 12790 bp, 11 predicted proteins | sample HC15DNA20500_MG_FD_204667 | JGI IMG/M metagenome (GOLD analysis project Ga0310345, IMG submission 204667) | Marine microbial communities from station ALOHA, North Pacific Subtropical Gyre - HC15-DNA-20-500_MG | ecosystem: Environmental > Aquatic > Marine > Oceanic | place: Pacific Ocean: North... | reverse complement strand
GACACCATGACCGTCCTCGACTCCACCCCCGACCCCGCCGACCTTCTCGCCGCGCTCGACCAGCAGGTCCGTGACCTCCAGGACGCCGGCGGCGAGGCCCACGCGATCCTCGTCGGCCCCGAGGCCTACGAGACGCTCAAGACCGCCGTCGCCGAACGGTTCGGCCGCGAGCGGGCCGACCTCAGCCAGTACCAGTGGGTGCCGGTCGTCGTCGACCCGTTCCGGGGCGGGCGGGTCTGCGTCGTGCCCCCGCCGCGCGACGTCTCGACCGGCGTGAGAGCCGAGCGGGACGTGAGTTAACCCCGCCCCGTCTGCTTGGGCGCCGAGGCGGAGGAGCCCCACCGTTCGAATCGACGCCATCCGGCCAGCCCTAGGAACCCCGACCTCCCTCCCATGAAAGCCACTTGGAACGGCGTGACGATCGCCGAAAGTGACGACACCGTCGTCGTCGAGGGCAACCACTACTTCCCGCCCGAGTCTCTGAACCGCCGGTACCTCCGCGAATCCGACCACACGACGGTGTGCCCGTGGAAGGGGGTGGCGGGCTACTATGACGTGGTCGTGGACGGCGAGGCCAGCGAGAACGCGGCTTGGGTCTACCGCGAGCCGAAGGGGGCGGCGTCCGAAATCCGGGACCACGTGGCCTTCTGGAAGGGCGTCGAGGTCGAGGAATAGCGCCGTCCGCGAAGGTCTCGCGAACGGAGTTCCCGCGAACTCCCCACCGGGGGAACCCTGGAATGGGTGGGGCCGGCGTTAGCTTGCACGCCGTCGCTTCCGGCATTGTGCGCCCGTACCGCCTCGCTTTCGTCCGTCGTCTCGTCGCCGCGATCCTCGTCGCGTCGCTGGGGCTGCCGCTCGTCCCCGCCGTGGGGGCGCAGGGCGGGGCGCCGTCGCTCGTCGTCGTCCTCGACGACGCGGAGGCGTTTGAGCAGGCCCTCGCCGCGGCCCGCGCCGCGGCGCCCGGATCCGACCCGCTCGCCGTCTTTGCCGAGACCTACGCCGACGCGGTCGGCGACGTCTCGGTCGAAGCGCTGGTCCAGATGCTCGGGCAGTCCTCGCTGTCGGGCGTCCTTCCGCCGGCCCACGACGAGGCGGTAGCCTCCTCGAAGCTGGCCACGCCCGCCTCGGCGTCCGCCGTGGCCCTGCCGGCGGGTGCCGCCCTCGACGCCCCGGCCACGTCCGTCGGTGACGCCGCCGTGGCGGACGATGACGTGCCACCGCGCCCGGTGGCCCCGTCCGCGCGCCCGCGTGCGCCCTAGGTAGCCGGTCGGCCTCTCGGCCGGCCCCGAACCGTCTCTCGTTTCGCGCCTCTCCGAAGGGGAGGGGCGCCGTCCCACGATCCCAACCCGGCGTCCGCTTGGGCGCCCGATTCCTATGCAAGGCACCGGCTTCAAACTCTTCGCCGTCGGCGCGCTGCTGTTCATCTCCCTGTGGCAGCTGTTCCCGACGATCCAGAACTCCCTCAACAACCGCGACCTCGCCGCGATGGACCCCGCCGAGCGCGAGGCCTACGAGGCTGAAAACGCGGACGACCTCCAGGCGACCTCCGAGGAGGCCCTCAAGCTCGGTCTCGACCTCCAGGGCGGCATGCACGTCACGCTCGAGGTCGGCACTGGCGCGCTCCTCCGCGAGCTGGCCGGCAACCGGACCGACGACACGTTCGACGCCGCGCTCGCGTCGGCCACGGAGGCGTCGGTCACGTCCGACCAGGACTTCGTCACGCTCTTCGCGGACGCCATCGAGGACGAGCGGGCCGGCACACGGCTCGCTCGTTACTTCCGCAACGCCGACGCCGACATCACGGCGCGCTCCGAGAACGACGCCGTCATCGCGTACCTCCAGGAGGAGGTCGAGGAGGCGCTCGTCCGCGCCGAGGAGATCATCCGGCAGCGGATCGACCGCTTCGGCGTGACCGAGCCGCTCATCCAGCGGCAGGGCACCTCCCGCATCGTCGTCGAGCTCCCGGGCGTCGACGACGAGGACCGCGTCCGCGAGCTTCTCAAGGGCACGGCCCAGCTCACGTTCCACCTCGCGCCGCCGACGGCCGAGATCCAGCAGGCCGCAACGAACCTGTTCGCCTACTACGAAAACGGCGGCGAGGCGCTCGAGGCCGACACGACCGCGACGACCGATTCCGATACGACGGCCACGGAGGTCGCCTCGGCCGACGCTGACACCGCCGACGTCCTCGACCTCGGCGACATCACGGCCGGGGGCGACGAGGCCGCCGAGGCCGGCGGCAACCCGCTCGCGGCCGTCCTCCAGCGGATCCAGGTCGACCCGTCCTCGAACTCGCCCATCGTCGGCCAGGTCGCTGAGAGCGACACGGCCGAGGTCTCGCGCCTCCTCGCCGCTCCGGGCGCTCAGCGGCTCATCCCGCCGGGCGTCGACTTCCTGTTCACGGCCGGCCCCGACGCCGGCGTGACGGCCGACGGCGAGGGCGTCCACTACCTCGTCGCCGTCAACGAGCGCGTCGAGCTCCAGGGCGAGGTCATCACCGACGCCGGCCCGGACTTCGACCCGTACACGAACGCCCCGCAGGTCTCGATCACGATGGACGGCGTCGGCGCGAGCCGCTGGAGCCAGATCACCGGCGCCAACCGGAACAAGCCCGTCGTCATCGTCCTCGACAACCTCGTCTACACGTTCCCGACCATCAACGAGCGGATCCCGAACGGGCGGACGCAGATCACGGGCAACTTCAGCCGCCAGGAGGTCGACGACATCGTGACGGTCCTGAAGTCGGGCGCGCTCCCGGCCCCGGTCTCGATCGTCGAGGAGCGGACGGTCGGGCCGAGCCTCGGTGAGGCCTCCATCCGCGCCGGCACCCGGGCGCTCCTCGTGGGCTTCCTGCTCGTGTGCGTGTTCATGGCGATCTACTACCGCGGCGCCGGCCTCGTGGCGAACGTGGCGCTGCTCCTGAACGTCCTGTTCATCTTCGGCGTCCTCGCCAGCTTCGGCGCCACGCTGACGCTGCCGGGCATGGCCGGCATCCTCCTCACGATCGGCATGGCGGTCGATGCCAACGTGCTCATCTTCGAGCGCATCCGGGAGGAGATGGAGTCCGGCAAGACGCTGAAGGCGGCCGTCGACGGCGGCTTCGCGAAGGCCCTCTCGGCCATCGCCGACGCCAACATCACGACGTTCCTCATCGGCGTGATCCTGTTCTCGTTCGGCGTCGGCCCGATCCAGGGCTTCGCCGTGACGCTGATGGCCGGCATCCTCACGTCGCTGTTCACGGCGCTCGTCGTGACCCGCCTCATCATCGACTACCTCGTCCAGGAGCGCGGCGTCAAGGTCGCGTTTGGCTGAGAGGGACCGGGGGCGCCGGCCGGTCTACCCGCCCGCCGCGCCCCCTTCCCCGATCCCTCCCTCCCGACTTCCTCCCCCTGACATGCGCATTTTTGAAAACACCTCGTTCGACTTTCTGAGCTCGAACAAGGACAGCTACCTCATCTCGGGCGTCCTGCTCCTGGTCGCCATCGTCTCCCTGATCTACCCGGGCCTCGAGGCCGGGATCGACTTTAAGGGCGGCACCGAGTTCATCGTCACCACCGAGACCGCCATCCCGTCCACTGAGGCCGCTTCGGCGCTCGGCGACGCGACCGGCGAGATCTTCGAGGTCAAGGAGTACGGCAACGAGCAGACGCTGCTCATCCGGACGGCCGCCGGCGGCGACGCCGAGGCCCTCCAGAACACGGTCGTCAACACGATCGAGAGCTCGTTCGCGGGCTCGAGCCCGCGCGTCGACGGGACCTACTCCGTCGGCCCCCGCATCGCGTCGGACCTCAAGGAGAAGGCGATCGTCCTCGTGCTCGGCGCCCTCTTCGTGATCCTCCTGTACATCTTCGTCCGGTTCGACTGGCGCTACGCCGTGGCCGCCGTGCTCACGCTCGCCCACGACGTCGTGATCGTGCTCGGGCTGTTCGCGCTGTTCCACAACGTGACGCCGTTCTCGCTCCAGATCGACCAGGCCATCATCGCGGCGCTCTTGACCATCGTCGGCTACTCGATCAACGACACGGTCGTCGTGTTCGACCGGATCCGCGAGTACGCGCTCCTCTTCAAGACGGAGCCGTACGCCGAGACGGCCAACCGGGCCATCAACACGACGCTGTCGCGGACGATCCTGACCTCGGGCACGACGCTCATCGCGGTCCTGATCCTGTTCCTGATCGGCGGCGAGGTCCTCAAGGGCTTCTCGCTCGCGCTCCTCGTGGGCATCGCGATCGGGACCTACTCGTCGATCTTCGTGGCGAGCCCGATCGTCGTCGCGCTGCGCGAGCGGTACGCGCCGGCCCGGCGCGTGGTCACCGCGAACGCGTAGACGAGGCCCGTTCGGGGGCTCCGGACGGAGCCCCCGACGCTTCACGGAACGGACGGCCCCGCGGGGCCGTCGGGAGGGGCGGGCGCCCGTAGCTTGGGCGGCCCGCCCCTCTTCCTGTCATGCAGATCCAGAGCTCCAGCCAGGACGGCGTCGCCGTCCTCACCCTCGACGGCGACGTCCTCGGCGGCCCCGACGGGTCCGCCCTCCACGACGCCCTCGCCGAGGCGCGCGGGGACGGCCCGCTCAACGCGGTCGTCGACCTCTCGGGCGTCCGGTTCATGAACTCGTCCGGCCTCGGCATGCTCGTCGGCGCCCTCACGACGGCCCGGAACACGGGCGGCGACCTCCGCCTCGCGGCCGTCGCCGAGCGCGTGCTCGCCATCCTCCAGGTCACCCAGCTCGACGGCGTCTTCCAGCGCTTCGACTCCGTCGACGTCGCCGTCGCCTCGTTCGAGTAAAGGGGCGCGGGTGAAGAGCGGGGGCTCTTTACCTATCCCCTTCACCCATCACGCTACCCATGCCAGTTTCCGTCGTCATCGGCGCCCAGTGGGGCGACGAGGGGAAGGGGAAGGTCGTCGACCTTCTCGCCCCGACCATGGACGTCGTCGCCCGCTACCAGGGCGGCGCCAACGCCGGCCACACCATCAAGTGGGGCGACGAGACGTTCGTGCTCCACCTCATCCCGTCGGGCATCTTCCACGACGACACGACGTGCGTGATCGGCAACGGCGTCGTGATCGACCCGGCGGCGCTCGTCGAGGAGATCGGCCAGATCGAGGAGCTCGGCTACGGCGTCGAGGGCCGGCTGAAGATCAGCCACAACGCCCACCTCATCATGCCGTACCACAAGGCGCTCGACGAGGCCAAGGAGCGCTGGCGTGACGCGGAGGCCATCGGCACGACCGGACGCGGCATCGGCCCGGCCTACGTCGACAAGTTCGCGCGGTCCGGCATCCGGGTCGTCGACCTCCTCGACCGCGACGGGCTGGCGAGAAAGCTCCGCGACGCGCTCGCCGAGAAGAACGAGATCCTCTCGTCGGTGTACCGCTCCGACAAGCTGGACGTCGAGGCCATCGTCGAGGAGTACGTCGAGTTCGACCAACTGATCGACCCGTACGTGACCGACACGTCGGCCTTCCTCAACGACGCGCTCGCGGAGGGGCAGCACGTTCTGGCCGAGGGCGCGCAGGGCTCGCTCCTCGACGTCGACCACGGGACGTACCCCTACGTGACCTCGAGCCACCCGACCTCGGGCGGCGCGTGCACCGGGCTGGGCGTCCCGCCGACGAGCATCGACCGCGTGATCGGGATCGTCAAGGCGTACTCGACGCGCGTGGGCAACGGGCCGTTTCCGACGGAGCTCGAGGACGAGATGGGCGAGCGGCTCCGCGCCGAGGGCCACGAGTTCGGGGCCACGACGGGCCGCCCACGGCGGTGCGGGTGGCTCGACCTCGTCGCGCTCAGCTACACGTCGCGGCTCAACGGGTTCACGGAGCTCGCGGTCACGAAGCTCGACGTGCTCGCCGGCCTCGACGAGCTCCGGGTCTGTACGGCTTACGAGATCGACGGCAAGACGACGATGCGCTTCCCGACCGACCTCCGCTCGCTCAGCCGCGCGACGCCGGTCCTCGAGACGCTCCCGGGCTTCTCCGGCGACCTCTCGGGCGCCCGCGACATGGGCGACCTCCCAGACGCCGCCCGCGACTACCTCCAGTTCGTGAGCGACCACCTCGGCGTGCCGATCACGGTGATCGGCACCGGCCCGAAGCGCGAGGAGACGCTCGTCGCGGCGTGACGAGCTCAGCGTTCGGAGCTTCCCTCTGCTCCGACCCCTGACCCCCGCCCCCCGTGTCGGCCTATCGCACGAGCACGAAGCTCAAGCTCGGCCTCATCCTGGCCGCCGTCGCCATCGGCGTCGCGTCGCTGGCCTTCACGCAGCGGCTGGCGGACCGGCTCGAGGCGCAGGACGAGCAGGCCGTCGAGCTCTGGGCGCAGGCCATCGAGTTCCAGTTCCAGGTCTCGGCGCAGGCCGCCGGCCCCGGGCCTGAGGTGTGGGACGGCATCGCCGAGGCGATCCGGACCGGCGACCTCGACCCGGCCCGGCGCGACGCGCTCCTCGCCGCCGTCGACACGCTCCGCGACGGGCCGCCGTCGGACGGGCTCGACTTCGTGTTCTCGGAGATCATCGAGCCCAACCGGTTCTCGATCCCGGCCGTCATCACCGACACGGCCATGACGGCGGCGACGCTCTCGCGCAACGTGCCCGAGGAGGCCGACCTCCTCGCGCTCGCCCGGGAGATGGACGACGTCCACCCGCCGATCCGGATCGAGGGGTTCGGCGGCCAGCTCGTCCACTACGGCGAGAGTCCGCTGGCGCGGATGATCCGGCTGTTCCCGTACGTCCAGCTGGCCGTCGTGGCGCTCTTCGTGCTCGTCGGCTACCTCGGGTTCTCGTACGTCCGCCGGAGCGAGCAGTCGAGCCTGTGGGTGGGCATGGCGAAGGAGGCCGCGCACCAGCTCGGGACGCCGCTGTCCTCGATGATCGGGTGGATCGAGCTCCTCCGCCTCGGCGATGCCGCGGACCCGGAGATGGTGGCCGACGAGCTCGAACACGACGTCGAGCGTCTTCGCCGGGTGGCCGACCGGTTCGAAAAGATCGGCTCCGTCCCCGCGCTCGTCCCGACCCCCGTCCGCCCGGTCCTCGACGCCGTCGCCGACTACATCCGCCGCCGCGTGCCGACGAGCGGCCCGCCCGTCACGATCGACGTCGAGGTGCCCGACTGGCTGACGGCGCGGCTCAACGTGGAGCTGTTCGAGTGGGTCATCGAGAACCTTCTCAAGAACGCGCTCGACGCGATGGAGGGCCTGCCAGGGCCGCACCGGATCGCGATCACCGGGACCGAGCTCAGCGGCGAGGTCGTCCTCCTCGTGAGCGACACGGGCAAGGGGATGGACCGCGCGACGGCCCGCCACGTGTTCCGGCCGGGCTTCTCGACGAAGCGCCGCGGGTGGGGCCTGGGCCTCAGCCTCGCCCGCCGGATCGTCGACGAGTACCACGCCGGCCAGATCACCGTCGACAGCTCGGCCCCCGGGGAAGGCACGACGTTCAAGATCGTCCTCGACGCAGCGGATCCGGTCGTCGAGCTGGACCCGGAACCGACCGTCACCTAAAACAGCGAGCCCATCTCCGCCTGGAGCGCCTCGGCGGTTTCGCCGGCCGGCCCACCGAGGCGGGCGCGGACGTCGTCGAAAAAGTCGGGCCCGTAGTCGCGCGTCCGGATCGTGATCGGCATCGGGACCGCGTGGCCGAGCAGGAGCGCCTGCTGCTTCGAGTCGAGCGAGGCGAGGATCTGGCGGAGCCCGCTCGCGCCGGGCGTCCCGACGAGGGCCGCCGCGATGTCCTTCTCGTCGTTGAGCTGGGCGACCAGCTTCGTCCCGATCTGCGAGAGCACTTCCTCGTCGATCCCGCTCGGTCGCTGGTCCACGATCAAGAGCGACACGAAAAACTTCCGCATCTCGCGGGCGATCTTCCCGAACGGCGTCTCACGGGCAGTTTCGGGGCCGAGAAAGTTGTGGGCCTCCTCGATCGTGATGAGGAGCTGCTGCGGCTTGTCGGCCTCGCTTTTGGTGGCCTCGTATTCCTCCATCTTCCGCTCGTAGCGGTCGCGGAGCCGCCGCGTGATGACGTTGGCCACCAGGAGGTAGACGAGGAGCGACTTGTACCGACCGAACTGGAGCACGACCGACCGGCCCCGGTCGAGCGACTCGAACAGCTCGTCGATCGCGTCGCGCTTGCCGGCCGAGGGCTCGGTGTGGAAAAACGGGAGGCCGTCGAGCCGGTCGAGCTTCCGCTTGAGGGCGGAGAGCGCGCCGGGGTGGGCGCCGGTCTCCTCGGCCATCGCCTCGACCTCCGCCGGCTCCGCCCTCAGCAACCGCGACAGCCAGTTCTTGCCGTACTGCTTTTTGAGCCCGTACGTGCTCTCGGTCGCCGTGGCGTTGAGGTTCAAGGTCTCGCGGAGCGGGAGCACGTCCTCCGGCTCGACCTGGTCGGCGTAGAGGTGGAGCTCGACGTCGGCCGCCTGGTGGCGGCGGCGGAGGGCCTGCGGGTCGAGCGTGACCAGCTGCACGCGGGTGGGGAACAGGTCCTTGAGGCCTTGCACGAACGCGCCTTCGCCCTCGCCCGCCTCCTGGCGGACGGCGTACCCGTACTCGCCGTGCATGTCGAACACGAGCGACGCCGCGCGGCCGGTCGCGATCGTGCCCGCCAACAGGAGGCGCGTCAGGAAGCTCTTGCCCGTCCCGGTCTTGCCGAACACGGCGTTCGAGCGCTCCACGAACCGGGCGAGGTCGAGGCACACGGGAGAGTCCATCCCCAGTGGCGTGCCGACGTGGAGGAAGCGGTCGCCGCCATCGGCGGCCTCCGACCCGAACACGCGGGCCACGTCGTCGTCGGTCGCCTCGCCGACGGCCGAGAAGTGGGCCGGGATCGTCTTGACGGGGAGCGGGGCACGATCGCTCAGCCCGTTCTCGACCATCAGCTGCGGGCGGAGCGAGACGGTCGCGTAGGTCCCGGAGCCCTGGAGTACGCGCCGGAGCAGCTCCTCGTCCTCGCCCGGCGGCCGGAGCAGGATGCCCTCGTTGGCCGCGTCGATCTTGAGGTCTATGATGAGGGAGAAAAAGTCGTACGCCTCGCCCTCGACCACGACGAACGTGCCGGCGGTGACGGACTCGACGGACCGCGACGGCGAGAGCTTCATCTCGACGCCGCCGGCGAGGGAGCCGTGGGTAAGGACGCCGACGCGGGCACGCTGGGACATGAGGCGAGAGGGGGGACCGCCCGCAAGCTAGTGGTCACAGCCGCCCCTCTTCGTCCGCCTCGGCGCCGAGGCGGGGCTAGTCGACCGGCGGCTTCAGCAGGCCGTCGCCCTTCCGCCCCTTCTGGCCGAACAGGGTGTCGAGCACGTCGTCGCGCGTGAGCAGCGCCGTGAGCCCCGCGATCACGAGGTCGCCGACGAGCCGCCGCGTCGTCCCGAGGCGGAAGATCCCTCGGAGCAGGCCCGAGACCGTCTTGAACAGCAGTGGGACGATTAGGAGGGCGCCGAGAAAGCCGAGGGCGACTTCGAGGAGGGATCGGGTGCTGGAGGAGGAACGAGCCATCGGACGGGGCGGGGGAGAGGGGCGGGGTCGTACTCGACAGGAGGGGGGCGCGTTTCCGGGATTCCCCGGAACGAACCGGGGGGCACTGGAGGTAGCACGGCCCCTCCCCCCCGTTTGCCATGGCCAAGCCGAAGAAGTCCAAGGGCTCGAAGAAAACCAAGAAGGCCCCTGCGGTGCCCAAGGCCCTCCGCAAGGGGGACCTGCCCCAGCCGGTCGAGGACGTCTGGGCCGCCGGCGTCGGCGCGCTCGCGCAGGCCCGGAAAACGGGCGGCGAGTCGTTCGACGCGCTCGTCGCCCTCGGCTCGTCGGTCGTCGACAAGGGGACGGGGGCGGCCAAGTCCGCGGTCGACCAGGTCGAGCAGGCCGCGTCGTCACTGACGTCGACTGCGAAGGGCGTCGCTGGCGGGGCCGTCGACACCGTCGCGGACCGGGTCGAGGGCCTCGTCGAGGCCGCGCTCGGCAAGCTCGGCGTGCCTGGCCGCGACGAGGTGCTCGCGCTCCGCTCGCAGGTCGACGCGCTCCAGGTCCGCGTGGCGTCGCTCCTCGCGGAGGCCGCCGAGCCCATCGTCGAGGCGGCCGGCGCCGGCGACGTCGTACCCGAGGCGCCGACGGTGTATCAGGTCACGAAGCACGAGCGTGGGTGGGCCGTCCAACGCGTCGGTGCCGAGCGGGCCTCGGCGGTCCACCCGACCAAGAAGGAGGCGCTCGTCGACGCCCGGCAGACGGCGCGGGCCCACGCTCCGAGCCGGCTCGTCATCTACAAGGCGGACGGCTCTGTCGCCGACGAGACCACCTACGACCCGGCCTAACCCTCGGCCGGGGGGGCAGGGTGCGGCGCCGAAGCGGACCGGCTCACGCCGTCCGGCTCGCGCTCTCAGCCTCCTGGCCAAACGCATCCGCGAGGGCCGCGAGCTCCTCTTCGAACGCGTCTGCTAGCTCCGACGGGTCGTCGATGATCGCCGCGTCGGCCGCGATGCCGACGCGGACGACGCCGTCGAGGCTGAGGATGCTGATGCCGAGCCCGAGGTCGCCGGCCTGGGGCACCCAGAACATCAGCGTCGTGACCGGCGCGCCTTCGATGTGGAGCGGCTCCTGGGGCCCGGGTACGTTCGTGAGCACGCCCGACGCCTTCTGCTGGAACAGCCGGACCACGAACCGGTGCGCCCACATGGGCGTCCGTCCGATTGTTTGGAGGATGGCGTAGACGACGGCCGGCTCGTACGTGTCCTTGACGGCGTCCATCCGCTCTTTCGTCACGCGGAGCCGCGCCTCGGCCGTCGCCTCGCCGACCGGGAGCGCGACGAACACGAGCCCGAACGAGTTGCCCAGCTCGTGGGCCTTCTCGAGGGGCCGGACGTTGAACGGCGTCGCTGTGCGGACCGTCACGCCGTCGACGGGCTCGCCGCGCGCCTGGAGATAGCGCCGGAGCGCGCCCGCAGCCGACGACATCAGAACGTCGTTGACCTTCCCGTCCATGGCGCGGCCGACCGCCTTGATGGTCGCCAGATCGATCGGCCCAGTCCACGCGGCCTGCTTGACGGGCGACGTGCCGGACTTGAGGACCGTGTCGCTGTCGGGCTCCATCGCCAGCAAGTGGCCCAGACTGGCGGCGCCGCCGCCGGCAGCCTTGAGCCGGCGGCCGAGGTGCCAGGGCTTCGTGAGGAGGTCGAGCGTCTCGGCGCCCGCGTTCTTCAGCGTCGACAGCGCGCGGTCGGAGGGCGGCCGCTTCGGGCGCCGGGTCCGCCCGGTCGGGCGGTCGTCGTCGAAGTACTCGTCGACGGCGTGGATGAGCACGTGCATGAGCGCGATCCCGTCCCCGATCACGTGGTGGACGCGGACGACGATGGCGCTCCCCACCGACCCGTCGCCGTGGTCGACGTCGTGGACGAGGTGGAACGTCCAGGGGGAGTGGGCGAACGAGAGCGGCTGGCTCATCAGGTCGCTGACCAGCGTCTGGAGCCCCGCCTTCCCGCCCGGCGCGGGCAGCTGCGTCTCGAACACGTGGTGGTCGAGGCTGAACCGCTCGTCGGGGACCCACCGCGGCCGGGTCGAGCCGACGCCCTCGATCCGCATCCGGAACCGGTCGAACCGCGACAGCCGCTCGTCCACGAACCGGCGGAGCCGGTCGAGCGGGAGCTCGGCGCCGAACCCGACGATGCCGGTGATGGTCATCGGGTTCGTCGGCTGCTCCATGCGGAGCCACGCCGAGTCCGGCGGGGAGACGGGGAACGGGCGGAGGGCCATGGCGCGATCAGGGCGGGCCGCAGGATACGCGGACGCCGCGATCGACGGAAGCGGTTCCGTCCCTCGCGAGTCCGCCCGCCTCGGGCAGACCCTGGCCGAGGCGGGGCGGGCTACGCCTCGCTCTCGGCGACGGCCAGCTGGCCGCAGGCCGCGTCGATGTCCTGCCCCCGGCTCCGGCGGACCGTCACGCGGACCCGCCGCTTCACGAGCTCGGCGATGAACGCGTCGAGCGTCGCCTCGTCCGACGAGCTGAAGTCCGTCCCCTCCACGGGGTTGTACATGATGAGGTTCACCTTGCACGGCGCCCAGCTCGCGATCCGCGCGAGGTTGTCGGCGTCCTCGGCCGAGTCGTTGATGCCCGCGAAGAGGCAGTACTCGTAGGTCACCGGCCGGCCCGTGACGGCGTAGTAGTGACGGACGGCCTGCCCGAGCGCCTTGAGGTCGGTCTTCTCCGACCGGTTGACCGGCATGATCGCGCTCCGCTGCGCGTCGGTGGGCGCGTGGAGACTGATGGCGAGGCCGGCCGGGCGGACGCTCCCCGCGGCCTGGTCGTCGGCGAACTGGCGGATGCGGCGCGCGAGCCCGACCGTCGAGACGGTGATCCGCTTTGGCGACAGGCCGAGGCCGTCGCACAAGAGGTCGAGGCTGTCGGCGACGGCGCGGTAGTTCTGCATCGGCTCGCCCATGCCCATGTACACCACGTTCGTGACGCCCTTGCCGAAGGCGTCCTTCGCGATCCGGTCCATGGCGTGGACCTGCTCGGCGATCTGGCCGGCCGTCAGGTTCTCCTGGAACCCCATCAGCCCCGTCGCGCAGAACGAGCACGCCATCGCGCAGCCGACCTGGGACGACACGCAGACCGTCAGCCGCTTGGCCCGGTCCTCATCATCGAAGTCGGGGATGAGGACGGCCTCGACGTGACGGCCCGAGGGGAGTCGGAAAAGGCTCTTGATCGTCCGGTCCGTGGCCTGCTGGCGCCGGGTCTCCGTGAGCGTCCCGAGGTGGGCCGCCTCGGTGAGCCGCTCGCGGAAGGCGGCCGGGAGGTCGGTCATCGCCTCGAAC
>Ga0310345_10004402_pt1 | contig 12791 bp, 12 predicted proteins | sample HC15DNA20500_MG_FD_204667 | JGI IMG/M metagenome (GOLD analysis project Ga0310345, IMG submission 204667) | Marine microbial communities from station ALOHA, North Pacific Subtropical Gyre - HC15-DNA-20-500_MG | ecosystem: Environmental > Aquatic > Marine > Oceanic | place: Pacific Ocean: North... | reverse complement strand
TTTGCGAAACACCGTCCTAGGCTTTGCTGCAGTGCATCATGCCGGGGGGAAAGAGATGGCCGAAACCACGAAACCGCTTCTGATCAAGCGATATGCCAGCCGGCGGCTCTACAACACCGAAACCAGCGACTACGTCACGCTCGAGGATATCGCCGGCTTCATCCGCGCGGGCCGCGAGGTGCAGATCGTCGATCTCAAATCCGGCGACGACCTGACCCGCCAATACCTGCTGCAGATCATCGCAGAACACGAAAGCCGGGGCGAAAGCGTGCTGCCGGTCGATGTGCTGACGGATCTGGTGCGCAGCTATACCAGCCAGGCCAGCTCCGTGGTGCCGCAGTTCCTCGCCGCCTCGTTCGAGATGCTGCGCGACGGGCAGTCGAAGCTCATGGAGAACATGACCAAGGTTTCGCCGATGGGGCAGATGCCCGGCTTCGAGGCGATGCGCGCGCAGCAGCAGGCCTTCTTCAAGGCGATGACCGGGGGCATGATGGGCTCCACCGGTCCCAAGCCGGAAAAGGAAGACGACAACCTCGACGACATCAAGAAGCAGCTTGCCGAGCTGCAGTCCAAGCTCTCGAAGATGGGCAAGTAGCGTAGCGGGCGGGGTGAGACGACGATCACCCCGGCCAGTGCACTCGCACCCTCCCGGACGCGCGACGGGGCAGGTGACCCACCCGCACGGCGAACCGCGATGCAGCGCCACGTGCCCGATCATGATAGGATAGGGCGAGGGAGATCGTGGAGGGGTGCGCCATGGACGGGATTGTCGCGCGGGCCGAAGCCGAGGCCTACGAGTTGTTCATGGGGCGCTGGAGCCGCCCCGTCGCCGATCGGTTCCTGGATTGGCTCAAAGCGCCCACCGGAGGCGACTGGATCGATATCGGTGCCGGGACCGGCGTCCTGACCGCCGCGATCCTCGAACGCTCGGCGCCGCGGCACCTGCTTGCGGTCGAGGAGTCGGAGAGCTTCGTCGCGCATCTGCATCATCGTTTCTCCGACGCCCGCCTCAGCATCGAGCGTGGCGACGCGCTCCAACTGCCATTGGCGGCGGAGAGTCGCGACGTTGCCGTGTCCGGGCTTTTCGTCAACTTTGCAACATCCATGGAGGAGGCGCTGGCCGAGATGCGCCGGGTGCTGCGCCCCGGCGGCCTGCTGGGGTTCTATGTCTGGGATTACCCCTCCGGCGGCATGGGCATGCTGGATGCGTTTTGGCAGGCGGCCATGTCCGTAGATCCCGAGGCGGAGCGGTCGTCAGAGAGGCACCGCTTTGCCAAATGCGACTTCGCCGGTCTCGATCGGGCCTGCCGCGCCGTCGGGCTTGAACCGGCGATCGGGCAGATCGACACGATGAGCGAGCACGAGGATTTCGAGGCCTACTGGCGTCCTTTCACCCAGGCACCCAGCACGGCAAAGCGGTACCTCGACGGTCTCGACCCCGATGCACGGGCGCGGCTGCGCGGCGCGTTGGCGCAGCGGCTCGACCATGGCGGACCGATCCGCCTGCCGGCGCGGGCTTGGTGCGTGAAAGCCCAATTGCCGGACAAATAGCCTCACATGGAAAAAGGGCCGGCGTTGCCGCCGACCCTTGGATCGATGTCGTCTGTCCTGAAGCTTATTCGCGATTGCCGAAAAGCTGCAGCAGGAACATGAACATGTTGATGAAGTCGAGGTAGAGCTGCAGCGCGCCCATGATGGCGGCCTTGCCCAGCCACTCGCTGTCACCGTGGGCCGCGTGGCTCACGTAGATGTTCTTGATGTTCTGCGTGTCATAGGCGGTCAGGCCGGCGAAGATCAGCACGCCCAGAACGGAGATCGCGAAGGCCACCGCCGAGGAGGCGAGGAAGATGTTCACGATCGAGGCCACGATCAGGCCGATCACGCCCATAATCAGGAAGGTGCCGAAGCCCGACAGGTCCTTCTTCGTGGTATAGCCGTAAAGCGACAGCCCCGCGAAGGCGATGGCGGTGATCAGGAACACCTGAATGATCGAGGCGCCGGTGAAGATGAGGAAGATCGAGCTCAGCGACAGGCCCATCACCGCGGCGAAGGCGTAGAAGACGACCTGCGCGGTAGCGGCCGACATGCGGTTCATGCCGGCGGAGAAGCCGAAGACGAACAGCAGCGGCGCGAACATGATCAGCCATTTCAGCGGCGAAGCATAGATCGCGGCGCCGAAGCTGGTCAGATACTTGCCAGTGCCGATCTGCGCGGCCGCGAGCGCCGGGTCGGTCGTGGTCGCCAGACCCGAAATAGCCCATGCCGCCGCAGCGGTGATCAGCATGCCCACGGACATGGTGCCGTAGACCTTGTTCATGTGGGCGCGAAGCCCTTCGTCGATCCGAGCGGAGCGGGCCCCGGCCGTCGCGCGGATCGTATTGAATTCAGCCATTGAGACCTCCGGTCAGAAGAAGAACTGCTCGGTTCCGATATTGGGGATCGGGCGACGCTTTTCAAGCCTGACGCCGTTGGCGCCGCTGTGTGGCGACGAGGGTCGAAGGCCACTGATCGCGGCGCCGATGCGCGCCAGGAGGTGCTGGAACGAGCCTTGCCGTGGACGGCTTCCGGGGTCCGTTTGGCGGCCCCTGATCGTCAGTGCCCGGTTCAAGATAGGTTCATGGACCGATCCCGCGCTGTTCAGCCACGATTCGCCAAAGGAAACACGGGTTTGCTCAGCCGTCCTGACCTTCCGGACAGTTTCACTGTCCATTTGACCCGGGTCATGACCAAAAAGCCATGATGACCTTTGCAACCGATGCGTGTCTAAATGGATATATACTGATGGGCATGCGTGCCCGAAAAACATTTGCAACGCGCAGCGTCCGGTCGAGTACCGCATTTGGGCGCAGAAGGTTAAGAAGGACAGCCGATGAAGCATCCCGTTGACGTCCATGTTGGCAAGCGCATCCGTCATCGCCGTTGGATGAATGGCACGACCCAGCAGCAGCTGGCCGAAAAGGTCGGCATCAAGTTCCAGCAGATCCAGAAATACGAAACCGGCATGAACCGCGTCAGCGCCTCGCGTCTGTGGGACATCGCCCACGCGCTCGGCGTGCCGGTGTCCTTCTTCTTCGAGGGCATGGACGCGGCGGAGCCCGAGGCCCGGCCCGGCGACATGCCCGGCGACGTGATGGCCGACCGCGAGGCGCTGGAACTGCTGCGGTCCTATTACGCGATCCCTGAACAGCAGCGCCGCCGCCTGTTCGACCTGGCCCGCGTGCTGAGCGACGCCGCCTGAAAGCACCCGTCGGAGGACGGTCCCCGGTCTTGACCGGGGCGCCGTCCGCGCGCTACCGCCGCCGTCGGGCGGCCGATCCGTCCGAGCAGGATGGGCGCTTCATGACCGGCACATATTCACCCGATCTCATCCGCGACATCGTTGCCACGGCCCATGCCTTGGCCGATGCCGCGCGGCCCGAGACGCTGCGCCATTTCCGGCAGGGCATCGGCGTCGATGACAAGACCGGCGACGGGGTCGGTTTCGACCCGGTCACCGAGGCCGACCGCTCGGCCGAACGCGCCATGCGGGCAATCTTGGCGCAACGCCGTCCCGCGGACGCGATCCTCGGCGAGGAATACGGCGCCAAGTCCGGGAACAGCGGACTGACCTGGGTGCTCGACCCGATCGACGGCACCCGCGCCTATATTGCCGGGACCCCGACATGGGGCGTTCTGATCTCGGTTCGCGACGAGCACGGGCCGATCTTCGGAGTGATCGACCAGCCCTATATCGGCGAGCGTTTCGAGGGGGGCTTCGGCATCGCGCGTCTCGACGGGCCGTTGGGTGAAAGCCGCCTTGCGACCTGTGCGTCCCGCGCGCTTCCCGAGGCGATCGTGATGACCACCTTTCCCGAAATCGGGAGCCCGGCCGAGCAGGCGGGCTTCGAAGCCGTGAGCCGAAAGGCCCGGCTGACGCGCTATGGCATGGATTGCTACGCCTATGCCCTGGTGGCGCTGGGGCAGGTCGACCTGGTGATCGAGGCCGGGCTCAACAGCTATGACATCTGCGCCCCCATCGCGGTGATCGAGGCTGCGGGCGGCGTCGTCACCAACTGGCAGGGCGGCCCGGCGCATGAGGGCGGGCGCGTCATTGCCGCCGCCAATGCGGGCATTCACGCCGAGGCGCTGGAACTGCTGCGCCAAACCGGCTGAGCGGTGCGCGGCCGGCAATGGCAGGATTTGCGTATTTCAGGAACAAAGTCATCAGGCCGCTGCGCACCGTGGCACAGGTGATCTCGCCGTGGCGCGCAGCTTCCGATGCGGGTACTAGCCCTTCATGCGCTGGCCCGCCACATAGGTGGCGGTGATCGCGCGGTCGTCCCCCATCATGATCGTCGGGAACAGCGCTTCCCAGATGTCCGAGGCAAGCGCCGAGCGCTGCGCGATGCCGGGCGTCGAGGCGAGATCCAGCACGATCATGTCGGCGGTCGCGCCGGGCGCAAGGCGGCCGATCTCGCCTTCGGCATGCAGCACCTTGGCCGAGCCCTCGGTGGCGAGCCACAGGAGCTGCGCGGGATGGATCGGGTTGCGCCTGAGCTGGCCCAGCTCATAGGCGGCACCCATCACCCGCAGCATCGAGAAGGACGAGCCGCCACCCGTATCCGAGGCCAGCCCGATCCGCTGCCCCTCGGCCACCCGCGCGGCCATGTCGAAGATGCCCGAGCCGATGAAGGTGTTCGATGTCGGGCAGTGCACGAGCCCGGCGCCGATCTCGCGCAGGCGGTCGGCCTCGCGCGGCTCCAGATGGATGGCGTGGCCGTAGAGACCGCGTTCGCCGAGGAGGCCATGCGCCTCGTAGGTGTCGAGATAGTCGCGCGTTTCCGGGTACAGGCCCTTCACCCATTCTATTTCGTCCACTTGCTCGGACAGGTGCGTCTGCATCAGGCATGACGGATGTTCGGCCCAGAGCGCGCCCAGCGCATCGAGCTGCTCCGGCGTCGACGTGGGCGAAAAGCGCGGCGTGATGACATAGCGGGCGCGGCCCCTGTTGTGCCAGCGTGCGATCAGCGCCTTGCTGTCGTCATGGGCCGAACGCGCATCGTCCCGCAGGAAGTCGGGTGCGTTGCGGTCCATGCAGGTCTTGCCCGCGAAGGCCGCCATGCCGCGCGCCTCGGCTGCCTCGAAGAAGGCATCGACGCTGCCGGGATGGATCGTGCAGAAGCTCGTGAGCGTCGTGGTGCCGTTGGCGATGGCGAGGTCGAGCGTGCGGCCCGCGATCTCGTCGGCATAGGCGCGATCGGCGAACTTGCCCTCTTCGGGAAAGGTATAACTGTTGAGCCAGTCGATCAGCCGTTTACCCCAGCTCGCGATCATCGCGGTCTGGGGATAGTGCATATGCGCATCGACGAAGCCCGGCAGGATCAGCCCCTCGCCGTGATCGATTACCTCCGCCTCGCCATGCCGCGCACGCAGCGTGTCGGCTTCGCCGATGGCGACGACCCGGCCACCTTCGACCAGCACCGCGCCGCGGCTTGAATGGGTGGCGGCGGCAGGGCCTTCGATGAAGGGGTCGCCGGTGAAGTTCAGGGTCTGGCCCAGGTGCAATGTCTGTGTCATGGGCGAAGGATAGGAGCGGCGCGCGCGCAGGTAAATCGGCCGGTGCCCTGCGCTCCGGTTGCCGTTGCGCGAACATCCATTATGGTCCGCGCCAACACCGGGAGATGCCATGGACGACCAGATCGAAAGCCACGAGCCGGACAGCGACGAGGACGATTTCGGCCTTCCGGCGCGGCTCTTCGACGAGGTGCTCGACGCGGTCGAGGCCGGCGATGCGGCGCGGCTCGACACGATCTTCGAGCCGCTCCACCCCGCCGACATCGCCGACCTGCTGGAGCAGATCGACGCGCGCGATCGCCGCGCGCTGCTGGCCCTTTGGAAGGGCGGGATGGATGGCGAGATCCTCTCGGAACTCGACGACAACCTTCGCGAGGAGATCATCCAGTCGCTCGCGCCGACGGAGCTGGCCGAGGCAGTTCGCGAGCTCGAATCCGATGACGTGGTCGACCTCGTCGAGTATCTCGACGAGGATCAGCAGGCCGCCGTGCTCGACGCGCTGGCCGCCACGGACCGGATCGCGGTCGAAAAGGCCCTGGCCTATCCGGAGGAATCCGCCGGTCGCCTGATGCAGGTCGAGGTGGTGCGCGCGCCCGAACATTGGACCGTGGGCGAGGCGATCGATTTCCTGCGTCGCTCGGATACGCTACCGGATCAGTTCTATCACGTGATGCTGGTCGATCCGCGCATGAAGCCCGTGGGCTACGTGCAGATCGGACGGCTCCTGTCCAAGCCTCGTTCGACCCCGCTTCGCGACATCACAGAGGAAAGCTTCCGCACCTTCCATATTGAGGATGACGAGGGCGCGGTAGCCTACGCCTTTAATCAGTATCACCTGATCTCGGCGCCGGTCGTGGATGACGACGACCGGTTGGTCGGCGTGATCACCATCGACGACGCGATGAACGTGCTCGACGAGGAGCACGAGGAGGACATCCTGCGCCTCGCCGGAGTCGGCGGCGAGAGCGAGCTGTCGGATTCGGTACGCGAGACCACGAAGCAGCGGCTGCCATGGCTCGCGGTAAATCTCGGCACGGCGATCATCGCTTCGCTGGTCATCTCTCTGTTCGAGGAGACCATCGCGGGTCTCGTGGCCCTCGCAGTGCTGATGCCAATCGTCGCCTCGATGGGCGGAAATGCGGGCACCCAGTCGCTCACCGTCGCGGTGCGCGCCATCGCAACGCGCGACCTGACCACCTCGAACGTCTGGCGGGTGATCCGGCGCGAGGTGGCGGTGGGGCTGATCAACGGGTTGGCCTTCGCGGTGGTGATGGGGATCGTCGGCCTCGTCTGGTTCGGCTCGCCGATGCTCGGCGCGGTGATCGCCGTGGCCATGGTGATCAACCTCGTTGTGGCGGGGCTGTCGGGTGTGGTCGTGCCGGTCGTGCTCGACCGCTTCGGAATCGATCCGGCGCTGGCCTCGGGCACCTTCGTGACCACGGTCACGGACGTGGTGGGCTTCTTCGCCTTCCTCGGCCTCGCCTCGGTGATCCTGCTGTGAGCGGCATCACAGGCCTTGCTGCCCGCAAGAAGGCCGCGCGCGAGGCGGCGTTTCTGCGCCGCGAATTGGCGCACCGTTCCGCCAGCACCCAAGCCGAACACCTGACGCGCTGGCTGCTGGAACACCCGGCCCGACCGATCGCGGGCTACATGCCGATGCGCAGCGAGATCGACCCGCTGCCCGCCATGGAGGCCGCCGCCGCCCAAGCGCGCATCGGCGTGCCGGTGATCGAAGGGGCGGGGCGGCCGCTGCGGTTTCGCGAATGGACCCCAGGCTGCGCGCTCGAAGAGGGGCATTTCGGCGCGCATGTCCCGGTGGCGGGTGAATGGATCACGCCCGAGATCGTCATCGTGCCGCTGGTGGCCTTCGACCGGCACGGGCACAGGCTCGGCTATGGCGGCGGTTTCTACGACCGGACGCTTGAACTGCTGCGGGCCGCAGGTCCGGTCACGGCGGTGGGTTTTGCCTTCGCCGCGCAGGAGGCGGATGAAATTCCGGTCGAACCCACGGACCAACCGCTGGACCTGATCGTGACCGAAACCGGAATCGTCGTGCCGGGCTGAGCCGGGCTGGCGGAACGGGCGTTTCGCCACGACCCCTGCCGCCGGATCAGGCGGTTCGCGCGGCATCGCAACGTGACATCGCATGGTGGCGACGCTTCGCTTGCCCTTTGCAAATGGCCGCCCTAACACCGGCGGGATGAGAATATTGTTCCTTGGCGACGTGATGGGTCGCGGTGGCCGACAGGCCGTGGCGGAGCGGCTCCCGGGGCTGCGCCGCGACTGGCGGCTCGATTTCGTGGTGGTCAACGGCGAGAACGCCACCGGCGGGCGTGGTCTCTCGACCGAGCATGCCAAGGGCCTTCTCGAAGCGGGCGCCGACGTCATCACGCTGGGCGATCACGCCTTCGACCAGAAGGACATGCTCCGGTTCTGCGAGGCCGAGCCGCGCATCATCCGGCCGCTGAACTACTCCAAGTCCGCCCCCGGCACCGGCGCGCGGGTGTTCGAGGCGACGCGGGGCCGCCGCGTGCTGGTGGCGCAGGTTCTGGGGCAGGTCTTCATGAGCCGCCCCTATGACGATCCCTTCTCGGCGCTGGAGCCGGTGCTCAAGGCGCACCCGCCGGGTGGCGCGGTCGCGGCGAGCCTGATCGATATCCATTGCGAGGCGACCAGCGAGAAGATGGGCGTCGGCCATTTCTGTGACGGTCGCGCCTCGATCGTGGTGGGCACCCATACCCATGTGCCCACGGCGGATGCGACGATCCTGCCGCGCGGCACGGCATTCCAGTCGGATGCCGGTATGTGCGGCGATTACGACAGCGTCATCGGCATGCAGAAGGACGAGCCGCTCAGGCGCTTCATCACCGGCATGCCGGGCGGGCGCTTCACCCCGGCGATGGAGGAGGTCACCCTGTGCGGCCTCTATGTCGAGACCGACGACCGCACCGGCCTCGCCTCGCGGGTGGAGATGGTGCGACAGGGCGGCCGGTTGTCGCAGACGGGCCCCGCGTGAGATTTCGGCCATCGGCCATAGTAGAGTTCCGGCCGTGACACGCGGCCGCCCCGGAAGGTTTTGACGATGCTCGGCATTTCCCTGTCGTCCGAGGCCGAAGCGATCGCCGCGATGCTGATCGTGCTGGCCATGTTCCTGGCGTTCTTGCGCGAGATCTATCCCGTCGAGGTGGTGGCGATCACCGGCGCCATCACGATGCTGGTGCTGGGCATCCTGCCCGAGGCCGCCGCCATCGGAGTCTTCGCCAACCCGGCCCCATGGACCATCGCGGCGCTTTTCGTGGTGGTGGGTGCCCTCGTGCGGACCGGCGCGCTCGACTGGATCTCGGCCCAAGCCGCCCGTCATGTCGAAAAACGCCCCAAGACGACGCTGATCACGCTCACCTTCACCGTGCTCGCCATGTCGGCCTTCATCAACAACACGCCGATCGTGGTGGTGATGATCCCAATCTTCGTGCGGCTTTCGGCGCAGATGGGGCATCAGCCTTCGAAGCTGCTGATCCCGCTGAGCTACTTCGCCATCTTCGGCGGCATGCTGACACTGATCGGTACCTCGACCAACCTGCTGGTCGATGGCGTGGTGCAGGCCGCCGGCATGGAGCCTTTCGGCATCTTCGAGATCACCGGCGCCGGGCTTCTCATGGCCGGTGTGGCGGTGGCCTATCTGGGGCTGATCGGCCGCAAGTTGTTGCCCGACCGCGATTCCATGGCGGGGCTGCTTTCGGGCAAGTCGAAGATGCGCTTCTTCACAGAGGCGGTGATCCCGCCCGACAGCAACCTGATCGGCCGCGAGGTCACCGATGTGCAGCTGTTCAAGCGCGACGGCGTGCGGCTGATCGACGTGGTGCGCGGCGACGCCTCGCTCAGGCGCAACCTCACCGGCGTCACGCTTGAGGTAGGCGATCGGGTGGTGCTGCGGACCGCGATGACCGAACTCCTGTCACTTCAGGCCAACAAGAGCCTGCGCCGGGTCGATCAGGTGTCGGCGGTGGAAACCACCACGGTCGAGGTGCTGATCACGCCCGACTGCCGCATGGTGGGCCGCAAGCTCGGCGATCTGCGCCTGCGCCGCCGCTACGGTGTCTATACCCTCGCGGTGCATCGCCGGGACAAGAACATCGGCCGTCAGATCGACGATCTTGTGGTGCGGGTCGGCGATACGCTGCTGCTCGAAGGCGCGATGGCCGATATCCAGCGGCTTGCCACCGACATGAACCTCGTCAATGTCGCCCAGCCGACCGAGCGTGCGTATCGTCGCAGCCATGCACCGATCGTGATCGCGGTGCTTTTTGCCATCGTCGGCCTCTCGGCGATCGGTGTCGCCAACATCGCGGTGATGAGCTTCATCGGCGTGGCGGTGGTGCTGCTGACCCGCTGCATCGATGCCGACGAGGCGTTCGGCTTCATCGACGGGCGCTTGCTGGCGCTGATCTTCGGGATGCTGGCGGTGGGAGCGGGGCTCGACCATTCCGGCGCGGTGTCGCTGCTGGTCGACTGGCTGACACCCAGTCTCATGCATCTGCCGAGCTGGGCGCTGGTGCTGGTGGTCTATCTGTTGGCCTCCGTGCTGACCGAGATCGTGTCGAACAACGCCGTGGCGGTGATCCTGACGCCGGTGGCGATCGGTCTGGCGCAGGCTTTGGGCGTCGATCCGCGGCCGCTGATCGTGGCGGTGATGTTCGGCGCCTCGGCCGCCTTCGCGACACCGATCGGCTATCAGACCAACACGCTGGTCTACGGACCGGGGGGCTACAAGTTCTCTGATTTCTTGAAGATCGGCGTGCCGCTGAACGTGCTGACCGCGCTCACCGCCTCTTTGGTGATCCCTCTGTTCTTTCCGCTCTGAGTGCCCGCTTGCCCCCTTTGCGGGGGCTGGCATATAGAGACCCGGACTTTCGCATATCACGACAGGAGCCCCGCCATGGCCGGCCATTCCAAATGGGCCAACATCCAGCACCGCAAGGGGCGGCAGGACGCCGCGCGCTCCAAGCTGTTCTCGAAGCTCTCCAAGGAGATCACCGTCGCCGCCAAGATGGGCGATCCCGATCCTGACAAGAACCCGCGCCTGCGCATGGCCGTGAAGGAGGCCAAGTCGGTCTCGGTCCCCAAGGACGTGATCGACCGCGCCATCAAGAAGTCGCAGGGCGGTGACGCCGAGAGCTACGACGAGATCCGCTACGAGGGCTACGGTCCCGGCGGCGTCGCCGTCATCGTCGAGGCGATGACCGACAACCGCAACCGCACTGCCTCGAACGTGCGCTCGACCTTCGGCAAGAGCGGCGGCAATCTCGGCGAGACCGGCTCGGTGTCCTTCATGTTCGATCGCAAGGGCGAGATCTTCTACAAGCCCGAGGTCGGCGACGCCGACTCGGTGATGATGGCCGCGATCGAAGCCGGTGCCGAGGATGTCGAGAGCGACGAGGACGGCCACTGGATCTATTGCGCCGACACCGATCTCAACGAGGTGGCGACGGCGCTGGAGGCCGAGCTTGGCGAGAGCGAGACCACCAAGCTGATCTGGAAGCCGCAGAACCGCACGCCGCTCGGCGCCGAGGAATTCGCGAAGCTGATGAAGCTGGTCGAGACGCTCGAGGATGACGACGACGTGCAGACCGTCACTACCAATGTCGACGCTTCCGACGAGGTGATGCAGGCCTATGCCGAAGGCTGAGATCTGAGGCTCACGCCGACGGAAACGACTGCGACGCCGGGGGCCCGACAGGTCTCCGGCGTTTCTCGTCAGAGCGCCGCGAGGATGGGCCAGAGCGTGGCGACCAGCAGCGCCGCCATCGTGAGGTTGAAGATCCTGAGACGGCGGGGCTGCGACAGCAGGCGCCGCAGCGAAGTCCCGAGCACGGTCCATAGCCCGGCCGAGACCGTGCCCATCGCGGCGAAGACCGCCACCACCATCGCCACACCCCAGAGCCCGGCATCCCCGACATAGGCGCTGGTCGCCGTCACCGACATCGCCCAGGCCTTGGGGTTTACCCACTGGAACGCCGCCGCCTGCAGGAAGGTGAGGGGACGGCCCTCGGTCTCGGGCGCGTCGGCCGATTTCGGCGCCGCAGTGGCGATCTTCCAGGCCAGCCATAGCAGGAAGCCGATCGATGCGATCCGCAGCAGGGTGGTCAGCGCGGGCCACAGCTCGAACACCCGTGCCAGCCCGAGGCCCACGAGTCCCGCCATGCCGGCAAATCCCAGCGCCACGCCTGCCATATGCGGCACCGAACGGCGCAACCCGAAATTGGCGCCCGAGGCCATCAGCATGAAGTTGTTCGGCCCCGGCGTGAACAGGGTCACGAGGGCGAAGCCCATCAGGGCGGGCAGGAGCGCAAGCGAGGTCATGCCGTCAATCTGCACGCGTCGCGGGGAATGGAAAGTCCCAAAACGAGAAACGGCGACGCCCAGGGAGGAGGAGGGGCGCCGCCGTCTGTTCCGGTCCGCGGGTCCTCAGGGAGGAGGAGGAGAACCCGTGTCCGTCTCTGTCGACCGGCGGAGCCAGGGAGGAGGAGGACCCTGCCGGTCTGATCTACGTGCGCGCCCCAGGGAGGAGGAGGGGGCGGCCCGTATCCGTGAATTCCTGCGAGCGACGGGGCAGGGAGGAGGAAGCCCCGCCGCTCTATGGTCCGCGTGCGCTCCAAGGGAGGAGGAGAAGCGCCCGTGGTGTGCGACCGGCCGGGTCAGGGAGGAGGAGGACCCTGCCGGTCTGATCTACGTGCACGCCCCAGGGAGGAGGAGAGGGCGGCCCGTAACTCTGTCGTTCTTCAAGGCGACGGCATCAGGGAGGAGGAAGATGCCGTCGCCTCGTTGCGGACCACCCAGGGAGGAGGAGGGGCGGGACCGCGGCTCGCGACCGGTTCAGGGAGGAGGAGGAACCGGTCGGGAACTGGGAAACTCTTACTTGGCCTCGGCGGCCTCGATCGCCACGCGCTTGATCATCGAACGGCTCAGGCCGAGATCGGCCAGGTCGCGATCGCTCAGCGCCTGCAGCTCGTTGTAAGTCGAGCGATAGATCTTGTTCTTCGCCACGCGGTCGGCCAGAGTGGCGCGGAAGGCGGCGATGCGCTGGCCCAGGCCGGCGCTGCGGGTTTCGGTCGTGTATGCCATGTCGCATACCTCTTTCATTCGGGGCCCAATCGGCGGGCCGGTCTGCTCAGTTCTGGTCGATCCCAGATCTCGGGACCGGTCGTCGAAGGCGCCGTATTGCGTCTTCGAAGATCAAA
>Ga0310345_10004401_pt1 | contig 12793 bp, 15 predicted proteins | sample HC15DNA20500_MG_FD_204667 | JGI IMG/M metagenome (GOLD analysis project Ga0310345, IMG submission 204667) | Marine microbial communities from station ALOHA, North Pacific Subtropical Gyre - HC15-DNA-20-500_MG | ecosystem: Environmental > Aquatic > Marine > Oceanic | place: Pacific Ocean: North... | reverse complement strand
CTGTAGCGGCTTGAATTCGCTCGACCGTACCGCTCGGTCTGGGTTGCTAATCTCGATCGTATACGCCCCCGAGTCCTGGTGATTGGCAATCAGCTGGCGTAGATGCATTCGCCCATCCAGCACCGCGACGCCGCTCTGATCGCGGATATACGGCCTCGATAGCCGCATCCGCATTTTGTACGGGCGGCCCACGTATACGTCGGCGCCGCTGAAATCGCCCTCGGCCCGCAGCTTGTTTGCGTTGACGCGCTCCGCACTCGCTAGTGTCCCTCCGGACTGCGCGCCGAACCCGCGGCCCAGGACAACCTCGGTCATGGTCTTGTCCTCGAGCTGGTGGTCCCAGGTGGTGTACCCGGTGGCCTCGTCGAAGGTTCCAGTCACCTCAACGCGCGAGTCCAGATTGATGCTGAACGGCATCTCAGGGCCATACGCATCACCCGGTGCGCCCAGGAGCGCCGCGGTGGCCAGGTCCGTGCCCTTGTTCGCAGCCGTAGGGACGCTGACCTGGGACTCGTCGCTCCGGGTCGCCGACGTGACGACGAAGCGATCGCCCTGATGGATTCTCACGGTCGGCGTGCCGCCAAACACACGGCGGATTTGTCTTTGAAGTTCGGCCGCGATGTCTGCGTTTTTCAACGAGAGCGAGAAATCGCAGCTGTCTACAGTAGACGTGACGCCGTCGAGTGCGATTTTGAATGCCCCGTCAGTGATGCCCGTGTAGTCGTTGAAATCCAGGCCGCTGATTTGATCACCGAACCAACTCGCCTCTCGAATGTCCGGGCCTTCGGGCGGGACGGAGAGACGCTCGAGCCGGACAGACGACATGGTCTCTACCAGGGCGTACAGATCGTCTCGGATTACGGCGATGTCGATGATGCGATACCCCCGCGGCCCGACCTCGGCGCCTTCGTCAAAACCTGACGCGAACGCCGACAGCCGGCCGACCTCGAATCCGTCGTCGAGGCCGGGATCGCACCCGCCGGCGTCCTCTGCCGTCTCGGACAATGGCGTGGCGATTTCGCAGCCAGCGTCGAAGCCGTCGTCGATCGCGCCCTGTGGCGTCATTTCTGCCATATCAGCCCCATAGTTTCATACAAAGGTTCGCCTGCTTCACGTCGAACGTCACGGCGCCGACGTTGTCGTGCTCGAGCTGCACGGTGATGATGTCGTTCGCTGCTAGGTCGTCGAGGATCCCAGTGATCACGACCTGGTTTTCGTCGGCCGCAAGGGCGTGTTCGACTTTTCCCGAGAGACCGTTGACCTCTGCGCCTCCTTTTAAAATTCGAGCCTCGAACGTGTCGTCCGAGCCGTTCGACGCGAAACTCATCACGCAGGAGACGAAATAATCGCCGGCGATGCCCACCGTCAGCTTGTCGTTCGCGTGGTCGGGCGTGACGCCGCTGGCGGCGCCATTCGCGGTGAACTGATTGACCACGACCTTTGTCGATGTGCCGACCGACTGGCTCGCAGATCCGTCGTTGCAATGTATGGACCCGTAGGCGCCCAGAGTCGTGACGAGTGCGTCTCGCAAATCTTGGGGCGAGATTTGTTTCGTGGTGTTGTCGGCCAACAGGGTTTGCAGGTCCGCCAACTTACGTTGCGTGTCAGCCATCGATGGAACTCCTATGCGCTTGCGGTGTCAAGCATTTTATATTTGGACCAGGCCAGTTGCACGCGACGCTCGTTGAGCCAGTGCGTCCGGTATGAGAAGATTTCCGTGCCGTCCGTCGGAAGAAGAAAGACTGCGTTGTTGTTCGGCGACGCTGCCACTGTGCGAATATCCGTCGGTACGTAATCGAACACATGTGCCGTCACGTCGTGTGCGATGTTCGTCGCCTGCGACTCGTCAAAGAAATACTCGTACATCTGCGCCGACTGTTTGCGTTCCCCAACAAAATAAAACTGATGCCGCATCTTCGCGCCACGCACGCCGTTGAGAGAATCGTTCGCAGTGGTCGGCGTAATCGCAACCGTCGATGGGGTAAGCGGCCTGTTCCCGGAGGACAGTTCAAATTGCCGACCGGCCAGCGTCATAATCAGCAAAGCTTTACGGAACGGGACGATGGAGTCGATTATCGTTACGGCGTCGGACGACAGGCTGACATCGATTGGATCCGTATCGACGATGTTTTCTGCATCGTCGATCCATAAGTTGAACGACGCGCCGGCCTGGGACAGGACGACATGCTCCCCACCCACCAGGCACAAGCGGTTTTGGAAGAATGAGATGTCGGACAGAAAAAATAGGCGGTTGTCGTCATCGCCGAAAATGCTAGGCTTGGGATTCGTCGTAGTGTCTCCGGACAGTCGCGATTCCCAATCGATCGTGTCGGCTTCCCAAGTGCTTTCGGAGCGAGAGCCGTCTTCGTAGAAAGCCGCCGCGGCGCGTACCAGTTTGATCGGCAGCGTGCCGGCATCCGGCGTCGCCTCGAGCTGGTCCGGGGCCGTAACCCGCGACCATCTGTCGATGACTTCGACCTCGCCAGTGGCCGGGTCGCCAGTGCCCTCGGTGGCCTGCCCCTTGAACAGACCTTTGCCGTACCACTGCCAGGCGTTTGAGTTTGGGGTTTTACTGATCGCGACAGTTGACCCAGCGCCGGCGTACGGGCTGGTGATTCGGAAACGCCTCAGCGTCGCGTCGTACTCAAAGACCGCGTTGGACTCGGCGATTTTTAGCTGGGCGTCGAACGCCGCCGCTACGGCCGCGAGATCCGCAAAGGTGCTGGATCTAAAATCGCCGGTGATGTCGTGGACCTCCGCCGGCCCGCCAGGCGGCGTAAACGTGATGCGGAATGTCCACGGGTTCCGACCTCCGACGTTGTAAAAGCTATCGATGGTGGTCGGGAACGGCGTGCCAAGCCAATCTCCATAGAGTCTCGCGCTTTCCCAAGTGGCGAACGTCGCCGATCCAATTGACCAGGCGTGGCTGCTGCTCCCGCTCGACGGCGTAGGGCTGACAGTGACCTGATCGTCGCCGTCATTCACGGCGAGGAGGTCGAAGTACTCGCCCGAGGATTTTCCGTCGGCGCGGCCAATTATCCGGATCTGATCCTTGATCTTGATGCCCGACAGATCTGTGCCGCCAGGCAACTGCACCACCGCATTTCCTGACGTGACCGCGGCGTTGGCGGTGTCCTCATCGTGGACCTTGAATGGCGTGTACAGGTAGTACCCGGCCGGGTTCCCCGCGGCGATCTGCCGCGTGCGGTGGTATGTGTCTGCCGCCGGGGCCGTCAGGATCATCTCCTCGTAGTCGTCGAACGTCGAGGTGACCGCGAATCGCGATGACGCCACCGTATTCAGAGCGACCTTTTTGTTTAAGATGATCGTGTGATCTGCGACGGTCGTGAGGGCCATGTCGTCGGCCGTGACGTTCGGGTCGTCGGGCGAGAGATCGTCACGATCGAGATACGCTTGCGCCGCAGCCGAAATCGTCAGCGTTTGCAGCCGCCCGGCATCGTCGTAAACGGCGAGCGTGCCCTTGCCATAGATAATCAAATATCGCTCGGTGTCCGACCGTTCGACCGCATGTATGCGGTAGCTCGTATTCGACGCAAGGCCGGGAATTTCGGCGACGTGTTCGGTGCCGGGCCGTTTCGAGGCGCCGTCGACAACGCTGAACAGCACGTTGTCCCCTTCGGCCGCCTGGTTCGCGTGCCGCAGAGGCGGCGGCTGCCGGCTGACGCCCCCCCAGGTCGTAGGTACGGTTATTCGTTGGCTCATGCGCCGGTTCGCCCTCTCATGCCGAGTGCATCGGCGCTGCGGTAGAGACCGTAGCGGCCGACTCGCGCGTCGTGCGACAGGAATTTCGATCTGACTCTGACCAGCCGCTCTCGCGCGAATGCATCGATTTTCGTTGACCCGATCGTCTCGCGCTGGAAGCGGACGGATGCCTCTGCGACGACCCATTCACGAAATGTAGCCGGGCAATCCTCGAAGGCCACGCGGATGATCTGATGGACTGTTGCGTTCGACGTGAATGCGAAATCCTGCTCGTCGAGATCGTAGAGGAACGAGCCGCGGCGGGCCGAGTTTGCCGGCGACACGGGCTCGACATCGATGATGTTTGCGGCGAGGCGTATCTGATTGTTGGCATCCTTGGCGATCTCCACGTCCTCCTCGTAATTAAAAAAATACCCGTTGCTCTGGAGTTCAAGGTCGACATCGTCGAGCGACGCTTCGGCCAGGGCAACGTCGCTATCGCCACCGCTGTCCAGTGCGACGACGGGCCGGAGCCCTGCGGACTTGAGCATTTTGTTGATCGCAGAAAGCTTCGTCATCCCGCCGTTGATGGGCAGGGCGCTGGCTGCGGACGCCTCGGTGGTGGTGAAGGTGGTTGGCATGCTAATCCTTTACGGCTACGAATTCCCTGCCCGTGATCGACCGCTGCCCGTCTTTGACCATCCACAAGTAATAGGTCGATCCGTCATCCAGATAAAACGTCGTTTCCCCGTCACTGTTGGTCTGCTGCGTCTCGGTGATGACGGTTGAGCCGCCCGAATCTGAGGACAGCCAGACATCGGCGTCGGCGATCGCGATGCCAGTGCTGTCGTCGGCAATCCGCTGCGTGACCGGATCGGCTCCGGGGCCGAGCGGATCGTCCACCAGCCGGATCGCCAGCACCGAAGGCGTCATGTTCGTGGCGCCCTGAAGCATGACCATCGCCGACGACACGCCGGTCGCGACTATGGCGTCTGCGAGATCGAGGCGATACGCGCCGGGCATTGCCGAGGATGACAGCTCGACGAATCCCCCGTCCGCGTGTGCGCCGGTCGCCGTCTGTGTCGCCAGCGTCAATTGCGTGACGGGACCGAGCGGCCGGACGTAGTAGCACGTCAGCCCGCTCGAGTCGTAGGCCAGGCCCGTCAGCCCTGCACCTGTCGTCACTGACGAATTTCGGACAAACAGATAGACGCTGGCGTCGACGAGTCCCTTCTTCAGCTCGAGTGGATCTACAGGCATTAGCGCGAGACTCCTGCGGGGCGGTTCGACCTCCTGCGATGGCCGGCGAGGTCATTGATATTCTTTTGCGATGTGGGATTGACATCGAAAAGCTGAGAGAAGTTTTTGGCCAGGTCACCTGCGTTGGTTTCGGTGATGGCGGTGCCCAGGATATGCGTGACGCTGATGACGTGCCCCACGTCTGCGATCGCCTGGAGCGAGTCGGTGGTGTTGGCGAATGTATCCCAGTCCGCCGTGGCTGATTTTGAGGCGAGCCGGGCAATGATTGAGTTGTTTGCGATGTCGGTGCCCGTGACACTGGTAGAGACCAGATGGTCCAGCCCATACGTCACCAGCGAGGCGTTCACGACGGTCGAGACCTCCCCGGCCCAGGGCGAAGATCCATCGCCGGCGACGCAGTTAGCGTCGGCCCGGCCATTCGCGTCCTGTCGGATTTGACCGGAGCCGGTGCCCCGTGTGTATAGGCCCCCGGCTGCCTCGGCAGCCGCATTCGGCAGGGCAGTGAGCCCCGCGCGCACGCCGTCGTCGAGGTCTATTGCGTGTTGCGCGCTGGCGTGCCCGTAAGTATCGAGGATGATGGCCTGGTCGGCGATCGCCTTGGGTGATGTCTGATCGACGCACTGGCAGACCACCCGCGCGGCCTGCATCTCCGTCGCAGAAAACGTGAACTTCCACAGCACGCTGCCCGTGCCCCCGACGTTGACCGGCAGCGTGCCGACGCTGGCAACTGCTCCGTCGTCCTTTGACGCCTTCACGTCCCCAGTCGCCGGCGTCCAATCGCCAGCGGCGGCGAAGTTCGAGTTCTTCAAAATGAGCGGAATCGTGACCGTCGTCGCGATGCCATATTTTCGCAGGATGGCGCTCATGCTACCCCCCTTACACCCGCGCGGCTGCCGAATCCGCGCGGGTAGTGGCGCTCAAGGAACCGAGGCACGCTGAGCGGCGCTGAGCGGCGGAACGCCCGGAACGGATCCATCGTCAACGCGGCAACGTCCGCGCGGCCCAGGTGCCTGCGGTACATCATCATCAGCGCCAGCTCCCCCTTCGCCGGGTAGTGATATGCGGGCGAGCCGCCGGTGGTAAACACAAAACTTCCGATGGTGCAGGTGTCGAGGTCTGCCAGCCCGGTGCCCGCAGGCATGCTGTCGGTGGCGACCAGGTCGCCGTCAACGTACAGATGAAGCGTCGCCGTGTCGCTCGACATCACACAAAAGTGCCAGCCCCCATCAGTGATCGCCACGGTGTCGGCGGCGAGAGCAGAGCCGGCGTCAGTGCCGACGTATGCGGCGGCCGAGCCGGACAGCACCTGGAATTTCGCGACCGGCACTGCGGCTGCGGCCTTTGTCTCGGAGAGCCACGCCTGGTTTTTGTTGGCGCCCGCCGCGGGCTTCAACAGCATCGCATAGGCGAATGGCGCCGGACGCGCAATGCCCAGGAACGGCACGTCGATTCGGTGAGCGGCGCCGGAGTCGAATTCCAGTGCCCATCCATACGGCGAGCCGATCCAGGCGTCGGTCGTTAAATTGACGAAGCTCCCGCGGACCTGGTCGACTGCGTCAGACACGCCGTCGCCAGCGCCCTCCCACAGCACCCAAGCCGCAGCCGGGGCAAGGGCGTGGTTCCGAGCCACGCCAGGCCACCACTGAGCGGGTTTGGCTAGGGCGGTCATTCTAGGTCCGTGCTAGTTAGGATCGAGCATTTTGAGTGGGTGGCATTCCCCCCCGCGCTGTTATGCGCGATTGCGCGAACGCGCGACACTCCAGACAGATCCACTTGCATGACGAATCGCTCGGCGCGAGAGTAGAACGCAGATGACGCCGCATGGGTCTCAGTGAGCCCATCGAACAGCGTGACGGATACGTCCTCGTCGTATGTCTTTATTTGGTGCCACTCGCTGTCCGTGAGCGTGGCCCCGTCCTTGATGTAAATCAGGTCGCCGCGGGTTTGGAACCCCGTCGTGCTGGCTACAGGAATGACTGCGAGGCCCGCGGCTCGCGTGCCGGTGAACGCTTCGGTGTCGGCTGCCGTCGTCCCAGTCGTGAACTTGGCGAGCGTAGACCACGCCTTGTTGTCGCTCGCCTCCGGGCTGGCCTGCAAGTAATAGTCGGCGCCCCGCGTAATGGAGGCGGTGCCGATCCAGGCGTGGGAAAAATACACGGTCCCGGAGAGGGACCCTGCCACGTTCAGCGCCGAGCCGACAGAGATGCTGGCGTCTGAGACCGCGGCGTGGCTGAGCAGCGCGGTCAGCGTTTGGGTGTATCGGGCCATGTCATTCCTCGGCTAGCCCGTAGAGCGCGAATTTTCGACGCAGCGCTTGGAGCACGAGCGGCGCCTGCCGGGCGTATATCGCATTTAACTGTTTCGCGGCGATGTCCGGGGAGTCGCTGATCGCCTCGCGGACAACCACCTCCACGCACCGGCCGTTTACTAGACGCTCCGTTTCCTCGGGAGAGACCAGGAGCCTCTCTGGCGCTCCGGACTCACTGTGCCCCCACTGGGCCAGCATTTCGCCGGCATCGATGTCTTTCCGTATGCCCGCCATCTCCATGGAGAACGTCGACCACGTCCGTTCGCGGCTCGGCATGCGGCGGCAGTGATAGATCGCATCGCAGAGCGCTATGCCGGCGAGGTTGGTCTCGTCGGGCACCGGGATGTGCAGCACGATCCGGTAGACCCCACGGTCGGACTCGAGGACGTGTATCCGGCTCATCTCAATCCCCTAAATCACGCGACTGTCGCAATCGAATCGTCGGGCGTGCGGACAACCAATTCCCGTGCAGCCAGTTCACGGTATCGTGCATCTGTGTCGCGAACATACCGTCGCAAGCTCTCGCCGACCCATTCCGAATCTGTAAACAATGGATCTCCTCTCGCATCTACCGGGATCGACCCGAATGCTTTGAACGCCGTCTCAACGTCTGACATTTTGCTCGCAGGAATATTAATCTCGTATGTTGCCATCGTGTTGCTCCTAGTTATACCCCCGTCCCATCCGCCTTGACCCATGCTGAACCAGTATCAAATTCTGGCATACCCGTTACTGAATTCCAAATCACTCGCCCCGCTACGGCAGCCGTAGGACGACTTGAGTATGATGGCAATTGCTGAATCTCCCCGGCGATGATTTCCCTGCCGTGGATGCTGTACCACTCGTTATCCACTCCACCGAGCCTTACAGAGTCTGTGACAAATGGCCTAAAATATGGATCTCCAGGAGTAGAACTCTCAACGTCCGCGCGGATTGAGTTGCTATTCGCTCCCATCATTCGGAGGTTATTCGTCGAACAGTTAAATACCTCGCCACCCGTCGACTTGTGCATCGCCACTTCACCGGAGGATTTACCTGATTTCAGTATCAATGGCGTGTTGTTGTCTCCAGTGTTCTCCGATAGCTGCTGCTTAACCCCAAACGTCGTCGAATCAATCTGGACATTTCCTGTAAACGTATGGTCTGCCGCTAAGTCGAATGATTCACCGCCGCCGCCGATTCGTCGCCGAAGTGCCATAGTTATTCCAATCGTTTGATGCTACGCAGGCCCGGCTAAAACCACCTGTATAAACCGTTGGCCTGGGCTGCCGTGATCAAGTCGAAATCGACGGTCACGATCTCGAATCCAGTGGTATCGAGTATCGCGTGGGCTGCACCCGCGTTGTCGCCCGGCGATACCACCTCCCGCATGGTGCTGCCCGTGACGGTGGCTATCGTGTCCACGATAAATTCGCTGGCTGTCACCTCGCTGTCGGCGACGCCGGTGGCAGTGGAGAGAGTACATCGCGCTTGGAGAAGCCGCACCGGGACCCAAAGAGAATTCGCCGCGCCGATGACCTGCGACCAGCCCATCACCCGGAAATCGAATGTCTCGTCTGCCGCGTCTCTGCCAAAGAACGTAAGCAATACGTAGCTGAGCCCGCCAGTGCTGTCGATCACGCCATCGCCGGTTGGCTTTGTCGTTGTCGGGACACGCGCGGCGAAGCTGGTTGCGGTCGAATTGGCAGACCTGATGCGTTTGAGTGAGCCGGTGTCGGTCAGGGGGTAGACGTATTGTCCAGAGGGCATTTGTTGGTGCTCCGGGAGGATGAAAAATCAGGGGCCTAGCGAATGCCAGGCCCCTGAGAGGAGAGGAGCTTACGATTCCACTGTAAATGTTCCTGTCTCGACAGCGACCCAATCGCCATTCCCGTCGGCGATCAATTTTACTGTATCGCCGATCGTTGACGAAGTGATGTACTTGTTGTCCGCCTGCTTCGCTCCATTGATATAGATTGCACCCGCGGCCCCAGGCAAAAAGCGGAACGCTTGCGCGACGGTCAGGCAAATACGAAACCTGCACCCGGCGTGAGCGTCTTGAGGCAACGTCAGAGCGACCAATCCGCCGGCACCCGTGTTGACGCAGGTCTTGCCGGACTCGTCTCGCGTCAACGTATCCGACGCGACAAACGCCTGAAATTCCTCCGACAAACCACCGATTGTGATCGGCACTCGGGTCGGGGTTTCCCCATCGTTCTTGCCGAGCACCTGGATTGATCGCGTAGCACCATTGACCGTAATTTCCAAGTAGTCCGCCTTGGTCAAATCTTCGCGACCCGTGGCCAGGGCGGTCGCGTTTGTGCCGGTGTCGACGACCTTTAAGCCGCCTTGTGGATCGAGGACCGAAGTAGCCATATTTAATCTCCAATCAGGAAGGAAGGGCGGCCGCCCCACGCGACCGCCCGCCCCGTGGTCTTAATTACGCAGGTTTCACGCGGATTTCGCCGGCATTCCAAACGGCCAGCGTGTCAGCACCGAACAGCAGTTGACTCTTCACGAACGTGACGTTTCGATGTTCGTCGGGCTCAATCACATTATGAAAGCCCCCACTCTGCACAGCGCCGACAGCACCAGCGAGGCCCTGGATATTGTGGCAGCAGATTGCGATCGGCAGGCCGACAGCCCCCGCCAGCGAAAAGTCCGCGTGGTATTTGGCTGGGCCGGTCCCGGTGGTGAGCAGGTTCGCGGTTGGCAGGTGCTGTGTCAGCACAATGTCATACCCCTGGATCCGCGTGATCGCCCGCTCGGTGATGTCGCTCACGCCGTCCCGCACCAGGTCGCGGTTCATCAGGACGGTGGTGTCTTTCGTCAGCACGTTGCGAGTTCGCGGGCTGACGAAGCAGACCCTATTAGTCTCCGGGATATTGTCTTCGTCCATCAACTGGGCCATCGTCGCCAGGTCGTCCTGGAAATTCTGGGATCCGGTGGCGGAAATCGGGTACGCAGCCGCTTCTGTCGCGGCCGTGCGCTGCACCGTGTTGCCGCCGGCGTGGACGTTGGAGACCGCAGCCGTGCGAGCGGCGATCAACAGCAACTGAGCCAATTTCTTGTCAAGGTTTTCCGCCATGATTCGACCAATTTCATTGGCCGCCGGGGCAATCTGATCCCAGCGGCTGAGCGCTTGGTCGATGAACGGGATATTTAACGCCTTGACTAGGATGTCGTCGACGGCGACGGTGCTCTGGGCAACGGTGATCGTACCGCCGTCGATGAATTGACCGGGAACGTGGTAGGAGGCGTCTTCCGGCGATTCCCCGTAAAGCGGGAATTGGTGCGATTTGGCTCCTGGCTGAAGGTCCTGACGCTGGACGTAGTTGCCGTCCCAGAACACATTAGTTTTATGAAACGCCTCGAGAATCTGTCCACTGAACAGATCCAGGAGCAGGGCGCGCTCATCGCTCCCGGTTTGAAGGCCGCGCGCGACCGTTACATTAGCAGGCATGAGTTGATCTCCGAATGGTGAGTAGAACGACAGCCGCCGTTCGGTGAATTCACGATTCGGAGAGGTGTCCCGGTCGTGCTGCCGGGCCGCTGGAGCGGGTATCCGGCGGCAGTCAGGGGCTGCCCCGTACTCGATATGCACCCGGACGTGGTCGGTCGGTGGCCGTTATGGCGCCGTATCCGACCCGCCCATCATCAATGACGCTAGGTCTCGATGTTCGTCAGGTCAAGGTCGCGCGCGAAGCGGGGATTTTTTAGCCGTGCTCGCGGCCTTGGATTTGGGTTTTTTTTCAGGCGTGGGCTTTTTGGTATGCAGGCTCATCAGCTCCTCGATCTGCTCCTGCTGGGCTTTTACCAGGGCCTGTATTTCGGCGAAGCTGTCAGCCGGCGGCGTGGTGTCGATGCCCGTAGTGTCGATCGCGATTTGAATCGCGGCCTCAATTGCCTCGTCCTCGTTGGCCGCGTTGGCCACCCGGCCCAGGATTTCGTGCGTGGTGTCGTGCTCCACCTCGGCGGTCCATGTGCCGCCAGGAACCACCACATACCGGCGGATCCCGGCCCCGAGCGTCTGGAGGATATCGTGACGATTCATAATTTGTGCCCTTCGATCACCGATCGCTCGGTGTTACGCAGTCTCGCCATATAGGTAGCGTCGAGCGTGGGATTTCCGCCGTGCTTTTCCTTGGCTGCGGTGAGTGCGGTGACCATCTCCCTGCTTGAAGCAAACCCCGCCGCGCCGGAGCTTGGCGCCGGGGCAGCGCCGTCGATCAGTGGCCGAGCATTCCCAGCTCCCACCGCCTGGGCGTGGTGCCCGACCAGCCATTCCATCGCACGCTGCGAGGCGCTGCGTGTCGTGCCGGGGCCGACCTGCTCGTTGAACCAAGCGCGGTCATCGCCGTCGAGCGTCGCGCTGGCCCACTCCCGGAGCTTCTCGAGCTGCTCCTCGCTGCCGACTAGCTCGATAGCGTCGCCCCGGATCGAGGCCGAGCTGGCCTTCGCCGCCTCGACGAGGAGTCCCAGATGCTGATCGATGAGCCCTCTGGGCAGATTGGCGGTCTTTTTTAACCTGGCGTATTGATCGTCGGTGAGTTTCCCGTTCTCGGCGATTTGATTCGCGACCTCGTCGCGGTCCAACCCGGCGAGGTCCAGTACTTGCTCGATCGTCGCATCCTCACCCACCTCTCGATCCTCAAGCGTCAGCGATTGGCCCGCCGGCTTCGCTCCTTGCGTCCCGGCCAGCTGCCGATACGCAGCCTCCATACCCACTTTCTCAACGAGGCTGCCGAACCCCTTCTCCAGTTCGTCTTGGCTGGCGAATTTTCCGGCGAGCGGCTTGGGTGTTTCAGTCGCCGCGGGTGCCGACTCTGGTGCCGCCGCTGGTGCCGACTCTTCGTTCGGCGCGGATGGCGTCGCGTCGAGAGTCGAAGCGCCGTTGGCATCCGTCGCCGCTGCGGCGACATCCAGTAGGCTTTGCTGTTCGTCGGTGATCGTTTCCATGGGGGGCATTCTAGTTTATGCGGCGGAGCGCTGCTCGGCGATGTTGCCAACAACGTCGATGGCTTTTCGTCCGGCAGCCTCCTGCACGTTCTGGGCGATCTGCTGTTGACGCTGGGCGTCCATCTGTTCGCCCGACTTAATGAGGCCGACCGGGTCAATCCCCGTCAGCGTTATGAGTCGGTGCAGCAGCGTTTCGGGATCGATGCGTTGAGCCAATTCCGGGACCTGCTGGATGACCTGGAGGGCGCCGATCAGCTTGTTCAGGTCCTGCCCGCGCCGCAACGCCTCGAGCCCAGTGACGATTTTGGTGTCTATCAGTTGGCTGTCGACAGCGCCCAAGAGCAGGTCGCGCTCCATTTGATGTACAACTCTCCGGACGAACGGCGCTTGAATTTCAGATACGGCAGCGAATACGTCTCCGAGCGTGGAATCCGTGTGCTGTGCCAGACGCATAATCTGCGTCGCCGTCACACGCTCGCCCGTCGGCTGCGTCTCGCCCTCGTTGATGAATGCCTTGTTTAATCGCGCGGCTACATCTGCGGCATGGTTCCGGGCCACGCTATAGTCGGACGTTTTGTTCGCCTG
>Ga0310345_10004399_pt1 | contig 12798 bp, 10 predicted proteins | sample HC15DNA20500_MG_FD_204667 | JGI IMG/M metagenome (GOLD analysis project Ga0310345, IMG submission 204667) | Marine microbial communities from station ALOHA, North Pacific Subtropical Gyre - HC15-DNA-20-500_MG | ecosystem: Environmental > Aquatic > Marine > Oceanic | place: Pacific Ocean: North... | reverse complement strand
ACGCGGCCTCGGCCCGCCGGACGTCCTCGTGCTCGACGATCGCGGCCAGCGTCCGCCGGAGGCGGCCGGCGAGGTCGTCCGAGACGCGCTGGGCGGCGGCCCGGTCCACGTCGCCTTTCGGCTCGGAGGCCGCGTCGACGAGGGCGCCGAGCGCGGAGCTTTTGGGCGGCGCCGAGGCGTAGTCGCCGTCGAGGGCGACCAGGCCGAACAGGGCGTCGAGGCTGCCGTCGTCGTCGCTCGGCCGGGAGGCGGAGTCGCCCGAGCGGGCCGCCACCGCGGAGGCGAGCGCGTCGGCGCCCGCGACGCCGGTCGCGCGGAGCGCCTCGCGGAGGCTGTCGAGCGACCCGCCGGGGGCGTCCGCCAGCGCGGACTGGGCGGCCGCCACGGCCTTCAGCGCCGGGACGCGCTCGGCGACGCCGGCCGGCGTGAAGGCGTCGAGCGCGTCGGCGGTCCACTCCACCTCGGTCCGCTCTCCGTCGAGGCCGGGAACGCTGACGGTCAGCGTCGGGCCGTGCTCGGCCATCCGCTCGGCGAACGTGTTCGCGTCGACATCCCAGACGCGGTCGCCGGCCTGCCAATCGCGCGCGGGCGCCTGCGGGTCGAGGTCGGCGACGAAGACGAGCCGGTACGCACCGCCGCCCTCGCGGACGGCCGCGCCGGAGGTGGGGGCCTCGGCCGTCGTGCGGTCCGGGTCGGACGTGATCTGGAAGCCGACGGGCGGGGACTCGGGCATGGGGGAACGGGGGCCGGGGCCGCCCCGGACGTGGAGCGGCCGACTGTCCCTATACACCGGAAACGTGCGCCCCCATCGTCACGGTCGGTGGGTGAGCGGTCTAGCTCGCGTAGTGCCCCGCGACGTACCACCGGCCGGGCACGGCCTTCGCCCCCCCCGCCCACTCGGCCATCGCGCCGAGCGCCGCCCGCTGGCGATCGACCTCCCACGCTGGGTCGAACGGGATCGGCATCCGGTAGCGGACCGCCAGTTCGTCGGCGATCCACCGCCGGAGCCGGTGGGGCACGAACGGCGCGGCGAGTGAGGCGACCTGCGCTTCCGGCCCCGCGGGCCGCCCGAGGCGGAACCGGTCGGCCTCGGCGAAGCGCCCCGCGTTCTCGTCCCACCACGCCCGCCAGCGCTCGGCGTCGGTGCTGGGGCGCACGATCGTCGTCCCGCGCGGAGGCTGGTCCGGCGGCATGAGCGGCTCGCCGCGCGCGAGGCGCTCCTTCTCGTCCTCGAACAGTTCGTCGTCCTCGGGGACGTCTTCGATGAACTCCTCGTCGGTGAGCCCGGCGCCGGTGATCATCTCCAGCGCGCGGGCGGCCTCGGCGGCGGCGTCCGTCGCGAGCGCGTCGATGAGAGGCGGGGCGGAGCGCGGGTCGCCGAGGAGCCCGAGCGTGTCGGCAGCGACGGCCGCGCTCGGGGGGTGGGCGAGCACTTGATGGAGCCACGGCACAACGCCGCCGTGCCCGGCGAGCGTGAGCGCCGGGACGAGCGCGGGGTCGGTGCGGGCCTCACGAAGGACCGTCGCTGGCGCCTCCGGGGCCCCACTCCGCAGGAGCGCCACGGCGGCCTCGAGCCGGACCTTCGGATCGTCGTCGTTGAGGAGTGGGCGCACTGTGCCCTCGACGAGGCCGTCAGCCGTCCGGCCGAGCGCGCGGACGATGCGGGCGCAGAGCGACGGCGGCGCGTCCGGGAGCGCATCGAGGAGCACGTCGCGCCCGGGCACCTGACGGAGCGCGACGAGGTCGGCCGCGAGGCGGAGGCGGCGCGGGTCGCCGAGGCGGTCGGCCCGGAGGGCGCCGGCCTCCCACGCCTCGGGCAGCTCGGCGACGAGCGCGTCGCTCATCGCGTCGAGCGCGTCCTCGTCCTCGGGGTCCACGCCCTCCATCGCCACGCCGACGAGGTCGCTCCGGCCCTGGCGGCAGAACACGCGGAGCGCGGCGTGGAGCTCGCCGGCGTCGCCCTCGAGGGCCTGCTGGCGACAGACGGCGAGGGCCAGGTCGCCGCCGAGCACGAGCGCGTCGAGGTGGCCCTCGAGGCGGGCCTCCTCGTCGCCGAGGTCGGTCCACGCCAGCTCCGGGTTCTCGCGGTCGGCCGGCCGTTGCTCCCAGAGCGCCGACGCCTCCTCGAGGTGCTCGAGGTACAGCCCCACACGGAAGCCCTGCCCCGAGGGGACGTCGCTCAGCGAGGGCGGGAGGGGGACGGCGTCGGGCATGGGTCAGGACGGCAGGCCGCGCCTCCGCCGGCTCTCTCGGATAAACGGCACCACATCGAGGAACAGGTCGGCGGGAGGCGTCTCCGTCGGGCGAAGGCGGCCGGGCTCCGGACAGAACGCGTAGACGTCGGGCATCGGCCACTCCCGCGCGTCTGCGATCGCGAGCAGCGCGAGGCCCTCGACGAACGCGTACCGCGCGACGAGGAAGAGCGGCTGGTCGCGGCGGTCGGGGTAGAGTTCCTCGCCCCACGCCTCCCGCTCCACGAGCAGGTCGTCGAAGGCCGCGCGGAAGGCGGCTGGGTCGTCGGCGTCGAGGGCACGGCAGATGTCGAGCCGAGGGGTCGAGTCGCCCTGTAACGCCGCCTCAAACCGATCCAGAAGGCCGTCCGCTGGCGGAAGCGACTCGGCGGGCGTCGGCGCGACGATGCGGCTCAGGAAGGCGTGGTAGCAGAAGTCGTCCTCGTACTCCCCCTCCTCGACCCACTCCGTTGGCCCGAGGCGGACGAGGTCGTCGACGAGCGGCTGGTCGCGCGCGGCGACGGCGCAGAACAGGGCGTCGGTGCGGCTCAGCGCTCGCTGGCGCGGCGTGGCCCCGTCGCGGGCGCACACCTGGAGGAGCTGACGCCGCGCGCCGGCGGCGAACACGAGGTCGCTCCGGAACTGGTCGGCGTCGTACCGCAGGAGGAGGTTGCAGATGGCGAGCCCCTGGAAGGTGTCGACGAGACTCTCGTAGAGCGGCCCCGCCTCGTCCGAGTCCGGCCCGGACGCCACCGCGGCGACGCCGTCCCTGGCGTCGTCGAGCAGCGCGTCGTAGACCTCGGCGGTCGAGTCCATCAGGCCCGGACGTCGTCTAGCTCATAGAAGTAGACCCCGCTCATGCCGGCCTCCCCGATGGCGTCCGCCAGATCGCGGCGGACGAGCACGCGCTTCTCGAGGTTCTTCGCCCGGAACAGGGCCGGCGTGCCATCGAGCGCGTCCGGGTCGAGCGCCACCCGCTCGCAGGTCATGATCGCCATCGGGTCGAGCGGGTTCCACACGATCCCCATGGCGTCGTGATCGAGGCAGTCGACGACGTGGTAGGAGTTGGCGATGGCATGCTCGTCGCTCGCGACCCGCCCCTTGTGGTCGTAGATCGTGATGGAGAGGTACTCGATGTCGGGCGGGTAGAACGACTCGATCAGCTCGCGCAGCCGGGGCGAGACGATGGGGATCCCGCCGCCGCCCCGGCTCTGCACCGCGTCCGGGACGACGACGTCGCGTGGGAACGACGGGTTCATCCGGTAGGCGGCGTCGGGGGGGAATCCGTCCGCGCGGGAGATGCCCTCGGACAGCTCGTACGCGTCGGACACGTTCTCGATGGGGAGGAGGGTGGCGAGGCCGCCGAGCGGGCTCGTCCCCCACGCGACGTAGTCGGCAGGCTGGGTCATTTGATGCGCTGGAAGACGTAGGTCATTTTGCTCGCGATGTCGCTGACCGCCCCCGGGCGGCGCGGCACGATGGCCCCCTCGATCGCCATCGAGAACGGCCGGTACCATTTGTCGGCCCAGTCGTCCTCGTGGCGCTTCGTCCACGCGAGGATGGTCCCCCCGCTCCGGGACGCCCGACGGCCCAGCTCCGCGCGGAAGTAGTCGGACGTCGCTTTGAGGGCGCCCGAGAGATCCTTCGGGTCGGTCGTGTGGCCCTCTTTCCCCTTGCTCACCTTGTCCCACACGTTGGACTGGACAAAGTCCTTGCACTCCTCCGTGTAGCCCCCCGTCGTGTTGTGGTCGTTCGCGTGGGAGCAGATGTTCATGTCCTTGATCCCGTTCTCGCGCCGGAAGTCGGCGCGGATGGGCATCCCGATCATGTTGTGGGAGTCGTTGAGATTCCAGTCCGTTACCCAGAGGCAGGCCTCCCCAAAGTCCTGGTCCTCGAACGACCGGGACCCGATGGCGTGCTCGCAGAGGATGTGGTGGGCCTGCCAGGACCCCCGCGTGTAGCCCGTCGTCGAGTTGCCCCGGTACGTCGACGAGCTCGCGCGGGTCAGCTTGCTCTTCCGCTCGTGCGTGTCGGCGAAGTGCGCGCTCGGTTTGGCTTCGTTGCCAGCCATGATCAGGGGGCGTGGACAGCGATGGTGCCCCGCGCGCCGAGCGCGTCGGAGGCGAGGAGGAGGGCGGTCGGCCGGCGGGCGTAGCGGCGGGCGAAAGCGCGGAGGGCGAACGCGAGGCCAAGGGCCGGCGCCGCGGCGCCGGCGTCGCCGACGGACGTGGCCGGGTACAGCGTGCGCTCGACCGACGCCCGCAGCGCCTCGTCGCGGACGACGGCGTGGCCCCACTCGGTGCTCCGGTAGGACTCCCCGTTGCAGTCCGAGATGGGCCAGACGGGCTCGGCGAGGCGCGGGACCGCGGCGGCCAGGCCGCGCCCGAGGACGGGCACCCCACTGTACAGGTGGTCGGGCTCGTTCGCGAGCGCGCCCGGCCCAGGCGACCCGAGCGACGGCCGGGCGCCGTCGGGCTCGACGACGAAGAACGCGGCGCCCTCCCCGGGCTCGAGCCCGACCCCCGGCCCCCCCGACAGGAGCCGGCCGTGGGCGTGGAGCGTCCGCACGACCTCGGTGTCGACGAGGCTGTCGACCGCGCCGACGACGCACGTTGTGCCCCGCTCGCACAGCCGCTGCGCGTGGCCGAGCGCCCGGATGAAGCCGACGCGCCCGTCGAAGGTGGCGAACCGGCTGGCGGGGACGGACAGGCCACTGGTGGCCTCGACGAACTGGCGGAGCGGCTCGGGAGCAAGCCGGGGCGCGGACGGGCCGGGCACCTCGGGGTCCGGCCCGTCGGGGTCCGGGGGCGCGTCGTGATCGGGCAGGGGGAGCGGGGGCGCCGTCGGCACGCCCTCGGGGAGGGCGATCAGCCAGTGGGCCGCGCGGAGCCGGTCGACCGGCGTCGACCGCAGGAGGTCGCGGAGGCCGAGATCGGCGAGGCGGAGGAGCCGCCCGACGCCGTCGAACCCGGCCGCCAGCCCGTCGACGGGGTGGCCGACGACCGGCACGGCGTCCTTCGTGTCGGCGTCGTCGACCAAGACCGTGAGCGGCGCGGGGCGGACAAGCCCGGCGCGGGCCGCCGCCGCCGCCGTCACGGCGTCGTGGCCCAGGCTCGTCGCGAGCCCCATCCCGGTGAAGGTCGGCGTCGCCATCCGCTACGCCTCGCCGGTGGGCGGATGGGACCCCGAGGGGCAACCATAGAGCGGAGAGAGAAGCGGAACGGGGGGGCTCATGACGCGGCCTAGAGTGGTTTGTCGCAGACCACACACGTCGGCTTCGGGGGGATGCCGATCGCCACAACGGGCGGCTGGAGGAGCGGGAAGGGGGGCGTGTTCTTCTGGTTGTGGAGCATGATGTCGAACGCCCGCGTCACGTTCTTCCCCTCCACCTTCACATTGAAGGAGAACATCACGAACTCCGCCTTCCCCTTGATCTTGTTGCTGATGACGCCGCCGCCCGCCGAACCCGCTTCGTCGCCCGTGCTCATCCGGAAGTTGGAGTCCTTCGTGCAGACCGGGTTGCCATCCATCTTCACCTTCTTGCTCCCCTTCGCCGTGTCCGTCGACATGGCGATGTTGGGGTAGGGGATCGGAATCGGGCCGCCCGGGCTCGGCGTCTTGCACACGTCCGGGAACGCGATCGTCGTCCCGTTGCTCGACTTGTGGACGACCGAGAGCATGTTGACGCCGACGGACGAGGGCATGGCAGGAGGGGTCAGTTCAGGGAGATCGTGACCGCGTCGAGGTCGTGGAAGCCGCGGGGGATGCGGGCGCCGCCGCTCCACACGAGGACGACCTCGCCGCGGAGCCCCGCGTCTCCGTCGACGACGACCCGGTCGAGCCCGAGGTCGACGGACTGGCGGTCGCGGCGGCCGGCGACGTCGGCCGAGGGGCGGAGGGCGGGGAGCGTGAACCGGAGCAGGCCGTGCGGCGAGACGCCGAGGGCCGCCCCGTGCTCGTCGCCGCGGAGCCGGCCGGGCACCGTCAGCCCCGGCGGCGCGACATTGAAAAAGCGGACGTCGAAGTCGGTGGGGAGGAGCGGGCTCCGGGTCTCGGTCCAGGCGTCGTCGTAGGTGCCGGCGAACGCGGCCCGAGGTTCCCACCCCGGGGCGACGAACCCGACGGGGGCCGGCGGCGGGCGGTCCTCGGGGGCGCGGACGAGCACGTCGGCGCGCTCGAAGTTGGGGAGGGGGGACGCGTCGACGACGCGGCGGCTCCGCGGCGCGCGGAACCCGACGCCGACGGGGTTGCGGGGGTCGAACCCGCGGTCGCGCTCGGCGCTGGGCGAGTCGTCGGTGCCGCCGGCCGCGCGCTCGTACGAGAGGGGGATCCGCTCGAAGGGCTGAGGCCGGGACATCCGCGTGACGCCCAGCGCCGACTGCCACTCGCGATCGCCGAAGGCCCGGAACGACGACTTCGCCCCGCCGATCTGGACCCCCACCTCCCCTTCGCGGGCCCCGGGCTCCGGTGGGTACGCCGACCCCATCAGCACGACGTCGGTGGACTCTTTTCGGATGGCGAGGTCGGAGGCGTAGGCGAGGCTCGACGCGCCGGGCTCCCCGGTAAACTCGTCCGCCAGCACCACGGCGCGCTGCTCCTCGGCCGGCGCCATGCCGCCCTGCCCGTCGAGCGCGTAGGTCGCCTTCACGATCACCACGAGGTAGTCCGCCCCGTCGAGGTCGGTGATCGCGGCCGGGGCGGCCTTGAACGGCGTTGGGTTGACGAAGTCCACGGGTCCCTCAGTTGATGGCGACGCTGGCGCCCTTGACCTTGTGGAGCCGCTTCGCGCGGCTGGTGATGTCGGTGCCGAGGACGACCACCTTCCCCCGCTTGTTGATGCGGACGGAGCCGCCCCCGCACTCGAGGGCGAGCGACTCGCCGGCGGCGATCGTGATGTGCCGCCCGGCGATGCGGACGGTCTCGACGCCCTCGGGCACGACGACCTCGACGACGCGCCCCGGGTCGGCCGGGGCGGCGGCCGGCGACGTGACGCGGCCGAGGACGTAGCCCGTTTCGGAACCGGGGGGGACGGCCACCAGCACGCGGTCGCCGTTCACGAGCGTGAGCGGCGGGCCGTTGGACGTCTGGAGCACGCGGCAGTCCACAGCCGTGTCGTCGTCGTCGCGGACGGTGACGGCCGCGTCGCTCCGGGCGACGACAGTGGCCTCCCGGAGGGCGAGCGACTGGAGGAGCGTATCGAGCATGGGTCCGTGGGGTTAGTTCTCTGCGATCTGCGACCCCTTGAGGGTCATCTTGCCCGAGGCCTTGATGTCGATCTTCTTCCCCTTGATCGAGATGTCGCCGTTCTTCTTCATCACGATCTGAGCGCTCCCGCACTTGAGCGTGAGCTGGTCCTTCGCATCGATGACGGCCTTCTTGCCCACCATCAGCGAGAAGCCCTTCCCCGACTGGATTCGGAGTTCGTCGCCGATCTTGATCTCCCCGTTCTTCCCGGCCTCGACGGTGACGTCTTTCCCAGCGGAGACTTTGTAGTCGCTGCCGGCACTGTGAGAGATCCCGCCGCCGACGGTCACGGACTTCGCGCCGCCGATGTTTTCGGAGCTCTTCAGGCCGACGGTCTCCGACTTCAGTCCGCCCACGCTGAACGACATCTTCCCGCCCGTCGTGATGCTCTTGGCGACGAGGACGTTCTCGGTAGAGCTGCCGGCGACCGTCACGGTCATCTGGCCACCGATGGTCTCGTCGTGGTTGGCGCCGACTTGGATCGTCCGGTTCGCCGCAATCGTAATGGCCTGGTCCTTCCCGACCGAGAGGTCAGCGTCGCGGCCGACGCTCTCCGTCTGGTCGCGCCCCACGGCAAGCGACTCGTCGTTCCCGACGGTCTGCGTCCGGTTCGTCCCGACGTGGTTCTCCTGGTTGTCGACGACCTCGCAGAGGTGGTCCTTCGTCGCGTGCATGAACACGAGCTCGGCGCCCTGCGTATCGTCGAACGTCAGCTCGTTCTCGCCCCACGACCGGAGCACGTTGTGGGCCGCGTTGCTGCTCGTGACCGGCGAGAACTGCGTCGGGTTGTAGATGGTCGAGAGCCCGAGGATCCGGTCGACGTTCCCGTCGACGCAGGCGACGACCATCTCGGCGCCCTTGTGGACCGGGAAGTGCATCCCGTAGCCGCCCCCGGTGTACGTCTGCGCGAGGCGGACGGGCTTCGTGGCGCCCGCGTCGCCGGTGTCGCCGAGGTCGAACGGGAAGCGGACGCGGTAGCGGCCCTGATCGTCGACCGGCGCGTAGGTCCCGCCCGCGCTCTCGACCTTGGCCGTGAGGACGCCCGGCAGCTTGGGCTCGGGCGTCACGCGCGGCGGGCGGTACGGCGTCGTGGCCGGGACGCACGTGAACGCGTTGGAGTAGCCCGGCAGCGCCTCCTCGGCCGTGCGGCCCCCGCCGCCCCCACCGAGGCCGTGCGACTCGGCCGCATCGGGCTGGCTCCCGAGGTGCTGGACCTCGACGAGGAGGTAGTCTTGGTTGAGCCCGTCGCGGTAGTGGTCCGTGAGCGAGAACCGGTGGCCGGAGCGGAACCGGAGGCAGTCCCCGGTGCCCGTCATCGTGAGGCGCGTCGTCTCGATCTCCTCGGAGCGGACCTTCGCCAGCTGGCCGCCGCGCCCGCCGTCCATCACGTGGACCGCCGAGTCGGAGTGGACGCCGAGGGCCGGTTTCTGGCCGTGCTCGGTCTCCGAGAACAGCTCGGTCTCGGGCGTCCGGTAGTTGTAGTCCTTGATCTCGGCCTTCGCCGTCACGAGCCGCTGGCGGGCTAGAAAGTCGCGGATCGTCTCGAGACTGTCGGTCGGGCGGAGCCCGTCGGCGTGGCTGTACCCAACGACCGGGTCGCCCTCGACGTCGGGCGCGTCGCTCGCGTCGTCGCTCATCACCAGCGTCTCGGCCCCGCCCTCGTGCGTGAAGTAGTACCGGATCCCCTCGAACTCGAGGAGCCGTTGGACAAAGTCGAGGTCGGTCTCCTTGTACTGCGTCGTGTACTCGCGCGGGCCGTAGCTCGCCGAGAGCTTGAACACGTAGTCGACGCCCGCGTCGTCGAGGATTTTGGAGATGATCTCCTCGACGGTCAGGTTCTGGAAGATCCGGCTCTGGAACGAAAGCCCGAGCCGCCACAGCCGTGGGACGAGCACGGCGCGGTAGGCGTAGCGGAACTCCGACTGGCCGCCGGCCTCGTGCGACTGCTCGAAGTCGACCACGATGCCGTCGACCTCGGACGGGTCGTCGCCGCGGTACATCGTGAGCGTGGCCGGCTTGTCGATAACGTCCTCGAAGGCCACCTCCGGGTCGTCCGAGACGAGCTCGACCTCGAAGCGGTACGGGCGTGAGATGGCCTCCGTGCCCTCGAACCGGACGACGCGGAACGTCTCCGGGCCGAGCGCGCTGGCGGCGAACTCGTGGCGGGCGATGCGGTGGATCGTGGCCATGGCTACGCGGTCGGCTCAGGGTCGTCGGCCTCGACGCCGCCGTCGAGATCGAGCGCGGCCCCGCCCGCCTCGGGCGCCCCGGGCGGGTCGAGGGGCGCGGAGCCTGGGGTGAGCGACGTCGACCCATCGCCGCCGAGGTCGGCCTCCTCGGCGACCGACTCGGTGTCGTCGGCCTCGAGGTCGGGCCGCTCGCCGGCCTCGACGAACGTGTACGTGAAGTCGCCGGCCTCGTCGATGCCGAGCTCGAGGGCCGCGGGCAGGTTCTCCTCCGCGAGGCGCGCCAAGAGCGCGCGGCTGGCCTCCGGGAGGACGGTCCGGTCGATGATCGCGTCGATGTTGCGGGCGCCGGCGTCGATCGTCGTGCACCGGTCGGCGATCGTCTCGACGACCTCATCGGTAAAGGTGAACCGGATGCCGTGGTTCGCCCTCAGCCGTTTGTCCACCTTCCGGAGCTTGAGGCGGGCGATCTCGGCCATCGCCTCGCGGTCGAGCGACAGGAACGGGATCGTGTTCATCCGCCCCAGCAACGCCGGCTGGAAGTGCGAGGCGAGCGGCTCGTGGATCAGCTCGCGGAGGGCGTCGAGGGTGGGCGCCTCCTCGGCCATCGACGCCTGCTGCACGAGGTCGGAGCCGACGTTCGAGGTGCACAAGATGACGGTGTTCGAAAAGTCGACCTCGCGGCCCTCGCCGTCGCGCAGGATGCCGCGGTCGAACACCTGGTAGAACAGCTCCATCACGTCGATGTGGGCCTTTTCGACCTCGTCGAGGAGCACGACGGAGTACGGCCGCTGACGGACCGCCTCGGTGAGCACGCCGCCCTCGCCGTAGCCGACGTAGCCCGGAGGCGCGCCCTTGAGCTGGCTCGTCGTGTGGCTCTCCTGGTACTCGCTCATGTTGATCGAAACGAGGAACCGCTCGCCGCCGAACAAGAGCTCCGCCAGCGCTCGCGCCGTCTCCGTCTTGCCCACGCCCGACGGGCCGACGAGCAAGAACACGCCGAGGGGCGCGTCGGCCTTCCGCATCCCGGCCTTGGCCGTGCGGAGGGCGTCGGAGATCTCGATGAGCGCGCCGTCCTGCCCGCGGATCCGCGACGTCAGGCGGTCCTCCAGTTCGAGGAGCATCTGCGCCTCGTCCTTGATCATGTCGCCGATGGGGATGCCCGTCCAGTCGGCGATGACCTCGGCGACGACGCGCTGGCCCACCTCGGCGTGGACGAGCGGGCCGTTCTCTTCTTGCAGCGCTTCGAGGCGCGCGTGGAGGTCGCGGACGCCCTCGGGGACGTCGCCGCCCGCGCTGGCGGCCTCTCGGCGCGCGCCCTCCAACTCGCGGGCGAGCGCCTGCTCCTCTTTCCAGCGGGACTCGAGCGCGTCGCGCCGCAGCGCCAGCTTGTCGCGCTCGGCCTCCAGCTCGCCCAGGTTCTCACCTGTCCCGAGGCCGGCGGAGGCGTCGCGGCGCTGGGCCGTGATCTCGGTCTCGACCTCGTGGAGCCGCCGCATCACGTCGTCGAGCGCCGACGGCGTGGCGTCCTGCGACATCCGCACGCGGGCCGAGGCCGTGTCCAAGAGGTCGACCGACTTGTCGGGGAGTTGACGGCCGGAGAGGTACCGGTCCGAGAGCTCGACGGCGGCGCGGACCGCCTCGTCGGTGATCTGCACGGCGTGGTGGCTCTCGTAGCGGTCGCGGATCCCGCGCATCATCACGACGGCCGTCTCGACGTCGGGCTCGTCGACCTTGACCATCTGGAAGCGCCGCGCGAGCGCCGGGTCCTTCTCGATGTGCTTTTTGTACTCGCCCCAGGTCGTCGCGCCGACGCTCCGGAGCTCGCCGCGCGCGAGCGCTGGCTTGAGGAGGTTGGCCGCGTCGCCCGTGCCGGCCGCGCCGCCGGCGCCGACGAGCGTGTGCGTCTCGTCGATAAAGAGGATGACCGGCTTCGGCGCGTCCTTGACGGCGTCGATGACGGCCTTCATGCGGGCCTCGAACTCGCCCTTGACGCCGGCGCCGGCCTGGAGCGCCCCGAGGTCGAGCGCGGCGATCTCGGCATCCTTGAGGTTGTCGGGCACGTCGCCGGCCGCGATCCGGAGCGCGAGGCCCTCGACCACGGCCGTCTTCCCGACGCCGGCCTCGCCGACGAGGATCGGGTTGTTCTTGCGGCGCCGCGAGAGCACGTCGATGACCTGTCGGATCTCGCGGTCGCGCCCGAAGATGGGGTCGATGCCCCCCCCGCGGGCCTTCTCGGTCAGCGACTCGGTGTAAATGTCGAGCGCCGTCTCGCCCTGCTTGCCCGTCGCGTCGGCGAGGGGACGGCCGCCGCGCGTGGCCCGGTTTTCTTCGGACCCCTCGACGAGCTCGAAAAAGCGCTCGCGGAGGTCGTCGGCCTTGGCCTCGCTCATCGCCTCGCGGACGGGCGATGTCGCGAAGGCGTCGGCCTCGAGGAACGCCTCGAGGAACGCGCCCGAGCGAACCTCGGCCAGCCCGTGGTGGACGGAGCCGGCCACGAACGCGCGCTCGACCAGGTCGAGCAGGAGCGGCGAGAACCCCGGCCGGCCCGCGTTCCCCGTTTTGAGTCCGTCGACGGCCGCCGTCAGCGCCTTGTTGACCCGGCTCGGGTCGGCGCCGAGGCGGGAGAGGATGAGCGTCGCGTCGCCGGTCCCGTCCTCCAACAGCTTCAGGAGGAGGTGCTCGACGGTCACCTCGTAGTGGCCGCGGCCGACCGCCAGCCCGGCGGCGCCCTCGAGCGCCCGGGTCATCGGGTCGTTGAGCTTGAGGAGCAGGCGCTTGACGTCTTTCGAAATCATCGGGGGAAGGGTCTAGGCCGCCACGTAGCGGACGCGGCGGCGGACGAGCGGCGTTTGCGGGGTGCCGAGGTGGGCGTTCCGGCCGAGGCGGGCGCTCTCGGTGTCGCCGAGGACGAGCGGCGGCGCCTCCTCGGACCGGAGCAGGAGGTCGACGTCGTAGTCGAGCGCGTCGGACGCGTACAGGCGGACGAGCGCGGCGACGCGGCTCGCGCCGCCCTTGCCCGGGAGGAGACTGCGGAAGGCCTCCCGGCCGAGCGGCCCGATCTCGATCCGGAACATGCCGGACTCGTCGTAGATGCGCTCGCCCACGACGGCGTCGAGCCCGAGGCGGGCCGAGCC
>Ga0310345_10004397_pt1 | contig 12801 bp, 13 predicted proteins | sample HC15DNA20500_MG_FD_204667 | JGI IMG/M metagenome (GOLD analysis project Ga0310345, IMG submission 204667) | Marine microbial communities from station ALOHA, North Pacific Subtropical Gyre - HC15-DNA-20-500_MG | ecosystem: Environmental > Aquatic > Marine > Oceanic | place: Pacific Ocean: North... | reverse complement strand
AGTTCATTAGGATGTGAATCGTTAATGGTTGATCCTTTTTATACATTTGAAAAATTCAGCGGAGTAATACGAGTTGATAGAGACTTCGCAGAAGATTCAATTGACTGGAAAGAAGTAGGTGCAATTATGGTTGAAACCTGTAGCTATAGTGACATCATGACACCTTTTACTGAAGAGTTCTGGAATAAGCTAACATACATTCAACAAAATTATAATGTATTAATTATTATAGATGACATTTTTATAGGTGGCGGCAAAACAGGACACTATTGTGGCTGGAAACATTTACCTATTGTTCCGGATATCTTTACAATGGGCAAAGCAATTACTGCCGGGTTCTTTCCGTTAAGTGCTACATTTTATAATTCAAAAGTTAAAAGCACATTACCCGACGACTTTAAATGGGAGCATGGATTTACATATAATTTTAGTATTCCTGGAGTTGTAAGTGCTTTAGAATATTTAGATATTGTACACAACCAAGAACATTACGAGCGTCAAGCTGAAATATGTAATCGTGCTAGAAAAACATTTCTTATTAATGGGTTTGATATTGTTAATACATTTGGAACTTACTTTTTAGTTGAAAAGGGTGACTTCATGAATCTATATATGATGCCTTTAAATGCTGATGACGAATACTTTGAAACATTAAGGCAAGAGTTATGCACATTGTAGAAAACTTTTTAAGTGCTGACGAATACAAACAGTTTACATCTTTAGTATCAAACTGTACTGAGAAAGAAGTAGGCGAAGCACACTACAATGATGATAACGCTATCCAAGGATTTGATAACTCCGCTTATATTATAACTACACCTGAATTCCAACAATGGTGGCTTGATATATTAAAATCAAAAAATTATATTAAAGATACAGTACTGCCAAGGGATATTGTAAGTTTATATATTTTAGAAACAAAACCACCTTACCATGCAAATTGGCATCGTGATAGTTTGCCTGAAGAAGAACTGGATTTAGGTAGTATTATATTATACTTTGGAGAGAATCTTAATGTACACGATGGTGGATTATTTCTAACAAAAGAGAATGAAAATGATATACACGGCCAATGGGTTTTACCAACAGATAATGTCTGTACTATAAATCCAAAGGACGTTATGCACCTAGTTACAAAATATGAGAATAAAGATATAGTAAGGAAGATAGTTATAATGTTCCTAAGACAAAGAGACTTCACATGATTTATACAGAATTTGATCCGTTACAAGAAGTAATTGTAGGTGACAGTTATTCACCAGGAGATATAGATCATCTATTGCCTAAAAGAAGTCTTATAGGCTTTAATAAAATACTAGAAGAAACAAAAGAAGATTTAGAAAATTTAAGCACACAACTAAAGAACTTAGGTGTGAAAGTGCATAGACCAAAAGTATATAAATTTGATAAGTCTATAGCTATGCCTAGATTTGATATACCACTACCAATGAGTCCTTTAGTACCAAGAGACGCTTATATTGTTAGAGGCAAAACAGTTATTCAAACATATACAAGTTTAACTGATAGATACTTTGACAGTCATTCTTATTATCATATTTTTAAAGAACTATTTGATCAAGGGTATAACTGGCTCAGTCAGCCTTCACCTATGTTAAAAAATTTAAACCAAACAGAGCAATGGTTTTTTGATAAGAACATTTATGTAAGAGAACTTAACGATAAAGTCCTTTGGCATACAGCAACGATGTTTCAAGCCGGCGATGCTGTAATTGTAAACAATAAAGGTCCAGGTACACAAGCCGGATTAGAGTGGATGAAACGTAACCTACCAGATACTAGATTTATAAACGATGAAAATAATATATTTGAAAACTTTGGACATATTGATCATGGCTTTATTTTAATAGATGACGAAACTGTTATCCATGCTGGAATAGAGTGGGTACCTGATGCATTAAAAACAAAAAAATTAATTGATATAAAAAAATACTTGCCCGAACTTAAATTAGATAGGTTTAAACATGACTACATTGAATCAGGTGGTACATATGATGTAAAATGGGTACAAAAATATCTTGAAAGCTGGCAGGGTTATAATCAAGAAGTTTGTTTTGATCTTAATGTATTAATACTTGATAGTAAGAATATCTTATGGGGTCGTGAAATACCTGAACTATTTAAATATCTTAAAACACTAGGTATTGAAAGTTACGTAGCACCTGTACGACATTCGTTGTTTTGGGAAGGTGGTATACATTGTTCTACATTAGATATCAAACGCAACGGCAAGTCTAGAACAATTATCTAATAATCCATTATTTCTTTTAAGTATTTAGAATCCCAATAACTGTAATATTTTGTTGTCTTGAGCTTTGCTCTTGCTTCTTCTAGTTCTTTCTTATTCTGAACAAGAATACAAGGATAAAAATTGTTATTAGTTTGAACTCCGTTAATGTACGTTTTATGTTCAGGATGGTCAGGTAAAAATATCATATCTGTATGTACGTCTTTTAACTGTTGACAAATATTCGTAAGTACATCAAAAGAACTAGTTTTTGATAATTCTATATGTACTTGTACTGGTACATTGGTAACTACTTGAAAGTTTTCATACTTAAACATTTCATGTTCTATAACTTTAGGATTAGGTCTAGCAAAAGGACATAGGCTTTGTCCGCCAAGTTCATCTCGCGGAGCCATAACGTGTTCAATCCATTTATTGATATTTTCAAACGCTAACAAGGTCGGTCTCCCTATCTAAAAATTTATACTTTACGTCAATAGGGTTAAATTGGTTAAAAAGTTCTAATACTATATCTACCTTAAAGTCTTGACAACTGTAAACGTCTAATTGTAGTTTATTAGGAGTTTCTTCAGTCCATAAATGCAAAGCAATATGTGATGTTTCGATTATACAAAATGCTGTAATACCTTTATTACCAATTTTTTCCGTATTCAAAGATATTGGACCATGTAAAATTTTCATACCAATAGCATCTACTAAATTACTAATCCAAGATGTTATAAAAGATTCTGTACAGTCAGATTTGGTAATTGTCGAAGATATTAATAGGTGTTTATGTTTATGGGTCAGCACGAAGTATTTATTAATAAAGTATTTGACAAAAGCCAAAAAAGAATGTACAGTATAAAGACGGACCCGTAGCTCAGTTGGATAGAGCGTTGGTTTGCGGAACCAAAGGCCAGGAGTTCGAATCTCTTCGGGTCCGCCATAACGTAGCACTATATAAGACTAGTAAGGAGTTATATGGATGATGCATTAGATCAAGAACACGCTGAAAATTTAAGTTACGAAAATGAAGTAACTTCAAGGCGAACTGTAACTATTCCGTTAACGGAATACGATACATTAAAACAAGAACAACACTATATTAAAGACAAAGCATTGATAGATATTATAGACAATATTGAACGATTAGTTAGAGCTTTAAGAAAACACATAATTAGAAAGGATGTAACATAATGTTAAAATGGATAACGATACCACTGATGGCTGTAATCATAGCCGGATGTTCTCAAATTCCAAAAGAACCAGCACTTGCTTTTGGTAAGAAATGCGAAGTTACCGAAAATGGTACTGTAGTATCAAGTTCTGTATGGATTTACAGTAAAGAAGATGGTTTAAAAGCTACTGAAGAAGCCTGTCCAAAAAAAGAATAAAAAGAGGTTGACAAATTGGTGCTAGGATGTTATACTATAAGTATAAAATTTAATAAAAGAGGCACAAAATGAGAACTCAACCACAGGCAATAATTGAAAAACTAGAGGCAGACAATTCACGTCTATCTAAAGAAGCAATCCTATTAGACGCAATGAACGAAGGACTAGATGAGTTCTTCGATGGAGTAAAAATGTGTTTAGATCCTCTATACACATTCGGCGTCAAAAAAGTCCCTACAAAAGATACAGTAATGTCAGCTCAAGGCTGTGACTGGAAAGTCTTTAAGGATTTAGCAGAAAGACTTAATAAACGAGAACTTACAGGTCATGCGGCACGTGATGCAATTGAACTTGTAATGAGTTCAGCAACCGCAGAACAATGGAATGGATTTTATCGTAGAATCCTAATTAAAGATTTACGTTGTGGTGTAAGTGAAAAAACTGTAAACAATGTTGCTAAGAAAAACGGTTTTGACAAATACGAAATTCCAAGATTTACTTGTCAGTTAGCACAAGACTCAGCTAAACACGAAAAGAAACTTACTGGCAGAAAGATGCTAGAAGTTAAATTGGATGGCGTAAGGGTTTTAACTATTGTCCGTACAGATGGTAATGTAGAACAATTTAGTAGAAACGGAAAACAGTTTATAAACTTCCAACACATTATTGATGAAATTCAAACTGTAGTTAAAAAGACTCCTCCACCATACGATTTAGTTTTGGACGGAGAAGTAATGAGCGATAACTTCCAAGATTTAATGAAGCAGGTTCATCGCAAAAGTAATGTTACGGCTAAAGATGCCATTTTACATCTTTTCGATTTTATTCCGTTAAAAGACTTTTTAGAAGGTGGTTGGAATAAACCACAAGAACAACGAACACTAATGTTAAAACATTGGTACGAAACAAATAAAGACGCCTTAGAGCACGTACAAGTGCTGGATCATGAGATAGTAGACCTAGAGACCCAGGCAGGACAAAAAACGTACACAGACGTAAACAAAGCGGCTGTAGACGGTGGATACGAAGGTATCATGATTAAAGATCTAGATGCACCGTATGAATGTAAACGTTCTGCGTATTGGTTGAAGCTAAAACCATTTATCGAAGTAACCTTAAAAGTAATTGCAGTTGAAGAAGGTACCGGACGTAATGAAGGACGTTTAGGTGCTGTTATTGTAGAAGGAGAAGACGATGGACACAATTATCACCTTAACTGTGGAAGCGGTTTCACTGACGCTGAACGTGATAGCTTCTGGGCTAGCCGTGATAAGCTCATTAATGTTTTAATTGAAATTAGAGCAGATGCCCGTACTAAATCACAAGATTCAGACACTTATAGTTTACGATTTCCAAGATTCAAATGCTTTAGAGGATTTGAATTGGGCGAAAAACTCTAAGAAAAAACTCACTTTTCCTTGCTTTTTATTTTCCTTGCTATATAATAGCTAGTGATGAAACTATTTTCAAAGGAGATAATGGGTGGCTCGACGACTTAATCTTAGAGGAACTCCACGAAAGAAAAAAAGAGTATCCCGTACAAGAGTTAAAGGGAACGAACCAGATCTCTCAAACGGTCTGAGCCTTTCTGCTGAAAAATTTAATCAAGCAAAAACTGCCGCCATGGATTTTTATCGTTACGACTATAAAAGTTCACATTACAAAACTTGGATCTTAGAATACTGCAAGTCAAAAAAGGAGTGGGCAGGTAAGGCTAAGGCTATAAGTAAAAATCCAGACTGGCGTTTCAACGGCACTACTGGTTCTTTATGTAGAATGTTAAATAGAGGTATGCCGGACATTCATCCAGGCGGACAGGCATATATAGATAGTATGCCGGGATTGATGGGGAAAAATAAAGCATCAACAGAATGGATACATAAACAATTAAATCAATTGTTCACTGACGGGGAAAAAGTGATAGAAGAAAAGAAAGCTGAAGATAAAGTAAAACTAGTAGGTGGTCCTAAGCCTACTATCCAAGAACGTATTCAACAGCAAACATATATGCAATTAGACGCAATTGATATATGGTTAGAAAGCTGGGTTGATAATCCACACAAATTTAATCCTAAAGGATTTAACTTTCGCAACCATTTTCTTGACGTTAAAACAACACAGGCTCATGCTAGAAGAATGATAGAATTTTATAAAGACGAAATAGCAGAGCTAAACGAATTGCTAAATCCTTTATCTAAAAAGCAACTAGCAACAATGACTGAGAAAGAGCAGGACTGGGCTGAACAACTTAAAGAGGCTTATTCATGTTATGATAAAAAAGGGCTACAACTTAAATTAGATGGATTTAACAATTTTATGGGTGCATTGGGCGTAGTTCTTGATACTGCTAAAGCTAATCGTAAAACACGCAAACGAGCACCACGTAGCAAAGAAAAGATGGTTTCTAAATTAAAATATGCACGTCAAGACGATAAATTCCAAATAGCTAGTATTAATCCTATCGATATTATAGGATGTGAAGAGTTGTGGGTGTTTAATGTTAAAACACGCAAGATGGGAAGATATATGGCTAGTAGCATTGATCCGATGCACTTAGAACGTGAAGGAACAGGATTAAGTGTTAAAGGCACAACTATTACAGGATTTGCTATAGATACGTCTATTCAAAAGACGCTTAGAAAGCCAGAAGAAAAACTTAAAGAATTCAAAGATTGTGGGAAGATTAAACTGCGTACATATCTAGATAATATTAATGCTGTAGACATTAAACTAAACGGTAGGATCAATACCGATACTATTATTCTTAAGGCTGTAAGATAAATACTAGTATGAGCACAAATGATATTAAAGATTCTGAACTTTTAGCAGTAAAAAATGGCCTTCAACAACTAGGCATGGCTATTGAAACGATTGCAAATAGAGAGTTGCCAGCACCTGAGATTGTTGATAGAAGTCTTAGTGGCAACAAAATCAGTGGTGGTAAAGTTACGGCCTTTTCAAGTATTGGTATCCGTGATGAAGCAACTAAACAAACTTTTGTTGTAAAAGACGAAGGTATCTATACTGATAATTTAATAGTTGCTAAAATCGTTGGTGATACTACTATAGAAAATGACCTTGATGTAGGTGGTACAATTACTGCTTCTAGACTAGAAGTAGATGAATTAAAAGCCGACGTTAGAAACGAACGTACTAGTCCATTAGAATTTGTATGTTCTGTAGATGACGGACCATACGGTAAAGGACTATTATGGACAGGATATGATCATACCAAACAATTAGTAATGAAAGGTAGTCCAGATCGTATGTGGACTAGTGAAGATTTTGATCTTCACACTGGTCATGAATACAAGATCGGAAATGTTAGTGTATTAAGTGCAAATGAATTAGGCCCGGATATAACAAAATCAAGTTTAACTGAAGTAGGCACATTACGTAATCTTAAAACTGAAGGCAGTCTTACAATAGATCAGTTCGTCTTTTACAATGGAGACGAAATGAGATTTGGTATCGGCACAGAATTAGGCAATGGACAATTAAGTGTTTCTAGTAATGAAGTAGAGTTTATTGTTGATCCTGAATACGATTCTGTCAATGTAGGAACATATACCACAAGTGACTTAAACCTAGTTACAGACAATCAAACACGGATTCACATTAAATCTAACAACAGAATGGTAGTTGGATCTGATAGTGATTCTGTCACAACAGTTAAAGGAAAATTAGGAATAGGGGTTAATAATCCTGACGTATGTTTCAGTACCTCCGGTCCGTTTAAATTTGAAAATAAAAAATTCGAAGTCGGAGTTGAAGCACCAAAGAATGGTATCTACGTTAAAGGTGATATAGTTTGGAATCAAGAACCTAAACCAACAGGATATGTTGGTTGGATCTGTATTAAGAACGGTACACCTGGGGATTGGAAACCATTTGGTGTTATAGAGAGGTAGCATCATGAAAATTAATTTATCGACCAAATTTTGGTCTTGGACTGGAAGAGTCCTTCCATTAACTGCATTATTATTAGTAATACTTTTAGTTACAATAGATGCTCAAGTAACACTTGACTATCTTTTAATAGCAATCGCAACAACATTTGGAACCATTGCATTCTTTTGGTGGTGGTGGGTTGTTGACGCAATTAGAAACCTTAATAAATTCTTTACTGATAGCTATGATAGATTTGGAGATATCCAAGGTCATCTTCGTGAAATTAAACAAGATGTGCATGAGGTTAAGTCCAGTCATGAATCTCAGCTAAAAGAACTTAGAAAAAAATCTAGAAAGTAATCCTATGAAAAAACTTTTGATGGTACTATTGTGCCTGTTTATATCCTCGCCAGTGTACGCTAATAACTGGAAAGACTATATTACTTCTCCTGAAAAAGATGTAGATCCTACTACAATGTTTTCAAGTAAACTTGATTTCTTTCAGCACATGGCATTTTGGAATGCCCAAGAACTTCCACATACTCTTACTACCTATATGGATCTTGATAAAAATGGAACTATCGACGAAGCATGGGGATTTACAATTAAAAGCGAATTTGCGTTACCTAATTGCGATGCTCGATCAGAGCCTGAAGAACAGAAAGGCACAATGACATTTTCAACGTGTCACGCTAACGAGGCAAAAGATCCGTATTTTTATATTGTAATTTCTAAAGGATGGGTATGCTATACTTGTCCACTTCTATATATAGCAAAAGACCAGATTAGGTCAGTTTAAGTTTTTGGATTATCTGATTTAACTTTGGCTATTCTTGCTTTCCAAGAATCTATGTCATGATAAATTTCGTCCAACTGGTCGCCTATACTTCCGTAGCTAGACACTCTAGAAACTTTCCAAGCATCTGCATCAATTTTAGCTTGTATTTTTGCACGTGAAGTATTTAGAGTAGCTTGTTCTTCGTCAGTTAACTCACTTACTACACCATTTACCATTTTCTTTTCATTTGCCATATCTTTTTCCTTATGCCATACCTAATAATTTAAACGTCCCAGAATCAAACGTGCCGGCAAATTTTTCTATTTTTAAATCAGTGAAAGTTGTAACATCACAAATTCCAGACCACAGAATTACTCCCTCACCGTCATCTCTTGAAACCCCTTGTCCGTTGGCAACCACATTGGTTGTTGTTAAATCAAAATCTAACCAGCCGCTCATTATTATCGGGTCAAACCATACAACATGAGAAGTTAAAATAAGGTATTCTCCGTCGCTAAACGTTGTACTGTTTGCCTGCCTATCATAGGATGTTGTGGTATTGTCAAACATTGCCATTACGTTTTGGGACCATGTATCATTGCTTGTGAACCCGTTATTACTTAACTTTAGGTAGGTAAATTGATGGTTACTATGAACAAGATCGCTTATTACTAATCGCACGGTGCTATAAGCAGAAAGATCTAAACTTCCAAATGTCACTGATGTCACTGATGAAGATACAGTTTGAGTTTGAATTGCTGTCCAACCGCCACCGCCGCCACCGCCAGGAATAGTAATTGTTTTTGTTGTACCTGTACCACTAGCAGTAACACCTGTACCAACAAAATTTAATTTTGTTGCCGCTGTTGGTAAAGAACTATTTTCCTCAGCTATAGTTAAGTCAGTGCCACTAATTTTAGTATCAACGTATGTTTTAACTGCAAGTTCTGTTGGAATTGACAAGTCACTAGCATCTGACATATCAGTATCTGTACTAATCTCGCTAACCGAAGCGCCTGATGCCAATTCAATTTCGCCTTCAATTTTTACGCCTTTAGTACCTTTAAATTTAAATTGTGGCTCTATTGAATCAGTTATATTATATTGTTGAATTCCACCTATACCGTCAGTGGCTGGATAATTTTTAGTATAACCAGCTACATACAATCTCTTTCCAGTATCAGCAAAAAATATTGATTGAACATAATCGCCCCAAGCTTCTGGCATACCTGTTTGTAGTCCATCTGAACCATTAGGATGATTAGAACCAGAAATCATTATAGAATCTGGAAATGGTGGGTTATAACCGTTAGATACAGTTTCAATTATATCAGCACCGAACGGTAACGAAGATTTAATATCATATTTAATCTGCATTTTATAACCATAAATTATACTATCATTAGATCCACCATGACTGAATAAACCAAACCATCTCCATCCATCGTCACTCACCCATATATCAATCAATGAGTCTTTCTCTAATCCTTGTGAATCATGCCATCTTTTTGTTGTGTAAATTTTAAAATCGTTATCTTCATCCCACCCTGGTCCGTTACCGTGCGACCCTGCACCGTTTGGTGTGTCGCGCCATGGAAATGATTTAATATCCCACGGTGTTGCCATTTCAAATTGTTTTACATACTGGGTAGATCCAGTATAAAGGAATCTACCATCGTTGCTTATTTTAAATTGTCCGCCATCTAGATAATACAATAATGAATACCCTGCTCCACCAACGCCACCGCCAGTACCTTCAGACCATTTGCCATTAAATGCACAAGTAGTAATATCCCACGGTGTTCCTAAATCATATTCAACAAGTTTAGTTGCTGAATGATAATGAGCACCAGTTCCTGGTGGGTTACTTCCTATACTATTACCAGTTAACATAAACATTTTAGTACCATCAGGTTTAAAATGTATTCCACCTATGTAGGCGTTACCAAAAGCACCACCAGAACCAAGTGAATTAATTTCCCCTGAAACATCAAAAGAGTTCCCAGCGGCTACTGTATTAGTAATCGTTGAAAGATCAAATGGTGTGCTTAAAGTAAATTGAACAATACGTGCATAATCAGGTAAAGCACCAGTCTCTTCATCTTGAGGAATATATATTTTAGTACCATCAGTACTCATAGCTATTGATTCTAACTTATACCCGTTTGGTTCAATAACATTACCTGTTAAACTTACATAGTGACTAAAAGTTGCATCTTGGAAATCATAAGGTGCAATCATCATTTTCGTAGTACCACCAACCCATATAGAACCTCCACCGTCAACATATAAATCTCTAATTTTCTTTTCAGCTGATCCTATGTCATACGTAGCATCGAGTGCCGGTATTATATGAGTCTTCATAGTACCATCTAAATTAATAGTACTATTAACACCATCAACTAGTAACGTTGAATCGTCTCCAAATACAGATCCTGTAAGACTGTCTAATAATTCTGAACCTGGTGTCCATCTTGAATTTCCTGCGTCCCACATAAGGACTTGTCCAGCTGTTGGTGCCGCAGTATGTACATCGGTATGCGAACTTAATAGACCAGTACCTGTTAGATAACTACCACCTGCATGATCGCCCCAACCATATGCTGTATCCCAGTCTGTGTTATTATAACCTGCTGGCGTATCATCATCTGCTTTCCATTTAAATGATGTTGTTCCGTGGTCATAATATAAAATTTTTCCATCGTCTCCAGCTACTACTCCAGCTACATCTGTATTATCAGTTAATCCGCCATAGCCTCCAGTAATTGTAATATCACCTTCTGCATTAGATGCCGTTGTAACACTTCCTGCTCCACTAAACCTAATTGATTCTCCACTATTAACTGTACGTATAGTTGAATCATCTGCGGCAATTCGTATTAGATCACTAATAACTGCACCACCAAAAGCTAACTCATTTGCTTCAATTGAAATCTTGTGTCCACCTAAGTAAAAACTATTTCCATCAAGATGTAAATCTCTAAATTTATGTGTTGAAGTTCCTAAATCATAAGTAGCATCTGTATCAGGAATTAAATGTGATGTTACAACACCACCAAGCATTACAGCATCACCATTAATAGTTGCACCAGTTGAATCAATAGTAAGTCGTTGAGTTCCGCCGCCAGTATAAAGTGCAACGGTATCTGTTAATGCTGATGTACCTGCATAGTCACCTATAATAATATTATTATTTCCTGTTGCTATAGCATCACCGGCCGTAAGCCCAATTAAAACATTATTAGATCCTGATGAAATTGTTTTACCAGCATCATAACCAATAGCAACATTATAATCGCCTTCAGATAAATTACTCTGACCTTGTAGTGCCTGATAACCAATGGATACATTTCCTTTTTGACTTGCAGAACCAGTACCTTTTGAATATTCTAAAGTTCTATAACCAATTGATACATTGTAGTCTGAATCATCTTGTAAACCACTTCCAGCAAAGTAACCAACAGCAACATTGCCTTGATGATCTTTTCCTGTACCTGCATAACCACCAATAAAAACTTCTCTATATGGTGTGTCTGATGGTGACCCGTTTATTCCTGCACCTTTTCCAATAGCTATACTAGTGGACCAATTACCAGATGCACCAGCATCTTTACCAATGACTATATTTTCTGCTCCAGTTGTTATTTCGTCGCCAGCATCTTTACCAATGATAACAGAGTCAACTGCACTTGTAATAATATTGCCTGCACCTATTCCTACTATCACATTATTGTTTGCGGCACTTAGAGTTCCAGTTGTAATATCTCCAATTTTTATACTATCTGTAAAATTAGGAGTATTAAATTTAACATCAACTAAATCATTTAATTTTTTCGCGCCAGCATATTCACCTGTAACAACACCACCTGATGTATAAGCAGTAAAGCCTGTACCGTCAACTGATGTAGCTAAAAACTCGTCAGTATACAATGCCATTGAGTTGCCAGTTAAAACATCAGCATAATATTCATTACCATTAAGCTGAGTCATTCCAATAACATCTACAATAGTAACTGGAGTTCCTTCTGTATAATCGTGGGCATTTGTTGTAGTAATAACTACTGGATCTGTAGCTGTAGCATTTGATATTGACTTACTAACACCACCCATTAATGCCGCAATTGTTAAGCTATTAGCACTATTTCGTACAATAGTCATGTTACCGCCGGCAATAAGTTGTACATCTTGATCGACGCTATTAACGTCAGTTAATCTAAGGGTAGTAGTTGCAACTGGAACTTCAAAGTTATAATTAACGTCTATTTTAAATGAATCTGTAGCAGTATCAGTTGGAGACCAAGATACTCCTGCACCACGGCTTATGCTGAGTGTATCGGTTACAGCGTCTGCTTCTATAGTATGTTCAAGTGTAACACCATCTGTGGAGTATAACTTGATAAACCTAAAAAAATCATAAAATGCAGTCATTCGGTTTTGTTCCTATCGTTATACATATTTATTAAATATTGTCATGCTTGTGATTGGCAACG
>Ga0310345_10004396_pt1 | contig 12803 bp, 13 predicted proteins | sample HC15DNA20500_MG_FD_204667 | JGI IMG/M metagenome (GOLD analysis project Ga0310345, IMG submission 204667) | Marine microbial communities from station ALOHA, North Pacific Subtropical Gyre - HC15-DNA-20-500_MG | ecosystem: Environmental > Aquatic > Marine > Oceanic | place: Pacific Ocean: North... | reverse complement strand
AAGTCGGGTCGCGGCCCTTGAGTTAAGCCAAGTACTTCGTCGTAAAATTCTCGGGACTGCTCCATATCACTGGCGTATACGAAATAATGATCCAGTCTATCAAGTGCCATGTTGTGATTCCCCCTGTTTGGTCAAGACTTCCCCTAAAAATCATAGCATTGTGTTAGGGTGTTCGACACTTCTTAATTTAGAGGCGCCGGACTTTTTGGTGACTAGAAAGGCATCGAAAACCTTGAATGCTGAGTTGGCGATTGAAGCGGAATGAGGAAACTGAGGAGCAATCGTAATGCCAAAGCTTAATTGCCTGACAGCGTCCATGTTGGAAGTGGGTGCCAAGTATGAAGCAGAGCTCTCATTCTCCCATACTGAAGTAAAACAGTACTGCGTACTTTCTGGAGATATGAATGCTATCCATCGAGAGCTAGGTGCGGCGCAGATAAGATTTTCTGGTGCGAGAGACATCATCGTTCCAGGGGGGCTGATTCAAATTGGAATAACTGGCCTTTTTGGGACAGTGTTTCCGGGTGACGGCAGCCTTGGGCTAACGTTTACACCTGAGCGGTTTCGGAAACCTGTCTATCCAGATGAGCCCGTGTTCGTGACGCTTGAGGTGGTTCGTATACGTGGGGAAATAATTGAGGTGGAGGTTGTGGTACGAGATGGCGAACAGGTTCGAATAGGTGCAGCGAAAGCACGAATACTCGCGCCAGATGATAGCTACCGTGATTGGTGGTTGGCCCAGCGCGTATGAAATTTCGCGACGTCTTTTGGCGCATTTTCTAAAATGTCAAAGAATCAGGCGATGTTTTTTAAAATTTCGATGTGCCCTCGACCTGATAGCTTTCGACAGCTAAGCTGTTGTGCAGAGAAAATAATATCTAAAGGAGACAAGCATCATGCCTTATGACGCATTAGTAGAACGTAACCTGTCGATGTCGCGCCCCGACGTTTTTGCGGCGCTGTGCGACTTTGGTGGGATCGATAAATTACTGCCGGATGCCATCGGATCGTGCACGTGTGTAGGAGAGGGAGTGGGTGCAGTCCGGACGATAAAAATGGCGGACGGTAGTGGCACCGTAGTAGAACGTATGGAAATTGCTCATGAAAATACAGTCTTTGGCTACACCATAACTTTTAATGACGCCCTTCCAATGGAAAATTATTGTGCGACGGTTATTTTGTCTGATGCGTCTGATGGTGGAACGGGGGTCAGTTACGGCAGCAACTGGGATCCAAAAGGCATATCCGAAGACGAGTTGCGCGGAATGTTGGAAGATCTGTATAACGCGATTCTTGGTGCGATCGAAAAGGCCTGATCAGCAATGGTACGGCTCCGTTTCGTAAGAAGCGGGGCAGGATAGGCCCACTCTTGGGGGGGAGAGCTTTCGTTGGACGGAGCCCTATGGGGGTCGGTTCAAGAGTTCTGAAATGCTGGCATTACTTCTTTTGCGAACAATTCGAGCGCGCGAGTTCCCTTTGCGGGGTCGAGGCCCGGATACTGTGTGGCCATGATGAAGTCCGTACACTTGTAGTCATTGAAAAAGTTGTCTAGCTTGACCGCGATTTGGTCCGGGGTGCCCACCATGAAATGCTCGGCAAGCACCGAATTACGCATGTCTGAAGGCTTTGTGACGGGCAAGGGTGCGTCGTCACCTTCGGCATCTTTCGCCTCGGAGAGGATATCTTGATAGAACTCTAACAGATGGAATAAATGATCTTGGCAATCGTTCCAAGCCTCATCTTCCGTTTCGGCACAATATACCATTCGCAACTGCGCTATATTGAACTCATTCGGGTTTCGCCCTTCGTTTTTGAGCGTATCGATATAGAGCGGTGCAGGATCAGGACCGATGGTCGCCATGAGGTGATAACCAAGTTTCGCCGCGTTCTTTATTGCTTTGGGGCCGCGAGCGCCGATCCAAATTGGCGGAAACGGCGTTTGGATCGGTTTGGGAGACAAGCGTGCGTCTTGTAACTGCGTAAATTTCCCGTCATACGTCACACGCTCCTCAGTAAAGAGCTTTTTAATGATGTCAATTCCTTCTCGCATTCGTGTTCCGCGTTGACTGCGATCCATACAAAAAGCCTTAAATTCGTGATACGAGTACCCTTGTCCTATCCCGAAATCAAATCGTCCGTTTGAAAAAATGTCAACATTAGCGATTTCTTCGGCGATTAGCACCGGATGTTGATAGGGCAGAAGTAAAACAAAGGTGCCGATCCGAATTGTTCCCGTACGGGCAGCGACTGCGGCTGCTGTTGTCATTAATGACGGGTTATAGCCGTCATCAGTAAAGTGATGTTCGGTTAACCAGACATTGTCGTACCCGAGCTCTTCGCCGCGAACGATTTGTTCCAAAATGTGTTCATAAAATTCGGGAAAAGGTCGCCGCCACTTCACGGGGTTCCGGAAGTCTTCCATAAAGCCGAATCGCATGTCGTTCTCCGTTGTTCAAAAAGATCGTGGTAATTCGAGTACTTTTTCACTGATAAAATTGAAAATCATCTCGCGACTAACAGGCGCGATCCGAGGGATCATCATTTCGCGCAAATACCGTTCAACGTGATATTCCTTTGCGTATCCCATCCCGCCATGCGTGAAAATGGCTTGTTCGCAAGCGTGGAAGCCAGCTTCTGCAGCTAGATATTTAGCGGCGTTTGCCTCGGCTCCGCAACTCTCCCCAGAGTCATATTTCGCCGCAGCGTTAAAAGCCATCAAGTTCGCTGCCTCAAGTTCCATCCAGTTTTTAGCCAGCGGATGCTGGATGGCTTGATTCATTCCGATCTTACGACCGAACACTTCGCGGTCGTTAGCATAATCTACGGCCCGCTTGAGAGCCGCTCTACCCAAACCGACTGATTCCGCCGCAAGCAAAATTCGCTCCGGGTTCAAGCCATGCAGGATGTAATGAAAACCTTTCCCTTCTTCACCAATTAGATCTTCTTGTGGGACCGGCATATCGTCATAGAAGACAGCATTCGAATCTATCGCTTTGCGCCCCATCTTAGGGATAGCATGGATTTCGACGTGACCGCGGTTTAGGTCTGTGTAGAAGAGCGAAATCCCATCAGTTTTTTTCTTTACATCTTGACGTGGGGTGGTTCGTGCTAAAAGAAGGACCTTGTTGGCCCTTTGGGCCATTGTCGTCCAGTGTTTCTGTCCCTTTATTACGTACCCGTCACCCTTACGAACGGCGCGCGTTTGTATATTTGTGGTATCCAGTCCGGCATTTGGCTCTGTGACGCCAAAGCAGGCCGTGTCGTGACCATCCAGCAAGGGTAAAATCATTCGTTGTTTCTGTTCTTCGGTGCCGAAAATAATGACTGGGTTTAAACCGAAAATGTTGAGGTGTATCGCGGACGCCCCGGTGAAACCAGCGCCCGTTTCGGTTACGGCTTGCATCATGATCGATGCTTCAGTTATACCGAGTCCGCTTCCCCCGTAAATTACGGGCATTGCGATTCCCAACCAACCACCTTGCCGGATGGCGTCGACGAATTCTTGGGGGAAGCGACCGTGATCGTCGCAATCTAGCCAGTAATCAGCGTCAAAGTTCTCACACAGCTTGAATACGGCATCCCTTATCGCTTGTTGCTCGTCAGAAAATTTAAAATTCATCAGATTAAATAGAGGTTTTGCATAGCATTGGACAGCGCTCATAATATCAGCTCGCTGCGGCATGCAGAGAACTATTGGAGTAAGCGAGATGTTCAATGCAACAAAAGACAAAATCCTGCCTACCGCAATGGTCGGCTCGTTCCCTAAACCCACATGGTTTAATCAAAATCTGAACGGTCGACCCTTTAAGGTAGCGATGGGGGATTCGCTTTATCGGGAGCAGTACTTGGACTCGGTCGCTTGTTATATAAATGAACAGGAGCGTTGTGGGCTCGATATTTTGGTAGACGGTGACACGCGTTTTGACTTGGAAGTCGGCGGGCGATCATGGTTTTTTTATACGATCGAGCGGTTGAATGGCATTACGGGATTTCGTGATAGTTCACATTTCCTTGATTATGGAGATATGAAGCCCGGACATATTTTGTACGAAGTTCAGGAGTCGTGGCACCCGCCGACTGTATCCGAAAAAATTACTCGTGGGCCGTTACATTTTTCAGCCATCTGGAAAACTGCTCAGAGGATGACTAATCGACCGGTGAAGTTCGGATCAATTTGCGCCACCTGTTTACCAATGATGCTATGGAACGAGCATTACGATGAAGATCGCGACATGGTCATGGATATCGCGGTAGCACTGAATGAGGAGTATCGAGAACTTGCGGCGGCAGGTTGTCCTGTCATCCAAATCGAAGAACCCGTACACCATTTCAATTGCAATGCCATCCCGCCCTGTAGCGATGATGATTTGGCCTTCTACACAGAGGCGTTTAACCGGCAGGTGGAGGGAGTGAATACTGAAGTTTGGGCGCATACTTGTTGGGGTAACCCGAACCAACAGAGTTTCTATTGGGAGCGACCGAGTTACGAACGCGCCTTACCACACTTTCTTGAAATGAATTGCGATGTGCTAATGTTGGAGGGAGGGAGTAATCAGGCCCGTGATATCGCCCTTATGAAAAATTACCAAACCGATAAAAAAATTGGTATCGGAGTAGTCGACCACACTCGAACGACCGTGGAATCACCGGAACAAGTGGCTGCTACTATCCGACATGCGCTTGAATACGTGCCAGCGGAACAACTGATAATTACTGCCGACTGCGGATTCGGTCGCGAAGGGCTTTCCCGTCGCATCGCCTTCTACAAATGTGCTTCGTTAGTAATGGGCGCGAACATCGTGCGTGGAGAGTTGGGTTTAGAGGAAAGTTATTTGAGAATCGCCGATCAGGCGTACGCGTTTAACGAAGGTTGACCCTGGCTTTTGCCTCAAAGTAATCATAGGAAAAATGGTGGTGGGCAACTGCGGCCACCGGACCTAGCCTGTGCCGGATGCCGTCTGGCTGATCTAATAGCTCTTGGCCTTTGTTCAGCCGAAGATTTTCTTCACGAACCCGAGTAGTCCGCCGGATCCAGTTCCTTTTGATGTTCGAGAATTTCGATGGGATCGGTGATTCGTGCGTGGACGTTCGGTTTTTTGTTCCCGCGGTTGCGATTCATCAACACGTAATTCACGACCCATATAGTCTGATCCGTTTAACAGTTCAATTGCTCGTAGCCCAGCCTCTTCGTCCACCATCTCCACGAATCCGTACCCTCTGGAACGTCTTGTTCGTCGGTCTATAATAATTTCCGCAGAGTCAACGTCGCCGAATTCTTCAAACGTATCTCTTAACTCTTCGTTTTTTACGTCGTATGGTAGGTTTCCCACGTAAATATTGATCATAACGGTCCCTTGCTGTTTATATTTAATGCGAAAAAGGTTCCTTGCTGAAACTCTAGTATCGCTTTCGTTCCCAATGAAATTCTGTCCGAAACTATGGTCGATTATGCCATGAACGCCTGAATACCGGTTTGAGCACGGCCCAAAATTAGGGCGTGAACATCATGTGTGCCTTCATAGGTGTTAACGGCTTCGAGATTCAATACATGCCTGATAACGTGAAATTCGTCGGAAATGCCGTTCCCGCCATGCATGTCACGCGCTAGTCTGGCCATATCGAGCGCCTTCCCACAATTATTGCGCTTGATGAGGGAAATCGCTTCTGGTGCGCCGCAGCCACCATCGATCATGCGTCCTACTTGCAGTGCGGCTTGATAGCCCAAAGCGATTTCCGTCTGCATATCTGCCAATTTCTTCTGAATTAATTGATTCGCCGCGAGAGGGCGACCGAATTGTTCTCGATCTAGGGTGTATTGTCTAGCGGCATGCCAACAAAACTCAGCGGCACCCATGACGCCCCATGCGATACCGTACCGAGCGCGGTTCAGGCACCCGAAGGGCCCCCGCAATCCTTCGACATTCGGGAGAAGATTCTCTTCGGGAACAAAGACGTCCGCCATTACGATTTCACCCGTGATAGAAGCTCGCAGGGAGAACTTACCTTCAATTTTTGGCGCAGAGAGCCCTTCCATTCCTTTTTCGAGCACGAAGCCTCGAATAATTTCGTCTTCCGTTTTCGCCCACACAATGAAAACATCGGCAATGGGCGAATTTGAAATCCACATTTTATTACCGGTAATGGAGTAGCCTCCACCTACCCGTTTGGCACGACATTTCATCCCTCCTGGATCTGAGCCGTAGTCAGGCTCAGTCAAACCGAAACACCCAACCCACTCACCGCTCGCGAGCTTGGGCAAGTATTTTCGTCGCTGTTTTTCGGTTCCATATGCGTGAATAGGGTGCATCACGAGACTCGATTGGACGCTCATGGCGGAACGATAACCTGAGTCTACATGCTCTACTTCACGCGCTATCAATCCGTAACACACGTAACTCATTCCGGCGCCACCATACTGAACAGGAATAGTCGCGCCAAGTAGACCATGTTCACCGAATTCAGTCATGATGGCACGATCGAAGTGCTCATGGCGGTGTGCTAACAAAATTCGCGGCATCAGTTTTTGCTGACAGAATTGGCGAGCGGCGGAATGAGTGATACGCTCTTCCTCGCTCAACTGATTCTGGAGACCCAATGGGTCTTCCCAACTGAACTGGCCTTCGGCCGTTGCTTTGGTTCCCTCCCCGCTGTGGCGTGTAGGCGTGCCCATTTTCGGTCTCCTTAAACGATAATGCCTTTATCGATCAAACTGTCATTTGATAACATCGAGCGCCCGAGTCAAGTCCTTGACATCCCGATGGGACTTGACGCCTAGTAAAAGGTCTTGCGGGGCCCCTTGCACAGCCTCTTTGGAAAATTGGAGTAATCAATGAAAATCCTCGTCGCGGTGAAGCGCGCTATCGACTACAACGTCAAAGCCAGACCGAATTCTGACGGATCCGGGGTCGAGTTGGCTAATGTCAAAATGTCAATGAACCCTTTTGATGAAATCGCGGTTGAGGAAGCAATTCGGATGCAGGAAGCGGGTACAGCGAAAGAGACCATAGCGGTGTCGATAGGTCCCAAACAATGTCAAGAAACGTTGCGGACAGCTATGGCAATGGGGATAGACAGGGGGATTTTGATCGAAACAGAAGAAGACGTCCAACCTCTAGCCGTAGCGAAAATTCTCAAAGTCGTCGTAGAGCGGGAAGAACCAAAAATTGTAATGCTGGGGAAACAGGCCATCGATGACGATTCTAACCAAACCGGTCAAATGCTGGCAGCTTTGTTGGGGTGGGCTCAGGGTACCTTTGCTTGCGAAATCGAAATTACAGATGAGGGACTTAAAGTGTCTCGTGAGGTGGATGGAGGAATACAAACCGTTCGACTCACTATGCCAGCGATCATAACTTCCGATCTACGCTTGAATGAACCGAGATACGTAAAGTTGCCTAATATCATGAAGGCCAAGAAAAAGCCCCTCGATATCATGTCCCCTGATGAACTTGGGGTAGATATTACGCCCCGACTGACTATCGTGAAGGTTTCAGAACCGCCGGCACGTGAGGAGGGGGTGAAGGTCGCCGACGTGAATGAACTCGTAGAAAAATTACGAAACGAAGCCAAGGTGTTGGCATGAGCGCCCTTGTTATCTCAGAACATCAGAATGGCGCGTTACTGCCGGCAACCCTCAGCGCAGTCACCGCGGCGACTCAGATTGGCGGGCCCGTAGATATTCTGGTCGCGGGTGAAAACTGCCATGAGGTAGCGGATGCTGCGGCGAGAGTTGTCGGAGTCAATAAAATTTTTCTTTCTGAAGCACCGTATTACGCGCACGCCCTCGCGGAGAATATCTCCTCTTTAGTGGTGAATATGGCTGCGGACTACGACCACTTATTGGCAGCGGCGACAACGACAGGGAAAAATATCATGCCACGTGTCGCCGCTTTGTTAGATGTCGCGCAAATATCCGACATCATAAGTGTTGAAAGCGACGATACCTACACGCGACCAATCTATGCTGGAAATATTATCGCTACCTGCCAAAGCACAGACGCAAAGAAGGTCATCACGGTAAGGACGACGGCATTTGACCCGCCAGAGGCAGATGGTGGCAACGCGACGATCGAATCGTTGTCCGCCGGAGTCGACGCTAAATTATCTGAATTTATTAGTGAAGAATTGACAAAATCGCACCGACCTGAGCTTACGGCAGCGGATATCGTCGTGTCCGGAGGACGTGGAGTCGGTAGTTCAGAAAATTTCGCAATTATCGAATCGCTTGCGGATAAGCTTGGTGCGGCAGTGGGAGCCTCACGTGCTGCGGTGGACGCTGGTTTCGTTCCTAACGATTACCAAGTCGGTCAGACAGGGAAGGTTGTAGCGCCCGAACTCTACGTCGCCATTGGTATTTCGGGAGCAATTCAGCATCTCGCCGGGATGAAAGACAGTAAAATCATAGTTGCCATAAATAAGGACGAAGAAGCACCTATTTTTGGTGTTGCTGATTACGGTTTAGTGGGCGATTTGTTTAAAGAGGTTCCCGCCTTAGTGGAGGCATTGGAGACATAACTTATATGACCTTGGTTGCAGAGTGATGAGGTGACTATGGTTCGTGAATCTATGGAATTTGACGTCGTGATCGTTGGCGGTGGGCCCGCGGGCCTTGCGGCGGCTATCCGACTACGTCAACTAGCAAAAAAAAATGAACGTGACTTAAGTGTTTGTATCCTTGAGAAGGGTTCGGAAATTGGGGCGCACATACTTTCGGGAGCGGTTATAGAGCCTCGCGCGTTGAATGAACTCATTCCCGACTGGAAGAGTCGGGGTGCGCCATTGAATACACCCGCTGAAAGGGATCGCTTTTTGATTTTAACAAAAAAGCACGCAATCCCGATTTTGACACCGCCACAGATGAAAAATGAGGGGAATTATATTGTCAGCCTAGGTAATGTCTGTCGTTGGTTAGCAAAACAGGCCGAAGAACTCGGAGTCGAGATTTACCCCGGGTTTGCGGCTGCTGAGGTTCTGTATGGCCCAGACGGAAGCGTGACAGGTGTGGCGACAGGCGACATGGGACGAACAAAGGATGGCGCGGAGGGTCCTAATTTTGAGCCTGGGATGGAACTACACGCTCGCCAGACCCTTTTTGCTGAAGGTTGTCACGGATCTTTGAGTAAGACATTGATGTCTCGTTTCAATTTACGAAATGGCATTGAACCGCAAGTGTATGGCATTGGAATTAAAGAACTCTGGGAAGTGGATAGCACCTTACATAGGCCGGGGTCCATCACGCACACATCAGGGTGGCCGCTCGACATGGGAACCTATGGCGGATCATTCTTATACCACCTCGAAGAAAATCTAGTTTCAGTCGGCTTCGTTGTCGGCCTCAATTATGAGAATCCGTATTTAAGTCCTTTCGACGAACTGCAGCGTTTCAAAACCCACCCCGCTATCCGGGAAGTTTTCGCCGGCGGCCGTCGCGTGGCATATGGGGCCCGAGCCATTAGTGCTGGCGGCTTCCAATCGATCCCCAAGTTGACCTTTCCCGGTGGGCTGCTCATTGGTGACTGTGCGGGTTTTCTGAACGTGCCCAAAATAAAAGGCACGCACACTGCTATGAAATCGGGTATGACGGCAGCAGAAACCGTTTTTGATGCACTCGCCGGCCAAATCAGCGCGACCGGTGAAATCGAGGAGTATGCGGAACGTCTGAGAAAGACTTGGGTTTGGGATGAGCTCTATCGGGTGCGGAACGTTAAACCGGCATTTCATTGGGGCCTAATTCCTGCGCTGGTCTATTCGGCGATGGATACCGTCCTGTTGCGCGGGAAAGCGCCGTGGACATTTCATCATAAATCCGATCATCTGGCGTTACGGCCAGCAGACGATTGCAAAAAAATCGAATACCCGAAACCGGACGGAAAGCTCACTTTTGACAAATTGTCGTCAGTGTTTTTGTCGAATACGAATCATGAAGAAGAACAACCTTGTCATCTAGAAATCAAGGAAGACAGCATTCCGGTATCAACAAATCTTTCGGTCTATGCGGGTCCAGAAGTGCGATTTTGTCCGGCGGGAGTTTATGAATTTGTCGTTGCAGATGGAGAATCCAGACTTCAAATAAATGCGCAAAACTGCGTGCATTGTAAGACTTGCGACATAAAAGATTTGCGCCAAAATATCAATTGGGTTACGCCGGAAGGCGGTGGTGGTCCAAATTACCCCAATATGTAGGACCATGCCGAAAATAACCTATCGACAACCGGGTGGCCAAGAACGGACGCTTAATGCCTCGCTTGGATGGAGCGTCATGGAGGTGGCCGTTCAAAACGACGTTGCCGGAATAGTTGCTGAATGTGGAGGGGGGTGCGCTTGTGCGACCTGCCATGTCTATGTCGGAAATGAGAATAGGATTGTTTTGCCGTCCATCAGCGATATGGAGGCGGATATGTTGGAGTGTACAGCGGTGGAACGACGGGACAGTTCACGCTTGAGCTGCCAATTGAAGATCACACTCGACATGGATGGTTTAATCGTCGACATTCCAGAACGACAATCTTGACGGAAGATATACAGTGCAGAAAAATCCCCTCGTCGTTGTCGGTGCTGGTCAGGCGGGGCTGCAAGTATGCGACTCTGTCCGGAAAGGTGGCTATGACGGCCACCTAGTCTTAATCGGAGAGGAATCGAGTCTCCCCTATCAGAGACCCCCATTATCAAAAAAATATCTGACGGGTACTGTTGATGAACAACGTTTAACTTTTCGGCCTGTCTCATTTTATGAAAAAAACCAGATAGAGTTACGCCTGAATGAACGCATCGAAGCGCTCGATTGTATAAAGCACAATGTAATATTCGCCGGTGGCAAAACACTGAACTACGAGAAACTCGTGCTAACAACCGGCAGTCGGGTGAGGCCTCTTCGTTGCGATGGAGCCGACCTTCCCGGAGTGTTCTATATTCGAACCCTCACTGACGCACGGGCACTGTGCCAAAGGCTGGCTAAAGTGGACCGTGTTGCCGTTATAGGCGGTGGGTTCATTGGGCTGGAAGCAGCAGCTATGGCACGTGAATTACAAAAAACCGTCGTATTGTTCGAAACGACGGAACATTTGATGGGCAGAGCCGTGTCGGCGTTCCTTTCGGATTTCTATGCTGAATTGCACCGGGAGCACGGTGTCGAACTACACTTAGGGTGCTCGGTAAATAGAATTCGCCGTCAGAAAAATGAACTCGTTTTGGAAACCGAAACGGGAACCGAACATCGTGCGGATATTTTGGTGGTCGGAATTGGAGTCATACCTAATGTCGAACTTGCGGAAAATGCCGAGCTAGAATGCCGAGACGGTATTCTAGTCGACGAATATGGCCGGACTTCCGACCCGGATATTTTTTCTGCCGGGGATTGCACCATGCATTACAACGGATTCCTTGGGCGTGAGGTTCGACTCGAATCGGTACAGAATGCAGTCGATCAGGCAAAAATTGTCGCAGGAAATTTGTTTCAGAAAGGTGCTTCCTATACCGCTGTTCCCTGGTTTTGGTCCGATCAGTATGATGCCAAGTTACAAATAGCGGGACTGGGAATGTCGCACGATGAGTTCGTTGTGCGAGGTGAGGTGAAGGAGGAAGGCTTCTCGCTTTTCTATTTTAGAAAAGGCATCCTGCTTGGGGCTGATTCGATTAATCGTCCGGCTGATCACATGGCGTGTCGGAAGATTCTTGAGAATCGGATTGACATCAGGCCAAGCGAAGCGGGCGACCTGAATTTCGACTTAAGAAAGCGTTCAAAGATAGCTGGTTAGCTGCTACGCAATTGGACCCTCGACAAGTTTTACATTGCCGACGAAATCTCTTTTGGAATTGAGTCAATATATAACGAGGAATAACTACATGGCCAAAATAGTGTATGTGGATGTCAACGGGGAACGACACGACTGTGATGTTGCTAATGGGCTTTCGGTCATGGAAGGTGCTATTCAGAATGATATCGACGGAATTTTGGCGATCTGCGGGGGCAGTTGTGCATGTAGCACCTGTCATTCCTACATCGACGAAAATTGGCTCGAAAGAGTCGGCAGGCCGGGGGACATTGAGGATGACACTCTTGAATTAGCACAAGACCGCCAAGAGAACAGCCGTCTCACGTGCCAAATTGAGGTAACAGATGAACTTGATGGGCTGGTGGTAGTCGTAGCACAAAACGATGGCTAGTAAAGTATGAACTTGGGCGTGTCTTCGGGAAACAACAATGGGCATTTGGTTGCAATATTAGCGATGGATGGTTAACTCATCATGGTTGAACTTTGGCGTGCTTCTTCGACTGATATTGAACGTGCGAATATCACTCGTTTTATTATCGAAATTCAAAAACGATATGGTATCCAGTGTGACAATTATGCTTCGTTACATCTTTGGTCGATAGAAAATATCGAAAAATTTTGGTCGTTGGTGTGGGATTTCACCGATGTGTTATGTGAAGAGCGCGGGGATATCATCGTTGCTGAGAAGGAACGAATGCCCGGCGCTCGGTTTTTCCCAGATGCGAAACTCAATTTTGCGCGCAACTTGCTGCGTCGTCGAGACGATTCCGATGCACTTATCTATCGTGGGGAGAACGGCGACGAGGCTAGAGTCACATGGCGTTCCTTATATGAAGGCGTGAGCAGCCTCGCGGCCGCTTTGCGTGCGCGAGGGGTGGTCGCGGGGGACCGTGTTGGGGCAATTGTGACAAACATTCCAGAAACTGTTACAGCGATGCTTGCATGCACGTCGATAGGTGCCATTTGGTCTTCCTGTTCGCCTGATTTCGGTTTAGAAGGAATTCTCGATCGCCTAGAACAAATAAGCCCTAA
>Ga0310345_10004393_pt1 | contig 12809 bp, 15 predicted proteins | sample HC15DNA20500_MG_FD_204667 | JGI IMG/M metagenome (GOLD analysis project Ga0310345, IMG submission 204667) | Marine microbial communities from station ALOHA, North Pacific Subtropical Gyre - HC15-DNA-20-500_MG | ecosystem: Environmental > Aquatic > Marine > Oceanic | place: Pacific Ocean: North... | reverse complement strand
GGACCCTGACAGAAATGGGAAAAAACCGACTTTGAACGGCCAATGGCTTGGAGCATTGGGCGAGCACTTGGTCGCGAAAGCATATCGCGCCACTCATGCAGGCCATCGCGTCGAACAGTACGATCTCGAATTCGGTGCGGAAAACATCGAGGTCAAATCGACCCAGGCCGATAGGATTACAAACCGTTCGTTGGCGAAGAAGCGCTGCAGCCATGTCGCCTATGTCCGGTTCGAAGCGGTGGGTACCGATCTTTGGGTCAGAGAGATGTACATTCGTCGGCGTGGCAAGCCGGGCGATCGGCCGAACGATCCGGAAAACCCTCGTGTCAGCGAAAAGGATCGCAGGGATCTACTTCCGTCGCCAGACGGTTTTATGATTGATTTGAGGAAGCTCTCCGAGGATCCTTGGGGCTAACTGAAAAAGGGGAGCAGCGCATCGCGCTGCCCCCGCACGATCACACCGGATCGTCGAAATAAACCGTCTCGACGACGCGGCTCTCTTGCCACTCGGTCAGGTCGAATTCGTCGACGACCTGGAAGCGATCTCCGATCGCGACGATGTGCTGATCGCTTTCGCATTCATTCGCCTCGCGTCGGGCGGAGCTGATTGCGGAATCGATGGTGGTGCAGCTGAACATGATAAGCCTCCTTGGGTGTCATGATTGACCCCGAAGGCCCGACATGCGGCAGCACGCGCGTCAGGGACGCCGCCATAGCGGCGCCGCGATAGCGGGCCGCAGGATCCTTGACGCATCGCGTGACCCGCATGGCATAATGCGACTTCTGGTGGAAAGGCCCCTTATTCTCGCCAGGCGATCGTCACCCGAATGGGCCGAGACCCGTCAGGGGCCCGGTGAAGCTTGGCGACGCAGCGCGCCCTCGCGAAGCCAGGGCCGCAAGGAGTTTAGCGCAATAGAGCGCGGTCCCGTCCGCAGGGCGGGAGTCGGCGGACACACTGTCGTAGAAAAATGTTCAATGAAGCCGATGTGGGGAGTTGGATATGCCGGCGATATTCGCTGTGAACATGCACACCTGTGGTGGTCTTCACGTGCAACCTCGTCACGGCTCCCAGACATAGGGCACGTAGTTGTCCGGCTTGACAACATAATAGCGCGCAGAGGTGGGCCCTCCGTGCATTGTGTTCATCTCCAGAGCTTTCTCCTCGGCCGCGGTTTGGCTGAGATTGGTCGAGACCACGCGGTCGCTCACATTGTCCCTGTCGAAGTTGTCGATCGCGATCACTTGCATGGCAAAAACTCCCGTCAAGCCGCTTTTGGAAGCATAGCGGCGATCTCGGCGCGTTGTGCTTCCAATGTCGAGAGGTGATGGACGTAGATCGGGCCGAAAGCGATTGTTTCGGCCAGGTCCTCGTCGGTTTCGAGGATGGCGAATGCGGCGTTCCGGTCGAGGGCGTCGAGGTCGATTGTCTCGAGCATGATTTCGCGCCGGGCAGCGAAGCGGTTGAGTTCGCTGAGCTTGCGTTCCGCGCGTGCGGCGTCGCGCTCGGCGAAAAGGCCGAAGTCCTTCATGGCAATTCTCCTGGGTGAGATGGTGAAAGGGCGGCGCTTGCACGCCGGTGTCGGTCAGATGAACTCGACGTTTTCGGCGATGATCTCGCAGCCGTAGCGGTCGTTGCCGTCGGCATCCTGCCAGCGCGAGTAGTGGAGCCGGCCGGTGATCGCGAGCTGGTCGCCCTTCGCCTTGTGGTCCCGAAGCGGGAGACCCATGCCGTTGAAGACGGTGATCTTGTGGAATTCGGCGTCGGTCTTCGTGTAGCCGGTCTCCGGATCCTTCTGGACGCGGCCGTCGCGGATGACGGGGCGCTCGGTGACCAGGAGCAGCTCGGTGACCTTGGTCTTGCTGCCGTCGCGGGCGATCGGATCCTTGGCCAGTCGGCCGACGAGGTTGACGGTGTTCATTTCAAAAGCCTCCTTCTGAGCCGACGGCTTGTCCGCCGGTGCCCTTATCGAGCCCCGGAAGGAGGGATGGGACACCGCGCATTCGTGCGCGGGAAACCTCGAAAATCGAGGTGGTGCGGGCAGCTCGCGAAGCGAGCAACACGGCTCGTATTTTCGCAGGTTGGCCCTAAGCCCGACAGGAGGGGCAGGGGCACTGGACGGCGGACACGCACTCGGCTTGGAGGTGCTGGGAAGACTTGAACACCGTTCTCATTTGTGGCGGAGGCCCGAAAATCTGCGGAAGTCAGACCAAGTCAGCTGCTTGGCGCTGGCCCCGTCTCAGGGCTTGTGAAGTGCCGGGATCGACGCCGCCACGATGCTCCGCTGTCCGCGATCATCGTCAAGGCTATACCGTCGGGACAGGAGGGTGCCTGAGGAACCGGATGAACCACGGCGGTGGTGTGTTGAAGACCGCTTTCTCAGGGTGCGCGGAAGACGATCGTGGGGGTCCTCCCGACCATTGCGGTGCCGATCGCCGCGGTGAGCTTCTTCGATGCCGGGTTGGCTCGCATGAGGGAACCATCGGGCTGCGGGACGATGTCGGGGCCGGACCATTGGAAGACGTTGACTTCCTCGATCACGACGTCACAGTCGTCGGGAAGCCCCAGCGCTGCACGCTCGCGCGGATGAACGGGAACGCGCGCTCCGGTCGAGGAGCTGGAGATCGCCATGACCGAGACGATGTAGAGCCCGTCTATCGGTTTCACGCCGTAGATGTAGCAGGGCCGCGTCTTGGTGGCGTTTTCCTGGCCCTTGGCGTCCTCGCGGGCCCAGAGGTACCCGTAATCGATGATGGCGCCAGGCTCAGGCGGTCGCGGTTTCGCGTTCTGCCCGCTTGCGGTTTTGCTTGGGATGATGGGCGCCCGCGCCGGCGTCTTCTTCGTAGCTGTCCGGGGCGTCAGGGTGGAACGCCGGCGGCGCGGTGGTGATTTCTCCGATGACATCCTTCAGCTGCTCCGATTTCAGGGCACGCGCGAACAGCTTTCGAAGCGAGTTGTACTCGTCGACCGGCACCATGACGACGCGGACTTCTCCGTGGCGTTCGAGACCGATGGGTCTGCGGATTGCCTCGTCGTAATAGTAGCCGACCTTCTTCGAGAAAGCGGTCGTGGTGACGGTTTCTCCGTAGGGCTGTTTCATGACTTTCTCCGATTCCGGCTGCTGTTCCACGCGCCAATGGCTGGGCTTTTTTATCACCCAAAATTTGGAATCTTCATGAGCGCCAGCAGCATGTTCCCGTGCCAGAGGTCGAGTAGCTCATCCACTCTTCGAGAGACGCACAACAATCCGTATAATCCGGATTGTCCGGATTTTCAAGCAATCTTGGCAAGGTCGATACGTGCGGCAAAGCCGATGGCGTTGGCGTCAGGCAGCAGTACGGCGTTAATATCGTGCACGCTCCACACCGTCAGCTCTTCGCCAACGGCGATCGAGAGGCAGCGATGGGTTTCGACCAGCAGCGTGTTCCATATTTGGGGGTCGGCGATCGGCGTTCCGTTGATCGCTGAGATGCAATCGAGTTCGCCGTCGCGGATTCGCCCGATGATGATGAAGTTCGGCAGGCGCTGCGTCCTGGGTTGCTGGGGCATGGTCTGGCTCCTCCACTGGTCTGCCGCAACCCCACCCCCTTTTCCTTCGCTGGCGGTGTCCGCGTCGCAGGAGCAGACGGCAGTAAAAAGGCCCGCCCGCGGGGGTCGCGCGGACGGGCCTTATGAGTGGCCGGTGCGGGAGGGGTCGCACCGGCCCGGGGACGCTGTCGTCAGGCGTCGGCGGTCTCCTTCGCCTTGGCCTTGGTCTTCGGCGAGGGAGCGGTGCTCTCGCCCAGGCCGTCGCCGCCGGTGGCGGAACCGGCCTGCTTGGGCTCGCCGCCGGTCGCGGTCGCGGTCAGCGGTGGCAGGGTGTCCTCGCCTTCGCTGGCCATGCCGGGGAGCGTACGCTTGCGCTGCGGACGGCGCCAGGCGACGTTGTAGGAGCCGTCTTCCTGGCGGAACATGGCGACGTCGATCGGCTTGTCGAGGCTGGGATCGTCGATCCGGCCCGAGAGGAACACCTCGCCGGTGTCGTTCGACGAGTATTCCCACAGCGCGCCGACCTTCACCCAGCTGCGGCGGTCGGCCGAGAGCGCCATCACGTCGAAGGCGGGGGCGCGCTCGTTGGTCGAGACGAACTCGCGCAGGGCGATGGTGGCGGCGAAAGCCATGGTGACGATGCGGCCGATGTGAACGCCGTCGGCATTGGCCTTGAGGGTACCGATGTTCATGGGAAGTCTCCTGATGCTCTGTCCGAACCCCTTGTCCGGACCACTTCCCTTCATCCCTCCCCTCACCCGGGCGCAGCCCGGCAGCGCGCGAACGCGCGCAATCCGCACGAAGCCCCGGCAGGGGCCGTGCGTCGTCAGCTTGTGTGGATTTTCAGGCCTGGTCGCGCTTGTCGCGAGCTTCGAGCCGCGCGAGGAAGGCCTTTGCTTCTGTCTGGTTGGGCCCGTCGATCGTCGCGAGCGTCTTCATCCGGTCGATTTCGAGACTGGCGGCGATCTCTGCGGGAATGTCGCAGTAGGGCTCGAGCAATCTTATGGCGTCGACGGGCCGCGGGAGTTCGGCCTCGGCGGTGCCTTCCCAGAGAATTGGGACCTCTTCGTCTTCATCGTCCGGATCGGCGGCGAAGACTTGGGCGAAGAACGTGCGAAGGGGGCGGTCCCACCCGATCCATGCGGATGTCGCGGCAACGCCGTCGCGCAGCTGCAGCTGGTGGCGGCTCATGCCGGCGATCTCGCGCAGCGATGGTCGCAGTGGCGCTTTGCCCCTTCCGTGCTGTCGATTGCGCGGCGTACCTTCTCCAGCGCGCGCGGGCAGTTCGCCTTGCGCAATTCCCCTCGGGCCGCGCGCAAATGTCGCAGCGCGGTATCGACGGACGTTTTGGTCGCCGCGTCTGCTGTCCTGATGGTCATGGCTCAATAATCCTCCGGTTTCATGAGCGTGATCGCACGCCGCGTCTCGGCTGCATTCGCTGGATCTTCGGAACCGTACTCGAATGCGGCGTCGTAGTAGTCGATTTTCATCATCACGCGGATTCCGTCGACCTCGAACCAGGCCATGTCTCTTTCGGGGGAATCGTCCGAAAAGGTGCAGCTACGCATCGCTTTCATGACACGCGCTTGCGCCAGGATGTCGTTGCGGCGGCTCCCGTCGCTGAGGCTGTCGAGCAGATTGAGCGTGAAGATGGTGCGGGCGGTTCGATCGAGGCCGAGCCTCGCGCGATCGTTGAGCTCGGCTACGCGTTCCGTGTTCGAAGTAGTCGGTTCGAGTGTGTCAGGCATGATGGGTCTCCTTGCCGTGAAAGCGGTCGAGCCAGCTCGACATCGGTTCGCGTGTTTCCAGGGGCTGCTGCGCGGCCCGTTCCTGAAAGGCGACGAGGTCCGGAGGCGCGGTCTCGATGATCCTGTCGATCTCGGCGGAGTCGAGAAGGCCTTCGTCGCGGATGAAATCGGTCATCCGTCCCGGTCTTGTCCGGGTCGATTTTCGCCAAAGGCCTTCGACGGTCTTCAGGCGGGGGGCCGCCCGCGCTTCGATGAGTACGATCGTTCGCAGCCATTCGGTCGATAGGCTGCGAACCTCGTCGGGTTTCATGGCCGTGCAGAACACGCACGACGATTTCGGTGGCACAGGGAGACCGGCCTCGATGATCCGGTTAGCGCAGGCGGTGCGATCCCAACCCCATTCCCGAAGCGGATATCGGTTGTCGAACAGCGGATCGTCGATCGTCTTTGCGTGCGCGTATCGCTGCCCGTCTCGCGGCGAGGCGTCATAGCCGATGTAGCGGATGACCTTTTTGCCCTGCGCCCATGCCTCGATCGCGGGTTGCCAGGCCTTGATGAAGGCCTCCTGCGGCGCCGCCTTGTATTTGAGCGAGCAGCTATGCCGCCCGAAGGCGATCGAGGGCAGGCATCCATTGGTCAGAAGCGATTCCGTGAGGTCGCGGTAGGGCGGCCAGTTCTTGAAACGCTTGGCCTCGTAGCGCACGACCTCGTAGGCGACGGAGCGCTCCGCCATCCATCGGCGCATGATTTCCTGAAATGCGTAGGTCTCTGTCTTCTCGGCTCCGGTGTCGGCGGTCAAAACGAGATCGGGTGCCTCGCCGCGACTTTCCAACTCGACCAGCAAGGCCGTACTGTCGACGCCAACCCCGTAGCTCAGCACGCGTGGCGAGCTCATGTCGCCTGATCTTGATCGCAGACCGTCACGTCGATCGGGCTGTCGTGCGTGAAGGCGATCGTCACTTTCTTGCCTTTGGGCAGGGTCCACATGATACGTGCGATCGCGTCGCGGAATTGGGAGGCGATGGCGGCATCCTCGCCGATGAGGATGCGATAGGCGAGTTCGCGAGCGTCGCGGAGAAACCGGTCGTGCTGCGTGTCCCAGCTATCGGCGTCTGAATCGTTCCAGGCGGAAAAGCAGGCATTGTCGAGGAGATCGACCAGCCCTTCGGGCTGGAGGGCTTCCGAGGCTACATAGGCGATCGTCACGTCCTCGATCCCGTCGGAGCAGCATCCGTCGGGGAAGGTGAGAACGATATCGGCCTCGATGCGCTCCCGGGCGGCGCCATCGCATCCCTGGTCATCGATCGCGTATTCGAGATGAATCTCCTGCGCGATGGTAACGGCAGCGAGGGGCGGATCGGCGGCGATGGAGTCCACGGTGTGGATCGCGGCATCGGTGCGAACGATGAAGGTCGGATCGCGCATTTCGCGTAGCGCGTCGTACCAGCTGTATCCTTCGAAGCGGGAGTTGCGGTCGACGAGCTTGGAACGGATGGGCGTGCCGCGAAGCGCGCGTGCAATTATCTGGCCGAAATGCGCTTCGTGCGCTTCCATGAGAAATTCATCGCCGGTGATGGTCCGGCGCTCGCCGGCCTCGGTCCCGGTGTCATTGTCGGCGATGTCGGGCTCCCATGCGGTGAGAGCGGCTTCGGCCTCGGCAAGCGGGATTCCTAGTGAGGCCGCCCTGGTGTAGCTCTCGAAGCTGAGGCTGTGCGATTTCTGCGCGGCGATCGCGCGATAGCAGGCGACCTCACAGGCGGCCTTGAGGGCCGTCAAACCGGCGTTTTCGACGAATTCCTTCCGCGCCGGCAGGACGAGCTGAAGTTCGGGCGTATGCCCGATATCGATGCGGGCATGGATCTCCTGTCTGCCGACCTGCGCCACCTCGAAAAGGCGAGTGAAGACGGTGACGCCGTGGAAGTTCACGGTCGGGGTCCGGTGATAAGGCCGGCCATGAAAGATGCCGATCCGGCTGCCGTTCCAGTCTTCGACATGGATGGCGCCGCTCAGGAAGTCCTTTCGAGGCATGTCCCTGCCGGCGAACCGGACGGGGATCGGAAAATACTGCGAGGCTTCCCTGACGGCGTTCTCGACCGATCCTTCGCAAGTGCCCGGCAGGAGGAACGAGATCGAAGTGCCCTTCCGCCGTTCGGAGCCATCCACGGCGATCTCGACGTCTCCGGTCCATGCGTCGGCAGGGATCGCGATCCGCCAGGCAGAACCTGTCGAATCCGATCTGGACTCGATCACCGTTGCTTTGCCGGCAAGGCTGAAGACGCCCATGCCCGCGGGATCCTCGCCGCTGGCGATTTGGGCGTCCCAACGCGATGCGCCGAGCGCGAGAACGCGGGACGGATCGTCAATCCCGCAACCGTCGTCGTCGATGGTAATTCGCAAGCCGTTTTCTTGAGGCGTCGCGTCGACGTTGACGGCGCTCGCGCCGGCCCTGCGGGCGTTCTGCAGCAGCTCGTTCAGGATGTCGATCAGCGAGCCGTTGAACAGTCGTGTGACCTTCCCGATCGTCTCGGGGCTCACTCTTGCGCGAATGGGTTCGTACTTCACCAGATTCCTCCTTGTCTGATTGATTCCCGGCATTCCCTCCCCCTCCCCCTTCATCGAGCGCCAGAATGGTCTCGATCGATGGCGCCGGAGTAGTTCTGGGGCGGCGGCCGAAATGCAGGCCGTGCTTCGTCGCGAATTTCGAGACGGACATGGGCTTTCGGCCCAAGGCCCCCGCGAGATCGGCGATGGCGATTTCGTTCTCGTAGGCGAGCTGGAGTGCGCGCAGTTCGTCATCGGACCAGGGCCGGATGTAGCCGTGGACGAGACCCAGCACGTTTGCGCGGGTTGAGATCGCCAGTTTGGAACGTCCCAGCAATCTGGCCAGCGCCGCGTTCGACATGGTCCCGTAATGCGCCTTCAGGCTGGCTATATCGGCGTCAGGCCAGTCCGGGCCGCCCCGAAACCCGTTCTTCGCGCTGTGGCTTCCTGTGAGACCTAGATGCTCCGCGCGCCACTTGATCGAATGCCGCGTTCGTCCGAGCCGTGTTCGTAGCGGTGTGAGGCTTGCTCCTGTCGCGTAGGCCTTCCGGAGGAGCGCATCTTCCTCTGGCAACCATGCCCGGCCCCAGCCCCTCGTATAGCCGGCGACGCGGATCTTCGGGCCGAAGCCGGCCTTGGTCCTGCGGGGGAAGCCCTCGCCCACCATGGTCTCGATGGCGTCGCCATAGGCAATGCCGGTGTCGAGGAGTTCGAGGGCGCGACAGATTTCCGGTTCGGTCCATCCCACGGGGTTGTTGGGGTGTTTCAGCCCGAGTTTGGATGCGCGCGAAGCCGTTCCGCTGACGGGCCGGCCGATGATCGCTGCGATCCGGGAGACGTCGGTCGCGCGTGTGTATCCGGCGCGCAGCTGGGCATCCTCCCATTCCGTCCATTCGGGCGGTTGCGGTTCCGTCAGCTCGAGGATCTGTGCCCGGACATAGACCGCGCTGCAGCTTCGCCCGAGGTCGCGGGCTATCGTGGCAGTCGCTTCGTTGCCGTAGCGCCGTGCGAGTTCGGCATCGTCAAGCTCGGTCCATTCCTTGGTGGAATTGCGCCGCAAACCGAGTTCGTGGATCTTAGACCTGACCGAATGCAGCGGTCGGACGAGATGTGCGGAGATGGCCGGGAGGGGTTCGTCGGCGCCGAACAGGTCTTTCAGCGCGTCCGTTTCCTGCGGTGTCCAGGCATCGTGCCGGAAAGGCATTTCGCGCAGCGGCTGCGCCGCGTGCCCGGAAGTGCCAGGCACGAAGGGGGCCAGTTCGACGACATCGAAGTCGTCATGCGAGAGCGACGAGGTCGACATTGGCGTTCTTTTGCCGCAGCCGGGCCGAGAGGCGCGCTATGCGTGTGTCGTCGCGGTGGGTGGTCTCGATCGCGGCGATCGCCGACAGTGTGTCGAGCGCATCGTGGATGTCTTCGCGCGCGCGTCCTGTATGGGCCGAGAGGTCGGTACAGGTCGTCGCGTTGGGAGAGATCTTTGCAAGCGCCTGGACCGTGGTTATCGCGAGAGTCGCGGCGGGGTCGAGGAGGAAGGCGTCGAGCGCTCTCGTCCCCTTGAGCGTCAGCCTGCTCTTCTCGGGTTGCGCCAGTGTGCGCATCGCGTCCAGTGCTAGGAGGCTTTCGGCCTCCTCGGCGCTATGATCGGCCGAGCCGACGAGTTCCGGTGTGGCGCCGGTATGCCTCGTGATGGTCGGATCGATCTTCGCGAGCGTGGCGCTGGCCTCTAGGGCCGGTCCCATCGCATAGAATTCGCCGGGCGCAAGCGTGCGAAGCTTGTCCGCGTCCTTGGCCGAGAAGCCAAGGAAATCCGCCGCACGCTTCACGTCCCTGTCGAACACGTTCAGGCCGACGAGGAAGTTCAGGAGTTCGCTGGTGACCGATGCGCTGAGCTTGGCGAGCCGCTGCGTCGCGACGATGGTCGCGAGACCTCTCTTCCGCCCGCGCGAACACAAGTCGGTTAGGGTGGCGACACCGAGGCGCCGGGTCTCGGCATCCTGCGCGCGCCCGGCAAGGTGAGGCGCCAGGAGGTGTCCCTCGTCGATGCAGACCAGCATGGTGTTCGACCACAGGTCGCTAGGGGTGCTCATCAGTCCCGCGAAGAACGCCGCGGCCTTGATGATGCGCTGTTCCGGATCGAGGTCGGATAGGTCGATGTGAAGCGGGATGCGATGTTCGCGCGCGCGCAGCGCTGCGGCGCCGAGACCTTCTGCGGTGATCTCGGTTCCCTTGATCGTGGTCGCGCCGATATGCGCAGCCAGGTTCCCGAACTCGGCTTCCGGATCGACGATGACCGTCGTCATGAACTCGAAGGCCTCTTCGATAATTCGCCTCAGGGTCGCGCTCTTTCCGGCGCCGCTGGTTCCCTGGATCAGCAATCGACCCGCAAGGAGGCGGTCTAGATCGAGTTCGAGCGTGCCCGCGTAATGTCGGCCAATCGGGACGCGGTTTGCGTGATGGGAAGGTGTTTCCATGATTTTCTCCATGATGTCGTATCAGGCCGCTTTGGCGGCATGGAGTTCGGCGAAGCGCTCGCGGATCATCGCCGGGCCCGGCCAGTGGTCTGTGAGGCCGTGGGTCGAGGTCATCTCGCTTCGGACGCGATGAATCGTTCGGGCTTCCTTGAGATCGGGAACCCGGGGCGGCCAGCCTTTCGCGAACCGCAGGTCGGGGGGCAAGCCAGCCTCCAGATCGCGCCTTCGGTCGCCCATTCGCTTGGCCTTCGCTACGTCTGTGGACAGCTGGGGGCCGAGCAGGTGCGGACTGACGTCGGCGAGCCAGCGTCCAGGTTGGAAGGAGAAGCCGGAACGGGCTTCGATCCCGACGATCGCGCGATAGGCGGGGTGGTTTCCTTCGCAGGTGGAAGAGACCGCGAGGTTGTTCAGCCCGGCGAGCACGCAATAGCTGCAGCTGAGCCGGTCCGCGCCGCGGCCATAGGCCTCGTGAAGCGGAATGGCGCGCATGGCGTGATAGGCGAAGACGTCGCGTGCGGACCATTCGACGATCGGATGCCAGGTCAGCATGGTTGTTCCGGCCCTGTTGCCGACGGGGGCGAAGCGAAGGTCGGGCTTGCTGATCGGCGCTTTGGCCCTGGCGGGACTTTCCTCGCGCCGGATCCCGACGATCGAAATGATGGTTTCGCCTGCGAAGCGTTTCCTGATTTCGGCGCCGATCGGCTGAACCTTGGCTTCGCCTGTGCAGAAGCGAAGCTTGGCTGAGGAGAAGGGTGAGACGAGCTGGTAGGTCTCCAGGTTTTCGTAGCGGCGAAGCGAACTCTGCCAGCGTTGCTCCCATCGTTGGATCAGACCCCCGGCCTTGCGCCTGACAATGGAGAGGTTGACTCCGAGCATGGCTGCGATCGTCTCGACGAAGCCTGGAGTGGATGGCCATTCGATCAGGCCGAGATCGGCATGAATGGCGTGACGGCGATCACGCGGGTGTCCGATCCGGTCGAGATGCGCTTCGACGGCGAAGGCGGCCGCGCTCGAATCCTTTCCGCCCGAGAGGCTGTAGACGACGTGCGCGCCGGAGCGCAGCGCGGATGCGATTGTGTCGTCGTTCGCGACGGCCATTCCCTGCGAGTTCATGCCAGCCTCTTCGGCCGAAGCTCTGCCGGGGGATCGATGATCTCGTGGGGAACCGAAGCCAGCACAGTGACTTCGCCGCGTTGTGAATAGGCCTGCTTGTCGACCAGCGCGCAGACTTCGTCGTCGCCGTAGGTCGGACGCCCGAGATGATTTACCGACGCGAGCCGGCGTGCGATCACGCCGACCTTTCCTTCCGGAACCCATTCGGCCCAGTCTCCCCAGGCACTCGTCGTACAGTATTCGCCGATCGCGGCTTCGTAGGCGACGCGCGTGCGCAGGACGTGGGACTCGTTCGGTGGGACGGTCTCTCCGGTATGCGCGGCGTAACGATCGGGGTGCCAGCACCGGGCCGTGTCGCGGACGAGTTGCAGGAAATCCGCAGTGCAGGTTTTCTGCACTGCAAGCTCCCGCTCGAAGGCGAGGTAGACTAGGGCCCAGTTCGCGTCTTCTTCGTATATGGGAGCGTCGAGCCGCAGGGCATCGGGCATAGCGGTCTGCCGGGCGTCAGAGAGGAGGAGCCCGCCGTGGCTGGCGGTCATTACAGACCAGATGCCGGGGGCCAGCTGATCGGCCTGCTGGACCGGTCCCCAAGGCGAGGTTTCCGGGCGGGGCGTGGATGCAAACAGGGACATGAGCGAAACCTCCTTGTGGTTCGCTCAATCCCCTCCCCCTCCCCCTCTCAGCTTATGATCTGTCTCGCGCGATCAGCGATGACGTCCGCTGTTATGTCGCCCAGCGGCAGTGCGACGACCGGGCCGATTTCGAGGAGTCGGTCGTGCTCGATTCCGCGAAGTTCCAGATATCCGCTGTCGGCGGACTGGAGAACCTGCAGGGCGAAGGTGATCTGTGACCCCGAAGCCTGATGCTTCACCGCCACGAGGAAATCGGGCCTCGCCGATCCGTGTTCGGTTTCGATGTCGAACAGGATCTTCTTCACCGCCATGCGGATGCCGTCACGTCGAAGGGTGTATTGCGCTTTCTGGAGTTCGCGGAGAACATCCCGGTCGTGGTCGCGCTCCGCCGGGACGAACTGGTTGCCGGTGAAGACAGGCTGCGCATAGGCTCGCAAGGCGCGGTAGCCTTCACGCTTGCTGTGTTCGCCGACGACGGCGAGGACGAGGAAGGGTGGCTGAACCTCGGCGCGGATGATGCCCGTATGCTGGATGCGGTTACGGATTTCCACCGTGCCGAGGCCGGTAACGATCTCGCTGCTGGTCACCTGGTTGGCTTCGAGAAGGAGGAAGGCTTGCGGCGCGAATTCCTCGGGCCAGTCCTTTTCGGCATCGCGCAGGCGGGCGTGGACGACGTGCTTTTCGTATTCGATGGCCGTCGTGTAGAAATGGTTCATGAGCCGGACGCCGGGAGCGATGTTGAACTGTCCGGCGACCTCGCGCAGGCGCCGCATCTCGG
>Ga0310345_10004391_pt1 | contig 12811 bp, 10 predicted proteins | sample HC15DNA20500_MG_FD_204667 | JGI IMG/M metagenome (GOLD analysis project Ga0310345, IMG submission 204667) | Marine microbial communities from station ALOHA, North Pacific Subtropical Gyre - HC15-DNA-20-500_MG | ecosystem: Environmental > Aquatic > Marine > Oceanic | place: Pacific Ocean: North... | reverse complement strand
CACCAAGCAAGGTAACCTCAACATTTTGAAAATCAGCAATTGCCATCAAGTCGGAAACTCGTTCCCGATCAACTGTAACTAGAATGCGTGAAGGATATTCCCCAAATAAACACTCGCCAACATCTAGGGATTCAGGTAAAGAGATACTAACTCCTAAAGAAGGCCCATTAGAAGTTGAAAATGCCATTTCTGCGATAGCTACCGCTAGGCCTCCATCGGAACAGTCATGGGCAGAAATAATGACTCCATCCTCAATTCCCTCTATACAGGTTTTTTGTACGCGACTTTCAATAACGAGATCAATTGGAGGACAGGGCAGGGTTTTAACCCAACTAGTATAAAGATCAGTGTGAATTTGTTCTCTGAAAGTCAAATGTTTTAAACTAGACCGTAAGGCATTAGAGTAGTCTCCTGATATCCCTACAATGGGCCCAAGTAATACCAATTGGTTTCCTTCATTAACAAACCAAGAACTCCGTATTTTCGTCAATGGTTCAATCAAACCAACCATCCCAATCACAGGGGTAGGGTATATACCTTCTCCAAGTGTTTCATTGTAAAAACTGACATTGCCCCCAGTAATTGGTGTGCCCATGGCTCTGCAGGCTTCGGCTAAACCATCAATAACCTCACTAAATTGCCACATAATCTCGGGTTTTTCTGGATTCCCAAAGTTCAAACAATTAGTAGCAGCCATTGGACGGGCACCACTGCACACAAGATTACGACAACTTTCAGCTACTGCTAACTGGGCACCTCTTCGAGGCGAATGTTCACAATATCGTCCATTCCCATCCAAAGTCATTGCCAATGCTTTATCGGTATTCTTAATACGAATCACTGCTGCATCTGCACCTGGTTCTTGAATAGTGTTAGTCCTAACCATATGATCATATTGATAATAAATCCATTCCTTTGAAGCCAAATCGGGAGAAGTCAAAAAGTGTTCTAAAAGTTCTCCCCAATCCTGATAAGGAGGATCTATGTCAGTGGATTCTAAAAGTTCTGGAGTCCCAGATGGCACTGCAATAGGACGTTTATAGATTGGAGCATCATCAGTCAAGGCTCGGTTGGGGATTTCAGCCACTGTATTGCCGCAATTCAAAATCCTTAAAACCCCATCGTCAGTAACCTTTCCAATAGCTACAGCATCAATTTCCCATTTCCGAAAAATCCTGAATATCTCTTCTTCTCTTCCTTTTTCAGCAACTAATAGCATACGTTCTTGTGATTCACTAAGCATGATCTCATAAGAGCTCATATCTTCTTCACGTTGAGGAACTTTATAGAGATCTATTTCAATTCCAGTGGAAGCCCGTCCTCCCATCTCACAAGTTGAGCAAGTCAAGCCAGCAGCTCCCATATCCTGAATTCCTACTACAGCTCCAGTCTTCATAGCTTCCAAACAAGCTTCTAACAATAATTTTTCTAGAAATGGGTCACCTACCTGAACGTTAGGACGTTTAGCTTCAGATCCTTCATCAAATTCAGCTGAAGCCATTGTAGCCCCATGAATGCCATCTCGTCCCGTCTTAGAACCAACATAGATTACTGGATTACCAATTCCACTAGCTTTACCGTAAAAAATTTGGTCCTTCTTGAATATCCCCAAAGCAAACGCATTAACTAATGGGTTTTGACTATAACACTCACCAAAATTCACTTCACCCCCAATAGTAGGTACTCCAAAACAGTTGCCATAACCAGCAATACCAGCTACAACTCCTTCCATGATTTGACGGTTTTTCGGATTATTTAGAGATCCAAATCTGAGAGAATTCATAGCTGCAATGGGACGTGCCCCCATGGTAAAGATGTCTCGTAAAATACCTCCTACCCCAGTGGCAGCTCCCTGGTAGGGCTCTACAAAGCTGGGGTGATTGTGTGATTCGATCTTAAAAGCAACAGCGTAGCCATCTCCAATGTCAATGATACCTGCATTTTCTCCAGGTCCCTGGAGAACAAAGGAACCTTCCGTTGGTAATCTTTTCAGGTGAACTCTGGAACTTTTGTAACTACAATGTTCGCTCCACATTACACTGAAAATACCTAGTTCAGTCAGATTTGGAACACGACCCAAGATCAAAAGAATGCGATCATATTCATCCTTAGTCAGGTTGTGTCGAGATAACAGTGCCTCTGTTATCTGGAGTTCCTTTGCCATATAGATCCTACAAATGCTTATTTCATCAAACTAAGTAAACAGGATAAAGAAATCATAATGAGTTAGAACATTGAGACGTTACCAATGTTTAAGAGACCTAGATTTAATAATTGACTGAAAAATTACCAGTCCATCTCTACTACCTAACAAAGATTCACTCGCTCTTTCAGGATGAGGCATCATTCCCAACACATTTCTTTGGAAGTTGCAGATGCCTGCTATATTACTTAGGGAACCATTAGGATTAGAAGATTCTGTGATTTTTCCGTTGGTTGCACAGTATCGGAATACTATCTGTTTCTTTTGTTCAAGTTGTTCTAATTCATCTGAAGGAATTATATAATTCCCTTCCATATGCCCAATGGGAACCGACAAAACGTCTCCCGACTCTGCTAGATGAGTAAAGGAAGTCTTAACATTCTCTATTCGAATTGAAACGTGTCGACAGACATATTTAAGTCTACGATTTCTAAGCATGGCCCCCTTCAATAGACCTGTTTCTAGTAGAATTTGAAATCCATTGCAGATACCTAATACCAGACCTCCTTGACCAGCAAAATTCTTAACAGATTCCATCACTGGAGAAAAACGAGCAATTGCTCCTGTACGGAGATAATCTCCATAAGAGAATCCACCAGGGACAATTATTGCTTCGCAACCTTTCAAGTCTCTTGACTGGTGCCAAATGAATTCAACAGGATGGTGCAACACTTTACCAATTAAATGGTAGGCATCATGTTCACAATTACTTCCTGGAAAGACTAAAACCCCGAATTTCATCCGCAAATTCCCATATGGTAATTAGATACATCACTACTGCTCCAGCTACTTAGGATATTGTCTTCCTGTTCTTTTAAAAATAAACCGATTTCAAAAAGATCAAAGACTAATCAACTTTATAACTGAAATCTTCAATAACCGGATTTGTTAAGACTTCCTTAGCTATTTTCTTGACTGTAACTTCAACTTCTTCTCGAGAAAGGGTAGGTGCAAAATCTATTTCAAAAAATTTCCCCTGACGAATCTTTATAACCTTATTAAAACCAAGGTTATGCAGACTATTATGGATGGTTTTACCTTGAGGGTCTAAAATGTCTTTTTTAAAACTTACATAGACTTTGGCTTGCATTGAGTAATTCAATTCCTTTCATTAAATTCTTCAAACTCCAAAAACACGTTTGAATATTGTATCAACATGACGCAGTTGGTGGTCTAAATCAAAGCTGGTTTCAATCTCAGTTAGAGTCAAATGTTGAGTGATCTCCTTATCCTCTAGAACAAGGTTCTTGAACTCCTCTCCCTCGACCCAAACCTGCATAGCATTTCTTTGTACCCACTCATAAGCCTGTTCACGGCTAATTCCTTTATGCGTTAGTTCAAGTAAAAGTTGGCCTGAAAAAATAAGACCTTTCGTCAAGTTTAAATTTTCTAACATACGTTCGGGATAAACAAAAAGTCGTTCGATGAGTTGTGTAGTCTTATTTAAGAGATAATCAACTAGGATTGTAGAATCAGCCAGAATCACACGTTCAACCGAAGAGTGAGAAATATCTCTTTCGTGCCAGAGTGTGATATTTTCTAAACCGGCCTGAAGATTGGATCGTACTACCCTAGCAAGACCACAGATTTGTTCACAGGTCACAGGATTTCGTTTATGTGGCATTGCTGAAGACCCTTTTTGTCCTGCAGCAAAATATTCTTCAACTTCCCGGACTTCAGTACGTTGCAAACCTCGGATCTCTGTTGCAATTTTTTCTAGACTGGCTGCAATCAATGCTAGTACTGACAAAAATTCACCATGGCGATCACGCTGTACAATCTGTGTTGAAATAGGATCTGCTCGAAGTCCTAATTTTTTACAGACAGATTCCTCTACCTCAGGCTCCAGATGCGCAAAGGTGCCGACAGCACCTGATAATTTACCAACCTGAATACATTCAACAGCGGCTGATAGCCTTCGAATATTTCTACAAGATTCTTCATACCAGACTGCCATCTTTAGTCCAAATGTGGTCGGTTCAGCATGAACACCATGGGTACGACCCACCATTACTGTTCTTTTAAATTCATGTGCACGCTTATGAAGAACACCTGATAATGAAGCTAAGTCTTCAGTCAATAAATCAGATGCCTCCTTTAGTTGTAAAGCGAGAGCAGTATCTACCACATCAGACGAGGTTAAACCATAATGAATGTATCGGGATTCCGGTCCTACAAATTCAGCTACCGATGTTGTAAAAGCAACGACATCATGTTTTACCTCGCTCTCAATCTTGTCTATTTGTTCAACGTTAAAATCAGCCTTCTCCTTTATGACCTTGGCAGCTGACTGTGGGATAATTCCACGTTCAGCTAAAACATCTACACAAGCTAGTTCAACCTCTAACCATTTTTGATATTTATTTTCAAGAGACCAAATTTTTCCCATGATGGGTCTAGTGTATCGTTCAATCAATTAAGTTTATCCTTTCCAGCTAGTTTTAATATTTAATTCACACCAACTTAAGTATCTATCTTCCAAAGAATACAACACCTTTGAAAACCTAAAGACAAATTAGTGGACTTGGACTCGAACGTGATGCCAAAATCAAATTCTTCGTATCAAATCCTTTCTTTTCTAAAGCTTTTTCAGTAACCATTCGGGCAATTCCAGGATGATTGTTATGTTCACTGAGATGGGCCAAACAAATATAATTGGCCTTACCATCAAAGTGTTCCTCAAAAAAATTTCCCACACTTTCATTAGAAAGGTGGCCATGCTTACTCATTATTCGTTGTTTCACCACCCAAGGATAGGGACTCAAACGAAGTAGTTCTAAGTCGTGGTTAGATTCAAGGATAAGAATGTCACTAGCTTCCATTCGATGTTTGACCAATTCTGTTACAACACCCAAATCTGTGACATGAGATATCTTAAGTCCTTCGGCTTCAAGGGTAAAGCCTAATGGGTCAGCTGCGTCATGTGGGATAGAAAAAGGAGAAATTTTTAAATCACCGAGTTGAAACGATTCTCCTACCCGAATGGACTCTCGTTTTATAAGAAGAGGTTTCTCCGCCATTGCTTCGTATGTAGCATCCCCAACATAGGTTACGACATTATGTTTTTTCAAAAGACTCACCAAACCATTAACATGATCAGAGTGCTCGTGAGAAATTACCACAGCATCAATGTTCTCTATTGATTCACCAATAGTTAGGAGTCTTTTTGCAGTTTGCCTATGACTAAAGCCTACATCTACAAGTAGCTTCGTTTTATTTGTAGCAATAAAAGTACAATTACCTCTACTACTACTACCTAAAATTGAAACTTTCACCACCACAATTTAGTCACCTAGAAATAGTTTTAAAAATTAACCCTCAAAATACATTTTTTACCCTTCTATCAGAAGACATTATTTTGCTAATTAAGCTCAAACTAATAAACTTTACACTGGCCTAAGGGTCAGACTGATTTTGATTTACTCAGAAAATAGTTACGAACCACAGTCCAAATTAGTACGGTCTAACTTTAATCCATCTAAATTTCCCAGAACGGTCAAAGATACTTTATCAGTTTTAAAAAAGAGATTTGCTAATTTCTGAACATCATCCGTCGTGACTTGTTCTAAATTAAAAATCATTTCTTCTGGTGAGGAGTATTTTCCAAAATATAGTTCCTGACGGGCTAGGTTCGACATTCTACTAGAAGTCGATTCTAGACCTAATAAAAGACTACCTTTTAAATGTTCTTTAGCTCGACAGAGTTCCTCTAAGGGAACTGGTTTATATTTTAGCTCATGAAATTCTTGCATAACGGAACTAATTAATAGGTTAAAGTTTTCTAGGGAAGTCCCCGCATAAACAAAAAGACATCCGGTATCTCTATAAGAATTTATTCCTGAGAAAATAGCGTAGGCTAAACCCTGTTTTTCTCTAATCTTCTGAAAGAGTCGGGAGCTCATACCAGCTCCTAAAATGGTATTTAAAACATAGAAAATGAATCTGTCCTTATGAATCAGAGAAGTAGCAGGCACCCCTAAACAGATATGCACTTGCTCTAATTCTTTTTTTGTTCGTGTAGAAATATGGCTGTGTAAATGCGCAGTTTCTATATTATGACCATTAGAATGATCTTCTAAATGCGAAAAGTTTTTGGCTAGCAGATCGACAATGTATTCGTGATCTACATTTCCCGCTGCTGTAACAATCAATTCACTAGGACGGTAAAAAGTATGAAAAAAGTTTGCTACCTTCTCTCGGTTTAATTGATTAATAGTTTCTGCAGTTCCCAGAATAGGTCTTCCAAGAGGCTGATTCTTCCACAAATTCTGGGTAAAGATCTCGTAAACTAGATCGTCTGGAGTATCCTCTACCATTTTAATTTCTTCTAGAATTACAGCACGTTCCCGCTCCATTTCTTGGGGATCAAACCTAGGGTTTAAAACCAAATCAGAAAGAATGTCGATAGCTAGAGGTAAATGTTCGTCCAAAATTTTTGCGTTGTAACAAGTAGTTTCCTTTCCCGTAAAGGCATCTAAATACCCCCCGATTGAATCAATTTCTTTTGCTATATCTTCGGCACTCCTTTTGGTAGTCCCTTTAAATAAAAGGTGCTCGACAAAATGAGTAACTCCATTTAATTCCTTGGTTTCACTTCTAGAGCCTGTCTTTAACCAAACCCCAACTGAAACTGAGCGTACAGCTGGCATCTGCTCTGTTAAGATAGTGAGCCCATTATCTAAGACTTCTTTCTTCACATTCTGCATGAAGTCGTGTCCAATATGTTCTTATTGTCTTTCTTTGGAGATCGACACTGAGGTGTAATTCCCTGTTTTATCTGTCTCTAGGGTGGAAACTTAACACAACCTATTGGGCTTTTCAACGGGAAAATTCTACCTAGTTCTTAGATCTAAATTTATTGACATCAACAATTTAACGTTTAGTATTTGGTTGACACTTGATAGAGTAAAAAAGGTAATCTAAGAATCTTTATGACTTAATCTTGTTACGATGGTAATTCTATTTATTTTAGGGTTTGAGATTTTTGGATAAAATAGAATAAAACTTATTTTTTTCTTTTAAATAAAGGAGAGTTCTTGAAGTGGAACAAAATGGAAAAGAACTTCTTGGCTTAACAGCTTCTGAACTAGCTGTTTTTATGACGAAGTTAGGCGAAAAACCCTATCGTGGTCATCAAATATATCACTCCCTATATCGTGAATGCCAATTTGATTTAAGCACGATAACTGAATTACCTAAAGTGCTCCGCAAAAAACTTGCCAATAATAAAATCTCCATTCCAAAACTTGATTCTAAACAAATAGCCTCTGACGCCACTGAAAAATTTCTTTTACAACTCGAAGACGGTGAAAAAATCGAGTGTGTCTTAATTCCTGAACAAAATCGCCAAACGTTATGTATTTCAACTCAGGTTGGATGTTCCCTTAACTGTCAATTCTGCTTAACTGCTGACATAGGATTTAGACGTAATCTTAGCTCAGCGGAAATAGTTGGTCAGGTTCTTTATGTACTTTCCCACAAGAGACTAAAAATTAAATCTGCTGGACCTACTTTGCATCCAACACTCAGTAATATTGTATTTATGGGAATGGGTGAACCCCTTCAGAACCTGGAAAACGTAATGAAATCTTTAATTATTTTGTCAGACCCCGAGGGTATGAGAATGTCTCCAAATAAGATCACACTGTCCACTGTAGGCTTAGTTCCTCAAATAAAAAAACTAGCTCAGTGTCCTGTGATTCCCAATTTAGCAATCTCACTTTCGGCTACCACAAACATCGTCCGGAACCAAATTATTCCCATAAACCGCAAATATCCCATTGAACAACTCTTACAAGCTTGTATTGAGTTTCCCCTTAAAGCCAGACAAAGAATTACTTTTGAGTATGTTCTAATCGATGGAGTAAATGATAGCGATGACGATGCTCGAAGACTGATTAAGCTATTAGCAAAAATAAAAGCAAAAGTTAATCTTCTATCCTTAAATAAAGGAAAAAGTGGAGACCTGAAATCTTCAAGCAATGATCGCATTCAGTGCTTTCAGGGAATTCTTGTAGAAAAAGGAGTTCCAACATATATTAGGCGACCTAGGGGTTCAGACATTTTTGCAGCCTGCGGCCAACTGCACCTCGCCAGACAGGAAGATCCTTCTCTAGCCCTACCTTCCTAATCTATTCCCTCATTCACTTAAACCCAGGCTATTAATCTGGTTCTTCTTGGCAGGCTTAACTTGTCCCTGAAAAGCAGAGAGTTGCACAGACTCCACCAGTCAAGCCTTCACAGGGACTGGCTTTTTCTTTTGGCTACAGGAAGTAGCAGAGAAGTGTGTCAATCTACCTTTTTAGGTAACACAGGAAGTGACACAAGAATCATTGTCATAGGGTGGGGCACACCCCTTTTTTGCGTATGGCAATAGTAATATCACCCCCTCCGAAAAAATTGATTTACTTTCCAAAAGGTGATCAAGGACTCAAATATTTTTTTTCAATCAAAGGGATGAGGTCTTCTGGGTAGAGGGTGTTGTAAATTATTATTCTAAAGTTTATTCCAAATCTAAAAAATTTTGTGTATGGGTATCCCCAGTTATAAAATCTAAATCCTATACCTATTCTCCATTTGAGTAATTTCTTCATCATCTGTTCTGTAACATTTCATCCTTCTATTCTACACATGCAACAGAGGTAGCAGGGAGGCTTACTCAAAAGAGGTGATGTAACAAAAAGGAACAAAGTATTACTTTAAGGTTTCCTCGTATTACCCACCAATACCAAAGAAGAGAAGAATAGAATTAATAACAAGCCAAACAACAAATACAAGCAATGCCACATAGAGCCAACCATATTGGACAGTTTTTACAATTCGACCTATTCTGAACCATTTAAAGACAATGAAATAAGTTAAAGCCACTGAAATAATAAGACCTATCATTGGTTTTCTCCTTTGGGCTTGAATTCTCTAGCTAGTCTTTGAGCTTCAGCTATTTGGGAGGGAGTCATTAATTTGACTAGGTTACCTCTGAATTTAGGAGCCTGTTTATTTCCTTGAGCAGCAGCTAGATTGTACCACTTGTAGGCTAATACATAGTCTTTTAGAACTCCCTCACCACTCTAATACATCCATCCTAAAGAGACTTGAGCACTATTATCTCCCTGATTAGCAGCCCTTCTCCACCATTTCATAGCTAACTGGTAATCTATTATTTAAATAGTGGCGTTAAATCCCAACATTTCTAAACTCCAGCAGAGTAAACCTATATGGAGTGGGCCAAGTGAAAATATTCCGTTATCTATTTTTTTTTTTGGTATCGTGTATGATGTGGACTTCATTTTTTGATTTCAAATCATAGTAAACTCCCCTCCAACGGACAGTCGAAGAAAATAGAGAGATAATAAGATTATAAATAGTTAAGGTCGAAACTAACGGTGCTAGCAACAAATAACCCCACCAATCTCTATCGAGACATTCTTTTTCTTCAGGGTGTAGACTTCTAACCATTTCCCAACGAAGAAATCCTCTGATACTGCTTAACAAAAACACAACTCCTATCAGGATTGATAAAGGTAATACTGTAACTATTGCAGAGTTTACTGTGCTTACTCCTGTTGAAATCAGCCAGACCAATTTACCCAGAGCCCAACAGAAGAATAAAACAAAAGGTACTTCAGAAAGAAAAGTTAGTTTCCACAAACTTCTTGAATAAATTTTTGTAATAATAATCTGACGACTAGACCATTCCAATAACTCACTCCAAGTACAATCCCCATGAGAGCTCACTAAACAACGTGGTTCAAAATGAACGTGAAGACAGGCATTATGTACAGCCTCCGTAAGTGAAAAATCATCACTAATAGTATGTTCCCAGTATTTTAACAAGTTAATTCTCTTTAGATTTAAACGTTGAATTGCTGTCGATCCACCCCAGGCAAAATTATGTTTATGATTACCTAATAGCGATGCAATTGCCCCATTCCACGATGCTCTTAACACACTAGCAAAGTTTCCATTTCTAGGAAAAAACCACCTATAACCACTAGAGGCACCAACATTGGGTTCGTACAATCTTTTCAAAAGATCCTTCAACCAAAGACGATGAGGCCGGCCATCAGAGTCGGCAAAAACTAAAACCTGTGATTTTCTATCGGATTGGTGAATCCCCTGGATTAAATTATTAACTTTTTCCCCCTGTCCTTCGGAAAAACCTGCTCTGACAATTTTTACCCGTCTAGAAGGGAATATTTTGACAACCTCATGAATTACAGGCAAAGAGGAGTCTTTGTCCGAGGCAGTCACAAAGATAACCTCATAGTCTTCATAGTCTTGATCAAGCATTGCCTGGAGATTTTGTGCCAACTCAAAATCTTGACCTTTACAAGGAACAATTACCGACACCGGAGCTGGTGAAGAATAAGTCACATCATTTATTTCTCTTTGGAAGTATCTTCGATAGTGAAGACCTTGCAGTACTCCAACTAGACCCTTAAGAATTATAACAGTGGCGAGAAGGTAAAAAATGCCTTCCATGGATATAGAAACCCCTTATTCCCATCGGAAAACCCTAACTGCTAACCAAATTGATAACAGACACCAACAACTCAGTCCTAATGCCTGAATGTGAAGATCTGAAAATCCTGATCCTTCTAAAATAATTTTTCGCATAGCATCTGCTAGATAAGTGAGGGGGAAAAATTCAGTTACTAGCTGAACAAAATCGGGAAGATTTGAACGGTTGAAGAAAACACCTGATAAAAGCATCATAGGCAATGAAACAACATTAGCTAACGGCGCTACTTGGTCTTCAGTTTTTACAATTCCAGCTAAAACAAACCCAATCGCTAAAAATACTATTCCTCCTAAAACTCCAAATAGGAATAGGTCAAGTAAATTTCCTAAGAACTTTAAATCAAAAAACAAGATCCCTACCCCTATCAAGACAATTGTTTGTGCCACCAATACAATGAGCCGCATAGCTACTTGAGCTATAACAAAATCCAGAGGCTTGATTGGTGTCACCGACAATCTCCTTAATACTCCCCGTTTCTTGAGGGAAACAAATCCAAAAGCCACTCCAAAAATACCACTCTGCATTATGGCTAAAGAAAGCACACCTGGCAGGAAAAAGTCTATGTATGTCTGATTATGACTAGCTACTGATTCAATCTTTAAATTAGCCCGTTTAACTAGTGATTGTTCTGAAAACACCCTGTCATCAAAAAATTTTCTAAGAATTAGGATACCAAGTTGTGTTTCCTGAGGTTTTGAATCGTTAACTAAAATTCTAACTTCATCTAAGTTTGAAAATGTAAATGAGGAAGGGATAACTAGAACAAGATGACGTTCACCAATTCTTAGCTGATCACGTTCAAATTTTTCCGAACCTTCTTTCAAATCTATAGTTTGTACACTTTTTAAAGCTTCCACTAAGTCAGTAATTTCAGAATTTCCCTGATTGACCAAACCTATCTGTATCTTTCCTAATCCTTCAAAACTGATAAACCCAAATAATACCACCATGAACACTGGCAGTAGCATCGTCCAGATAATTGCTTCTTTCTGACGAGTAAATATCTTCAGAGAGGCTACCGTTAATTTCCACCGAACCCTCATAGTAAACCGTCGCCTGTGTAGTCTTTTCAGCAATGTTAAATAACCTTGTATTTTCGTTTCACTAAGCTCTGGGGATTTTTTAGCAACAGCTAAACTACAAACATTGTTTAACTTACTGCATTAGAGACTTTGTTCCTCTTGTAAAGGGCGGCCAGTTAATTGGAGAAAAACATCCTCTAGAGTGGCAAACCTTTCCATTCGTTCTTTCTTAAAACCGGTAGAAAGTAGGTCTTTTACCAATTCTTTAGGAGGAGCATTGGCAACTATTTTACCCCTATCCATAATGGCTACACGATCACACAAGGCCTCTGCCTCTTCCATATAATGTGTAGTCAAAATAACAGTTTTACCTTCGTTGCGCATTCTTTGAATGATGTCCCACAACTGTCTCCTTGCTTTTGGGTCGAGTCCAGTTGTAGGCTCATCCAAAAAAAGCAAGTTTGGGTCATTTACTAGTGCTGCAGCAATTGAGAAACGCTGTTGTTGTCCTCCTGAAAGTTGTCCAATTTGTGCCTTGCTTCTCTCACTAAGATTAACTTCGCGTAATAAATTTTGAGGATTCACTAATTTTCCATACAGTTCTCCTAATAATAAGAGTAGCTCCGTTAAGTTTAATTTCTCAAAAAATGAAGAAGACTGTAACTGAACTCCTATCCTGCTCTTGATCTCCTGAGAATGAGTACGAATATTGAGACCATCGACTATTATGGTGCCCTCGTCAACTGACCTTAGGGTTTCAATCATTTCCAAAGTAGTAGTTTTACCTGCTCCATTTGGACCAAGAATTCCAAAGATTTCTTGTTCATTTACTTGAAAAGTAATCCGATCAACAGCAATCACATCACCATATTTTTTAAATAAGCCATCAATATCTAAAACTATTCTCGACATAAAACTCCTAACAAAAAGAACCTAGTACCTATTACGTTACACAAACTAGATTCATTACTAGAATTCACAATAAATCTTTATCCATAAAGTATAAGTGACCAAATCAGGGTGAGGTTAACGTATACAACGGTAAACACAAATCAATTATTTTTA
>Ga0310345_10004390_pt1 | contig 12814 bp, 19 predicted proteins | sample HC15DNA20500_MG_FD_204667 | JGI IMG/M metagenome (GOLD analysis project Ga0310345, IMG submission 204667) | Marine microbial communities from station ALOHA, North Pacific Subtropical Gyre - HC15-DNA-20-500_MG | ecosystem: Environmental > Aquatic > Marine > Oceanic | place: Pacific Ocean: North... | reverse complement strand
GCGGCGATCTCGTCTTCCGCCTGGAAGGTGGTGACGCCGTATTCCTTGAGCCGCGCGAGGTGGTGCAGGATCGCGGAGGCGGGCGTGATCGGATAGCCGCCGAAGAACATCGGCAGCTCGGCCAGCTGCGCGCCTGCAACGAGGCCGAGCGAGACCGCTTCCGCACCCGTAATCGTGCGGTAGAGCCCCGGCTCGGACGGCGCGGGCGGCAGATGCACCTGCTTGAGCGGGGCGGAAAGCTCCGCGGTCTCGCCATAGGCATGGCCTGCGTCGAGCGCGGCGATGTTCGCGGCGGCAATGTCGGGCGCCTTGGCGAACTTCCTGTTCAGCCAGTCATGCAGCGGCTCGCGCGGACGGTCGAACATCCACAGCGCAAGGCCCAGCGTCCACATGTTCTTGCAGCGCAGGCCGTCCTTCTTGCCGAGGCCGAAGGGCTCGACCGCTTCGAGCGTGCGCGCGCTGATGTCGAAGGCCAGCACATCGTAAGGTGCAAGGCTGTCATCCTCGAGCGGGTTGGCGTCGTACTTCGCCTTGTCGAGGTTGCGCTTGGTGAATTCGCCCGTGTCCGCGATCACCAGTCCGCCGGGCTTGAGCGCGGCAAGATTCACTTTCAGTGCAGCCGGGTTCATCGCCACCAGCACATCGGGCGCGTCGCCTGCGGTGTTGATCGCTCTGGAGCCGAAATTGATCTGGAATGCGCTGACGCCGAACAGCGTGCCCTGCGGCGCGCGAATCTCTGCCGGGAAGTCCGGGAAAGTGGCAAGATCGTTGCCCGCCAGCGCGGTGCTGAGCGTGAACTGCCCGCCGGTCAGCTGCATGCCGTCGCCGGAATCGCCCGCAAAGCGGACGACGATCGCATCGGGTGCATCGGTGGGGGTGTTGGTGGAGGCTGGAGGCGCCTGAGTCGCCATCGGTACAAAATCCTTCGGTCTTCGTGGCGTTTGATAGTCCGCCTTGAACCGCCGCCTACGTGGCTGTCCCCAAGCGAGCAATCAAGTTTTTCTAGTCGGCCTGATGCTGATCGGTGGACAGGCCGCGCGCACAGGGCCTATCCAGCGCGGCCCGATTCACCGGAGACGACCAATGGCAGACGCCCCGAATTCGCAAGCCTCTACCGAACCCGTCGTACGGGCGGACGTACGCGGCCTGCTGGACATGCTGAAAGCGATGAATCGTCCTCCGGCGGAGGAAGTCGGCGCGCAGGCCGCGCGCGAAGCGATGCGCGCGATGGCGCAGATCGGCGAGGCTGCGCCCCGCGAACTGGCGGTTATCAAGGATGTGGCGTGCCCTGGGCCTGCCGGCGATATCCCCTGCCGCTTCTACGACGCTCGCGAATCGCGCGAAGCGGGCCCGGCGGTGCTGTTCCTGCATGGTGGCGGCTTCGTGCTCGGCGATCTGGAGGTTTACCACGCGCTGTGCACCGAATTTGCGGCGCGGCTCGATCTGCCCGTCCTTTCGGTCGATTATCGCCTGGCGCCGGAGAACCCCTTCCCCGCCGCGCCCGACGATTGTGAGGCGGCGGCGCGCTGGCTGGCATCCTCTCCGTCCGAACTGGGGCGCGACATCACCGGGCTGGTCATCAGCGGAGACAGCGCGGGCGGCAACCTGACGATCGTCACCACCAATGCCCTGCGGGACGAGCCGGCGGATGTGCCGGTGCTGGTGCAGGCGCCGATCTATCCGGTCGCGGACGAGGCCGGCCAGTACGACAGCTACCGGCAGTTCAAGGACGGCTACTTCCTCACCGGCGACACCATGGCGTGGTTCACCAAGTCCTATGCCGCCGACCCGCAAAGCCCGCGCAACCTCCCGATGCTGGGCGATTGCAGCAACGCCCCGGCGACCGTGCTGTGTACCGCCGGGCTCGATCCCCTGCGCGATTCCGGGCGAAACTATGCCGCGTGCATGGTGAAGCAGGGGACGGAGATTACCTATCTGGAATTTCCCGGGATCATCCACGGATTTTTCACCATGCGCAAGGCAATCCCCAGTGGGCAAGCCGATGTGGAAGCCTTTATCGATGCGGTCGGTGCCGCAGTAGGACGACGGACATGACGACGGACAAGGACCAACAGGCCAGCGCTCTGGGCTACCGCCCCTGCGTCGGCGTGATGCTGGTCAACTACAGCGGCGAGGTGTTCGTCGGGCGGCGGATCGATACCAAGGAAGGCGACTTCTGGCAGATGCCGCAGGGCGGTATCGACCCGGGCGAAGACCCGCGAGACGCGCTCTTCCGCGAGTTGTGGGAGGAAACCGGCGTCGTCTCGGACAAGGTCGCCGTGATCGGCCAGACCGCCGAACCGCTGCGCTACGACCTGCCGGACGATCTGATCGGCAAACTGTGGGGCGGCCATTACCGCGGCCAGGAGCAGAACTGGTTTCTTGCACGTTTCGAAGGCAGCGAGGAAGATATCGACCTCGAGGCCCACAAGGAGCCGGAATTCTGCGAATACCGCTGGGTGCCCGCCACTACGGTGCCGGACCTGATCGTGCCCTTCAAGAAGCGCGTCTACCGCGCGGTCGTGGCCGAGTTCGCCGAACTGATCTGAGCCTCGCCGCTCAGATTCTGCGTCACCACCGCATCGGGCATCACCGCTTCGGCGGTGAGCACCTTGTTGTTCTTCGGCCCCTGGGCAATCGCCGTGGCGAGCGTGCGCGTTTCCGGGCAGCTTGATCCACACAGAGATTCCAGCTGCGCGAGATTGCGCTGCGCCCGGTCGATCGCGCCCTTTTCCACCATGGCCGCGCCCTCGCCCGAAATCGCCGCGTAATTGCCGGGATCGCGGGTCAGCGCCTCGCGGTAGTAGCGGATCGCCTTGCCCTGCAGCCCTTCGCGCCGGGCCGCCTCGGCCAGCGCGATCAGGATCGGAGTGTGTCTGGGATCGATCGCGAAGGCCGCTTCCAGCGCATCGACCGCGCGTTGCGGCTGGCCTGCTTCCAGCGCGGCGTCGGCCTGGGCCATCAGCACGGCCGCGCGCGGATCGACCGAATTGTCCTGCGCAGATCCCACACTGGCCGACACCGCGACCAGCAAGGACAGGGCGGCGGCGGCAGGGGCGAAGCGCATGATGGTATCCTTCGAGGAAGCCAGAAAATCGTGGGCGTCAGCGACCATAGGTACAAAGGTTAACACGGCAAGTGGGCACGCGCGACGAAAAATCCGTCCGTGCCGTGGTGGAACGGAGACAGGCGGATTCCCTGCCCCCGCGCGGTGCCCAGCGGCAATTCGGGCGTGTCCGTGCGCCAGCCCTGGTGGCCTTGCAGAAACGCCGCGAATCGGTCCGCGCCTTCCTCGTCCAGCAGCGAACAGGTGACGAAGACCAGCCGCCCCCCGGGTTTGACGAGCTTCGCGCCCAGCGCAAGGAGAGCATCCTGCGTTGCGGCGAACTGCGCCAGCCGGTCGGGTGTCAGCCGCCACTTGGCCTCGGGCTTGCGCCGCCATGTGCCGACGCCGGAACAGGGCGCGTCGATCAGAACGCAATCCGCCACGCCTGCCAGATCGCCCAGAACCTCCATTTCGCGCCCCGGATCGAGCAGGCGCTGTTCCACGACACCCGCCCCCGCTCTCTCGGCCCGTGGCCCCAGCTGCGAAAGGCGGCGCTTGTCGGTGTCCGACGCGATCAGGCGACCGGCGTTCTGCATCGCCGCGGCCAGCGCCAGCGTCTTGCCGCCTGCGCCCGCGCACAGATCGATCACGGTTTCTCCGGGCCGCGCGCCTGCTGCAAGGCAGGCGAGCTGGCTGCCATGGTCCTGCACTTCGAACCTGCCTTCACGAAACGCGTCCCACTGATCGACCGGGGTGCCCGCTTCGAACCGGAGCGCGTTGGGCGCGGCCAGATGCTCGCCGGCGACCGGCAGGTCGAGGGCGGCACGATCTGCCTTGAGCGTGTTCACCCGCACGTCGAGCGGAGCGCGTCCCATCAGCGCCATCCCCTCTGCACCCTTCACATCGGAAGCGGACAGCCGCTTGCCCAGCCAGACCGGCGCGAACCCGCGCTTGGCGACCGGTTCATCCGGCTGAATCGGTGCAGGTCCGTATTGCGATCCGTCGAACAGGGCAGCGATCGACTTGTCTCTCTCCGCCAGCGCGAGCATTGCCGCGCGCCCGCTTTCGGGCACCGGCCCGCAGTGGCGGATCGCGTCGTAGACGAGTTCGCGCACGGCACGCCGGTCCTTTGAACCGGCATAGCGGTTCGCCTTGGCCCAATCGGCCACGATCCGGTCCGCCGGGGCGCCCTGCCCCCTCGCGGCTTCGATCACACGGTCGAGAATTTCGATGGCGGCCTGGACGCGCGCGGCCGGGGTCATGCCGCGCGTCCTGCGACAGGCGGCAAGCCTGACACACCTGACACAGTGTTCAGGGAAGGAAAACGCCCCACGGTTCCAGCGCCAGGGAGGGCGCGGCAAGACATTGGGGAAGACGTATTGGGAAGGGAGTATCTCATCCCTTCGCCATGGCACGCATGCGGGTGCGTAGGAAAGCACATCGTGCGCAGGAGTTACGCAATTGCGGTCACGCCCCGGCCCGGTAGGCAAGTTGGGGGTGCGCGGCTTTCATCCGGTCGTAGAGCGCCACCATCTCCCCCATGAAAAGCATCTTGCCCGCGATGCTGATGCTCGCGCCGAGAATGGTCGCCACGGGATCGAGCACCCACAATCCATAGCCCAGCGGGACAAGGCCGAACGCTGCGACCAGATTGAACAGATTGGCGCGCCGCGCCGAAATCAGGCCGGTCGCGATCTGGCGATGCTCGATAAAGGCACGCTCCCCGAAGACGCCGCGCGACATCCACCCGCGATCATGATCGACCGGTGGAAACAAGCGCGGATTGAGCCATAGCCACAGCGCGACGGCAGCGAAGGCGAGCGCGGCCCACCACCCGATCCACACCCGGCTCCAGATGGCGAGGATGGGCAAGACCATCCCCGTCGCCAACCGGGACCACCCGCTCCACGGATTGGCATGCCGCGCCCAGCCCTCTTCATCGAGCCGGAAGAAACCCGCGACATGCTTTTCTATGGCCATCGGTCCTACCGCGTCGGGTAGTTCGGGGCCTCGCGCGTGATCGCAACATCGTGCACGTGGCTTTCGGCGAGCCCCGCGTTGGTGATCTGCACGAACTGCGCACCTTTCCGCAGATCCTCGATCGTGAGGCTGCCGGTATAGCCCATCGCCGCCTTGATCCCGCCGACGAGCTGGTGGATCACGTCCTTCGCCGGGCCCTTGTAGGGCACCTGCCCCTCGATCCCTTCGGGCACCAGCTTCATTGCCGATACGTCCTGCTGGAAATAGCGGTCGGCACTGCCGCGCGCCATCGCCGTCACGCTGCCCATCCCGCGATAGGCCTTGAAGCTGCGGCCCTGGTAGATGAAGGTCTCGCCCGGTGCTTCCTCGGTCCCGGCCAGCATGGACCCGATCATCACGCAGCTTGCGCCTGCCGCCAGTGCCTTGGCCGCATCGCCGCTGGTGCGAAGCCCGCCATCGCCGATCACCGGGACGCCCGATTTCTCCGCTTCTTCGGCGGAATCCATGATTGCGGTCAGCTGCGGCACGCCCACGCCCGCCACGACGCGCGTGGTGCAGATGGAGCCCGGCCCGATGCCGACTTTCACCGCGTCGGCGCCTGCATCGATCAGCGCACGCGTCGCTTCCGCGGTAGCGACATTGCCCGCGATGATCTGGACCGAATTGGACAGCGTCTTGGCCCGCTCCACCGCTTTGAGAACATCGCGGTTATGGCCGTGCGCGGTGTCGATGATGACGACATCGACTTCGGCATCGATCAGCGCCTGCGTACGCTCGAAGCCCTTGTCGCCCGTGGTGGTCGCCGCCGCAACCCGCAGGCGGCCCGCCGCATCCTTGGTCGCGTTGGGATAGGTAACGGCCTTTTCGATATCCTTTACGGTGATCAGCCCGATGCAGCGATAATCCTCGTCCACGACGATCAGCTTCTCGATCCGCCGCTGGTGCAGCATCCGCCGCGCCTCTTCCTGACCGGTGCCCAGCGGTACGGTGGCGAGGTTGTCGGTCGTCATCAGTTCGCGGATCGGCTGCCGCACGTTTTCGGCGAAGCGCACATCGCGATTGGTGAGGATGCCGACCAGCTTACCACCACGATCCGTCACCGGAATGCCGCTGATGCGGTTCGCGCCCATGATTTCCTGCGCTTCGCCCAAAGTCGCGTCCGGCCCGATGGTAATCGGGTTGACCACCATGCCGCTCTCGAACCGCTTGACCGCACGTACCGCAGCCACCTGCTCCTCGATGTCGAGATTGCGGTGCAGCACGCCCATGCCGCCCAGCTGCGCCATGGCAATCGCCATGTCGGCTTCCGTCACGGTATCCATTGCAGAGGATATGACGGGGATGTTGAGCGAAATCTCGCGCGTCAGGCGGGTGCGTGTGTCCGCCATGCTGGGCAGCACCTCGCTGGCGGCGGGGCGCAGCAGCACGTCGTCGAAAGTGAGTGCTAGGGGGATTTCCTTGAAGGCCACGGCGGGCACCTTTCGCAAGCTGGGTTGGCGATCCCGAGCCCGGCTTGTGCCGTGCGACTCGAACATCGCGGGGGATTTGGAACCACTGTCTTGCAGGCGGCCCTTAGCGAGCCGCGCGCTGCTTCGCCAGTGGCCCGTGGTGACTATTTCACGAAGACGTCAGGAGCCCTCTTCCATCAGGCCGTGCTTCTTGATGCAGTGGCGCAGCTGATCGTAGCTGAGGCCCAGCGCCTTGGCGGTCTGCCGCTGGTTCCAGCGGTGCTTGCCCAGCGCGTGCTCGACGATGGAGCGCTCGTGGCTGTCGACCGCCGCGCGAAGGTCCGCCACGTCGTCGAAATCCGGCCGCGCGGGGGCCGCTTCCTTCGGCCGCTGCGGCGAATGCGCACCGCTGGTCGGCGCGCTCGATTCGGGCTTCCACGGGCTGTCGAACGGATCGAAGACGATGTGGCCAACGGGGCTTTCCGGATCGTCCCAGCGGTAGACCGCGCGTTCGATCACGTTGCGCAGTTCGCGCACATTGCCGGGCCAGGCATAGTCTTCCAGCTGCTGCGCGACATGCTCGGCAAAGCCAGGCCAGGCCTCCCACGCCAGTTCCGCCGCCATGCGCCGGCCGAAATAGTCCGCCAAAACCGCCACATCGCCCTCGCGCGCCCTGAGCGGGGGGAGCGTGATGACCTCGAAGCTGAGCCGGTCGAGCAGGTCGGCGCGAAACTCGCCGCGTTCGGCCTTGGTGGGCAGGTCTTCGTTGGTGGCGGCGACGATTCGCACATCGACCCGCAGCGGGCGCGACGACCCGATCCGGGTGACTTCGCCATATTCGACCGCGCGCAGCAGGCGCTCCTGCGCGGCCATGGACAGCGTGGCGAGCTCGTCCAGGAACAGCGTGCCGCCGTCGGCTTCCTCGAACCGGCCCTCGCGCGTGCGGGTCGCGCCCGTAAACGCGCCTGCCTCATGGCCGAAGAGCTCGGCCTCGATCAGGGTTTCGGGCAGCGCGGCGCAGTTCATGGTGACGAGCGCTTCGCCCCACCGCCCGCTGAGGCGATGCAGGCGCTCGGCGATCAATTCCTTGCCCGTTCCGCGCTCCCCGATGACGAGCACCGGACGCTCCAGCGAGGCGGCGCGGCTGGTCCGCTCCACCGCATCGAGAAAGGCGAGCGATTGCCCGACGAACTGATTTTCCCGCTCCATGCCCTGAATATAGTGGGATTTCCCAAGCCTTGGCAATTATCCCCAACATGCCGTTCGTCGAAAAATGGAGAAATGGCTGAAATCCTGCGTTTTTCAGAACTGGCACGGCGGTTGCAAAGTAGATGGCAACATCAAGGAGGAGACCGAGCATGCACGAACAAACCGATCCCAAGCGCACTTTCGGCGCTGCCGTGCTGGTCACGATCCTCGCCGTGGGCGCACTGGTCGCCATGAATCCGCCGTCGGTCGATGGCCCTCATGAAGACGGCCCGCTTATGCTACAGGTGACGGAAATCGCATGACCGACCATACTGACCCGCCGGGCCGCAACAGCCGCCTCTCGCGCCTCGACAACGAGGTCGAGCGGCTGCGCCGCAGCCCCACCCCCACGCAGGAACGCCGATCGGGCGCGCAGCGGGCTGCGGACTGGACAGACCCGGACAAGGTCAACCAGAAGCTGGGCGATTTCATTTCATACGGAGCACCCTTCATGGGCATTTTCAGCCGCACCCGCGACATCATCGCGGCCAATTTCAACGAAATGCTCGACAAGGCGGATGACCCTTCGAAGATGATCCGCATGATCATCCTCGAAATGGAGGAAACGCTGGTCGAGGTCCGCGCAAGCGCCGCGCGCACCATCGCGGACCAGAAGGAAATGCACCGCCACACGGTGAAGCTGGACAAGCTGCAGAGCGACTGGGCTGAGAAGGCGCAGCTCGCACTCTCCAAGGACCGCGAGGATCTGGCCCGCGCCGCGCTGGTGGAGAAGAAGAAGGCCGCCGACATGAGCGAACAGCTCAAGGCGGAAATCGCGGTGCTCGACGATTCGCTGCGCGCCTATGAGGAAGACATTCACAAGCTGCAGAGCCGGCTGCGCGAAGCCCGCAGCCGCCAGACGCAGATCGCTGCACGGCTCGAAAGCGCGGAAAACCGCGTGAAGCTGCGCAGCCTGATGACGACCGAGCGGGTCGACGAGGCGCTGACCCGCTTCGACGCGCTCGAACGCCGGGTCGATTACGCGGAAGGGCGCGCCGACCAGCTCAAGATGGAAAGCGAGAACGGCAAGCTGTCGCTCTCCGACGAAATCGCCGCCCTCGGAGGATCGGACAAGGTCGACGAGGAACTCGAAGAAATGAAACGCGCGCTCGGCAAGGGTGCGGAAAAGAAGGGGGACTGATCCATGGAAGACTTTTTCTTCCCCATCATCATCTGCAGCATTCTCTTCATCGGGCTGCCCTGGGTCATTCTCCACTACATCACCAAGTGGAAGACTTCCGGAGGCGGCATCACTCAGGACGACGAAGCGCTGCTGGAGGAGCTCTACGCTCTCACCAAACGGCTCGACGAACGGATGGACACGGTCGAACGGCTGGTCGCCCACGACCATGCGGACTTCAAGCCCGCCCGCCTGATCGCCGACAACAAGGCCGACAATGAGGAACTCGACGAGCTGGAAGCCCTGCTCGCTCAGAAGAAGAAGGAAACCCGCGCATGAACACGCCCCGCACCACGCTCTACAAGGACGAGCAGAACGGCAAACTGATGGGCGTCTGCGCAGGCCTGGCCGACTATACCGGGGTCGATGCGCTGTGGTGGCGGCTCGGCATGCTGGTGGCCACCTTCTCCGGCGGCTTTCCCGTCACCCTGCCCGCCTATCTCATCATGGGCCTGATCCTGAACCGCAAGCCATCGCATCTCTACACCACCGATGTGAAGGAGCAGAAATACTGGCAGGGCGTGCGGCAGAACCCGAAGCGCACCGCGCGCGAAATCCGCGGCAAGCTGCGCGAGATCGACCGTCGCCTGGCGAATGTGGAGGAGCACTATGTGAGCTCCAACCCGCGCCTCGACGCCGAAATCGAACGCCTGCGCTGACACGAACCCAACAGGGGAGAATTCTCAAATGGAAGGCATACTAGCCCTACTCATCCCGATCGTCGCGCTGTCGATCCCGATCGTCGCAATCTGGACAAAGCACCAGCAGAAGCTGGCAGAAATGGGGATCGAAAGCACTGCAACCGCCAGCGCCGAAAAGGCCGCGCAATACGCCACACAGATCCAGAGGCTCGAAGACCGGGTCCAGGTGCTCGAACGCATCGTGACCGACAAGGGCTACGACGTCGCCACCCAGATCGAGGCGCTGCGCGATGCGCGCAGTCATAATGACGCCGCCAGCGGCACGCCGATGAGCTTCGAAAGCCGGGAGCGCGTGTGATGGACTGGGACGCAACGGCATTCATCGTCCTCATCATCGCGCTGTCGACCGGCGGATGGCTGATCAACAACTGGATCCGCGCCAAGCATGGCTATGATCTGGAAGACGAGTGGGGCGGCAAGACGGCGCGCGTCGACAGGTCGGCCGAGACCGAAGCGCTGAAGGCCGAAAATGCCAGGCTGGTCGAGCGGCTCGACAACCATGCCGACCGGCTCAAGGTGCTGGAGCGCATCGTGACCGAGCGTGGCTATTCGCTATCCGACGAGATCGAAGCGCTCCGGAACGATCGGAGCCGCAACGAAAGCAGCGGCGTGCCGATCGACACCGGCCGCAGGGAGAAAGTGTGATGCCATTCGAAATGAGTGCGGAAGTAATCGCCATCGTGGGCCTTGCCGGTGTGGCAGGCTGGGTTCTCACCACCTGGTTGCGGATCAAGCACGGCTACCCCCTGGAAAACAGCTGGGGCAAGGCGGTCTACCCGAAGGACAGCGAAGAGCGGGTGAAACTGCTCACTCAGGAAAACGCGCAGCTTCGCGCCGAACTGGGATCGATCAAGGATCGCCTCGGCAATGTCGAGCGGATCGTGACCGACAGCGGCTATACGCTGACCCACGAGATCGAAACGCTGCGCGACAGGCAGGAGGCCAACTGATGAATCTCTGGAGCGCCGTTGTCCTGATCGTGCTGATCGGTGCTGCCGCCAGCATTCTGCGGGCGCGCTACAATGCGCAGGCCGGCATCACCGAGGACATGATGGGCAACCAGACCATCACGCACCGGCCCGAAGCCGAGCCCCAGGCCGATGAAGAGGCGCAGCGCGAAATCGCTGCGCTCAAGGAGCGGATCGAGGTTCTCGAACGCATTGCTTACGACAAGAATAGCGCCACGGCGCAGGAACGCGCCCGGATTTCCGCTGAAATCGACGCCCTGCGCGAGGATAAGGACTGATACGGCCCCGCCCTGCGGAGGACCGAGCGAGGAGGATTGAAGTCATGGAGCCGACACTCGTCATTGCCGCCACATCGCTTCTCGGCCTCGGCATGGTAGCCGCCGCGCTGCTGCGCGCATGGGAAGGCTGGCTGGCACTCAAGCGCCGCGAGCTGGACGCGATTGCCCGAGGCGACGCAGAGCCCGACGATACGCGCGGCGCGGGGCGCATAGCGCTGGCCGATCTGCGCGAACGCATCCGCAAGCTGGAAGCCCTCGCCAATGGCATAGACCTGTGAGCGGCGCGCGCAGCCAGGCGGCGCAGGCGGGAATCGGTCTTGGCAGCGCCATCGCGGTCGCCATCTCCTGGTCGCTGCACCAGTCGATCATCTGGGCGATCATCCACGGTTTCCTCTCGTGGTTCTACGTGATCTATTATGCGCTGACCCGCCCCGGAGGCCTCTCCGGCTGAGCTTCGTCTCCCCTTGAGGGGACAGGGTTTATCGCTACATCGCCCCCATGCGCAGTCTCGACGATATCCGCGAAGAATACGAATTCCTCGAAGGGGATGAACGCTATCGCCTGCTGATCGAGCTGGGGCGCGATCTCGAAGACATGCCCGACGCGCTCAAGACCGACGCCACGCTGGTGCGCGGCTGTTCGGCGGCGGTCTGGGTCTACCCCACCGGAGAGGGCGAAAAACTGCACTTCCTGGCAGACAGCAACGCCGCCATCACCAAGGGCATCGTCGCGCTGGTGATCGCCGCTGTGCAGGACAAGCCAGCAGCACAGGTGGCGCAGATGGATGTGGTAGGCGCGCTCGAACCCTTCGACCTGAAGAACCAGCTTTCCAGCAACCGGACTCAGGGCGTGCCCAACATGATCGCGCTGGTGAAGGAACATGCCGCGCGGATCGCGGGCGGATGATCGCTTGGCATTGAAACGGTACCTTTACCGGCTGCTCGGCTTCATCGCCGTGGCCCTCGGCGCGGTCGGTGCGGTTCTGCCGATCATGCCGACCGTCCCATTCCTGCTGCTGGCAGTGTTCTTCTTTGCCCGCTCCAGCCCGGAGCTGGAGCGCAAGATCCTCGACCACCCGCAATGGGGCTGGCAGGTGCGCGACTGGCGCGAACGGCGCGCCATAAATCGCCGCGCCAAGATCATGGCGATTGGCGCGATGGCGACCGGCGCGGTGGTCACATACTTCACCTTGGGCCACCCCTGGTACTGGGTTTCGGTTGCCATCCTGGTGATCTGCGGGGCCTGGATCGCGACGCGTAACGAATAGCGGGTCGGCGGCCAGGCTAGGCCGCTTACCGCCCGCTCGTGTAATCGATCCGGATGCGTACCCAGCTTCCGATCTGTGGCTGGCCGCCGAGCATCGGTGGGCGAACCCGGAACTGCCATGCCGCGGCCAGGATAGCGCGGTTCATCATCGATCCTTGCGGATATTCGGCGATCGGCACGCAGTCGACCACGCGAAATTCCGGTGCTGTCTTGCACGCGATCAGGCCCCAGCCCGGTCCGCTCGCGGTAGAAAGGTATCCGGCCAGTTCGCTGTCGTCCGGTTCGCGGTACCAGCGTGCAGCGTAAAGCGGCTGCCCATTGGGCGCGGTGCCGACCACTTCGGAATCCTTGACCCCCGATCGCGCCCCGCTGTCGACCGGCCCGTAGACCTGCTTGGGCGCATCCGGCTGCGCCGGGCGCGGCGGTTGCCTGGACGCAGGCAGCTTAAAAGGCGTCGTGATGATCGGCTGGGGGGTCTGCGGTGTGGGCGCGACCTCGCGCTGGACAGCCTCGGGGCGCTCCATCTGCGGCTGGGAGGGGTCCGCTGGCTGCTCGGCTGGCGTCTCGGCGTCGCTCGGCTCCTGCTCGGCCTGCTCGCGATCTTCGGATGGCTCGCTGGCGGCCTTCAGATCGACCACGGTGAGGCTATCCGGTGCTGCCGCGGGCTTGTTGTAGGCGTTCAGCGTCAGCAGGAGGATC
>Ga0310345_10004388_pt1 | contig 12820 bp, 16 predicted proteins | sample HC15DNA20500_MG_FD_204667 | JGI IMG/M metagenome (GOLD analysis project Ga0310345, IMG submission 204667) | Marine microbial communities from station ALOHA, North Pacific Subtropical Gyre - HC15-DNA-20-500_MG | ecosystem: Environmental > Aquatic > Marine > Oceanic | place: Pacific Ocean: North... | reverse complement strand
AAAGAAGACTCGTGCATTAAATAAGATTTTAAAAAATCCTAATTATGGTATAGATAAGTTTACACCTAAGAGAAAATATAAAGGAAGAGGACAACAACATTCAGGAGAAATTTTAGGTAAAGCTGTAGAAATAGAACAGCAAAAAGATGGTACATGGAATGTTGAAGTTAATGAAGAAGTAGTTTCCACAGGAACTATTACTAATGTAGAGACAGCAAAACAAGTAGCTAAAAAACATATATTAAATTCTGATCCTTCAGTCCTATGGCGATTAGAAAAAGAGAATTTCCCTCTTGGAAAATTAGGAGCTATGGCATTCTCAGCATTTCTTGCTGGTAGAAATTTCTTTAGAAGAGATAATAGTCCTTATAGTGCGAATGCATTTGAAGAATTTCAACAGGATATAAAAGATTCAGAAAAGGATATAGCAAAATTACAGGCTATAATTGATGATGATCTAATGTTTATGGATAGTCCAGAAGCTAAAGCTACTCATAATGGACGACAAGAAATTATAGAACGAAGAAAAAAAATAAAAGAAAGTAAAAAAGAAATTGCTAAGATACAAAAAGAAATTCAGGATCGAAAAAATATTTTAAATACTCCTGAAGCTTTAAATATTTTAGGAAGAAATGATATTGCTATTCCTATGGATGAAGAACAGTTTAACGAAATGTTTCCTCCTGAGAGAGTAGATGTATTAGCTGGTGCTAAACAAAGAGAAGCTAAATTTGATAAAGCATTTCCCGGAGTATTTGAAATACGAGCAGCAAAGAAAAAAATAAAAGGATGGATAGATCTTAATCAAGATGAACGTGATATATATCGAGCAAAAGAAGAAGCTAAAGAATTAAGAAGTCAAGGAAAAGGAAAAGAAGCAAGAGCATTAGAAAAAAATATACAAGAAAAAGAAGCAGATCTAAAACGTGGTAAAAATATTTTAAAAAGTATTATTCGTTTTGGAAATCAGTTTGGAAGTAATGGTCGTAGTAGAATCAGTGCTGAAGAAGCTGTTAAAAATATGGAAGCAGGTACTCTTGAAGGATTAGATACTACAGTTAGTCTTTACTCAAAGTTATTTGGTGGTGTAAGACAACTTGCTAATAAACACCCTGTCTTTGCTATATTTGCAAGACGACTACAAAACTATAGTCAAAACTTTAGGCACTTTTTATCAAATACTATTGTTATGAGTTCTGGAATGAGAGTTTTAAATAAAGAACAAAGATATAATGTTAACAGATTTACTGAAGCTGCTAACTTATTAGGACAAGCACCAAAAATATCAGAAGATGGAACTAAATGGGAAATTATATTTGATGACAAGTTTGAAGCTATTGGAAAAGATGGAGAAGAACTTAGAGGACAAGATGCTATTGATTGGAAAACTTTTGGTGATAACGAAAGAATGTATAAGTTTAGAGTTGACGAAGAAATAAGTTTAGACCTAGGATCACCTGAAGCTATTGCATTGGAAGGGAGAATGAATGCTTTAAATTATTTATATGATGGATTAATTCAATCCTTAGCACATAAGATGGGATATAAAGATATTTTAACAGCATATAATGAAGATACAAGTATACCTTTAAGTACAAGAATAAAAACCATAGCCGATGGAATGTCTGATGATAAAGCATCCTTATATACAGATTCAAATGGTAAGGAACTATCAAAAAAGACGATGATAAGAAATGCTGCTATTATAAAAGGATTAGAAGAAAATAAAAGAGATGGATATTTTCCTAATATAAGAGAAGGTGATGGAATTATTCGTGTTGATAGGATTGTAGAACAGAAAGATAAAAATGGTAAAGGAACTGGAAAATTTATAAATGTTGCTGAATTTAGAACTGATATTACTTTACCATTCTTTAAAGGAAAAAACTTTAACAAACTTGCAAGAGATTATGTTAATAAAAATCTTCCTCATCTACAAGAACATTATGGTGCAATAGATATATTTGATGAAAAGAAATTAGAAAATGGAGAATATGCTGATAATACTTTTGTTATTAGTTACCATAGTAAAGGAGCTATAGATACAAATGCTGAAAACTTTCCAGCAAACTTAACGATGGTAGAAGGATTGTTATTAAATGCATATCAACGATCTTCTAAAAATTCTACTGGAACTGAAAATCAAAATGAAGAAGCATTTGAAAAATCATTAAAGACAGCTTTTAAACAAATTGAAAGAGAGAAATTATCAAGGGGAATACGTGCTCATTCGCTACGAAGAAAAGGAGTTCCCGGTTATATAACTCCTCAAAATCGAAATTATTATCATGACAAAGCATTTCAATTATACTCTTCTCAAGCATCACGTTATATTGCTCGTATGTTTAATGAACGAGAGCTTAATGATGCAATAACAGAACTTAAAAAACTTGAAGGAACAAGTGCTACATCAGGAAGACTTGGAGAAATGTTTACACCTCGTCTTTCTAAATATGCTGAAGATGCTAGAGACTTCGCACTGTCTCCTCAAGGAGCTTCATCTTTCTTTAAGAGTATTGCTTTCTTTGGTTTTCTTGGGGGAAATATTTCTTCTCTCTTAGTAAACCTCACACAAAACTTTGTTACTGGCTCATATCTTCATGGTATTTATGGAATAAAAGTAAGAGGAACTACTTTAAAAGCTGTGGCTGATGCTACACGTATGATATATGATTTGAATGTTGCAGGTACAGGTGGAGAGTTTATGATTCTTCCTCTGGAAATAGAAGGTAAAACTTACGATCAATTAAATGATGCAGAACGTAATTTAGTTGACAGAGGACAAGCACTATATAAAAAATTTAGTAGATTCCTTCCCAAAGAAGAATATCAAATGCTATATGAGCTTCAACAAGAGGGGGTATTAGGACGTATCAATACAGAAGCTATTGCTGAAAATGCTGATGTAACTGGAGACTTCATGAGACAGAAGATAGGAGTACCAGTTGGAATAGCAAAACAAATAGGAAGAGTTGGAAGTGTATTAACAACTATATATTCTTCAGGAGAAATGTTAAATCGTGTGGCTGCATCTCTTGCAGGATACAGAGCTGCTAAGAAGTTTGGTGTAGATGCATTTAATAATTTCCATGAAGGAGTTCCGGGTCAACAACGTCTGGAAGGTGCACTATTAGATGATGAAGCAGGATATAGAGGAGCTGCTCAAATGGTTTCTGATGCTACGCAATTTAATCTTGATCCTGCAAATAGACCTTGGATGGCTCGACAATTAGGTGGTGTTCCTATTCAGTTCATGCCTTTTGTTACCATGATGATTGAAGTTTATAGTAATGCATTCTTTGGTAGATATGGCATGACTGATAGAGAAAATGTAAAAACTATTGCTGGTATAAGAGTTCCGATTATGACTAATAGACAGGCAAACAGAGCTCTCATTGCATTAGTTGCACAACAAATGGCACTTGGTGGATTGTTTGCAATACCATTTATGGACGACCTTGATGAAGTTGTTAAACTATTAACTAAGAAAACTGGAATGACCAAAAGATCAGTGTATCAAGTATTCTATGAAACTTTAATAGATGATATGGGATTTAGTGCAGATGTTGCAACATCTTTATTACGTGGTCCTTTGGAAGGATATGGTCCTATAAGTATTGGTAGACGTATTGCCTTGTCTCCATTCCAGAATTTCTTAAGAGCTTCTGAAAATCCAGCATTAATGATTGGTGGTCCTGCTGCATCTTTCTTAGACGGATGGATAGAGAGAGAAGCGAAAGCTATTAGAGATGGAGAGTGGGATAAAGCTATAGCTTATTTTCTTCCAATCGCAGCTACTACTAATCTTGCAAAAGCTTATTACTCAGCTACAGAAGGTGTATATACAGGTACTGGCAGACAAATTAATGATGGATTACAAGGATCAGAAATTCTATTTCAAATGTTAGGATTTACTACTCAAGAACTTTCTCGTGACAGAGGAGAGATTAGATTAGCTAAATATTTAGATAGTAAAACATCTGCAGTAAGAGATAGATTAACTGATAAACTGACTAAACTTCAGATGAGAATGGTTCAGACAACTGATAGTGCACAACGAGAAAAATTTAGACAACAATCTCTAGAAATATTAAATTATATCAGAGAACATGACCAAGGTAAGGAAATGGAAGATCGGATAGATCCTACTGGAAGTATATGGACAAGTGTTCTTAGTAGAATGAGACAAGAACTTAGCCCACGAGCTTATGATATAGCAGCTCCTAGGAAAGCTATACGTCCAAGAATAGAAGAACTTATTAAATAACTTTTCCTTGTGAGGATTAGCATTCCGTACTAAAATACTGACATGAAAGGAAATAACATGTTACGTATTTTTATCGGATATGATTCTCGTGAGCATGTGCCTTATGAAGTGTGTAAACATTCTGTAAGAAGACATGCTTCCTCCCCTCTAGATATAATTAAATTAGAACACAGAGACTTACGTAGAAAAGGACTATTTGATAGACCTTGGTCAATACAAGGTAATGGACAATATCATGATACAACAGATGGTAAACCTTTCTCCACAGAATTTTCTCATACACGTTTCCTAGTACCAGAAATATGCAGACGTAATGGTATGTCAGAAGGTTGGGCTTTGTTCTGCGATTGTGACTTTCTTTTCCTTACAGATGTGGCTGAACTGTTTGATCATGCAAATGATCAGTATGCAGTTATGTGTGTTAAGCATGACTACAATCCTAAAGAGGGAGTAAAGATGGATGGAATGGTTCAACAAAATTATAATAAAAAATTATGGTCATCGCTTGTACTCTGGAATATTGGACATCCTAAAAATCAAACTGTGGATAAAATTAAAGTCAATCATTCTGATGGTAGTTATCTTCATCAGTTTAACTGGTTGGATGATAGTGACATTGGTTCTCTACCTCATAGTTGGAATTATGTTCCTAGTGTCAGCCCAGTTACTAACGTGGTTAAGGCAGTACACTTCAGTCTTGGTGGACCTTGGTTCCCGGACTATAGAGAAACTGACTATGCCAAAGAATGGCACAAAGAATTAGAACATATGAATAGTATAAGGGATAAATTTATCATATGAGTTATGTAATTGTTACCTCTTTTAATGAAGAGGGTTATAAACTTTATGCAAAAGATATGCTTAAAAGTTTTAAAAAGTTTTGGAAGAAAGATGTAGAATTAGAAGCATGGTATCATGATTGCAAGTTACCTGCAGATGCACCTAAAGCATCTAACATTACCTATAAAAATTTAAATGATGTTAAGGATATGCTTACTTATAAAAAGCATATGGCTCAACATGATGGTACGAATGCCGGGCAAGTTAAGTATGACTGGAGAAGAGATGCTATTAAATGGTGTCACAAAGTCTATGCCATGACTGAAGCAGCACGTCAGAGAATGGGTAGTAGTAAATGGTTAATATGGTTAGATGCTGATACAGTTACTCACAAACCAGTACCAGAAAAATTTCTCAATGAGTTATGTAAAAAAGAAGTAGATATACTTCACTTAGGTAGAACAGATATAGACTATAGTGAAACTTCTTTCTTAGGATTTAATTTACTTTCTATCATGACAAGAGAATTTCTAGAAGATATGCGTGGGTGTTATAACATGGGAGAAACAACTGCCTATAGAGAATGGCATGATGGTTTTATATTTGAACGTCTTCTGAAAATTCATGTGGCTCATGGTTTAGTGGCTCATAATTTAACTCCAATTGTAAAAGGATTAGATGCATTTCATCAATCACCTTTAAATGATTACTTACTTCACTTCAAAGGAAATAAAAAGTTTGGGGATGTGAATGCTACTAGATATACCTATCTTTATGATATGATAAAACAATTTAAAGCAAAGAGAATATTAGAAACTGGTACATGGAATGGTGGACGAGCTATGAAAATGGCAGAAGCTGCATTTACCCATACAGATACAGTACAGTATATTGGCTATGATTTGTTTGGATTAGCTAATACAGAATCAGATAAGAAAGAATTTAATACTAAGAAGCATCATACATTGAAAGAAGTTAGTGATAGATTAAATGAATATGCCAAGGAAAAAAAGAAATTAGGAAAAATATTTGAATATGTTCTTAATGAAGGTGATACAAAGAATACACTCAAAGAAAAAGTTGATGTGGATTTTGTCTTTATTGATGGTGGACATTCTTATGAGACAGTAAAACATGATTTTGAAATATTAAAACATAATTCTCAAATTGTTCTTGATGATTTCTTTTTAGAAGATGGGGATGGAAAGAAACCAAGCGAAGAACATTGTGGAGTAAATAAACTATTTGAAGAAATTACATTACCAAAGAAAGTTTTAAAGACAAGAGATCCAGTTACTTCAGGAGGAATTATTGGACTAGGTTTAATAGCTCAGAAGAAAGAAGATTTGTTTGTAGCTAAAGTTCCTATTGTAGTGCGTCCTGTAGATAGTGCATCTAAAGATCATATCCATAAGAATGTGACTGGAAATACTAAACTTATTAATCAATGGATTACAAGGACATGTCGGAGTAATACAGAGAAATGTATCATTGCCAGTGCAGGAGCTTCCCTAGATGTAGGATTAATACGAAGACAACTAAGTGAGTATCCAAATGCTAAACTCGTTTGTGTTAAACATTCTTATCCAACATTATTAAAAGCTGGAATTAAACCTTGGGCATGTACGATACTAGATCCTCGTCCTATTACTGGGGTAAGCACACATGGTATTAAAAGAAAAGATTTATTTAAAATTGTAGATCCTTCCACATTATTCTTAGTAGCATCCATGACAGATGTATCTGTAACCAAATTCCTACAGAAAAAGAAAGCTCAAATGATAGGGTGGCATGCTTATAGTGAAGCTGTTAAACAAGGAGTAAAAGGATTAGCTAAATCTACTATGTTCATTACCGGGGGTACAAATGCTGCCATGCGTAGTGTGGGGATCATGCATACATTAGGATTTAGAGATTTTATTCTGCATGGTTTTGATTATCACTTAAAAGAAAAACCTAAAAATACTAAGAAAAAAAATATAGATGGTAATCCAGAGTACTTATATATAACTGTAAATGAGAAACAATTCTGGACAACAGGAGAATTACTGGCAGGGGCTCAGGACCTAGAGAAATTCTTTGACCAGAAACCTGATGACATTACACTTAAGATGCATTCAGGGGGAATCGGAAAAGTATTATGGGAAACTCAAGGGATAACTAAAATATCCCCAACATATAAGGAAATGTTATATGGATAATATATTAAAGTTTAATAGTAAAAACAAAAAGTTAATTGATAATAAGGGTGAATTGACTCAAGTTGGTAAACTTGAAGCATTGGGTATGTTACAGAAATGTGTTAATATGATACAAGAAAAAATTGATGCTGGTAATTTAGAGGGAGTTGTGGTACTCTTATTTGAAAAAGATACTGCTCCTTATGATTTTTTAGCAGGATCAGTTAGAGTGCGTGACTTGTCGTTTAACTTACAGACAATGTTACATAAGATACACTCAGATTCTTTAACGAAGATGGAGGAAAGATATGACTGAAGATGTAGGACTATTAACTTATATCATGAGTAATTGGCAAGCATGGCTTGCAGTAGCCACAAGCGTTGTGGGCTCTGCTGCCTTAGTTGCCACACTAACACCCAATAAATCTGATGATCGTATAGTACAATGGTTACTTGACATCGTTAACTTTGTTGGTGCTAATGTAGGAAAAGCTAAGAATAAAGATAGCTCATCCTAGGAAAGATAATGTTTTCTTTCATATCAGCTCTTGCAAATTTTATAACAAAAATTATTCCCATGTGGCTCATGAGGAAAGCAGGAGCTGATTCAGCTATTAAAAAAGGTCTAGAGAAAAGTGCTAAACTTAGAACTAAAAAAGATAAAATTAAAAAAGATATTAATCGTTCTTCCCCTAGTGATGTTATTAACAAGTTGCTTGGGAAGTGGACACGAGGTAAATAGTTCCTGTCCTTTGATTGAACCAATCCTTGTATCCGAAGATGATGTACTTACTGATGGTACAGCAAGACAAATTTTAATTCATAATGAAACATGGGAAAGATTATGTCAGTAGTAACTGTAACCCCAGAGGCAAATAAACATTTATCACAAACTATTATAGATAATGAAGTGAAGGGAGTTTCTCTATCAGTAGAGGGTGGAGGATGTGCTGGGTTTAACTATAAATGGAATCTTATAAATACATATCCTGATGATACACAGGAAAGTGATATCATCTCATTGGAAAAAGGATTTCTTCATGTTGATCCGATTGCAACTATGTATATTCTTGGTACAGTAATTGATTTTACAAAGGATGTTGCTGGAAGTTATCTCAAAATAGTTAACCCAAAAGCAACATCTCAGTGTGGATGTGGGGAAAGTTTTGCTTATGGTTAACTTTAACATACTTTTATATCGTATACGAATGTTTTGGTTAAGATTTAAAAAATGGATGGAAAAAGTAGCCCATAAATAAGCACTGAGTAGGGTCATCAGGGTCTTCTGGTATGTGAGTACCCAGAGATACGACTTCTCTTCAGTGGCTTTTAAAACGCCAGCAAATAGAAAAAGGAAAAAACATGGCTTGTGAGAATGAACATTGTAAATGTGAGAACTGTACCTGTGAAGATTGCCAGTGTACAGAAGAAAATCCTTGTGGATGTGATAATTCTAAACCTTGGGTAGTAATGTAAGTGAAAAAGAAAACACTTATACCTACAAAAGAAGATCCAGTAATTATAGACAGGGATATTTTTAAAAGTTTTGTAAAAGAAATCGCAACAGAAATGATACGTTGGTCTACTTCACAATGGAGTTACACAGATATACATGATATTATGGGTAATGGTAAACGATTACCTAAAGCACAGAAAATATATAGACAACATTATGATTTTGTCAGAAGTTGTTTACGAAGACATCATATAGAAAAGGAAAGGAATGGTAATGATGAGAGATAAACATTTAATATATAATGCTAGTGTCAAACACTTTGAAGCAGAACGAGATAAAGCATTGGTGAATGCCAGAGTTTATCTGGATAATCCTACAGGTATAGGTGAACACAGTGAAGTAGTAGAAGAATTTATTAAGATGATAAAGAAAGCAGCAGAAGCAGATGAGTCTTTAGAAATGGTAAAAGAATACTTTGGTGGAGATTTCGAATAAAGTAATCTATTGAATAGCTTTTAAATCTTCTTGAAGTTCATCAATTCTTTTATCAATATCTTTCTTATGTTCTTTAAGATCATCAATCTTTGATTCAATATTTTCTTTCCATCTCTTCTCAATAACTTTTTGAGGAACAGATGGATATTCTGTGTAGTAATGAAACATGTTTATCTCCTTTCATTACTAATGTGGGTATTCAATAAAGATTTGTCAACCCCATACTTTGAAATAAGATATACTTTATAATAATATTCAAAACTTTTAGGATAATGTTTAGGATTTGGAAGTCCTACAATTTTAAACATCTCCTTCATTTCTTTCCATTCTTCTATCGTGTACTTCTTATACAATGTACTTGAGCATCCTCTATGTTATATACCTCTTTAACTTCTTGTATAACTCTTACTTTTTCCTGTTCACATTCTTGTTCTGTATCATACTCACGTGTTTCTAATTGAGGATCACCATTAAAAGAAATAAGAATATATAGTAACCATACTGTTTTCATTATATATCTACCAATTCACATACACCTGCAGTACATGCAAGTTCTTGTGCTCCCTTAGTATTATCTTCTGATTCAAAATGTTTAAGCTCATCCCATTTAATTAATGATGGCATATTCTTCGCTAACTTTTTATATTCTTTTAAAGTTATATCCTGATAAGGTGCTTGTTGATAGGTATGATCAGAGAAAGGTAAGAAAGATATACCACTTACATGTTCAAAGTTTTCCCAACACCATGCACCCACAGAAATCCATTCGTCTTCTTTAACACTAATAGTAACAGAAGGTTTATGTTCACACCAATGTTGAGCATAGACTTTCCACATCTCTAATTGTTGTATAGCTGTCATGTCTTTTCTGCATACTGAACCTTCAGGAGCTCTCATAGGAAAAGAGAATACTGTTATATAAGGAGAAGGTTCACCAGATTTTATCTCTGGTTCACTAGGTACACCTGATTCCTTCATAAATTGTGTAATAGGATCTTTGTTGTCACCTCTTACTGTTCTAATATAATAAGGATTATGTCTGGCATGTATACCACTAGCACTATCAACTAACTGACTGACAGTACCAGAAGGTTTAACACAAGTGATAGCTGTTGATTGTGGTATGCCTAATTTTTTAGCAAGAGCTTTGTTAGTACCTACTGCACATTCTTTTAGAAATTTTAATTTTTCTTGTAAATCAGTAGAACCATCATAAGTATTTAATTCAGCACAATCCATAATACCTGTAAGAGATACACCAAGTAATCTCTCTTCTTCTGTGTTGTTCTGCCATCTCTTTCTCAGATAACCAAAATTTGTAAAGGTAGATTGTATTGTACCTAATACTGTAGCAACCTGTATTTTACGTGTTAAACTATCCACAGTATCTGTAGAACGACAAACAACTTCAGTTAAATTACAGAATTGATTTGGTCTAAGAATAATTTCACTACAAGGATTAGTTCCAAAATCCCAAGATGCATCTCGTCTACCATTTTCTGATGCTTTCTTTTGTGCTGATGCTCTATTAAATATACCACGTTCACCAGATTTACTTTCATATAAGGACAACCATTCTTTCATAAAGATACCAACGTCAGGTTTTTCTGTATAAGCAACAGAGTTATTAGCTAATGATCTTTGTGATAAATGTTTATCATCAAACCAATTACCCTTTTTAGCATTACGTAATCTTTGATCAGATAAGTTAGATAAAGATATAAGAGCAGAACGTCTAACACCACCAACTACTACAACTTCTCCTGTCTTACATACAACGTCATGGCATTCCATAGACGATAGCTTTCTACCTCTTGCACCTTTAAATTTATTAATAGTGAAGTCAAATAAATTTACCAGAGGTTGAGGACCACTAGCTCTTCCACCAAATGTTTTAAGTCTTGCACCTTCAGGTCTAATTTTTGTTACATTTATCTTAGGTATTCTCCCTGTGTATAAATAAGATACCAGATCTCTGAATGCTCTTGCCCATCCTTCTTTTGAATCAGCAACAGATATAACATCATCTGTATGTTCAAACTCATGATCAGGTATAGTAGGAAGTTTATCAACATATTGTCTTTCAACAGAGAATCCTACACCTGTTCCATTCATAAGGATATACAACACTTCATCAAATGCTTTTGGACTATCAATAGGAATATAAGAACAATTATATCCTGCTATATGTTCTCTATCTAATGCTTTACCTGCTGTCATTAAGGCTCTCATGCTAGGCATTACTTCAAGAGATAGTATAGCTTCTTCTATCTCTTTCCAATCTTTAGGTTTAAGAGCACCTTTATAATTAGTATTGATGTGCTCTTTAAAATAATTTATAAGTCTGCCTACAGTTTCACCCCATGTTTCTCTTCTTCCTTCTTCTTCTAACCAACGTGAGTACCTAGACATATGAATGAATGATTGATACTCAGTCGGTAAATAATTTCCACCATATAATGTTTCCATGTTATATCCTTTTTGTAACTCTAAATTTTAAATCTGATCTTACCTGCCATAAACGAGTTTCACCCATAAAAAAAGGTTCAACCCACACATTACATTCAACTTTTTTTTCCAACCAGTAATTCTTTATTCGCCATGCTAGTTGTTCTGATGCTTTACGATCTCCAAGATAATCTTTAGTCATTGTAATAATATTCCTTTATAAGATTAGCATAATGAATTACCTTATCAATATCTTCTTGTCCACCTTTAAACTTGTGTCGAGTTATATATTTTATCACGTTACCTTCCAGAAAGTCAAGCTTATTTTTTATTATATATTCGATTGGCATGATTGCACAATCTTTATAATGAGTACCACCCACCTGTATCTTACTTGCACTCATTGATTCTTTAATCATTTTATCATGTGTTCTCATATCGTTCACCTTTCTAAATTAGCTAAGAGTCTCATGTAATATTGCATTAATTCTTTTTCGTACATATTCCACCTCATCAGTATGAAATAATTTTTTAGTAAAACTTTTTAAAGCTTCTGGTTCTACACCTGCCATGTGACATACATCATCTCTATCAGTAGCAGTCACTCCATAGGTAGAGAGTAACCATGCTTTTGCTCTGTCTCTCATTAAAATATTATAAGAATTTTCCCCATCATATTCTGGTTTCGTAGCATCCAGTAGTTGTTGTAAGATTACACATAGCCATAACACCCTCTCTGGATTATGTGATTCATGAACCCCTTCATCTAGTACACTATGAAATAATTCATGATTCCCCATCTCTTAACCATCTTACTTTTGTTATAGTTCCTAAAGGTCCCTTATGAGAGAGTACTCTTTCCATACAAAGGTATCTTCCCGAAATTAAAAAAGGAGATTGTAGAGTTTTGGTATTCTTATTTATACGTTTATTAATAACAAATCCATCTTTATTTGTTTGTGCTATTTTATACAAATTTCCTGCTCTATAACCATTTTCTTTTGCCCATACGCTTAAACAATCAACAACCATTCGTTTACCATCAAGATAAAATTCTACTTTGCCTTTATACAGACCATGTTTTTCTCCTGAGTTAGCTTCACTTATTTTCTTTTTAACTTCTTCTGTATGAGGTGTATAACTTTCAATAGGTCTATAAAATTTACCACCTACATATGAATTATAAAATGCAGG
>Ga0310345_10004386_pt1 | contig 12822 bp, 22 predicted proteins | sample HC15DNA20500_MG_FD_204667 | JGI IMG/M metagenome (GOLD analysis project Ga0310345, IMG submission 204667) | Marine microbial communities from station ALOHA, North Pacific Subtropical Gyre - HC15-DNA-20-500_MG | ecosystem: Environmental > Aquatic > Marine > Oceanic | place: Pacific Ocean: North... | reverse complement strand
GGCCCGGTTCTTTCCTCAACGTCATGTGGAAGTTGTACCCAATCGCTCCGAGTTCCCGGAGAACTACGAGGTCGTCATTGTCGGGTACTCCAACATCTCGACATGGAGCCAGCAACTCTCCCGACACGCCGCTTACGTCTTCGATGAATCGCACTACTGCAAGACGCCCACCGCCCAGCGAACCAAGGTCGCCAAGAAACTCGCCCGCTCGGCCGGCCTGTCAGCGCCAATCCTCCTGCTCACGGGGACACCCGTGACCAACAGGCCATCGGAGTACGCAGCCCAATTGGACATCATCGGGCAGATCGACAAGTTCGGGGGAATCTGGGGCTTCTACCGACGCTACTGCGATGCGTTCAAAGACAAGTGGGGCCAATGGCACCTGGAGGGCCACTCGAATCTTGAAGAATTGAACGAACGCCTGCGCTCAACCTGCTACATCCGGCGCACCAAGCCGGAGGTCATGAAGGAACTCCCGCCCGTCGTCCACAGCCCATTACTCGTTCCCGGTACAGCCGTAGGCCTCAAGGAGTACGCCAAGGCAGAGAAGGACATCGTTCAGTACCTCGTTGATCGCGCCCGTGCCATCGCCAAGGAGATGGGGCTGAATCACCAGTCGGCCGCTGTTCGAGCGAGGTTCCGGGCTGAAGCCTCCCAGCACTTGGTCCGGATCTCGGTCCTGCGCCGGCTTGCGGCCAAGGCCAAGATGACCGCAGCGGAGGAGTGGATCGAGCAGCACACCGAGGATGGTCGACAGGTGGTGGTTGCTGCCCACCATCGCGACATAGTTGATGCGGTGGCACTCAAGTTCGGAGGCCTCAAGATCCAAGGTGGGATGAACGTCAACGAGGTAGAGGCAGCGAAAGCCAAGTTTCAGGAGGACGGAGCACCCGTGCTCGTACTCAGCATTCAGGCAGCCAAGTCGGGCCACACCCTCACAGCAGCACAGGAGATCCTGTTCCTAGAGCAGCCCTGGACCCCGGCAGATCTGGACCAAACCACTGCGCGCCTACACCGCATCGGACAGCAGGGGTCGGTCACGGCCACCTACATGCTGCTAGCCGGCAGTATCGACGAGGAGATCTACAGCCTCATCAACAACAAGCGCGCCGTAGTCAATCAGGCTACAGAGGGTGGGTCCAGCGACAGCGACGCCTCAACGAGCGATCTTGTGATGCGAATGGCATTTGAATTTGACTAGGGGTTCGTGTAAACTGCGGGCATGACATTGACCCGCAAGTTGACTATCGGTCTGATGGCCGGGCTATTCACCTACATGATTATCGCCAACTTCTACTCAGGCCACTGGGCCTTTGTGGCCGACTACTACTTCGGAGGAAACTAATGGGTCTGACCACGGCAGAGATCCGATCGCTGGAGAACACTCAGCGGAACATCGAGAGCATTCGGGAGAAGCACGCCCGGAAGCGCAAGGAGCGAGGCAAGGCCGTCTGGACAGCACTCCCCAGCGAGACCAAGTGGGAGCAGGACTGATGGACGATCGAGAAATCACCGTCACGCTCACGGGCCTGGAATTCGGGGCTCTCGCCGGCGCAGTTTCCACGGAGGCCAGTCGTCTGATCGACTCGAAGGGCAAGGCGGCAGCGGACTACGTTCTTGACGTTCTGAGTAGCGCTTGGCTGAAGATGCTTAGGGCGTGGCATCCAGATCTTGACACGGAGATGCTCAAGTACACCGACGAGGTCACCCTGTTCGGAGACCGTCCGTTCGATCCTGAGACGGGATGGACGAACAAGCCGAACGACCCTGTCGATTCGGACAGCGACGGCTGGGTCGATGACAAGTCCATAGCACCCGTGATTGACCTGTTCAAAAAGAGCGGCTAGACGGATGATACTGTGGCTGCATGATTCCAGTCACAGGCAACAACGTTGATCTCTCACTACTCCACCCGCGCTTCGTCAAACGACTAGAGGCTTTCTTCGCTGACCCCCAGATTATTGGCAGAGTGAAGGTCAGCAGCGCTTGTCGCTCATACGCAACTCAGAAGAAATATTATGACAAGTACAAGGCAGGCCGCGGCAATCTTGCAGCGAACCCAGACCGGCGGTTTGGAACCGGTGGGTGGTGGAGGGGAAGTTGGCATATGTCCCAGGACGATGGATTTTGCTATGCGGTCGATCTCCACATGGTCAGCAACAAGATCGCCAAGTGGGAGGTTAACAACATTGCCACCCGTTACGGCGTTGTCCCCACCATCAAGGCTCGCGAGTGGTGGCATCACCAACCCCGGAATGCCGAAGGTTGGTTCGATGCACCGGCACTCGCCGAGTCCAAAGAGGACAAGGTTGAGATAAAACCTGACTTTTTGGGGATCCTCGCCTACATCGCAGCATGCGCTGAACAGGTTGCAGCCGAACCGCTGTCGAGGAAGCGCAAGTCACGCGGCCCCATCGTCAGCACTCTCCAAGAGCGCATCATCGCGCTAGGCATCTTTGGAACGATGAAGAATACCGGTGTGTTCTCGTGGCGTTGCCACTGGGCGATCAAGAAGTTCCAGAGGATGGAAGGGTTGACGCGGGATGGGTGTGTCGGCCCTCAGACATGGGAGCGCCTGTGGAATCCGGAGTTCGTGTAGACGCGTGTCCGTTCTGTGAGATTGCGGGGCTGGATAGCGGATGGGAACCCAAGGGTGCTGGGGTCACTATCGGTCGATCATCAGCGGCGTTCCCTGACAACTTCCCGGTCACGCCCGGTCACATGCTGGTCGTTCCACGGCGTCATGTCTCCACTGTGCTTCAACTGGATAGAGACGAGCAGTCCGACTTGTGGTCGATGGTCAACCTGGTGGCAGACCACCTCCGGAGTTCGGGGGTCACCGACATGAACATCGGAACGAACGTTGGGGCTTTCAGCGGCCAAACCGTTGAGCACGCCCATGTCCATGTCATTCCACGAAGGGAAGGGGACACGAGGGATCCCCGTGGTGGCGTTCGATGGGTCATCCCCGAGAAGGCTCGCTACTGGGCGATGCCCGACTACCCGGCGTGAAGAAGCACAAGGAGCAGCGCAAGGTTGCTCAGGCTCAGAAGCGTGCGGCCTATCAGAGGAAGAAGGGTAGGCGAGCGATGAAGAAGATCGCCAAGGAACGGGACGCTCAGCCGAATAAGCGGACTTCGTATCCGACTATGAAGTTCTGAGTGTGCTGTACACTTCAGGGGTGACCGAGACCGCCCCATCGCTGATTGCAGAGATTGAGACCTTTCTGGCTCTCACTGCTCGACGCGAGATGTTCACGTCAACGGAGATTCAGGATCTCTTGCTTGATCTGCGGATGCTGGCTGAGCCCAAACTCAACTAGAACGAGCGAGCCCCACCCGGGTTGGTCATCGCTCACTGACGCGACCAATGCCAGATGGGGCCCACTCTGAAAGACCCGGCGCGCCTTCGATGGGTGTCGACATTGGAGTGGCTGGGTGAAAGCAGGGGGGCGTATGTGGAATGGGTGTCGGATCTCGCCAAGGGCCCCTATAGAACTACCCGGCGTTCTTTTGTTGGGTGTCGACCGGAAAATGGCCGGGTGAGAAAGCAGGGGCGTAACGGCTTCGGGTGTCGGCAGAAGTATGGCTCCCTGGCATCCAGCGTCACTCCGGTGGCTGTCGGATCTTCGATGGCTGGATGCGAAATGGGGGACGAACCAGTGGTGGGTGTCGTGGCTTGTGTGGTCCCCTGAGAAATACCCGGCGTGCCGCATATGGGTGTCGGGCGTGGCGTGGCCGGGAAGTCTGGCGGTTGGCTAGTGGATGCCGTTGAACTAACGGCCAGACAGAAGAAAGTACCCGGCGGCCGTACTATGGGTGACGCAGACTGCTTGGCCGGGTAGGAAAAGTCCAGCGAGCCGACTATGGGTGACGTGGATTCTGGGGCTGGATGAGAAACTGCCCCCGCCGGGGACGCAATGGGGATTTTGTCTTTCCGGCGGGGACAAGAAAAGTGGGGCGGCAGGTCGCTGGGCGTCGGCGGATTAATGGCCCCACTGGAGAGAAGCGCCCCTGATATGGGTAGCGGTGCGCTCTGGCTTCCCTCGAAAGTACCCGGCGGAACCCGTGTGGGCGTCGTTCGTTCTGAGGCCGGGTGAGAATTCATGAGAGGCGTTCCTTCGGGTTGTCATATGCACCCGTGGGATCTTCGCCCTGTTCGTGATCGACAACGCCCCATTCGCAGCAGGGACCGGCAGGTATGGCCTGGGTCGCTTGGACGTTGGATGAGAAGTGCCCGCCCTTTGCTTCCTCGGCCATCTTCGGAATCTCAGCGCACAGCCATGCGGAGCAGTCGTGACACAGGTGGAAGGAGACTGGACCTTCACCCATGAACGACAGGGTGTCCCAAAACCCGCCGTAGTACCCGCTGGCTTGAATGTGGAGGCCACCGTCCAACTGCGACGCATTCGAAGGGCTCACTGACTCGTCCTCGAAGACGCCCTTGGTTGGGACGCCACAGCGATCGCACGCGTAGCGCTTCTCCGTCGAGTCGTCCACGGTGTTCGGACGGGTGTCCCTCATGCCTCCAGGGTACAGGCGGAGATGGAAAAGTCAACAAGAAATCTGATTATTTGCTGAGCCATTCATCGAGGCGAAGTCCGTCTGGTGCAGCGCCACAGGCGTAACGAGATCGTGCGGAGTCGGCGATCACGCCACATAGCCGGCACTCTTTAACGTGTGCCCAGTTTTCGTGGGCCTCCGTGTACCGCTGGTAAAGGTTAACCGAGTGCCATTTGTGGCTAGCGATGTTGTGTCGTGCCTCAGCCTCAGAGCCGTCGAAGGGTGGTGAGACGCGCACGAGTTTCTCCCAAAAGCGGTTCTTGATCCCGGTTGGGTTCAAGAGATGTTGTCAGGATCGGGGAGCAGGTCGGAGATGGGCTTAGGCGTCGGGTCGTTCTCTTTCTCAAAGATTTCGTCAACGATCATCCGTGCGTATTTCTTCCTAAGTCTCCAGATCTTCCGGTTGAGTTCGAGTAGCCCCTCTGTCTGTCGGGCTTTGGCAACCAGATCCATATCGAAGGTGCCATGACGCTTGAACATGACTTCGTCCAAATCTGGGGTGTCGATGACGATGTCGCTGATCCAGTTCGCCTGTTCGTCGATTTTGAGCATCAGATCGCACAGGCCATCCTCGCCGAATTCATGGAATACCCGTGCGACGAGCGTTTCTACCAGGTTCGATCTGTAGACCTGGTTGACGTTCATGGACGTGGTCATGAACTCGGAGATGAAGTTGACGAGGTCTTCCCGGGTGGGCTCAATGTCCTCGAGGTCTAGAGGCTCGTCAGGTTCTTCCAGATCGCTCATAGGGGCTCCCGTGTCGGGTCCCCCTATTATGCCTCATGACTGGATCAGGCTAGAGACAGGATGGCCTTTTGTGCCGTCTGCTTGCGCTTTGACACCCAGGAGTTCAGGTTCATCGACGAGGCAGCCTTGGAATCGGCATCACCTTCACGGGTGTGGTCCAGGTACTCGGCGAACGCGTTGTAGGTCGACCACCCGTTGTGTCCGAAGCCGGCTGAGTTCTTCTTGGAGGCGTACAGCCCCCGTAGAATCATCTGCACCTCGTCACGATGGTCACGTTGTCGGTCGGTGGCGTTCGTTGAGTCAGGGAAGACGGAGTCGAATACCCGGTCGAACTGCCGTGAGCCTGACGGAATCGGGACGCGCAGCAACTGCTCGGCCATCTTCGTGAACTCCTTGGCCCACTCGACGGAGATGTTCAGTACATCCCGTGCGTTTTCCACGGCTTTGTCCGCGTTCCGTGTGTGCTTGGCCCGGAAGATGCTCTTGGCCTTCCGCATGCCGAAAGTCACCGTGTTCTTGCAGACCGCTCGGATGGGGGTATTGGCGAACGTGATCGGAGTACGTCCGTCATGTCCGTTGAGGACGAGGAGGTACCGGTCGATCTTGTCCCGAACGCCATTGGGATCGATGATTAGTTGGCCTAAATCGAGGCAGGCGAAGAACTCCCGACCTTCGCGGAGGACTCCAACGGTGTCGACAACTGCGTCACCTTTGGAGGCCCCCACGATGTCTAGGGCCCGCATCAGGCAATCTTTGTTCTGCTCAACGACGAAGCGAGTGCCTACCGTGGCGAGTCCGTCGAAGGACCCGTCTGGGTTCACCCGTATCGTGGCGCGACTGTTCTTGATGAGGACGGTGCTGCCGTCCGGGTTGTAGATCACGTCTCCCTGGCCGTCCAGTGCGGCGACATCAGTGAGGACGACATCGAAGTCAGCGTTGGCTGCGGAGAGCATGGCTTCGGCGGTTTGGAGTCCCTTCATGGGGGTGCCCAAGCGGTGCCATGGGATCTCTCGGTCGGCATAGGCCATGCGGGCAGAGCCGTCTTCGTTGAAGTCGAGTTCGTGGGTCATGATGCTTCCTCCGGGTCCTCGTAGGCGGGATCTCCTACCTCAGGTTCTTGATCGCTCAACTGCTTGGCCATCTCGATGATTTCGGGCATGTCGATCAACTTCGTGGGGGACTCGAAGGTCTGGACGTTCCCAGGCGTGGTGGACTTGACACTTGCGGCCCAGCCCGTGAGGTGTTCGGAGAAGGCATCACCGAGGCTATCCACGGCCCCAACAGCGGCTTCCTCGGAGTCGGAGTCGAAGAGCACGGTCATTTCGAATGTCGTCATGCCGTCCATCTTAGATGAATCAAACCAGGTTCGCAACATATCGAGAGGGCTGTGGTACTCTGCGTCCTTCGACGGGGGCGTGCCCCCACAACAGAGAAGAGATGAGCATATGGTTGCTTTTTCACCCGCAGTGATCGTCGGGAATTTGACCGCCGATCCGAAGTTGACGTACACCGACGGTGGGGCAGCGAGGCTGAACTTCGGTATCGCCTCGAACCACTACTACAGGGACGCCCAGAACGAGAAGCAGGAGAAGACCTCCTTCTTCGACGTGACCTGCTGGCGGTATCTGGCGGAGGACTCCGCAAGCGTGCTGGAGAAGGGCGTGGGCGTCATCGTCCAGGGCCGTCTGGAACAGCGCTCGTGGGAGGACAAGGAAGGCAACAAGCGCTCCAAGGTCGAGTTGATCGCCGATCACATCGGCGTCCTCACCCGGTCCATCGAGGACTTCACCCGTAAGCGGCGTGGGCAGAACGCTGACGGCGAGACTGTGTCACAAGTCACATCATCACCCCGGGCAAAGCAGGCTGTGGGGGCTGACAAGGAACCGTGGTAGTGGTACTCTTTATTTAGAGCACCCCGTTTCCATCCGGTTCCGGCTCCCTCTAGACCCCCCCCGACTCTCCCCTCCGAGGTCCGGGGGGTCTAGTAGTTTTGGCACCCGTGACGACCGAACACCGCAAAGCACCCCGACGCAAGGTCGAGTCGATCGAGCGGGTAGGTAACTGGGGGTCGGTCAAGTATCACCACCTGCTGGAGTGTGGTCATACGGAGATCCGTGCCCGTGCGTCAAGAGCGCCGAAGTTGGGGTGCGCGTGGTGTCTGCGGACAGAGGCCAAGGCGACCGAGATGGCAGCGCTCGCGATTCCATACCGAGAACCCCTTGACTATGACGAGCGGCTCGGCCAGAATGAAATCCAGGTCGCCCGTCTCCAAGGTTCACTCGCCAAAGCGTTGGGCGTCCCGACTGAAGCAGTCGATCTCGTCGTAACGGAGAAAGGAGGCGACCTGACCGTGGAGTCGGCAGTCGTATACCTCTCCCCCCGGGACATTGATCGGATGACCCGTGTTGTCTGACGAGGCGAATTGTGAGTTACCGCTCCCTCCCCGTGGAGGCAAGTGCGTAGGCAAGCCGACGGACTGGTGGTTCCCGGAGATCAGTCGGGACATGAAGGGTCCGGAAAGGCGAGTCATCTATGGCCATGCCGACGTGGCTAAGCAGTTGTGTGCCATCTGTCCGGTTGCGGAAGAGTGCCTGCAGTACTCGTTAGAGAACGAGCCGTTTGGGATATGGGGTGGGGTCGATGAGCATGTCCGTCACGGAATCCGTTTAAGGGAGGGGATTACCCTCTCGAGAACTGTTGGTGGGCTGAGACCCAGTCGAGCCCAAGGAAAGCCCGTGGGGCGTCCACGGAGACGCGATGTATCAGCACACGGGTGATTTCCTCGAGCGTCTAAACGGCGTTGTCGAGTCGGCTAATGGCTGGGAAGCCAGGTGCCCGTGTCGCCAGGATGATCGTAATCAGTCGCTGTCGATTCACGAGAATGAGGACGGTCAGGTCCTCGTGTTTTGTCATCGAAATGGGGGATGTCAGCCGGCAGATGTTGTCACTTCTGTAGGGCTAACGATCGGTGATCTATTCCCGCCGAAACCCCGGGAGTACCCGAAGATAGATCGCAAAGCGCTCACATTCGTCGCCTCCTACGACTACCGGGATGCAGACGGCACCCTGCTATTCCAGAAGGTCCGGTTCCATGAGCCTGATGGGAAGAAGACGTTCCGGCAGAGGAAGCCCGACGGGAAGGGTGGCTGGGATTACAAGTTGGGCGACACGCCTAAGGTCCTTTACAACCTGCCTAACGTCCTTAAGCAGAAGGAGAAGGGCGAACCCGTATGGGTCGTGGAGGGCGAGAAGGACTGCGACACCATCAACCAGATGGGCGGGTGTGCGACAACCATGCCCGGTGGTGCCGGCAAGTGGTTGGATTTGCATACTCAGGCCCTGTCGGGGGCGATGGTTGACATCATTGTCGACAATGACGATCCCGGGAGAAGACATGCGGCTGATGTGGAGACGCGACTGAAAGAGGCCGGGTGTGATGTCGCTGTGTGGATTTGCCCAGAGACGAAAGACATTACGGACCACATTGCGGCTGGTGGGACTACAGAGAATCTGGTGACTTTCGTCCTGGACGACTATCGGGATGGCGAATTGCCCGATGAGCCGGAGATCGAAGAAGAGCCCATGTCACCCGTGGACCTAGCGTTGACTGAACTCCGTGGATTAGTCAACGATTCGACTAAGGACCCTGCATACATTCTGAACAGGGCTGCTCTTCTGGTAGGCACCCGTGATGCACCCGTGGATCCGAATACGGGCCGGCTAGTCATGTGGGACGATTTTGTAGCAGAGGATGATGACGATTCCTACGACTGGCTCATTCCGGGAATCATCGAACGGAGGGAGCGGGTCATCATCGTGGCCGCAGAGGGTGTTGGGAAAACGATGCTGCTAAGGCAGGTTGCGATATTGCCCGCAATGGGCGTTCAGCCATTTACGTTTCAGAAGATGTCACCCATACGCACTTTGAGCGTAGATCTCGAGAATCCGGAGCGAATAATTCGGCGTACCTCTAGGAACATCATAGGGGCTGCAAAATCGATGGGGTATGAGCCGAATCTGGATGCCCACCTGTACATGAAGCCCGACGGCTTCGATCTGATGAAGATGCCCGACAGGTTGCTGCTGGAGAACAAGATCGAAGAGGTCAAACCCGATCTGCTGCTTTTGGGCCCTCTCTACAAGTCGTTTATCGATCCGGGCGGTCGAACGAGCGAAGCCATCGCTACAGAGGTCGCAAAATACCTCGATACGCTGAGAGCGATTTATGGAGTGGCTTTGTGGCTGGAACACCATGCTCCATTGGGTACGGGAACAAATCGCGACTTGCGTCCTTTCGGATCTGCGGTTTGGTCCAGATGGCCGGAATTCGGACTTTCTTTGACACCTGATCCGACGAATGTGGGAGACTATGTATATCGGGTGGCCCATTTTAGGGGTGCTCGTGATGAGCGTCACTGGCCGCTTAGTATGAAACGCGGAGTTAAGTTTCCCTTCGAAGTGATTGACTGGATGAGTGTCTGATGGCAACTGAGCAAAGTGGCGCTACAGTCACCCGTGAGTTCCTGGCGGAACGTGATGTTCGCATGTTCAAGATGCGGCAAGCGGGAGTCGCGAATCAGGAGATTGCTCGACGATTCGGAACCAGTATTGGGGCTGTGGGGAAAGCCGTAAATCGGCAACTCGAAAAACTGAATGCAGAGGCCTTACTGGCCTATCCCGAAGTTTTGAGAATGGAACTTGAGAGATTGGACCAATTGCAGTCGGCAATTTGGCCTATGACGCAACATCGGCGTGTGACGTTGGACGACGGCACGGATATTTCGGTAGAGCCGGATATGAAGGCAATTCAGCAGGTCCTTTCAATAATGGATCGGCGTAGTAGGTTGCTGGGCATGGAACAGCAAAATGTGTCTGTCAGAGTGGCGACTTCTGTTGGAGGGCCTGATGCGATTCGCCAGGTGCTGGCTGGCTCTCAGGCGTTGCCTACTGCGACTGCCAACTCCCCTGAGGAAGAGGCCAAGAAACTGCTTGCTCTGATGGTCAAATCCGGAGTGGTCTCATCTGCGGAGGTCTCAGGAGCGTTGGGCGAGGACGCAACTAACAGCCTTCTGGATGTTGATATTGTCGATGCTGAGATTGTGGAGGAAACCGATGGCTGAGGAACACGCGATCAAGGGGGGCGACCCCACGGAGTCGGGCGATGATTCGATAACTGTCTCTATGTCAGTGCCCCTACCCCCTATGCCTACGCCTGTGACAGAGCGGATGGCGCCTGCGCCTTCTAGGCCAATCACCTTCCATCCTGATATGCCCCCTGGACCACCCGTGGAGGGTTTGACCGGGCCTGAAATCGACGAACCTGTAGAGCGGGGTGCGGAAGTTACGTTTGCTCCTGGGCAGGACAATGTCGAGGCTGCCATGCACGAGATAGCAGAGGATCTCGATCTCACTGTGTCCACCAAGGTGAGCGATGACGATGGGCCTGCTGACAAGCAGATCCTCATACGGGCCACTGAGCATGACAGGGAGCGGTGGAAGCGTGCTGCTGAGGTGGACTCAGTATCCCTGTCTGCCCTCATCAGGGAGACCATGAATGCCAAGGTGGCTGAGATCCTTGACTGCTCACATCCTATGCAGGACAGGGTGTCCTATCCCTGGGCTGAGCATTGCAAGAAGTGCGGGTCACGCCTGAGGGGGTAGGGTCACGGGGTGATCGTCAACCTCGAGGCATGGGAGTATGAGTGGGCCTCACATGTGGGGGCACGCAGATACACGGCGAACTGGGGTAAGGCTAATGCCCCCTGGTATGACGCTGAGCGTATGGAGGATGATCGCACTGCACAGGTAGCAGCCTGTGTGTGTGAGTTGGCTGTGGCCAAGGCTACCAATAGGTACTGGTCGGGTCATGTGTGGCCACCCGTAGAGCACAGGCGGCGACGTGACACGCCTGATGTGGGGCACAACATAGAGGTACGCAGGGTGAGGACATCCAAGAGTGCGGCTGTACGCAGGCACCAGGTGGGCAAGGGGCTAGTGCTAGTGGTGGCCTATGCCACACCCCCTGAGATGAGGGTGGTGGATGTGATGGGGTGGATCCACATGGATGAGGCATGGGAGGCAGGGGAGCCCTCCTCCTATGACAGTGAGGGGACTAGGCTAGTGTCTCCTCAACACCTCACACCTATAGGTGGTGGTGATGGGCTGGAGTAGAGATGATCGAAGACAATACTGTGACCGACACTCTCGAACGGCTGTATGCACTAGCAGTAACAGGGCAGGAGCAGGGTGCGCCTAAGATAGCGCTGTGTGCAAGGGATGCTGCTGAGACGATCATGCTGCTACAGGGAGAGATCGCTGAGAAGGAGGCTGAGTATCAGGAGAGGTACGACCTGACTACTGAGTTGGTACAGGCATTGAGGATGTATGTAGCCAATGCTGAGGAGGATCCAGTGCTAGGGCCTGCGATCAGTGAGTGGATACGGCTAGTGAGGTATGAGTAGTCAGGCTGCTGAGAGGTATGCCACATGCCTGGAGTGTGACGAGTTCAGGTCATGGGCCAAGCAGTGCAAGGTATGCAAGTGCATCATGCCTATCAAGGTGAGGCTGCCTGAGTCAGTGTGCCCCCTGGGTAAGTGGTAGGGGGTAGGGGTACCAGGTACATAGGTACATAGATACTGTGTATGTAATACCCGTGGGCAAGCGGCGGCTTAGCCTCCACTACCTGGGATGATCAGCACCTGGCCTACCCCATACATGGGATCACCACCATTGATGGTGAGGATGTCATGCATGGCGTGCTGTCGATCACCACTGCATCGCTGTGCTGCGATGTTCCATGCTGACTCGCCTCCTCGCACTGTGTGTGTCCCCTCTATGCAGGTGTAGTTGTCTGCTAGCGACAAGGCATACATTGCGATGGCAAGGAAGCCTACGATGCAGGCTCCTCCGAGGAGGCTGCTCCACTTTCGGGCGAGGTACGAGAGGCAACGCCGAGTGAATGTCATAAAAGAAGATGGCTGCTGTGTTCCATTCAACGTATGCCAGGAGACCTTTTGTTTGACGTGTATGGGGGATTTTCTAGGCTTGCCAGGGGACCTTTAAGGAAGAAGCCAGCAGACCTATAGTTTGATACATCAAAGCGCTTAGAGGGCCTCACAGGGGGCTCTCAGAGCAAACCACAGGGGGTGAGCCATGGGGGGACAGGGAGGGTTGTGGTGATGGATGCCAAGCATAGCGGAATGATAAACGATTACACGGTTCTCTGGAGATTGGGAAAGAGGCGGGGCCGTCTATCGAGGGGGGGTATGGCCGAGTGGGGGCGCCTGTGGGATAAATTTGACTTCCCTCTTCTTGGTTTGTTTAAACCCAATCTCCGACTTTCCATCCGAGGATGGCGCCGGCTGGGAGTAGGAGGGCGATGGCCCACCAGTCTCCGATGAGGCCTCCGGCGGTGATGCTGGCTGAGATGGCGAAGATGGCTCCGAAGAAGAGGTTTTTGAGGGGGATGATGGTCATGTGGTTCTCATGTCTTTGAGTAGTGGGCTTATGTAGT
>Ga0310345_10004385_pt1 | contig 12828 bp, 8 predicted proteins | sample HC15DNA20500_MG_FD_204667 | JGI IMG/M metagenome (GOLD analysis project Ga0310345, IMG submission 204667) | Marine microbial communities from station ALOHA, North Pacific Subtropical Gyre - HC15-DNA-20-500_MG | ecosystem: Environmental > Aquatic > Marine > Oceanic | place: Pacific Ocean: North... | reverse complement strand
CGCCCCGGCCAGGAGCACGGGGGAGGCGTTTTCTCCGCGGCCTCGATTGCGCAGGTTCAGGATGTCCGATTGCAATGCGGCGAGGACGGCCTCCTCGCCCGATTCACTAAAGAGATCGAGGTCGGCCTCTTCGTATTGGCCGCCTTCTTCGAGCAGGAACTGGAACTCGCGGCCTATCCGTCCGAGGGAAGACAGCAGTGGGTTGCCGATGTCGATGTGGAGGTCAGCAGTAGAGAAGCCGTCCCCGCTTTCTTCCTGCTCGCGCGCGATCTTCTTACGCCGGACGATATCGACGATGTCAGCCCAGTATTCCCGGCAGGGGCTCAGCAGAAAGAGGTTCACATCGATGTGATCGGACAGCATTCCAAAGATGTGGAGGTAGAGGGGGGAGAGAGAGGGGATGCCGAAAAGAGAAACCCTCCGGGGAAGCTTGTCGAGATCGATGGTCTTCGACTCTATGGCTTCCTCGATTCGCAGCGCCATGGTCGCCGGATGCGAGATGCCGTTGGCGGATATCGTCGAGTGCCAGAGGGACGCCTGCCAGTGTTCGAGCGGGGCCTTGTCCCACTCGATGACCATCTTTGGCCGGAAGTGGGAGTACTTGTCAAAGAGGAGGGCTATATTCTTAGCCAACTGGTAGCGCTTGACTCCGGAAGCATCGTGCTCGAGGTAGGATCTGAGATCCTCGAACCCCGGCTGCTCGAGGTCGTTATCAAGTCGTTCCAGGAGCCGCCACAGCAGCTGTCCCTGCTCCAGCCATTTGTCTTCTTCACCCCCGCCTTCTATGGCGTTGTAGACCTCTTCGATCAGGGTATGGGGAAAGGGATAGTTCACGTTGGCGCAGATTCCCTCGCGCCGGGAGAGCTCCATGGTGAGCCAGTCCTGCATGCCCCGGCTCTGGACTACGATCGTCTCGGGATCGAGGGGAGACCTGCCGGCGGGAGGTTCCCGGATCGCATCGCCGAGCGATGAGCAGAGCTGTTCGAGCCTGTTGCTCCTGTAAAGACGGATCATTCGCGTCGCTTTGTCTATAGGTGACCTTGGAGGCGCCTGGACTGGGACCCTCTCCCAACCGGAGGCATATTATGAGGCTTCGAGGCGATTATTCACTCCGCTGGGAGATAAATCTGGAATTTTTACGAAACCGGCCCGGCTCGAAACATTCACGCTGTTGCGGGCCGGGCCGAATGGTTTTACCGGGGTCTTCGGTCCCCTTCGCTCAGGGGGTCGCGCAGGCATCCTCTTTCGAGCAGTTTTCAAACACCCTGCACTCAGACGGCAGTCCAAGGTGGTGCGAAGGCCCTCCGAGGAAGAGCCAGTTCAGCATTGAGACTCCGTCGGAGATGTCCAGGCGTTCGTCCCCGTTGAAGTCGGCGACCGCCAGGCTCGCATCGGTGAACGCGCCGGCCTCATCGGGACAGGCGATCCTTCTGCCGCCGATGAAAAGAAACTCGAGCACGGCGATGGGGTCGGAGATGTTGACACGGGAGTCGGCGTTGAAATCTCCCGGCAGGAGCCGCCCGCCGGCCGGCGTACCGCTGATGATCAATTCGAATTCGCCCAGCCAGGAGTCGACGTCCGGATCCCCGGATCCATAGACCGCCACGTGGTATTGCTCACCCCGCTCGGTGGCCACGAGGAGAGTCTCCCTGTCTCTCAGGCAGCCGATTCGCTCAGCGTCGAGGCAGGTCAGGTCTCCGCAGGAGCCGGTATAGACCGCGATTCTCGCCTGGATAGTCGTTGAGCGTTCGCAGGCGTTCAGCTCGACCTCCGAGCCGGTTCCCGTAAACCGGTACCAGACCATACCGCTGCGGGGCTCTCCCGAGCAGGCGGGAACATCGTCGCAGGCGGCCTGCAGGGTCGTGCCGGTCACGGAGGTGTTCATCCCGACCTCGATGGCGTTCCCGCAGTTGTCGTTGGCGGGGAGCTCGGGCTCCTCCCTGCATTCAGTTACCCTGACGCTGTAGTCCCAGGTCCTGGTATCCGGCCATCCTTCGCACGGTCTCATCGGGTAAACGCAGATGTAGTAGATTCCCGGGCAGAGCCGGAGGCTGAGGCAGGAGTTCCGGCTGTTCTCGAGCAACTCGTCTTCCCAGGCCGGACAGTCATCATTCTGGATGAACGAAAGGCAGCCGTCGCGGTCAAGAAGCTCGAGCATGGTATTGCAGCTCGATACCGCGGAGAAGGTAACGCAGCCCGGTTCGCTCTGTTCGTAACGAATGATGTCGTAGGGAGGTCCGGCGCCGCCGGTGTGACGGCAGTCTTCGTCCATGGAGAAGTTGTTGCTGAACGTTCCGCCGGGTTCGATTTCACCCCTGGTGCAGTTGACGCAATCCTGCGCCCACAGGGGGTTGCCGGAGAAAAAATACAGTCCCGCTCCCAGCAACAGCAATGCGGGAAGAATTCGCGAATGGATGGAGGCGCGCTGGGCGTGCCCGGTTGTTCTTTTCATATTACCTGTCGCGGCAGGGATGGGGATCGGAAATGGATCCGATTAGAAGCCGATCCGGCTGACACTCTATTATGAATAGCCGATGGGACGGAGGTAAGAAAAAAGGCGCGGCCCGCTCCGGGGAACTTCCCGGCCGTTTCTCCAACGAGCCTGCGGCGTGCTTTCGAGGGCTCCCTGTAATATCATCCCCGCATGAAACCACTCGTGTTTTCGATCCTTCAGCTTGCCTGCGTCTTTCCGGCCGTCGCCGGTGGGGGGGATGAGTCCTATGAGCGCTTCGCGCGCCTGGCGCTCGAGTGCCTCCATCGTGAATATCCCAACAAGCTGGCCCACGTCCTGCAGGGCGACAGGGATGCGAAGCCGCCCCGGGAATTGACCCCCGTCTTCTTCGGCTGCTTCGACTGGCATTCGGCCGTGCATGGCCACTGGCTGCTGGCGCGCCTGTGCAGGCTGAACCCCGGGGCCGCCTACACGGCGGAGGCCAGGGCGGCCCTCGCCAGCAGCTTTACCGCGGCCAGGGCGCGGCGCGAGGTGGAGTATCTCAAGGGCAAGGGTCGCGCCGGCTTTGAGCGTCCCTACGGGCTCGCCTGGCTGCTGCAGCTTCACGCCGAGCTGGTAGAGTGGGATGACCCGCAGGCCCGGAAGTGGCGCCGGGTCCTGGACCCGCTTGCCGCCGAGAGCGCGGCGCGATTCAAGGCCTGGCTGCCGAAGCTCTCGCACCCGGCTCGAACCGGCGAGCACAGCCAGAGCGCCTTCGCCCTCGGCCTGGTGCTCGACTGGGCTCGAACGACCAATGACAGCGAGCTCGAGGCCCTGGTCACCAGGAGGGCGCTCGACTATTACGGCAACGACAAGGGCTGGAGCTTCTCCTTTGAGCCGGGAGGGCAGGACTTCCTCTCTCCGGGCCTTGCCGAGGCGGATCTCATGCGCAGGGTCATGAAGCCGGGCGTCTACACCCGTTGGCTTACCGGCTTTCTTCCCGCCCTGCCCTCAGATGCCGCGAAGACCTGGCTCAAGCCCGCTGTCGTCACCGATCGAAGCGATGGGAAGCTGGCTCATCTCGATGGTCTCAACCTCTCGCGCGCCTGGATGCTGGAGGGGATGCTCAGGGGGTTGCCGGTGGGCGACAAGCGGATTCCGGCGCTTCGCAAGGCGGCGCTCAATCATCGCAAGGCCGGCCTGGCTGCGGTTACCGGCGAGCACTACGAGGGCGGCCACTGGCTCGGTAGCTTCGCGGTCTACCTCGTCACCGCTCGGGGGTTCTGAGTCCACCGGCTTATTCGTTCGGAGAGCCCAGGAGGGTCGAGATGTGGGGTTCGCGTTCAACCCGCGGCATGACCAGCGGGGCGTAGATCTGGCTGAAGGCCTCCCTCTCCTTGTGGGCCTCCCAGGCCTCGCGGTCGCTCCAGTGTTCACAGAGAAAGAACCGGTCCTCTTCTGCCTCGGACTGGTAGACCTCGAAGCGCTCACAGCCTTCCTCCTGGCGAGAGAGCTCCTGGCAGCGGCCGAGCAGCTCCCGGATCTCGGCAATGTCTTCAGGGGCTTTTACTTTCAGGCAGACATTGATATGGAACATCGGCGATTCTCAATTAACGGTGAACTGGAGGATTCTCGCGGCGTGGCCGGCCTTCGGTCGCGCCTTGCGCTCGCTGGTGCGCAGTACGAGCGTGTGCTTGCCGGCCTCGAGGTCGGTGAAGAACATCACGGTCCTGGGGTAGTGGAGTCCCCGGCTGTAGCGATGGTAGAGATCGTAGGGCTTGAAGGCGCCGCCATCGATGCTGGCTTCGACGGTGCCGGCGTCGGGGCCGGCGAGGAGGTAGGTTCCAATCGCCCGGCCGGTGAACTCGAGCCTGCACTCGGCCCCGGGAGCGGTGGCGCAGAGGAGCTTCTTTCCCGCGAAGGTGTTTCTGAAGCCGCCCCCGATTTTCTTCCACTCGGGGAGGTGGTTCTTCCAGCCGGTCTTTATTTTCGCTGTGGCGGGATCGATGAAGCGTCCCTTGCCATAGCTCTTCGGATCGAGAGGTTTTTTTGGCAGGGCGTGCGCGGCCTTCACCGCCTTGTCGGCAGCAGACATACTCCAGGATGTGGTGAGCAGTTTCTCGATCATATCGGCGCAGAGGCGGTTGCCGTGCGGGCCGGGGTGGGTCCCGCCGAATTTTTTCCAGGTCAACTCTTTGGCGGCTATCAATCGGTCAACCTCGCGGATCAGGTGAATGGTCGAGACTCCATAGTGTTTCGCGACATCCTCGTGGGCACCGCTGGAGACGGGCTCTTTGCCTTTGCCGACCGTCTTGAGCATGCCGGGGTTGACGAAATGGGTGATGACGATGTCCGCCATCGGGTTGTGGGAGCGCGTCTGGCGCAGGATCCCCTCCATTCCGCGGATGCATTCGCGTCGCGCATGACCGGCATCCTGGTCGTCATTGACGGCGTACTCGATGAAGAAGAGGTCGACGGGTCCCCTGGAGAGCACATCTCTCTGGAGCCTGAAGGCGCCCGAGGTCGAGCAGGTCGAGGAGATTCCCGCATTGGTGAAGGTGAACTTTGTTTCGGGGAAGCGTTTCTGCAGGAAGCCGCGCAGCATGGGGCGGTAGCCGTTCATCGCGGTGATCGACCCGCCGATGAAGGCGACGTGGCCTTTCTTTTCTTTTTCAAAACGGTAGAGGCTGTTGTGAAAGCCTCCACGCAGCTGGATGTTGGGCCCGGGGGAGTCGGCCTCCCCGCCGAACGCCGTTCGCGGCCCGCAGAGCAGTACGGGGATGAGGAGGAGGAAGGTGATCTTCCCGCTCAGCCTTGCCTTCAATGTGGTCATGTTCATGCGCTCCTGTCAGGGGCAGGCGGTTTTGTTTCCAGGATGGAGATGATAGCAGGAAGCGCTTCGGTGACCAAGCTGGAGAGTGGGGGAGGGTCTCTTCAGGCCAGGATCTCCAGGAGCCGCTTGACGGCATCCGGATCCGTTTCGCCAATCATGGCGGGGGTTTCACTCCCGCCGGGGCCGAGGCCGACAGCACTTTCCCGCTGGTTCGGTCCGATGCAGGGAGAAGAGAGCGCGGAGCCGACGTGGATTTCTCCGGCCCCCGTCATCTCGATGATCCGCCGACAGTTGTCATGGTTGATTCCGCCTCCGGGCAGGATCACGAGCCGGCCCGCGGCGGCCTGCTGGAGTTGGCTGAGCATTTCGATTCCATCCGCGGCCCGGGGGGCCCGCCCCGAGGTCAGGATCCTGTCTACGCCAAGCTCGCAGAGAGTTTCCAGGGCGGTGAGAGGGTCTGGGGCCGAGTCGAAGGAGCGGTGGAAGGTGATGCTCGCCCCATCGGCCGTCTCGATGAGCTCGGCGGTTCGTTGGGTATCGATGTTTCCGTCCTCATGGAGGACTCCCAGCACGATGCCATCGGCCCCCAACTCCCTGGCGGTGACGATGTCTTCTTTCATGACCTCGAACTCGAGGGGCGTGTAGTGGAAGTCACCGCCGCGGGGGCGTATGAGCACGAAGAGGGGAATGCCGATCCTGTCTCGCGCCAGCTTGATGCTGCCGTAGGCGGGAGTCACCCCGCCAAGCTCAAGGGCCGCGCAGAGCTCGACCCTCGCGGCTCCGCCGCGTTCGGCGTTGACGGCGGACTCTGCGGTACCCACGCAGCACTCCAGGAGAATTTCGCTCATAGGACTTTCAAGTTAGAAGATGTTCCCAGCCGGATCGTGCAAACTATCAGGCAGATTTCATTCCAAGATACAGGGTTTCCCGGCATAAGTAAGGTACATCCATGTCTGAGGACGAGCGGTTTTCACTGGCGCCGGTTTTTCTTTCCGCCCTTGCCCTGGCGATGGTTCTGTCCGGGTGTCAGGTTCCGGAAAGGACCCTTCCGGCCAACAACGGTCCTCCACTCAAGCTCGCCTGGAAAGACAATTTTCTCAGGATCAGGGGTGAGAACATTCCCGGGGGGGAAATCGAGATCCTGTATCTCGAGGCCTATTGCCGCGCCAACTCCCAGACAACCGATTGGAGCAAGCACACGGTAGTCGGGCATTCCACCAGCCTGGTCTCAGCGAGCGAAGCTGGAAACAGGATCGAGCTGCGCTGCACCCTGAAGGACGGAGTGGTGGTCGACCATGTCATCACCTCGACGAGTGACGAGGTCGACCTTCGCCTGCGCGCCCACAATCCCACGAAAAAGACCTCCGAGGCGCATTGGGCGCAGCCCTGCATGCGGGTGGGGGACTTTACCGGGCTGGGCGATCCGAAAAATCAGCGGACCTACGACTATATCAGAAAATCTTTCATCTTCCTCGATGGCAAGCTCAGCCTGATGCCGACGAAGGACTGGGCTCTCGAGGCGCGCTACATTCCAGGGCAGGTCTGGGCGGCTCCGGGCATTCCGCGCGCCGATGTGAACCCGCGGCCGTTGTCGAAGCACGTTCCCTCCAACGGCCTGATCGGCTGCTTCAGCGCCGATGACAGCCAGGTCCTGGCGATGACCTGGGAGCCCTACCAGGAGCTCTTCCAGGGGGTCATCACCTGCCTGCACAGCGACTTTCGTCTCGGCGGACTGCGCGCGGGCGAGACCCTGGATATTCGGGGGAAGATCTACATCACAGCCAATGACATCCCGGCGCTCCTGAAACGGTACGCGAAGGATTTTCCCGGCCATGCGAAGCTGCATCGTCGCAGGTAAAACAGCTCAGAACCGCTCCTTGCTCAGGAGAGCCCGTCGATTTCCCATCCCTTGCGGTACTTGCGGCCGATGAAATTATTCGCCTCGGAGAAGTTCGTTACCTTCAGGTTCGGGGCGTCCCACTTGAGCTCCTGGGTGGGGAAGCGCTTGGCAAGGTTGCCCAGCAGGATCGTCTCGGTGAAGGGACCGGCGTATTCGAAGCTGGCCCCGGTCTTGCCCTCGCCGCGGCAGGCGTCGATGAAGGAATGCCAGTGGTTGACGTTACCTGGATTGGGCATCTTGTAGTCTGCGAAGTTTTCCTCGGGGAATAGCTTCGGGGTGCTCCAATGCGGCAGGAGCATTGCGCCCTTCGTACCGATGAAGATGGAGCCCTGGCTGGGAAGATTGACGCGCTTCTTGGATGGCAGGAGATCCGGCGAGGGATGGTGTCCCTTCTTGAAGCCACCGTCGTACCAGGTCATGACCGTTTCCCCATCGGTATAAGGAGTCTCGGGGAAGTTGAAGGCGACCCTGCCGGCGTTGGGCCAGGTTTCATTCCTGGGGGCCTTGCACTCGGCGCGAACGCTGGTCGGCGCGCCGTATTGGATCGAGTTGATTACCGGGTCGAAGAGGTGACAGCCCATATCACCAAGATTGCCTGTGCCGAAATCGAGCCAACTCCACCACTTCTTGGGATGGTAGGAGTTGGGACCCCAGGGGCGCTCGGGGGCGACACCGACCCAGAGATCCCAGTGGATGTGCTTAGGTGGGGGTGTCGGCTTCGGGCGGCCGGCATTGCCCCAGGCCCGGTCGGCCCAGGTGTGTACCGCGCGCACCTTGCCGATGGCTCCGCTTCGGATGACCTCGACGCCGGTACGGTAGGCGACGTGGGAGTGGATCTGGATGCCCATCTGGGTGACCACCCCGGCCTTCTTAGCCGCCAGGCGGACCTTGCGGGCCTCATCGATCTCGTGACAGAGAGGTTTCTGGCAGTAGACGTTCTTGCCATGGTTGAGGGCGGTCATCGTGATCGGCGCATGCATATGGTCGGGCACGGTCACGTGGCAGGAGTCGATGTTCTTATGTTCCTTGTCGAAGAGCTTGCGGAAATCGTTGAAGCGCGCGGCCTTCGGGTACTTCTTGGCGACAGAGCCGAGATGCCCATCATCGATGTCGCAGAGAGCGACGATCTCCGAGTGCGGACTGCTGGCGAGCATGCGGAGGTCGTAGCCACCCATGCCGGTGACGCCGCAGGCCGCGTGACGGACCTTGGTGTTGGCCGGGTAGGCCCCGGCGATTGAGATGGCTCCGGCGGGAAGAACGATTCCTGCCGCCGCGCTCTTGAGGAAGCTCCGACGTGTCGATGGGTTTCTCATGGTCTCGAACTCTCCGGTCTAAAGTGCTTTTTAAATCCGGTAAGGGAGCGGTTGCTCCCAGCGTGATTTCTACTCGCTCATGGTATGGCATGGCAAGGCAATCGACAAGATGCCTTCGCATACCTTAGGGGCATTCAGCGTCTTGAAGATTTGGACGCTTTAGCGCACAATCGATTCACGTTTTTCCCGCTGAAATAAACAGGTTACCCCCTCCCGCGGCCGGTCTTTGACCTGCCCGGCCAGTTCCATTTTGAGAGGAATCAACATGAGTCCGATTCGTTTTCTCCTTCCAACATTGACAGCCGTTTTGTTCACAGCCACAGTCGGTGCCGCTGAACCGGCTCGCGCGAAGTTCGACACCAGCCGGTTTGTACCGGTCGACACCAGCAGCCTGCTGGGTTCGCCGGATCCGCTTCCTCCCCTGGTGGTCGAGAAGGCCTTTCCCGACCTCAGCTTCATCCGTCCCGTCGCCCTGACCAACGCCGGTGATGGATCCGGGAGAATCTTCGTGCTGGACCAGCCTGGCCTGGTCTATGTCTTTCCCGAGGACAACAACGTCAAGAAGGCCGAGGTCTTTCTCGACGTGAGCGGGAAGATCCTGTCGCCGCTGAAGAGCAAGCCGGGACATCCCGAGGATGGCCTGCTCGGGCTCGCCTTCCACCCGGACTATAAGAACAACGGCATCTTCTTCACCTACTATACCGCTCCGGCCAAACCCTACGGAAAGTCGGTGATCTCACGCTGGAAGGTGTCCTCGGACCCGAACAAGGCGGATGCAGGCTCGGAGGTGGTCCTCTTCGAGGTGCCGCAGCCCTACGGTAACCACAATGGCGGCAGCCTCGAGTTCGGCCATGATGGAATGCTCTACGTTCCCTTCGGCGATGGGGGAAAACGCGATGATCCGCATGCCAATGGCCAGAACCTATCCACCCTTCTTGCGACGGTGGTCAGGATTGATGTCGACAGGAAGGACCCCGGCAAGGAATACGCGATTCCCCCGGATAACCCGTTCGCCGGCGAGGCGGGAAAGAAGTTCGGCAAGGGCACCCGTGGGGAGATCTGGGCCTACGGCTTCCGCAATCCCTGGCGCATGGCCTTTGATTCGCTGACCGGAGAGCTTTGGCTGGGGGATGTCGGACAGGACCTCTGGGAGGAAATCGACATCGTCGTCAAGGGGGGAAATTACGGCTGGAAGCTTCGAGAGGGAAAGCATGCCTTTGCCAAGGGAAAGGATGCCAAGACCACGGGACAGCCGTTCATCGAGCCGGTCCTGGATTACAAGAGAGAAGAGGGCCGTTCTATCACCGGTGGGCTTGTCTACCGCGGAAAAAAACTGCCCGAGCTCTACGGAACCTATTTCTATGGAGACTTCGCGACCTTCAACATCTGGGGGCTGCGCTACGATGGAAAGAAGGTGACCTCGAACTCTCTGATCGCCCGCTCGCAGCTTCCTGTCACAGCTTATGGAGCGACCGAGGCTGGCGAGGTCTATATCCTCAGCTTCGAAGGTGCGGCGGGGCAGGACACCCGCAAGCTGAAGTTCGGAACGGTGTTCAATCTCCAGAAGGGCGGAATCTACCGCTTCGCCAGGCGAGCCGTGGCCGAGAAGAAGAGTAAGCCCTTTCCGCGCAAGCTCTCGGAGACGGGCTTCTTCACCAATATGAAGACGCTCGAGGCAGCGCCCGGCCTGATTCCCTTCGATGTGAATGTCCCCCTCTGGTCCGATGGCGCAGCCAAGGAGCGCTACATCGCCCTGCCGGCCGGCGGCAAGATCAAGTTCAGCGCCACCGGCGACTGGCAGTTCCCGGTCGGGACCGTCATGGTCAAGACCTTCAGCCTCGGTGAGGCCAGACGTCTCGAGACCAGGTTGCTGGTCCACTCCGATCGGGGCTGGGATGGATATACCTACCTCTGGAACGACGAGCGGACCGAGGCCCAATTGCTCGACTCGGCCGTGCGCCGCGATTACAAGCTCGGCAAAGAGGGCGGCCAGGAGTGGTATTATCCCAGCCGCTCGGATTGCAATGCCTGTCATACGAAGGTGGCGGGATTCGTGCTCGGAGTCAACACCCGCCAGTTGAATCGTGTTCTCGATTACGGCGGTGAAAAATCCAACCAGCTTGCCGTTCTTTCGAAGCTCGGAATCTTCGACTCCAAGGTTGGCAAGCCTTCCGATCACCCGGCTTATCCCGACTGGAACGGTAAGGGGGGAGATGGGGAAGCCCTAGCCCGGGCCTATCTCGACGTGAATTGCTCGGTATGCCATGCCCCGGGAGGCACCGGCGTGGCGAAGGCCGATCTGCGCTTCGATACGCCGCTCGCGAAGACCGGAATCCTCAATGCCGAGCCGGTCCAGAAACGCTTCACTGTCGAGGGGTCGAGGGTGGTCCTGCCGGGACAACCGAAGAAATCGGAGCTGTTGCTTCGCATGATGCTCGAGGGCGATGGACGGATGCCTACCCTGGCGAGCTCGAAGATCGATGAGAAGGCGGTCAAGATCATCAAGCGCTGGATCAGGAAGCTGGCCGCTGAGTGATCCGTTTCTGCCGGCTTGAAATCGTCTTTGGCCTGGGTTTCAATAGGGGTCGCGAGCCAACATCGCGGTCTGAGTGTTTGGGTATTCCAGCGGCGGGCATTCCATCCGCCGCCGAGTCCGGCTCTGCTGGAAATCACATTATTCGCAGGAGAACTTCGCATGTCTTCACGCAAGATGTCTGTGGCTGTCGGTATTCTGGCCGTGTGCCTAATTGGAATGTCAGCCCGAGCGGGGGCCCAGGAGCTCGAGGGGGCGTTCATTTTCGGTTCCAGGAACCTCTCCTGCGAGGTCAGCAACGCTCCCGGACAGATGTATTCGGTGGTTCTTCATTCCTCCCCTGCTTCCGTAGCCTACGATTCTCAGCGGGGCTGGGGTTACGAAGTCCTCGTCCCCGGCAACACCTCCCGGGGAGGTTATGGACAGTTCGGCCCCTTCGATGATTCACCCAATGGGCGCGCAGCCTTCGCCGACAATAGCTGCCCCACGGAGATCTACGATTCCTTCATCGGCGCCAAGAACTTCATGGCGCAATGCGACGAGTTCATCGTGGGCGACCGGGAGACGCCCTGTTCCGAGGTGGGCCTGGCTCCCGAGGGCATCATCTTCCGTGTCGATGTCCCCAATGGATTCTACCGCTTTGTCGGCGCCTTCGGGTCCACCGACAATCGTCATACCAGCCGGATTCTCATAGAAAATGGCGGCCAGGGGGTCCCTGACATGATCACGGACGACCATGTCGTGCTGGTCAATAATTTCGACCAGGCCGAGCATTGTCCCGGCACCTTCGCCAGGGTGGGCTTCGGCTGCAAGCTGCCGCCCGAGGGAAATGGCCCGCAGTTCATCGATATGGACGAGGATGGATACCTTTCGGAGGACGGGCCCGCGAGCGCGATCATCGAGGTTACCGAGGGCTACGTGAGGATGCACCAGCTGCAGGGCAATTCGAATGGCGGCGCCTGCGGAGCGCGGGACCCCAACGGTGGCAACGCCGTGCTGCTGGAGCTCTGGAGAGTCGAGGATGAGGCCGGCGGCGGTTTTCTCGTCGGGCTCGACCGCTCCTTCAATCCAGCGCCCTATTCTCCCGGTCAGGCGGTAGCGGTGAACCTGGATGTTTCGAACGTCCTCGGTTCCACTACCGTCGCTGAGACCTTCCCCGATGGCTGGACGGTGGTCGAAGCCAGCGGAGCAGTCGTAGAGGGAAATACGCTCACCTTTACCATCGATGTCGATAGCGTGATCGAGTACACGGTCCGGTCGCCTGCGGGCCAATGTGGGGCGAATACCTTTTCCGCCCTCCTCACACCCGAGGGAGGCTGTGAGTCTGGCTCCTCGTCGTCGGTGGCCTGTGAGCCCGAGGGCTGCGGCCTGCGAAGCTCCGGCGGGCCTTCGCGAATGCTGCAGATTGGGCCCATTGATCTCGGCGCGCAGGCGGGGCCGGCCTGCGATGATTCCGGCAGGCTTGGCACCACTGATTATCTCAGCGATGGCGAGACCACCGAGTCCAGCATCCTCCTGGAGGAGGGTGACGAGGTGCTGCCCGATTTCGGCGGTGAGGCCGGAGGGGCCGGGGTGGGTTTCGCGGTCAACGCGAATCTCAACCCGGGCGCGCTCGATGGGGTCCTGAGCGTATGGGCCGCCGAGACCGACGCCAATGGCTATATCGACTACAACCTGCCTGGGAACATCGGGGACCCTGTCGATGATTACGTCGTCTACAGCCTGACCTACCTCGAGAACACGACAGGCGATTGCCTCGACACCATCCTGGAGGTGGGCAGCGACGACGCGGTCAAGGTGATCCTGAACGGATCGATG
>Ga0310345_10004384_pt1 | contig 12828 bp, 7 predicted proteins | sample HC15DNA20500_MG_FD_204667 | JGI IMG/M metagenome (GOLD analysis project Ga0310345, IMG submission 204667) | Marine microbial communities from station ALOHA, North Pacific Subtropical Gyre - HC15-DNA-20-500_MG | ecosystem: Environmental > Aquatic > Marine > Oceanic | place: Pacific Ocean: North... | reverse complement strand
AACCCATCGGCACCCGGCTCATGCTTTCGACGCCTGCTGCGATCACGACATCCTGCGTACCGCTCATCACCGCCTGCGCGGCGAACTGGATCGCCTGCTGGCTGGAGCCGCACTGGCGATCGATCGTTACCGCAGGAACACCCTCGCCCAGATGCTTTGACGCGAGCACCGCGTTGCGCCCGACCTGCATCGCCTGCTCGCCGCCCTGGCTGACGCAGCCCATCACCACATCGTCGATGGCCGTGGCCTCGAGACCGCTGCGCTCCATGATCGCGTCCAGCGATTTCGCAGCGAGATCAACCGGGTGCACCCCGGCAAGACGACCCCCGCGGCGCCCCCCGGCGGTACGGACGGCTTCGACTATGTAGGCTTGGGGCATTCAACGGGCTCCATTTCGTTTCGATTTGCTACTGGGTTATGTAGCGTTAACGTAAAGGTCAAGTTCGGTTCGGTCTTGCATGTCGAAGGGTGCGATGCGAACCTGTTTACAACATGAAGAAGCTGTTTGAACTGAACCCGCTGATTGATCGCGAGGCCTACGCGGCTAGATTTGCAGCCCATAGCCGCGTTCAAATTCGTAATGTGCTGACGGACGAAACCGCTAGAGAAATCCAAATGATCCTTACTCGGGCCACTCCTTGGGGTATGGCCGTCCAAGCGGGGGAGAAAGGTGGTGCTAAGCCGGAGACCTTTGACAGGAAGTTGATCGTCACGGCAGAAGGCTCGGAACGAGTGAACCGTGCCGCCAACGCAGCCCACTCGGCCTCAGCGCAGGGGGAATACGCGTTTCGCTTTGCCCACTATCCGATTGTAGAGGCAATCAATCAGAAATGGGACCCCGGCGGGGTTCACGAGATGCTTTTAGAACACTTGAACGCTCCGGCATTTCTAGAGCTTGTGCGAAAGGTCACTGGTTTTGACGATCTTGTAAAAGCGGATGGGCAAGCAACGTTATTTGCAGCAAACCATTACCTTGGTCGTCATATCGATAGTCACGTCGCCGAAGGCTGGAAGGTAGCCTACGTCCTCAACCTTACACGCGAGGACTGGCACCCCGACTGGGGCGGATATTTGCTATTTTTAGATGAAGACGGCGATGTGATCGAAGGGTTCCGCCCTCGATTCAACGCTTTGAACCTGTTCGCTGTCCCACAAAGCCACTTAGTCAGTTACGTGCCGCCTTTTGCGCCATTGGGTAGGTTGGCAATCACCGGATGGTTGCGCGACAAGTGACTCCCAAGGAATGGTATCTCGCCGCAGAGGCTGCCGAAAAGGCTGGAAATCTATACGATGCTACCAAGCTGCTCGATCTAGGTTTGGCAGAACACCCGAGCAGTGCGGATCTCGCAAATAGTGCAGGCTCTCTCGCTCTTCGTAGGAATGAGGCAAGTTCGGCCTCCTCCCATTTCAAAAAAGCCTCTGAACTTCAGCCGGACAACTTAGACTTTAAATTAAATCTCGCGATCTCGTTGACAGAAATACCAAACTACGAGGCTGCATTAGCGCTACTGCATGAGATCGAGCAGCGTGCCAGACATTGGGCGAGATACTGGTCTATAAGAGCTAATGCCGAGCGATCGTCTGGCAGGCTTTCAGCTGCGTCCACTTCATATGAACAATGCTTATCCCTAGACGATGCGCATGTACGCGCCTTGCATGGACGAGCCAGAGTCGCCCTTGAACGTGGCGAACCGCTTGCGTCGCAGTATTTCGATCGTGCTCTAGCCCGCAATCAAGGAGATGCAGATCTTTGGTTGGGAAAGGCGCAAGCTCTGAGCGCCGAAGGTGACTATGCGGGAGCCCGCCACGTAGTTGAGCAAATCGTCTCAGCAGCCCCAGCATTCCTTGAGGGATTACGGTTCTTGGCGCAGTTGCGGCTTGCGGCGGGCGAGTGGGAATTCGCCCAGCATTTCCACATGGCTGCGACTGCTGCGCCTAATGATCAAAACATCCCCAAGATCCATGCATATTTGCTTGCTTCGGCGGATCGGCCTAGCGAGGCCGCCGAAATATCACATGCTGCACGGATGCGGTTTCCGGATCAGCCTGCTTTTGCGCTTGCCGAAGCCAGCTATGCCAGCGCAGCTGGCCAGACCCTCCGCGCAGAAGGGATTTTTGCCGAATTGCAATTGGATACCGTGGACCGGTTTGTGCAGGAGTGCCGTCATCGGCTCCGCCAACGCGATTTCGACAAGGCTAACCTTCTTGCGTCACAGGCTTTGACGCACGCACCCGATGATGTTTCAGCGTGGGCTTTGCAAGGGCTGGTATGGCGCCTCGTTGGAGATGAACGTGCTTATTGGATGCATGAGCAACCGGCTTTGGTTCAAACACGTGCACTGGAAGGCCGATCGACTTTGCTGGAACGCATAAGTGAGGCCCTAAACGCCCTGCATGATCGGTCGAGTTTCCCGCTTGCTCAGTCACTGCGTGGCGGCACGCAGACCCCTCACATTCTATTTGCGCGATGCGAACCGGTTTTTGCCGAGCTGCATGATGCCATCGTCCACACTCTGCGTTCCTACCGTAGCGCACTTCCGCCGAGCGACGAGACACACCCCCTACTTAGCTATCGCGACAAACCATGGCGATTGGGAGGATCTTGGTCTGTCCGCCTTAATGGGGGCGGGGATCACCATGCCTCACACATCCATCCTCAGGGAATCATTTCCTCCGCGCTTTATATTCAGTTACCCGAGGCATCCTCGCGTAATAACAAGGAGGCTTGTCTGGAAATCGGACGACCTCCACCTGACCTGAACCTCGAACTTGGTCCATTAACTACTATCGCCCCAGAAGTCGGCGAGCTCGCGCTGTTTCCCTCAACGCTGTATCACGGCACTACTCCGTTTTCAGAAGGTAGTCGCATGTCGGTAGCTTTCGACATCATCTCTAGTCGACAACCGCGCGATGATTGAAGGTCGAAACAAGGCTCGTGCGTGGGCGGAATTCTGGGCCCGCCAAAGCGGAAGTGATGGTGGGTGCCTTCCCCAGCAAATGAAAAACATCGAAGAAGCCCAGCGAGCCGCGTGGCACAATTTTTCTTCCCGCTTGCCCGAAAACGCAAAGGTCCTCGACCTCGCTACCGGAAACGGGCGAGTACTAGCTTGGCTGCTCAACTTTAAGAACAATATCAATGCGGTAGGTATTGATCTATCTCCTCACCTACCACCTTCTCCGAACGGAACTGAAATCCACTGTGGTGTCGCGATGGAGCGCCTTCCATTTGCAGATGATAGCTTTGACGTTGTTACGAGTCAGTTCGGCTTTGAATATGGAGACTGCAAACTGACGGCCCGGGAAATCAACCGGGTACTAACGACAGGCGGGCGAGCAGGACTTATGCTTCACCGCGGGGACGGGCCAATCCTTCAACATAATGTCCATAGGCGCGCACAAATCGCCTGGGTCATTAATGAAACTGGATTGCTCGAGCGAGTGCGGGCAGCCGCAAACGAAGGCCCGACGGCTTTACGAGAGGCTTCAGGGCTGGCGGCTGCGCGCGCGCGCGATGGTGAACGCCGATGGGGCCAAGGTTCCGCTGCCTGGGAAATACCGGAAGCTATCAGGCAGACACTCATGCTGGGGAGTAATGGACCCCGTGAGAAATTGCATGAGACGCTGGACGCCATTGAAACGCAAGCGCGCAGCGAGATGGAGCGGATCGACTGTCTAGCAGAAGCGTGCAGCGCAGCCGACGATCGTGATGCTTTGCGACATATCTTCACGTCGGCAGGTTTGGCTGTTGTTGAAACGATAGACGTCGCTGAAAAGTCGGGACGTCGCTTTGCTAGCCTGATCGTTCTTGAACCGCGGTAATTTACCGAGCGACGCCAATGCCCGGCTGAGAGGAGAGCAAATGAAGAGGGCGGCGGACTAAAGTCCACCGCCCTCTTTTTGTCGTCTATTCGACGCTCTTTAGAACTTGAAGTTCGCAGAAACGAAGAAGTCACGGCCAAGCACGTCAAACGTGCCAGGGTAGGTGTTTGCCTGTTCTTGGTTATCACCAAGCAACGTACCATTGTTGGTCGAACTTACGACGCCGTCAGGACCGAAAGTCGGGGTCTGCGGCAACGTGTCAAAAATGTTGTTCACGCCGAAGGTGAACGTCATTTTTTCCGACGCCATAAACGAGAACGTAAGATCAAGCAGATCGTATGCCGGGATACGTTCGACACCGTTGAAAGCGGCATAATCGATCGAGTCATCGTCATCGTTGACAGCCGAGAGGTGGCGCCAGCGAACCGAAGTCGTGATCGGACCGTCAATCAACGATGCGCGAGCCGTCCATTTGAAGGTCGGTGTCGGCTGACCACACGTCGCCCCAAATACACCTGCACAATCGAGCGGATCAGCTCCCGGGAATTCAATGACCGAAGATTCTTCAGTCCACGTTCCGAGGAACGAGATGTTGAAGTCCTGTTCACCCGTGTCGGTTGCTAACGAGAACGGCAAGGTGGTGGTGTAGGTAGCCTGAAGGTCGACGCCCGACACATTGAACGTCGCGATATTCTGACCACCAAGCGCAGGCGGGCTGTCAACGTCAATCTGACCCGCACCATTGCGGATTCCGCCAACGAATGGAGCACAGATCGGATCGCCTAGATCCTGAACCTGGTTGAAGCAGAGATCAAACGTACGTGCCAACGAGATCGTCGAAATCGCATCTTCGATTTCGATATTGAAGTAGTCGGCAGTCAGCGTGAAGCCCGGAACGAACGACGGTTGGAACACGACACCCGCAGTCCAGCTTGTCGACGTTTCTTCCTGAAGGTTCGGATTACCACCGAACGTTGCAGGAATCTGCGTGTTGGGCTGGATGAGAGTTCCCCCACCGACAGTGCCGGCCGGTACGCCCGTAGCTTCACAGAGCGCTACGATCGTCGGGTTCGTTGCATTTGCCGCAACCGAGCAAGGATCGGTTGCGCCAGGGAAGCCCAACGCCTGTCCGCCAAAAAGCTCGCCTACGTTAGGTGCACGGACTGCGCGCTGGTACTGACCACGAAGACCGATGTCGGGGATCGGGAAGAATTCCACGCCCCCAGCATAAGTCCAAACGCCGCCGACTGCATCGAGCGAATAGTCGGAATAGCGACCAGCACCCGACAGTTCGAGACGTGCCGTACCGAACTGGATCGGGACGTTAACTTCAGCGAACAGTTCCTTGACGTCATACTCGCCCTGAGTTGCCTGACCGGCGTTGAAGCCGATCACATCGCCGGATGAAAGCGCCGTATCCGGAATAAATTCCGAAGCGACTTTTCGATATTCACCACCGACCGCGAAGCCAATCGGATCTGAATCCGCTCCGAGAGCGAAGTCGCCGAAGGTTCCGGAAATGACAGCGTTAGCAACCTGCTGACTCGAAATATCACCGTTTTGAGCGAGGATCGAAATCTGATCCACCATCGCAGGCGTCAGAGTGTTCGGACCAAAGATGTTAATCGGCGCTGCCGAGCCATCAAGGCCTGCCTGGAATGCAGAGCGCGAGATGTTACCAGCCTGTACGTTTGCATTCCGCGTGCGCGAATACATGTAATACGCGTCGTAGCTCAGGTAATCATTGATCGGGCCACGCATGCCGGCGAGCAAACGAAAAGCGTTGCGCTCATCAAGCGAGTTGCGCGAACCCGTTTCGACGACGCGCCGATTGATGTTCGCACGTACTACGCCCGGGTCGTCAGCCTCTCCGGCAGCCAAATTCCGGGCAGTTTCTTCAGCATCGATCGCCTGGAACGTGGCAAGCGCTTCTGCATCCAAAAACGCAGACACCGAGTCAATGTCGATGTTGAATGCGCCGGTAACCGGCGTTGCAGCAAGTTCGGTCGCCACGCGATTGTTGACGTAGGCAACTTCGGTATAAGCCGTATGGCCGCCCCCGATGTCGTAATCAGCGTAGCCGCCGATCAGATAACGTTCTTGGGGAAGCTGGAGATAGTTAGCCGGGGCGTAGTTGAACGAACCCGTACCCGGACGGAACGAACCCGGATCGTCGAAGAAGACCGCGTTCGTAGCCTGGTTGAAATCGCCAATTCCGTTATCGGTAGGTTCTACAGCAGGGGTGCTCGGATTGTCCCGACGGAAGCGCGGACCAAGGCCGCTGGCACCACCCACGTATGTGATCGTACCATTCGGCGTCGTAGCCGAACCGAACTGCTGTTGCGGAGCGCCAAACGATTCACCGCCAAGAGCGAAGTTGGAGAAACCGCGCTGCCCCTGGAAAATAGAATCGCGATTGTAATATTCAGCAAAGACCGTAGCATGACCGCGACCTTCGTCGAAGCTCGTACCGATCGCACCATGGATTTCATAACGTGCGCCATCGCCACGCTCGGTGATCGAATACTGACCACCGACTTCGACGCCTTCGACCTGCTTGAGGCGGAAGTTCACAACACCGGCCAGAGCGTCCGAACCATAAACAGCCGAAGCACCGCCGGTTACGACGTCAACCGAATCAAGCAAGAACGACGGGATGGTATTAAGATCGACAACCTGCGCCGTATCGTAAGACAACCACCGGCGACCGTTGACAAGGACCAGAGTCCGAGCAGCACCAAGACCACGAAGGTTCAAGGTAGCCGTTCCGTTACCTGGATTGTTCGAGAAGGATGTCGTTCCTGGAACAACCTGCGGCAATTGGTTGATGACGTTTTCAACGTTGACGGTGCCCGACAACTGGAATTCTTCGTCCTGAACAACTGCGACCGGCGCAGCCGTTTCAACGTTACGACGAGCAATGCGTGAGCCGGTTACGATGATAGGCGCAGCTTCTTCAACCTGCGCGGCCGGCTGCGTTGCCGGTTCATTCTCCTGATCGTCAACCTGAGCATATGCTGGCGCAGCAATCATGGCACCCGCCATGACGGTGCCGGTCAACAGCGAAGCTTTTGATAAGCGATAAGCCATTTGTAACCCCTCAATTACGAGCGCCGCCTGATGGCGCCCTTCCATAAACTGGATTCAGACCAATGTCCGAATGGTGCGATCTACGCAAAGGGGCAGTAACTGAGCAATCAGATGTTGGCGTTTCACGTAACGGAGTTTTCTCGGTGTGACATTCTAGTTACAGAGCGCGCCCCTTTGCGCACACGTTAAAATCGCATAGAGCACGGTGATCATACAGGAGGTCGGACTCATATGCCCCTAAACATAAAGAAGAACAGAGACAGTTTGCGGCTGCGAGTGCTGACATGCACAATTGCGATCGTGTGTGGAGTCGCGGTTCTTGTTCCCTCTATGTCAGTTGCTCAGGATCAAAAGGATCAACACGCGTTTGATCGACTTGCTGGCCTAGAGCGCTGCCGTGAGCTTTCGGATTCGACGAGCCGGCTCGCATGCTTTGACCAGGAGTCAGCAAGGCTCGTAGAAGCAACCAGTACAGGCGAGTTCCAAATCGTCGACCGCCAAGAAGTGCAGAAGACTCGCCGCGGCCTGTTTGGCTTTTCCCTTCCAAAGTTGGGCATTTTCGCCGGCACATCGGGCGATGATCTCGAGAAATCCATGCAGACGGAAATTACCTCGCTTCGCCGGATCGATGCCGATAGCTGGATAATGACCGTTGCTGAGGGGAGTGTTTGGCGCATTTCCGATGCCCATCGCGGTTTCAAACCCCGCGTTGGGGCTCCAGTTGAGCTGGAACGCGCGGCGATGGGCTCGTACTGGGTCAGAGTCGATGGCCAGATTGGGGTTAAAGGTCGGAGGATCGAATGACCCCCCATCGCGGCCGCAATACTCTAGGCAACGCCCCGACAATTAGTAATTTCCGATATGCGTCAGTCTCGCATTCTTCACCCGTTTTCAATAACATATTTGCAGCGCCTTGCCAATAAATGACAATTAATGCTGAAATTGAACGCAATCCGGAATGGATGCCTCACGACATTAATTTAGATAGAAGAACAGTTGAATTCTTGCGAGTTCCCTCGACGCAGCTTTTGCGCTCGGGCTTTCTATTTGACTATGAGCCTGCATGCGCGGCCGACCTTGCAAATATTGCTTTCTCAGATGTGGTAGCCATGAACCCAGTTCGCGCTCCGCTTCATTTTATTTTTCACTCTGCTTTCTGTCGTTCCTCACTGTTAACGCGCGCCCTGAACATACCAGCCGTATCAGACGGGTTAAATGAGCCAGCCATATTCGCCGCCCTGATAAAAGCGCGAGAAGCGAACGCACCGCTTATTCGCCCAATATTAAGGCTATTGGCCAGGCCACGCGACAGGCAGCAGATCGTTTTTGCCAAGCCGACCAATCACGCAAACCGACTAATTCCAGCGTTGCTTGATGCGGCCCCAAGCGCAAAAGGAATCCTGATAACTAACGACGTGCCGCAGTTTCTAGAAAGCGTTCATCGACGAGGCTTGCTTGGAAAGCGCTGGGGTCGAGAGCTCTACCTTGAAATGCAAGGCTATGCGGGAATCGATCTTCAAATGAATGCTCGTGAGACCTTCCTGCTTACCGATATGCAGTCAGCAGGTCTTGCGTGGTTACTAAATCAAAATTTCTTTCAAGCCCTCACGAAGAGTGCGTATGGGCATCGCCTGCGGATTGTTGATGGCGATTGGTTCAATAACCACCGAATGGAAACCCTACAGGCCGTTCTTGAATTCGTGGGCGTCCAATTTTCAAAGGAGCAGGTCATTGCCGCGACTCATGGTTCGGCGTTTGCCACCCATTCCAAATTGGGCGGAGACTACAACCAAGAACCTGATGTGCCCACCCTCCTCGAAAATCCCGAACATCATGAAATCCCGCAGGTGAGGCAATGGCTGATGGAAATTGCCCGACAACTTGCAGTACATTTTCCATTACAACAGACGTTGTAGTGACCGGGAAGTTACCGCCTAGCTGCTACCTAATCGCGCGACTTGGCTCTGCTATCGGTTAGCACCTAGGCAACGTGAACACCTGATGTCTTTAACCTGACCCGAAGACAATTAGTTCGGAGCCTACTCGGTTAATTGAATAACCGCACTTGCGACCGGTGTGTTACGTGCAGAACGGTTCATGGCATGATTCATCGGCTGTATATTGCCGAGATGGCGCCGTTGCAATTATGACACACCAATGGATTAACGCCTGCTTTCTGAAGGAAATTTCAACCCAAGGGTTGCATGGGCCGGTGGTCCTTGCTTCATCTCGGCGAAATCCCCCCCCCCCCATTACCCAAAGGGAACACCTGCTGATGAAAATGATCTTTTCCACCTCATGTGGACGGGCTGCGCTTCTTACTGGCGCAGGCCTGGCAGCCATTACGTTCGCATCGCCGAGCTTGGCTCAGGAATCCAACGAAAGTGTTGGCAATGAACAGTCCGAAGCAGCGCCGGCGGAGGTTGACGCTATCATCGTGACGGGGTCGCGCATTCGACGTGCGAACCGCGACACGCTGGAGCCGGCGATCGTGGTCGGAGCTGAAGAGATCGAGCAGCGGGGGATCACTAGCGTTGGCGAAGCGCTGGAAGATATTCCGGCATTCGGTCCTCCCGCGAATAACCCGGTTGGCGGTCAAGGTGGTAGCTTTGGTTCGGGCCAAACCTTCATCAACTTCTTTGGTCTCGGTTCGCAGCGTACATTAACGCTCCTTAATAGCCGCCGGTATGTTAGTTCGAACACGTCTTCGATCTTTGGTCCAGTTTCCGCAGGCTCCCAAGTCGATCTAAACACGATTCCCACATTGATGGTCGATCGGCTCGAAACTATCGCCGTTGGAGGCGCGCCGATCTATGGTTCGGATGCAATCGCGGGCACGGTCAACATCATCCTGAAAGATCGGTTTGAAGGCCTCCGCCTCGATGCCCAAGCTGGCATTTCTGAGCAAGGGGATGCGCCCGAATATCGTCTAGGTGCGCTAGCAGGGACGAGCTTTGCGAACGGACGAGGTAACATCGTTGGCGCGTTCGAATATAACAAGACAGAGGGGCTACTTTACACCGATCGTGAACGCACTGCGGCGGGCCTCTTCTATGTCGCTCCGAACGATCCGGACTCACCGTTCGACAATATTCTGATCAGGGATCGCCGCATTCCGATCTTGAGTGCATTCGGTGCCCCGACTATTGCTGATGCCCCCCCTGGCTTCGGTCTGGATATTCTTGATGGCTCCGGGAATACTCTTGTATTTGACGCCAATGGAAATCTAACGCCCCTCGACTACGGCGAGCGTTATGGCGCAGTTAACTCTTCTGGAGGAAATGGCTTTGATCTGGCTCCGCTGCAGAACTTGCTGTCACCGGTTGAACGATATCTCGGCGCAATCCAAGCCAGCTACGATATAACAGATAACGTTACCGCTTTTGTCGAGGGTCAATACGCAAACTCCAAGGGAACCGAGCTGCGAACACAGCCCGTTTACAACACTGCGCTCTTTGACGACGCAGGAACCCCCGATGGCAATTTAATCATTCCACTCAGCAACCCTTTCCTTTCCGACGACGCGCGCGCCACCATCGCGGCTCAGCTGCCCGCCGGGCAAGATTTCTTCTACTTGGGTCGCGCGAACACTGACCTAATTTCTGGTGAGGGTTCATCCGAAGTTGAAGTTTATCGCGTAGCTGGCGGACTGCGCGGCGACTTTGCAATCGCAGATCGCAATTTGAATTGGGAAGTCTCTGGACTGTATGGTCGTTCCCGCACCGAGGGAAGTAGCCGGGAACTGGTTCAACAGAATTTTCTGAACGCGCTGAATGGCTGTCCGGCTGATGCCACGAACTCGCCAATCGATACGATCAGTGCAACATGCGCGCCTTTCAATCCATTTGGGAACCAGAATTCGCAAGCAGTTGCGGATTATGTGACTACAATCGCGCGTCCGATCGCATTGAACGAACAGTACGATTTTCTTGCCACATTAGGCGGCGATCTGTTTAATATCTGGAGCGGGCCTGTAGCCTTCTCAGTGGGTTACGAGCATCGTGAGGAAAAGGCCGATTTCGATCCAGGCACATTCTTCTTTGGTGCGCCGGACCCAACCGATCCCACGGCCCCACGCACCCAATACGGCCGCTCAATCCCAATCGATCCGGTCTCAGGCTCTTACAACACGGACGAAGTTTTTGGCGAACTGCTGGTGCCGCTGGTATCGCCATCGATGGATGTACCTTTTGTCAATTTGCTCGAAGCAAAAGGAGCTATTCGTTACGTTGATAACTCGCTTACCGGTGGCGACATAACATGGACCGCTGGAGGCCGTTACAAGCCTGTTCCCGATCTCACAATCCGTGGTAATTTCACGCGTTCAATCCGCGCGCCCGCGATAACCGAGCTTTTCAATCCGACTAGCCCGATTTTCACGACTGCGGACGATCCGTGCGACTCACGGTTTATCAATGCCGGGCCGAACCCTTCGCAGCGTCAAGCAAATTGCCAAGCCGATGGCCTACCGGCCGGATTTACGTCGAATATTGTGGATTTCACCACGCGTGGATCGTTGTCGGGCAACACCGATCTCCAAAATGAAATCGCTGACAGTTGGACGATCGGAGCGGTATTCACACCATCCTTCGCTCGCAATTTGACCCTCTCGGTCGATTATGTCGATATTTCCCTTAGCGGGGCTATCCAGAGCGTCGATGCAGAGGGTACGCTAGAAGCATGTTATGATGCTGTCGATTTCCCAGCAGCAGCTTGCGGACAGATCGATCGCGATGCCGCTGGACAGGTGCAGTTCATTCGAACCGGGTTTCTCAATGCGGCTTCTTATGACTATCAGGGTGTAATCGCTGATCTCAATTGGGTGCAGCCTACGCCGTTCCTAGGCGCGAACAGCACGATCGGACTGCGTGGCTCGTATCAGTATATCGATAAGTTGGAGCAGCAGATCGGCTCGGGTGATCTTTCCACACTCCGCGGCGCGATCGGGTATTCCAAGCATCAGGGTACCTTGGGAATAAATTACGACAATGACGATTTCGGGCTATTTACCCGTATCCAGTATATCGGGAAAGCTGTAGTCGATCCCGACGCGGCGCCCACAGCATTTGAATTCTACGAGCGTGATGCTGTTGCCTTCGTTGATGCTGGCGCGAGCTTCCGGGTTGCGGACAAGTTTGTACTTCGTCTGATCGTCGAAAATCTCTTCGATACAAACGCGCCATTTCCCTCTCCTGCCGGAGGTGGTGTGGTGACCTATTTCAAGGGTATTCAAGGCCGCTACTACAAGGCAGGCGTCACCTTTGATTTTTGATGTAGAAGTCATGTACTAAAGAAAGGGCCCCGCAAAAGCGGGGCCCTTTTTTGTTCGGAATTGCGAGGAGATGAAGCGTCACATGACCACCATCTCCAGTTCCCCATCCCCTTCGTCAATCTGCACGGTCGACCCGTCCGGCACCTTGCCCGAAAGGATCATGTCGGCCAGCGGGTCCTGAACGTAACGCTGCACGGCGCGCTTTAGCGGGCGGGCGCCGTAAACGGGGTCGTATCCGACACGGCCGAGCCATTTCTTTGCCGCCTCGCTCAGCTCGAGCGTGACCTTGCGATCCCTGAGCAGCTTCTGCACGCGCTCGACCTGGATATCCACGATGGGCGCCATGTGTTCTTGCGCCAAGCGATGGAACAGGATGATCTCGTCCAGCCGGTTGAGAAACTCGGGCCGGAAATGGCCGCGTACGACATCCATCACCTGCGGTTCGACATCCGCAACTTTCTGATTGTCATCCATATTCGCCAGGTACTGGCTGCCCAGATTGCTGGTCAGGATGATGAGCGTGTTGGAAAAGTCGACCACCCTGCCCTGCCCATCGGTCAGACGTCCATCGTCGAGAACCTGCAGCAGCACATTGAACACGTCTGAGTGCGCCTTTTCGACTTCGTCGAGCAGGACCACTTGGTACG
>Ga0310345_10004382_pt1 | contig 12829 bp, 14 predicted proteins | sample HC15DNA20500_MG_FD_204667 | JGI IMG/M metagenome (GOLD analysis project Ga0310345, IMG submission 204667) | Marine microbial communities from station ALOHA, North Pacific Subtropical Gyre - HC15-DNA-20-500_MG | ecosystem: Environmental > Aquatic > Marine > Oceanic | place: Pacific Ocean: North... | reverse complement strand
TGATTTCTATTGTACAGGACGGCACGAACGAGCTTCGTTCGGGCACTGAAACCAACAACGTGATCGTAAAGATCAACGCAGCATCGCACTCCTACGGGACTAGCGTTGTTGTTGCACCTGCCTAGGGAAGGAGTAACTAGATATGGCTATTTCAAGAGCCCAAATGATGAAAGAACTCCTTCCGGGGCTGAATGCCCTTTTTGGGTTGGAGTACAAGCAGTACGAGAACGAGAGTACGGAAATCTACGAGACGGAATCTTCAGAGCGAGCCTTTGAAGAGGAAGTCCAGCTTTCCGGCTTTGGACAGGCACCGGTTAAGCCCGAGGGATCCGGTATCTCTTACGATACGGGACAGGAAGCCTACACGGCTCGTTACAACCATGAGACGATTGCGATGGGTTTCGCCGTTACGGAAGAAGCCATTGAGGATAACCTCTACGATTCGCTCTCGGCTCGGTACACCAAGGCACTCGCACGAGGCATGGCGTACACCAAGCAGGTAAAGGCAGCCTTCCCGTTGAACAATGGGTTCTCGGGTGGTACGTTCACAACTGGAGATGGGGTTACGCTGCTTAATGACAGCCACACCCGAACCGACGGTGGCACGAACAGCAATGTTCTCTCCGTTGCTTCAGACATGAACGAAACGTCGTTGGAACAGGCGGTGATTGACATCGCTGCGTTCCGTGATCAGCGTGGACTGCTCATCGCAGCACGCCCGCGTAAGCTGATCATTGCCCCGAACAATCAGTTCGTGGCAACCCGTGTTCTCGAATCGCAACTGCGTGCAGGAACCGCGGACAACGACATCAACGCGATGCGGACCAACGGTGCGATCCCGGAGGGGTGGCGTATTAACCACTTCACCACGGATACGGACGCCTGGTTCATCATCACCGATGTCCCCAACGGCATGAAGCACTTTACTCGCACCGGGCTCACCACCTCTATGGATGGTGATTTCGATACGGGTAACGTTCGCTACAAGGCCCGTGAGAGATACTCTTACGGTTGTAGTGATCCTCTCGGCATCTTCGGATCCGAAGGAGCGGCCTAGTCCTACGGGGGGCGGGACCGCTGGTTCCGCCCCCCTTCTTTTTTAACCGCCTTAGCGGGTGAGAGGTATTGATATGAGTACGACGACGTTCTCCGGTCCCGTCAAGGCGGGGAACATATTCAACACGACAGGCAACACGCTCTCCGAGAACGTATCGAACCAAGGTCAGGCGACCATGGTTCAGGTGGGGAGAGTTAAAGAGAACGCGGGTGATCCGAGTTGGACTGGAATCGTGATACCGGCGAACAGTCAGATCACTCGGATTGCTTTCTTGGTTTGGGATCCGTTTGATGACTCGGGATCAGGGCTTAAAGGCTATGTGGGAAAGTCGAACGAGGATGGCGAAGTAGATGGTTGGTTTGTCTATCGGATTGCGCTAACGGCCGTCGGCCTCGCGGAAGTGACGACGGAAATTTACGGGGGCTACGAGGCTCACTGGAAAGATACTGGATCGAAAGACATTCATCTGACATTCACTGAGGACCATCCGGCCGCAGACAAGGGCAATGCCGTTCTTATCGTTGAATACATCCAGAACAATAATTTGGTGGCTTAGCGCCGCTTTAAGATAAGGAGCCACCTATGGCAGTTAATCCCCACGCAGAAACATATCAAGGAAAGACCCAGTTCTCCGGGCCTGTGAAGGCAGGAACCCGTTGGAATGGCCCGAATGCTGACTACCAGCAAGAAGCAGTCTTGGGTAATCCGATTGCTGTCAAGAAGCTCGCCAACGCGGGCTATGTGGCTTGCTCGCAGTCATGCGCGGTAGAGCAACACGGGTCCATAACTAGCGCGACGGATATCGTCCTGCCTGCGGGGAGTATGGTTCTCTCCATTCAGATCATCGTGACGGCGCTCTTTAACGCCGTGGATCACAATGATCTAAAGATCTATTTTGCTAAAGACGATGGTGGTGTGCTTGCCCTAACAGACTTTTTAAACTTGGGTGCTATCGGGGTTTATAATCCGACCGATATCGCTGATTCTTCAGCGACAGCGAAAAACTGGATCAATATCAGTGAGGATGCAGACGTTAGCGATAACACCAGTGTTGACATTTTGGTGGACTCAGGGGCCTCTTCCTCGGCTTGGGCAGCCTCTCACGATTACCTACTCAATGAAATCGTTACGAATGACAGTGGTAAATACTACTACTGCTCGCAGGCTGGTGAGTCTGCCGGTTCCGGTGGTCCCACTGGATCAGGGGCTGGCGAGATAACTGACAATGCGGCGAAATGGTTCTACTTCGATCACACCACCGCCGACCGTCGAAACGCGGGCAGGGCAATCCTGACCATCAACTACGTCCCCGGCCTTTTTACGGTCATCGGTTAGATATAGGAGTTATGAAATGAGTCGAAGTACATTTAATGGACCCGTTCTTGTAGGGGTGGATGATGCGGAATTCCATGCCTACACTACCGGAACGCTGACCGCAGGCCCCAACTGGGGCTTTGTGAATATGTCGCAGTCGTCAGAGATCAAGCAGTCCACTAACACCCGATTTCCACTAAGCACAAAAGCGGAGTCGTCGGAAGAGACTCCCGGAGGCCCCCCGCTTTATCCGATGGTTATACCTGCAAGAAGCATTATCACGAGGGTTTCGGTTCTCGTGACAACTGCATGGAGCGGCGGGACTATTGATATCGGTCTCGGATGGGAGACCCAGCCGGGGTCAGGCTATACCATCGCAGGTCTTGCCAATGATCTAGTTCTCACTGCTCTCGGTATGGTTGTGGTGGGGCCGGGGGACACCGACATTGCCGGTGATGTCGATAATTGGATGAACATAATTAATGAGAATCCAGCCGAAACTAGAGACAGGTATATCATGACCAAAAGCAGCACGGGCACGGCCGGTAGGGGCGTCCTCACTGTCAACTACTGCCAAGCAGTCGATCTCTCGGCAATTGCCTAGCTCTTCACGCAGGCTTTGCCTGCCTTGTTCTTAGAAAGGGAAACCTATGGGACCGCTTTCTTCAACTAACGTAACTGGCACTGGTGATGTTACGACTGGACCGACAAGGCTGTACGGTCTCATCGTTTCGGTGAGTTCTGCCGCCGCGGGTAACGTGGTTACGCTGAGAGATGCCTCTGGCACTGGGACTCTCTTGCTTACCGTAAATCCGGGTGACGCTGCCGCTGGCCCTGTCGTAGTGAACATGCCAGCAGAGAGTTACATCCGGTTTGATACCAGTATGCATCTCACCGTTGCTGGCAATGTTGACTCCGTGACATTCCTATACCAAACCTAGTGGAATGGGAATCCAATCGATGACCTTCTGGTCAACCATGACCATAATGGTATCGGCACTGGGAGGACTTCTGGTCCTCCTTTTCACTCATATTGGGGAACCCAAGCACGCAGAAGCCGCCGAAGAGCGTCTCGTGAATTCAATCGCAATCCGCGTCGAGCGCGTGGCGACCGAAGTTTCCATGAACAAGGACATCCTCGATGAAGTGAAGGAGGATGTGAACGAGATTCGCATCGAGCAGCGTGCCTACACGGACTCGATCTTGGAAGCAATCCGGGAGAGCAACTGATGCCTAATAAGAAGGGTAGCCATGGGCTCCAGCGATAATGGGGACAGTTGGAGGAAGTACTTAGATCTGGTTAAGAATGTTCTCATGATGGAAGAGGAGAGTGCATTCCTTCCATCCTCTGCGAAAGGTCTGAAGTCACACATGGAGCAAGCCCTCGCAGAGGGAGGGAAGAAGTACGGTGACACAAGTGACCCAGAAGCGGACAGGTTTCGTCATGTCATGGGCATGAGGAGGGCTGCGATGGATCCGGACGTAGGGGCTAACGCTGCTTGGTTCGGTGGCCTAGGTCATGAATTGAACAACTTGAGGAAGTCGATTCTGGGTGGAGACATAACGCAACTTGGTTCCCCCGCTTCCAGGCTTGGACTCATGCAGATCTTGGAAAATTCAGCGGATGACGTTGTGAATAATTTTTGGGGGATTCTTTCTACCTTTACGCACCCAGAATCCCTGACTGAAGAAGAGCTTCTATCCATTCTTGAGCGGGCGAATTTGCCAGTGGACTTGAGAAGGCCGGATGCGAGCGCGGTAATGATCCCAAGTGATCCCGGCGCTGCCGGTAAGTAGACCTCCGAAAAGAGGAATGTATGGCAGTAAATTCAGCAATCGATTTCCTACCGGATGTTGGAGAGATCGTAGAAGAGGCTTACGAGCGATGCGGGCTGGAGATGCAGTCGGGCTACGACCTCCGCACCGCACGCCGGTCCCTCGACCTCATGATGCTGGAATGGCAGAACCGGGGGATCAACCTCTGGACGGTAGAGCAACAAGACCTCGGTCTCCTGACCGAAGGCACAGCGACCTACACCCTCGCGACGGGGACCATCGCTGTCCTCGAGATTCTCCTCCGACTGAATGAAGGGGATCTCAATACGCAGGTGGACTACGAGCTAGGACGCATCTCGAGAGACACCTACGCGGGGATCCCGAACAAGCTCACGCGCGCGAGGCCCGTTCAGGTCTATGTGAACCGGCAGCAGGGAAGCACCACCGTCACGGTCTGGCCGACTCCCAATAGCTCGACGGACTACAAGATCATCTACTACCGCATGAGGCGCATGGGGGACACAGGTCCCGGTGGCACCTACGACGCGGATGTGCCGGATCGCTTCTGGCCCGCCCTCACCGCGGGGCTGGCGTACAACATTTCACTAAAACGCCCTGAAGCCGCTGAGAGAATCCCACTCCTCAAGCAGGCTTACGAGGAACAGTTCGCCCTAGCCGCAGATGAGGATAGGGAAAAGGCACCCATTCGTTTTTATCCTGGTGGGTACACCTTTACATGAGTTCTTATGCCGTAGGCAAAAAAGCTATTGGAGACTGTGATCGATGTGGATTTCAGTACCCGTTACATGAGCTTCGGAAAGAGACCGTCAATCAGTTTCAGACAAACTTTAAGGTCTGTCCTGAATGTTGGGATCCCGATCAGCCGCAGAATCTTCTCGGCAGATTTCCCATCACTGATGCTCAGGCTCTACGCGACCCGCGTCCAGATCTTAGCGCAGCACAAAGCCGTAGCCTTTCTGGGTGGGCTCCAGTCCGAGGAATGGAAATCAGAGGATCAATAGGTATCGCTCACGGAGATGTGAGTTAGGAGAACGTTATGCCGAAAGTAGGAAGTAAGCATTTTGCTTACACCGCAAAGGGAAAGGCGAAGGCGAAGGCCGCAGCCAAGAAGACGGGTAAGAAGGTGGAGTACAAGGCGGGTGGTAAGGTGACGAAGAAGAAGTCCTCAACCAAGGCCCCCAAGGGCTACGTCGTTGCCCGCGGAAGCGGCGCTGCGCGACCGCAGTTCTTTAAGGTCAGTAGCTAGCAGTGTCCTTCACGCTCACGACGCTCAAGTCTTCCATCGAAGAGTACACCCAGAACACCAACTGGGGATCTACTACTGATCAGATGAACACGATCATTAGGCAGGCTGAAGAGCGGATCAACTACGCGGTACAGATCGCGAACTACAATACGAAGTCTGTGTCCTCAAACCTAACCGTATTGGAGATAGCAACAAGTGCTGTCACGATTGACGACTCCGAAACGGCCCCCATCGCTCCGATCTACTTCAGGGTCCGATCCGGCGTTGCGCCAGACGGTGGAACCGTATTGGATAATGCATGGTCTTATTTGTTATTGAAGGATTACAACTTTCTTCAGGAGTACGCCCCCGTCGATAGTGCGTCGGGGACTCCGAAGTACTATGCGTTCTATAATGACGCACAAGATGCCACTCCCTCCAACGCAGCGACGTTTTCATTTGTACCGTATGCAAGCGGTGCCTTTGCTTACGATATTCTCTACTTCTTTGAGCCCGCGTCATTGGTTACTGTGGACGACCTTGAAGGTGACACCCTCACTTGGCTCAGTACCCATGGCACCAATGCATTGCTCTACGCCTGCTTGGTGGAGGCGTACACGTTCCTCAAGGGAGAGCAGGACTTGATGCAGCTTTATGACAGCAAGTACAAGGAAGCTCTTCAGACGTTGATCATGACCGAGCAGGGGAACTACCGAACCAGCTTTAGGGACAGGCAAAGGGCCGCGTAATGGCTGTCATTGCGGGGATGACCAATTCCTTTAAGCAGCAACTGTTGGAGGGGGTCCACGACCTTAGCTCCGACACGATGAAGATCGCACTCTACACTTCCAGTGCTGATCTTATTCCTTCCACAACGGTGTACTCCACCACTAATGAGGTTACTACACCAGTACCTCCTTCGTGGGCTGGAGATACCGCATACGTTGTAGGTGATTTAGTTGTAAATGGTGCGAATAGATATGTTTGCACTACTTCCGGTACCTCAGCCTCATCTCCAGGCCCAAGCGGAACTGGGGCGGATATATCTGATGGAAGCGTAGTATGGGATTACACACTCACTTACGTTGCTGGTGGTTCTGCGCTTACCAATAATGGAATCGTGATGAGTGGAAGTACTGTTTATCTTGACTTTGCAGATTATTCATGGTCTCACGTTTCATTCACTTCCCGTGGTGCCCTGATCTACAACTCGGACGAAGGCAACAAGTCTATCGCGGTCTTGGACTTCGGCTTGGACATAGCCGTATCCAACGCGACCTTTACCGTTAAATTCCCGACCGCAGACTCCAACGATGCGATCATAAGGATTAAGTAAGAATGGCTGATTACAGCAATCTCAACTTATTGAAAATGGCTACTGGGTCCAACTCGGGCGGGTGGGGAACCCGAACGAACGAGAATTGGGACCGCATTGATTCATTCTCTTCCGGATACATATCGATCTCGATAGCTAGCATCACTGCGTACACACTTGACACTGCGGAGGGCGAGAAGATAGATGCGGAAGGGACTGCCGGAGTGGGCGGTGGTACCGGATGGAACAAGGTGATCAAGTTTACAGGCAATCCCGGTGGCACCTGCGATGTCACTATACGGCCCCTAACCTCAGAGAGGTGGTACTTCGTAACGAATGCAAATGGAAGTGGTCACAGCATCAGGTTTACACAGGAGGCAGTTGCCCCCGGAACGAACTATGTAACCCTCGCGGATGGCTACTCGACAATCATTTATGCCGATGGCGGGAATGTCTACCGCGTTCTGGATAACTTAGAGACTGCGACCATCAAGGCCACCACGTTTATCGGGGCGCTGACGGGTACTGCTTCCCTAGTTTCGGTTACGGACAATTCTGCCGATACAGCATTCCCTGTAGTATTTAATGATGAGAGCAATGCACTGCTGGATGATACGGGTGCGTTTACTTACAACCCTAATAGCAGCACGCTCGTCGCAACTACTTTCTCTGGAAATGCAACTACGGCCACCAAGCTCGACACAGCCAGAGCGATCAACGGAGTAGATTTCAATGGTACTATCCCCATCACAGTTACGGCTGCTGCGGGCACCCTGACCGGGGCAACGCTTGCCTCTGGTGTGACTGCCTCTAGTCTTACCTCGATAGGAACCGTCGCTACGGGTGTTTGGAATGGAACCTCAATCGGTACATCCTATACAGATGCGAAAGTAGAGTCTGTAGTTGCAGGGAATTTAATTGATGTCTCCGGTGCCACTGGCGATGTCACGGTAAACGTGGATCTGGATGAACTCAGTACCAGTACGAGTGACGCTGATGGGGACTACTTTGCTGTAGTCGATACAAGTAATGCTCAGAAGAAACTTACGAAAGCCAACATTGATATCAGTGGGTTTAACGATGCAGTTGCCACCGCGATCACTGGAACTGGCGCACTTAATGCTGGAAGTATCACGAGTGGATTCGGTTCCATAAATGTGGGATCAAGCGCAATTACCACTACCGGTACGCTGACTGCCGATCTCACCGGCACCGTCCTTACTGCAACGCAGGGCAGCATCACCACTGCCGCAAGCTTGACCACCGTAGGTACTGTAGAGAATGGAACGTGGAGCAGTGACATCACGATGGGCTCCGGGGATAATCTTGAGGTTGATGGCGGCACGATTAAGCTGGATGGAAATTTCCCAGAGGATGAAGAGAACGTGTTTATGGGAAGTGATGGGGGTGCCAGCATTGCTGCTGGGGGTTGTGAGAATACAGGGATAGGAGATAAGGCAGGACGTTACATCACAACTGGGGCTGGAAATACATTCGTTGGTCACAAGGCTGGAACATCAGATGTAACAAACAAGTTGACGGGTGACGCCAATGTTGGTCTTGGGGCATCTTCGCTCAATAACGTAACTACTGGGCAATACAACACTGCTATCGGGTCTGCATCTGGACATGCGTTGGTCGGTGGTAGTAGCAATGTAATGATCGGGAGGCATGCCGGGTATGGGACAAATAGGAGTTCCAACATCCTAATCGGACCCGAAGTTGGAACAACTGACATTGGCGCGGATAGCATTTTGGTGATTGACGATGGGAACCAGGCCTCCGATCAGAATAAGAAATACTTTATCTACGGTGATATGGCGAACGGTACGTTTCGCATGAATGCTGAACATGATTTGACCAACCATCAGTTCACGATAAGTAATCGTGATATCGACGTAAGTGGTGGAGGCTCTATTCTAAAATTGGATTCTGATGGTCTCGGAGCAACCACTTTCAACTACATAGAATGCGGTGAGCCCACTGGTTCCAGCTTAGTGTTTAAGGTTCGTGGTGACGGAAATGTTTACAATGACAACGAAGTATATAGTACGCCCGCAGATTACGCGGATATGTTCGAGTGGTCCGATGGGAACCCGGACGCAGAGGATCGTATCGGCCTGAGCGTTGTCCTCGATGGTGAGGGGGGTATCCGAATCGCTACGGGGAGTGATGCAGCGGAGGATGTTGTCGGGATCGTGTCGGGCACTGCCTGCATGGTGGGAAATGCTGCGTGGAGCAAGTGGGACAAGACGTTCCTCAAGGATGACTTCGGTCGTCCGACCGATCAGCCCAACCCGGACTACGACGAGTCCTTGGAGTACGTCCCTCGCGGCGACAGAGCCGAGTGGGCGATCATCGGTCTTACCGGTCGTGTTCACCTGCGTAAGGGGTCACCCGCGCACCCCTCTTGGAGGAAGATCAGAGACGTATCGGCAGTTACTGAGGAGTGGTTGGTTCGCTAATGCTGAAGAAGATTGTCTTTCAGCCCGGAATCAACAAGGAGGGAACGAACTACTCCGCGGAGGGAGGTTGGTACAACTCCGACAAGATTCGTTTCCGTAAGGGGAGGCCGGAAAAGATTGGCGGCTGGACGCAGCAATCCGCTGATACGTTTCTTGGGGTATGCCGGAAGCTCCATAACTGGATGACCTTGGACAGCGAGAATTACCTAGGTATAGGTACCGACTCCAAGGTCTACGTTGAGTACGGAACAACGTTCTACGACATCACCCCTTCCTATGATTACAGCAAAGGTACAAGTCCCGGCCCCTCCTTCCTGACGGCAGACCTTGGGGGTCTTGTTACTAACGTAACCATAAACATTACGGACGGTGATATTGCTGCGAAGGGATGGAAGGCTGGAGATGTTGCGAGGATATCGTCTCCGTTTGTTTCCGGCGAGGGTGGTCCAGCCCCATTTGAATATGTCCATATAGCTAGCGTGGATGGTTCAGGCGACCCCGATGTCCTGACTGCAACCGCAAGCACTGGTCGTGCATATTTTAAGTCTACGATACAAAGTCACTTCCAAAACGCAGATGTAAGCCCAACGGCTGAAAGGATCCCGAAGGCGATAGTGACTGACGCTCCGACGACTTCGACCACGGGGGGTCCGGTAGCTGTTCACAACGGCAGCAGTAACGTCCTGATTCGACAAGATGATCATGCTTGCGGTGAAGGGGATTACGTTACGTTTCTACAGTTGGGTGCCGCTGTCCCTGTCGGTGTGTCACTTGCCAACTCCGACTTCACTGTACCGACTGGGTTTAGAGTAGTGCGTTCTCTTGACGCAGATAACTACGAGATTGATATCGGAAGTACGGCTGCCACAACTAAGACCGGAACACTTGTTGGAACGCTTTCTTCATCCGGAACTAGCCTTGTTATCACAACAAGTGACAATGATTGGGATCTGCTAGCTACGCCGTTCTGGGTAAAGATTGAGGATGAGTACCTAAAGATTAATTCAGTTTCAGGAACGACATCACCTTTTACATTGACACTTTCAGGATCAGGCGATAGGGCTCAGTTCGGTAGCACGGCAGAAGAACATACTTCCGCTTCTGTAAATGAAGTTAAATTTATATGTGACGGTGATACCTACCTACTTCATGACATCAATTCTGGCCCTGCGATCTTTACCGAAGTAACGGGTTGGGGACGCGGTTCGTGGGGAGAAGGTGCGTGGGATGAATCGATTCTTCCGGGAGACTCCTCCACTTCAGGGGTTCGTATTTGGTCGGTTGATAACTACGGGGAAGATCTCGTTCTATGTCCTCGGGATGGGGTGCCGTACTACTGGGATGCTTCAGAGAAGAAGGGGTCCGGAGGAATCATCAATACGTCTCCGGCAAGTAGCGCGGATACTAAGATAACGGTTGGCGTTCCGAACGCTCAGGCGGTTCCGCTCTCCTCTATCGGGGGGCCTTCGGATCCTGGGTATTCATATTCCAATGAGAGTGAGGGGATCGCTGCCTCGAGTCACGTTCCAACCAAGGTCCGCCAGATGATGGTGTTTCCACAATCGAAAATGCTGATTGCGTTTGGTTGTGCAGACCGTGGTGGGAATTTCAATCCGATGCTGGTCCGTTGGTCGTCAGACAAGTATCCGGGCTCATGGGATCCGCTGGATATAGACAACCCCGGTACGACGAGCTTCATGCCGCTCACCGTTGGATCTGAGATTATTGCCGCCGCCCGTGCGAAGATGGAGATACTGATCTGGACCGATGCCGCGGTCTACAGAATGGCTTGGAGTGGGGGGACAACCTATTTCTCATTCGGGGTTCTGTCTCACAACATTTCCATCGCGGGCCCACTCGCCTACACGGTAGCGGGAGATAAGATTTACTGGATGGGAGATCGTAACTTCTACGTTTACGATGGAACCATTACAATAATTCCATGTACTGTTCTTGATTACGTTTTCTCTGACTTCAACTATTCACAGAGGCAGTTGAGCTTCGCGGCACCCAACCCGGCGTTCAGTGAGGTGATTTTCTTTTACTGCACGGCTGACTCAGAGACGATTGATAGATATGTGACGTACAACTACGAAGAGGCCGTATGGGCAATTGGTTCTATGGACAGGACGTCATGGTCTGATTCGGGTCTTAGGGAAAATCCTCTAGCGACAAGGATAATCAGTTCCGATGACAATACCTCAAAGCTGTATGAGCATGAAATTGGAACCAATGATGTAGATATAGCCACTGGAATTTCTATGGGGATGGAATCATTCATTGAATCTTCGTACTTTGACATTGAGGACGGGGACCGCTTTTCCTTTATCTCGAGGATCATCCCGGACGTTCAGTTTACATCAGGGGGCACCAGCGCCTCCAACGATATGACGATTGAGATCAAGAAGAAGGACTTCCCGAATCAGGACGTTGAGGAGGTCAGTGCATCGTCTTCCTCCGTTACGAGGTCCACAACTCAGGACTATGTACGAGTTCGCGGAAGGCAGGCGTCAGTAAAGTTTTCTACCGATGAAGAAGATGTTGACTGGAGGCTTGGGGATAGTCGCATCGACATTCGGCCCGATGGACGACGATAGTCGTGGCGAGGATCCCGGACGCTCCGAAGGAATACAATGACTCTTCGGAGAACGATTTCAGGAGAAGCCTTGGCGGCTCTCTCGAGGAACTAGAAGCAAAGGTTGATTTCATTTTAAGTGGCAGGGATGGAGACCTAGCCAAGATCATACGGAGGACAAGTATCCTTTCTCCACCCGTTGGTGTGTACGGACCCGAAGAAGTTCTCCCCGGAACCGGCACTGTCACCTCGGTGGCTACAGGGATTGGACTTACGGGAGGTCCGATAACCAGCACCGGTACCGTGGCAGCAACTGGAACTCTCGCAGACGTTTTTGGATTAACCCCGTTAGACGGGAAGTTTATTGTAGGAGATGGGGCGAATTTCGTAGCCGAGAGTGGGTCAACCGCTAGAACCAGCATGGGTTGCGGTACCGGTGATGGAACGGTCACTGGCGTTACTGGTGGTGATGGCGTTACGAGTACTGGTGGCGCGGCACCTGCTATTTCTTTGGACCTCAAGGCAAATGGTGGTGCGGTAATTGAGTCCGCGGAGTTGGCAGTTGATCTAGGCGCATCGAGCATTACTGGGCAGCTTGCAAATTCTGATCTGGCGAATGACTCGGTAACGGTAGGCTCCACAGAGATAGACCTTGGGGCTACGGCAGCTTCGATCTCAGGTCTAACGCACGCAAGCGGTAGCATCTCAAGTGGAGTTACGGCGGCGACTCAGGCTGTTATGAATGAATCGACAGAGGTTGCAACGACTGCTTACGTTGACAGGGTTGCACTTGGTCCTGCCTATGGATCTTTTAGTAAAAGCTGGGGGCCTGGTACTGGAAGGAACCCAACGATTACCAAGGGTGCTGGAACTACGGGAAACTTTTTCCCCCAAGAAACTTCTTGGACAGAGAATATTACAAGCGTTTTATGGGAAGAGAATGAGGATGGTGGAGGAACTCGACTCGGAACATTCAGCTATACGGGCGACTACCCGGATAGTGGTTCTAGAAAGTTCGTTGCTCATTGGGGCATAAACCTCTGGTATTATGTAGCTGCGTCCTACGTTGCTTTTGCTGGAA
>Ga0310345_10004381_pt1 | contig 12833 bp, 10 predicted proteins | sample HC15DNA20500_MG_FD_204667 | JGI IMG/M metagenome (GOLD analysis project Ga0310345, IMG submission 204667) | Marine microbial communities from station ALOHA, North Pacific Subtropical Gyre - HC15-DNA-20-500_MG | ecosystem: Environmental > Aquatic > Marine > Oceanic | place: Pacific Ocean: North... | reverse complement strand
TGCGCGCCAACCCGGTGCGCTTGGCTATCTCATGCAGCGACAGCTTGTCGCGGAAATACATCCGGCGGATTTTGCCCATCATTTCCATACTGATCACCCTGTGTTCTCCTGCTCAAAAATTGAGCAGGAGCAGTTGAACACCTGGGTCAGTTTTCAGTCGGCAGAACAGCCTCTACTGGGTCAGTTTTCGGTCAGCGGCAACAATACCCATCCGAATCACCTTCCCGACAGCAGCTACGGCCTGTTTATTGACAACCAGTGGGTTTCGGACGAATACGGTGAAACCCTCGACATTATCAACCCCGCCAACGGAAAAATTCTCACCAACATCCCAAACGCCACAGCTGCCGACGTCGACCGCGCGGTGCAGGCCGCACAGCGCGCCTTCATGACCTGGCGTACCACCTCACCTGCGGAACGCGCCAATGCGTTGTTGAAGATCGCCGACCTGCTGGAAGCCGATGCCGATCGGTTCGCCGTTCTGGAAACCCTTGATGTAGGTAAACCCATTCGTGAAAGTCGCTCCGTCGACATCCCGCTGGCAATTGATCACTTCCGCTACTTCGCCGGCGTAATCCGCAGCCAATCGGATGAGGCGGTCATGCTGGATGAGCAAACACTCAGCATCGCTCTCAGTGAACCCCTCGGAGTTGTGGGCCAAGTGATTCCGTGGAACTTCCCGCTGCTTATGGCCGCCTGGAAGATCGCTCCGGCCATCGCAGCGGGTAACACCGTAGTCATCAAACCTTCCGAGCTGACCCCGGTAACCATCCTCGAACTGGCGAAGATCTTCGCTAAGGTACTTCCAGCCGGCGTGGTCAACATCGTCACAGGCTTAGGCACCACAGTTGGGCAGGCGTTACTGGATCATCCGGACCTGCGCAAGCTTGCCTTTACCGGCTCGACGCGTGTCGGCGAACTCGTCGCCAATGCGGCAGCGAAGAAAATCATTCCCGCCACTCTTGAACTGGGCGGCAAGTCGGCCAACATCGTTTTCCCCGATGCGAACTGGGACAAGGCCGTGGAAGGCGCAGTCCTCGCCATCCTGTGGAACCAAGGCCAAGTCTGCGAATCCGGCGCACGGCTGTTCGTTCACGAATCCATCTACGAACGATTCCTAGCTGAGCTCAAGCATAAGTTCGAAGCTGTGCGTGTGGGTGACCCACTGAACCCGGACACCATGATGGGTGCACAGGTCAGCAAGTCCCAGATGGAACGGATCCTCGGCTACGTCGATATCGCTAAACAGGAAGGCGCTGAGGTACTGATCGGCGGCGGTCGTCTCACAGGTGCCAATTACGATGCCGGCTTCTTCATCCAGCCAACGATTCTGGTCGGTGTTCGCAACGATATGCGCGTCGCCTACGAGGAAATTTTCGGCCCTGTTCTGTGCGTCATTCCTTTCAAGGATGAAGCGGAGGTCATCGCCATGGCCAACGACTCCGAGTACGGCCTAGCCGGTGCAGTCTGGACCCAAGACATCAACCGGGCGTTACGTGTGGCACGCGCGGTGGAAACCGGACGTATGTGGGTAAATACCTACCATGAGATCCCTGCCCATGCCCCCTTTGGTGGCTATAAGAAATCTGGCCTAGGACGGGAAACTCACAAGTCAATGCTGGAAGCCTACAGCCAGAAGAAGAACATCTACGTCAGCCTCAACGAAGCACCGCTCGGGCTCTTCTGACCTCCTTGAACCATGTTTTTTTGACTTATAACATCGAATATTTTAGATATGCAGGTAAGCAAAATGACACACTCAGAACTTTTTAAAACCACTCAGCTGGGCCCATACACCCTCAAGAACCGTATCGTTCTGCCGCCACTGACGCGTTCACGCAGCTCCCAACCCGGCAATATTGCGAACGACCTAATGGCCACATATTACCGTCAGCGCAGCGGTGCTGGCTTCATGGTGACCGAGGGCACACAGATCGAACCTCGAGGACAGGGTTATGCCTGGACACCTGGCATTCATAGCCCGGAACAGATACAAGGCTGGCGTAAGGTCACCGACGCTGTTCACGCCGAAGGGGGGGTGATCTTTGCTCAACTTTGGCATGTGGGCCGCGTGTCGCACACGTCGCTGCAACCCGGTGGTGAAGCGCCCGTCGCGCCATCAGCCATCCGCGCGGACAACGTCAAGGTGTTCATCGAAACTGGCCCCGGCACGGGTACACTGGCCGACCCTTCGACCCCACGAGCCCTGTCCACCAAAGAGGTAAAGGAACTGGTTGAGCTCTACGCCCAAGCAGCCCGAAATGCTTTGGACGCAGGTTTTGACGGGGTGGAGCTTCACTGCGCGAATGGGTACCTGGTAAACCAGTTCATTTCGGCGCATACCAACCAGCGTGATGATGAATATGGCGGTTCGCTGCAGAACCGTCTTCGCTTCCTGCGCGAAATCACCCTCGCCGTTGCTGGTGTCGTCGGCAAGGAGCGCGTTGGCGTTCGCTTCGCCCCGCTGTTCGCGACCACAGACGAAGACCGCGTCTACCTTGGCCTGGTCGAAGAAGATCCTCACCAAACCTACATCGAGGCAGTGAAGATCCTCGAGGAAGTAGGCATTGCCTACCTGTCGCTCGCCGAAGCCGATTGGGAAAACGCACCCGAGCTGCCTGAGACGTTCCGGGAAGCTGTTCGTAAGACCTTCAGCGGCAAGATTATCTATGCCGGCAAGTACACCGCTGAACGAGGAAATCGCGTGATAAAAGCTGGCTGGGGCGACCTGATCGCTTTTGGCCGCCCCTTCATTGCGAACCCCGACCTGCCCGCTCGTATCGCCAACAACTGGCCGCTTAACCCAGTTGATCCAAGCAGCATGTACGGCGGTACCGATAAGGGCTACACCGACTACCCTACTTACAAATCCTAAACGCTCAGAGCCACGCCCCATAACTCAGGGGCGTGGCTTTGCGTTTGCTGACCGAGGAAGTTAAGCATGTACCAACCGAGCACGATCCCCTACCAAGAGCATAGGGGATTCAAACGAACCTTCAGGCAGGGTCATCTAAGCCTTGGGCTGTTCTTTCCCCTGGAGGCTTTCGAAGGTGATACACCGAGCATGTTAGATCAGGTCGCGCTGGCCAAACGTGCAGAGGCACTTGGTTTTTCGGCGCTCTGGTTTCGCGACGTGCCGCTCAGGGACCCAAGCTTCGGCGATGTCGGCCAGGTTTTCGACCCTTGGGTGTATCTGGGCTACATGGCAGCCCATACAACAAAAATCGCACTAGGCACCGCCTCCATCGCCCTTACTTTGCGTAATCCCTTGCACACGGCAAAGGCCGCAGCGAGCATTGATCAGTTGAGCGGAGGTCGCTTGCTCCTGGGAGTAGCCTCTGGCGATCGTCCCGTGGAGTTTCCCGCATTCAGCGTTGATCCAGAACAGCGTGGCGAGACCTTTCAAGAAAACCTCAATGTGATACGCCAAGCCCATCGAACACACTTCGAGCCCATTCGCTGGAGTCACGGCGAGTTACTGGGGGCCGATCTCGTTCCCAAACCTACGACTCGGGAAATACCGCTATTCGTAACCGGACACAGCCGCCAGCCGCTCGATTGGATCGCGCGTGAAAGCCATGGATGGATCAACTATCCACGTCCGCCAAAAATGCAGCAACTCATCGTGGAAGATTGGCGACAGGAAACGGCTAAACAATGTGGCACTATCTACAAGCCGTTCTTGCAATCGCTGTATATCGACCTGGACGAACACCCATCCACGCCGCCCTCGCCTATCCATCTAGGATTCCGACTGGGACGTAACCACCTGCGGGCCTTGCTGGATACACTTCAGGAAATCGGTGTAGATCACGTCATCCTGAACCTCAAGTATGGTAAACGCCCCGCAGCAGAGGTTATCGAGGAACTTGGCAAACATATCGTCCCGCAATTCGGCGCACAGGTGCCCGATAGTCCTACCTGACAGGACAATAGGATTCCAGTCCAAACCAGCCCGTCATTGCGACGGGCTGGCGCGCAGAGATCATGGCGAAGCCTTCCAATTTGATGCGCGAATCAGGAAGATATCTAGATATCGAAAAAAACAGGTCTCAAAAAATTCATGATTATTGACGTCAACGAAGCCCTGAAAGCATTGGCGAACCCGACGCGCCTTGCCATCCTCAATTGGCTCAAGGATCCCAGGACAGTCTTTCCCGAGCAGGAAGTCGACCCAGAAACGGTAGGCGTGTGCGTCAGTATCATCCAAGAGCGCACGGGCCTCTCGCAGTCAACGACATCGCTTTATCTCGCAGCTCTACAGCGCGCGCAATTGGTGACATCGCAGCGGATCGGCCCCTGGACCTACTACAAACGCCACGATGAGAATATCGATGCCTTCTTCAAGGCGCTGCAAGAAAGAATCTAGGGCTGCACACCCTTGTATTTCTGACTGATTTCAGTCTTTGCCGATGTCAAAAACAGCAATCTGACCAAATAACGATCAGATCATCCGAAGCTTCGAGTGATCGAACAGCATTACCAGTGATGCGGTGCGCGGAAAAAACGCTCCTATAGCAAAACTGCCACTTGATAACGCTGAAACCAGGGGCTGTACACGCAAAAGACAGCACACTCCAGAGAGGACGCGAAGCCCTTCAAGTGCTCTTCTACGGCCAACCTTCTTTAGGGGGCAGCCGCCACGGCGTCGACATCCCACGCCAGCCCCTGGCGCGTTGGGTGATCCAAAGTGGCGAGCAACTGCAACCGTTGCTCAACCTGATGCGCGACAAGCTGCTGGACTACCCCGTGTTGCACTGCGACGAAACGCGCTTGCAGGTGCTGCATGAACCGGGACGCGACCCCTCGGCACAATCCTGGATGTGGGTGCAAAGCGGTGGGCCGCCGGACAAGCCGGTGATCCTTTTCGACTACACAGCCAGCCGCGCGCAGGAGGTGCCGCTACGCCTGCTCGATGGCTACCGCGGCTACCTGATGACCGACGACTACGCCGGTTACAACGCCGTGGCTGCACGCGACGGCATCGAACGCCTGGGCTGCTGGGCGCATGCGCGACGCAAGTTCGTCGAAGCCCAAAAGGTGCAGCCCAAGGGCAAGACTGGGCGTGCCGACGTGGCGCTGAGCCTGATCAACAAGCTCTACGGCATCGAGCGTGACCTGAAGGACGCTGACCATTCCATTCCAGCGGGTTCCCCATTGACGCTGGAGCCGCATCCCATTTCCCGCTATACCGAAGCGGTTAAAGGCCAAAGGGCCGAAACGGCAAGGGAATGGGGGTGCAAGGGGAAAGGCCCTACCTCGAAAAGGCGAAAAGGCATCCCGGCCGGCCCCCCCCAGAGGACACTCACATGCTCTCCCTGTTCCAGCGAAAACGGCCTCCGGTCACTGCCCCATCACCAGCGCCCGCCACCGACCTCCCCAAAGGGCTGCTACGGCCCGAATCGGCCGCATCGCTGCTGGCGACACCGCGCCGACAGAAGCTGCTGGAACACATCTGGCAGCGCACGTCGCTGTCGCGCCGGCAGTTCGCCACGCTGTACCGCACGCCGCTGGAGCGCTACGCCGAGCTGGTCCAGCAATTCCCCGCTTCCGAGAGCCATCATCACGCTTACCCCGGCGGCATGCTGGATCACGGGTTGGAGATCGTCGCCTATGCGCTCAAGCTGCGGCAGTCCCATCTGTTGCCCATCGGCGCCAGCCCCGAAGACCAGGCGGCGCAGTCGGAAGCCTGGACCGCCGCCGTTGCTTACGCCGCGCTGCTGCACGACATCGGCAAGGTGGCCGTCGATCTGCTGGTCGAGCTGGCAGACGGCTCGCTGTGGCATCCCTGGCACGGCCCGCTGCACCAGTCGTACCGCTTCCGCTACCGCGAAGACCGCGAGTACCGGTTGCACAGCGCCGCAACAGGGCTGCTCTACCGCCAATTGCTCGATGGTCCGCTCCTAGACTGGCTCAGCGGCTATCCGTCTCTGTGGGCACCATTGCTCTACGTCTTGGCCGGGCAGTACGAGCACGCCGGCGTGCTGGGTGAACTGGTCGTGCAGGCTGATCGCGCTTCTGTGGCACAGGAACTGGGCGGCGATCCCGCGCGCGCCATGGCCGCGCCCAGGCACGCGCTGCAACGCAAGCTGCTGGTCGGGCTGCGCTTCCTGCTCAAGGAACCGTTGAAGCTGAATCAGCCGGAAGCCTCCGATGGCTGGCTCACTGAGGATGGGCTGTGGCTGGTGAGCAAGACTGTCTCGGACAAGCTGCGCGCGCACCTGCTGTCTCAGGGGATCGACGGCATTCCTGTGAACAACACCGCCGTCTTCAACGTGCTGCAGAACCACGGCATGCTCCAGCCCACCTCAGACGGCAAGGCGGTCTGGCGCGCGACCGTGACCAGTGCGACCGGCTGGTCCTACTCGTTCACCCTGTTGCGCCTCGCGCCCGCGCTGATCTGGGAATCCGGCGAGCGGCCAGCGCTTTTCGCAGGCACGGTGGCGATCGACACGACGCCAGCGGAAACCAACGGCAGTGCACCAGGCACACCGCCCGCGGTCGTGGGGCAGCCAACCCCCGAAGGTCTGGAGACTCCCCCTTGGGAATGCCCTCGCAGCGATACCGCCTTGCCGACTGCGGCCCCGCCCGTGCCTGACGTCATGGAGGACATGCTGGCGATGGTTGGATTGGATCGCACGGCCGACATGGGGAAGGGTGAAGATCCAGTGGAGAAAGTCCCTGCCCCAACCACAGCCGCAGCGTCTCCCTTGCCACTTACCCCTGCGCCTGGACCTGCATCAACTCCAACAGTCGCGATACCATCCGGGGAGCATTTCATGACGTGGCTGCAACAGGGAGTCGCCGCGCGGCGACTCATCATCAACGACGCCAAGGCGCTCGTGCATACGGTGAGCGACACCGCCTACCTGGTCAGTCCCAGCGTGTTCCAGCGCTATGCGTAGGAACATCCCAGGTGGATGCGCTGGTCAGGCAGGACAAGCAACCGGATTGGCAGTGGGTGCAAAAGCGCTTTTAGAAACTGCAGCTATACCGCAAGCACCCAAATGGCCTGAACATTTGGACCTGTGAAGTCACGGGCCCGAGGAAGTCCCGCCGACTGCATGGCTACCTCCTCGAAAATGGGTCCTTGGTATTCGCCGAAATACCGCCCAACAATCCCTATCTTGCTCTGACTCAGGAAGGATGACGCGACTCGGGCAGCGACCGTCACCACCGTGTGGCGACGATCAATGCCCCGCGAAGCTGGCAACATTTGGCGAACTAAGCTACTCGGCCCGCGCCAACTCCCGTGCAAGGAACGGAGCGGTTCGGCTGCCAGACTTTCGGGCCACCTGCTGAGGGGAACCCGCCACCACGATGCTGCCGCCGGCAGCGCCCGCGCCTGGCCCTACGTCGATCACCCAGTCGGCTTGGGCCACCGCACGCATGTCGTGCTCGATCATCACTACGGTATTACCGGCATCGACCAGGCGCTGCAACTGCACCAGCAGCCGGTCGGCATCCGACGCGTGCAGCCCGGTGGTCGGCTCGTCGAGCACGTACAGGCTTCGGCCGCGCTGGCTGCGCTGAAGCTCGGTCGCCAGCTTGATGCGCTGCGCCTCGCCACCGGAAAGCTCAGTGGCCGGTTGCCCCAGGCGCAGATAGCCCAGTCCGATGTCGCGCAGCAGTTGCAGGGGCCTTGCCACCGCGTCTTCACCCGCGAAGAATTCGCTGGCCTCGTCCACGGTCATCTGCAGCACCTCGGCGATGTTGCGCCCGTTCCACTGCACCTTCAGCGTGGCCTCGTTGTAGCGCGCGCCATGGCAGGTCGGGCACGGCGCGTACACGCTAGGCATGAACAGCAGTTCCACGCTAACGAAACCTTCGCCCTCGCAAGTCTCGCAGCGCCCCTTGGCGACGTTGAACGAGAACCGTCCGGCATCATAGCGGCGGCGTCGAGCATCGGGCGTGGCGGCGAACAGCTTGCGCACATGGTCGAACAGACCCGTGTAGGTAGCCAGGTTCGACCGCGGCGTGCGCCCGATCGGCTTCTGGTCCACCTGCACCAGGCGCTGTATGGCGTCCACGTCGCCCGCCAGATGGCCGCCGGTCGCTTCGACCACTGCCGGCCCTTCGCTGGTGGCGCTTTCGGCGGCATCGTCTTCAGGCTCGTGGCCCAGGTGCAGCAGCACCAATTCCGGCAGGGCCTGCGCGATGAGGCTGGATTTGCCGGAGCCAGAGATGCCGGTAACGGCTGTCAGCACGCCCAGCGGAATGCGCGCATCCACGCCATGCAGGTTATGGCGGTGGATGCCCTGCAGCTCCAACCAGCCGGTCGCTTCGCGTGCTCGGCTTCCGGGTGCGGGAATTTCGTCAAACAGGTAACGTGCAGTACGCGATTCGGCAATCTTGCGCAGGCCATCCGGCTCGCCGCTGTAGAGCACGCGGCCGCCACGCTCCCCGGCCTCCGGCCCGACATCCACGAGCCATTGCGCGCGGCGCATCAGGTCCAGGTCGTGCTCCACCACAAACACCGAGTTGCCCGCGTCGCGCAGCCGGTCGAGTGCATCGTACAGGGCCTGGCTGTCGGAGGGATGCAGGCCCGCCGAGGGTTCGTCAAGTACGTACACGACGCCGAACAGCAGGGAACTTAATTGCGTGGCCAACCGCAAGCGTTGCAACTCGCCGGCCGAAAGCGTCGGCGTGGCCCGGTCCAGCGTCAGGTAGCCCAGGCCTAGCTCGCGCAGTTGGCGCAGGCGCGCCATCACGCCTCCAGCCAGGCGCTGTGCGGCGAGGCGCTTTTCTTCCGACAGCGCGGAGGTACGGCGCACGTCGGGCGATACCGCATGGACCGCATGGCCGGTGGCAGCGCGTTCGGCACGCTCGCGCCGGGTCGCTTCCTTGTCCGTAGCCGCACCCGCTGCATGGGCGCGGAAATCGCCCTGTGCGATGGGTTCGAGCAATGCCGCCAAGTGGTCCAGCGGCATCTGCATAAACGCGCCGATGTCCACCCCAGCGAAGGTGACCGACAGCGCTTCGGGCTTGAGCCTCTTGCCGTGGCAGGTGGGGCACGGCTTGCCCTCCATGAACCGGGATACGCGCTTTCTCATCAGCGCGCTCTGGGTATTGGCGAAGGTGTGCAACACATACCGCCGGGCGCCGGTGAAGGTGCCCATGTAGCTCGGCTCCATCTTGCGTTTGAGCGCGGTACGGGTTTCGGCAGGCGTGAAACCGGCGTACACCGGCACCGTTGGTGTTTCCTCGGTGAACAGAATCCAGTCGCGATCCTTTTTCGGCAGGTCCTTCCACGGCCGGTCAACGTCGTAGCCCATGCTGACCAGGATGTCGCGCAGGTTCTGGCCCTGCCAGGCGGGTGGCCAGGAAGCAATCGCCCGCTCACGGATGCTCAGGGAGGGGTCGGGCACCATGATCGCCTCGGACACCTCGTACACATGACCCAAGCCGTGGCAGGTCGGGCACGCCCCCTGCGGCGTGTTCGGCGAAAAATCCTCGGCGTACAGCATCGGCTGATTGGCGGGATAGGCGCCGGCGCGCGAATACATCATCCGCACCAGGCTGGACAGGGTGGTCACACTGCCCACGGAGGAACGCGCATTGCTGGACCCCCGCTGCTGCTGCAGCGCCACCGCTGGTGGCAGGCCGTCGATCGCATCTACGTCCGGCACGCCCGCCTGGTCGATCAGGCGCCGTGCATAGGGGGCCACCGACTCAAAGTAGCGTCGCTGCGCCTCGGCATAGATGGTGCCGAAGGCCAGCGAGGACTTCCCGGAGCCGGAGACACCCGAGAACACCACCAGCGCATTCCGCGGGATAGAGACGTCCACCTCTTTGAGGTTGTTCTCACGCGCGCCACGCACCTGCACGAGGCCGCTGGCCGCAGCGGTACAAGAGGATTCACCGAAAGTATTGTTTGGCATGTTCTTATCCTGTAGTTCGCCCCGCTCAGGACGGGACTTCCTGAGTGGTAGGGAAAACTGATGCTCTGCAGATGCTCGTCACGCTTGATGCGGTGCTTCTTCCTGTTCAGCCCCGCTCAGAAACAATTGGCACTGCTGATTGAAGAAGTCTTCCAGTTCAGCGGCTGTGAAGTGGTCGCTGAAGGCATGCTCGGCGTGACTCATCACGTCGAAATACACCACAGCCAATTCCAACTCTTCCAGCTCAAGCTGCTGGCAGAGCAGCCAGCCGTAGACCTTAACCTGCGCCCAATGCAGCAGCCGGTGGTTGGCCGGAATGCGGCTGATATCGCCACGGTGGGTTTTGATCTCTTCTAGGCGCCGCTCTTGCGGATCGTACCCGTCGGCCCTGCCGCCGACCAGCAGGCCGGGGTAGCTGCCACTTAGAGGTAACTCGGCGATATAGCCGTCTCCCCGCCGATCAACCACTGTCTGGTGCCCAGCCATGCCTTCCTGAGCGGTGGGGGAAGGGGTGAAGCGCAGATCCAGGTCACCTTCCTTGGCGGTGAACTCGCACAGTGCCCGCACCGCTACCCGATAGCTCATGCCTCAGCCCAGCGCACGTAGCAAACTACAACGGCGATACCGTGCTCAGCCGCGAAACTGAGCCAGCGTTTCTGGTTGTCCTGCAGGCGGTCGCCGGGGCCTTTGACCTCAATCATCCGGTAGCGATGTTCCTGCGGATAAAACTGGATCAGATCGGGCATGCCGGCGCGGTTGGCTTTCAGATCTCGCAGCAGGCGGGTAAAACAGGCGTGCAGGTGTGCAGCGGGAATGCACTGCAGGGCTAGTTCCAGGCGCGCCTCATCGAGCATGCCCCAAAAGACGAAGGGTGATTGCAGGCCGAACTTTTCCTGATACCGAGCCTTGATCAATTGCCTGTAGTCGGGTTGTTCAAGTTGCAGTAGACAGCGTTTGAACAGGTGTTGGCGGCGCGCATAAAAGTCCGGGCTGTGCAGGTCCACCGGGCCACTGTGGAACGGGTGAAAAAATGACCCCGGCAGCGGTGCGAAGATCGCCTCCCAGCACAGCAAGCCGAACAGGCTGCAGAGCAGGGTATTTTCCACATAGTGCACCGGAGCATCATCCTGCTGCAGGTGATCACGCACAGCTATCTCCACACTGCCATGTGTCGGCGCCGGCAATACCAAGTCGATGCGGGTTTCGCTCGCAGCCTTGGGCTTTTTCACCATCTGCAGGCCGAGCTTGCGCTGCAGGCGGGTGAGGGCTCGTTCCAGGCGCTGGCTTTCTTCATAGCTGCCTGGGGTTTGGCTAAAGGCCAGGGCCTGATCATAGGCCTCGGCATCGCGCCCCAGTTGTTCCAGTACGCGAATCTGTCGCCAGCGGGCTTCGCCATGCGCGCTTTGCTGATAAAGCAGCAGGGCCTGCTCCAGCTCACCGCTCCTCTCCAGTTGCTGGGCGATCTGAAACAGCAGGCACGATTGGCGGCTGCAAAGGTATGGGTTGCTTGAACTGAACGCCAGCAACGGCGGTACAATGTCCGCCAAGTCTGCGCCTTGCTCAACGCTGACGCGTAACTGGCGCAGGTGCAGGTAATCCTCAAGATCCTGGCGGCACTGAAAACCACGTGACTCCGGGCCTATATCCACCGATTCGTAACGGTAGATGCCCAGATCCGTCAGCACGAACTCGGACCAGTCCTGAGCCAGATTGCCAAAGAACATCAGGCGCAAACGATCACACAACTCGCCCACCATCAGGCTGAGTAACTGATCATCCAACATAGGGCACCAGTCCGTGAAGGTCTGGGCAGGTAGCTCCATTGCGCGCAGTTGTTCGAGCAGCTCGGCCTTTTTCTGCGCCGCGCGGCGGTCTGTGAGCGGCATATGAGTCAGCACCTCATCCTTGCGCAGCAGCTCGGCAATCTCATCGGCTGTGAGCAGCGCCTGCTCGGTGATCCATCCCTGTTCAAGCAGTGGATCGGCAGCAGCCAGGCAGTCGCCGATTTCCGGGTAAACGAGCTTGCTCAGACGAAAATGACAGCCCTTGCGCTAATCATGCGCACCAGCAAGGCCTGGGATGGCCAGGGCAGGGTATTGAAGGTGTCGAGAAAGGCACGTTCTTCATCCGCCAGTAGATCTGCATAGCGCTCAGCCACCCAGGCGAGTGCCGTACGGAAACTGCTGAGGTAGTAAAGCTCAGGGGCTAACGAGACGGACATGGTAGTGATCACTGTATTCTTGTACAGGATTGTCCGTGTTGCGGTGCCGAGGATCAACTGGCGCAGAAGCTGACGGTATCAGCAGGTGAAAGTGGCCAACTCCAGCCCGATGCTACTGGCGACTCCCGGCCGGTATCTGCCTGTCGCGTTAGGCAGGTACCGGCCGAGACTGTGTAAAAACGTTTTCAAGTGCGGCAGGTACTCAAACACAAGCTAGAAATCGTGCATCTGGGAGAAATCCACATTTGCTGACGTGCCGATAAACTCCAGATTTCACGTAGACGCGAGTACTTCAATTTTGACGAAGCGTTTTTACACACTCTGGGCCAATAGCGGTCAGTCGCGATACCATAGAGATGATTCACCATAAGGCAGCGACTGGAGCTCACGCAGCAATAATCCTTAGATCCATTGCTAACTGACTAATACAAGATGCTGCTGGTTGGCAGATTCGATTCGTTCTCTCATCAGGATCACAAGCCGTCGGTACTCAAGCTTAGGAACAGCATGGCGATTGGCAGATTTCCAAAGTCGCCATGAGTCGCTCAGAACGATGTTTCATGACCGGCGAAACTTGGATCCTGCCTGAGCATCATTGATGCTCGCATGGATTCGAACGATACAGCATCCGAGTAGCCGCCCCGAGCAGGAGACGGCTACTCAAAACACTAAGCCGCAGGCTTCATCACAACCTTCGTCCACCCCTTGTCTCGTGCATCGAAGTGCTTATA
>Ga0310345_10004379_pt1 | contig 12837 bp, 5 predicted proteins | sample HC15DNA20500_MG_FD_204667 | JGI IMG/M metagenome (GOLD analysis project Ga0310345, IMG submission 204667) | Marine microbial communities from station ALOHA, North Pacific Subtropical Gyre - HC15-DNA-20-500_MG | ecosystem: Environmental > Aquatic > Marine > Oceanic | place: Pacific Ocean: North... | reverse complement strand
TGGTTCCGGGTGCTAGAACTTTGGTTTCACAGAATTGTCTAATTGGTGTTACCACTTTACCGTTTGGTAAGACTAATACTTGTTCCGACATGATTCGCATAAAGTCGTTTGAAGCTGGTCCTGTTACTGTTTCCGATGCCACAGATTTCTGTGTTTCGGACAAGGGAGTGTATTTTGCGTTCTCGTTTGCATCAAAGTCTTTGACAAAGCGTTCTCCTGCTCCATCGTAAATTCTTTGCTTATTGACGTGCCAAACATAACTTGGAGATACGTTTCTTTCTTGTGCCACGTTTTTCATCCATGAAACTGGTCCTGCAACTTCAGCTTCGGTTGCTGAAACTTTTGTTCTTGCACTTTCTCCAATTTTCATAGCTGGTCGTGATACAACTGGTGCTCTTCTTTGAACTCCAGATTTTGCCTCTCGAATTAATCTGTCAAGACGTTTTTCTTTCAGATATTTTTCTTTGGCAGAAATTCTTGCATCTGCAACTTTCATGTTTCGTACTGCTTCAAGTCTATCCAATTTCTTGTAATATTCTTGAACTCGTCTTTTCTCGGATGCTATATCAGCGTTTGGAACGTTTGATTCTACATTGCTAGAAACTACGGTTGGTGGTTTCTGTGCTAGTGTTCCAGAATCCTTTGGTTCACAATTTTGTGTGTTAGGATTCCACGTTTGACTTGCATCGTCACAATTTCCACTTCCTCCATCTGCATGAGTACCGTCAGCTTGTGATTCTTCCACTGGTGCTTGAATCGGTTCTGCTTTTGCATTTGGAAATTCAGTATTGTCTGCTCCTTGCTCTTTTGCTTTCGCATTTTTGCTAGTCATATACTGTGTATTTTTAGCTTCTTTCACTATATTAGTATTTAAAGGGGTGTCTTTTTCTGTTGGTATATCGCTAGTTGGTGGTAGTGATACATCTTCTGTGCCAAGTTGATTGTTGGCAGTGGTTAGCACAGAATCTTCTGTCTTAATAGTCGTTGAATCAGATTTTCTTAATCTACCATCTTCCCCGAATACAGTTGCTACATCGGTTGTTGGTGGAATGATTGCGTTGTTAGTAGTTGTGTCGTCCTCTTGTCCATACTTTCTTATAGTTTCTACTGCTGTATTATTCCCAATATTACGTTTGGTCAGAAATTCAAATGCTTCTGATCCAGTTCCTCTTGGGTTTGCGTCTAAAAATTCATACAATAGTGACTGAGCTTTGATATTTTCGTTAAGGTTAGCTTTAACCCTATCTGCTTTCTTACCCATGTTAATCTGACCATGAAATGTCATTTAAGTATTTTTTAGGGTCATTTTCTTCCTTTTCTAGATGTTCAAAAATGATTAACTCGTTATTCTGATAACCTTTCCTTATAACATGGGTTGCTTCTTCTTTAGACACAATATTTCTATTTTCATCTAAAAATTGAACGTCATATTCTATACCAACCGATTCTTCACTATCGGTCTTCCATCTCCTAGTTACAGGTTTCGGTTCCTCCCATTTATGCTCCTTTCCAAATATTTCTTTATACACTTTCATCAATTCTGGCATACGTTTTTTCATAGTTTGTTCTGAAAATCTACCTTTCATTGATCTATACATCCAAGAAAGTCTAGGATTGAGTTTATCTGTTATTGCTGATAACAATTCGGTTTCTAGATTAATCGCCCAACCTTTTCTACCTTTCTCTTTGAATAAATCAACATATGATCGTGCATAACTACCAAGATATTTCCCAACAATTTCTGGATCAATATTTTCTGCAATTTTTGTAAGTCTATCAATCTGATTTTTGATAGCTGGATTACTATCTGCTTGATGTTTTCTAGCATCATAAATTGCATGAGTTAATTCATGTGCAAGAGTTGCCGAAGTAGGGCTTGGATAGAATATTCTTGGGTGGCGATCAAATATGTTTATACTATTTCCATTTTTATTCCAAAATCCAGTAGCACGAAAATCACCACCTTTTAAGGAATCCAAATTAAAGTCCTCTGCTTTGAAATGTCCTTTCTGTGAATAGAGTTTCAAATTCATCGGTCTTCCTAATTCTTTTGTCCAAATATTCTTACTATTCATATACTTCAATTCATCGTATGCGTGATCTATCATATTAGAAACATTATCTTTGAAGAAGTCGCCTTCCTCATCTGGATCCTTTTGAATATAATACATATGGACGTTAGAATTTATCAATGGCGTAATAATTTCCGTTCCTATTCGATCAGAATATTCTCTTATCCCTTTCACTTTAGTTTCTTCCTGTGCTTTTATGTAGCTTTTCTCTAAGTTAAATCTATAATCTATAGTTGTTTGAATATCTAGTTCTCCCTCAATGTCTATCTTTCTTATATTATCATCTGATTCAATGGCTTCATGTATTCTTTTCATTTTATTAAACAAAGCTTTTTGATGAGGATTTAATTTCTTAATATCGGATTCTTTAACATCACTGAAATATTTTCCACTTTTAATATTTCCAAAGATATTATCCATTTCATGTGGTTGATTACTTATGTAGGTATTATAACTAAAAACATCATCATATTTTTTATTCAAGAATGCTATCTTTCTTTCTTCCTTTGTAAGTGGTTTACCCTTTAGATATGCGTCATGCTCTTTCTTTATTATCTCGTCAAGCATTTTATCACTTCGTTTTTCATTATCTCCAAATAACTCTGAATGTAGCTTTGCTATTTCTTCTGGTTCTGCTTGCATTGTTTTATCGCTTGTAAAAGATCCTCCTGCTGAACTATCATCTGATCCACCTTTGCCACCAGCTCGTCTAGTAATCCAACCTTTGATAGCTCCATCAGTTGTTCCTGTTTCTGTTGTTGCCTTTTTTATCCATTCTTCTCTACCACCATCACTATAAGTCATGGTATTCTTCTTTATTTTTTTCCTATCCTCTGGCGAAGTATATCCCATAACAATATCCTTTGCATCTAATCCGCCTATCTTTTTACCTGTCATTCTATCATGCAATTCATCTTTTGTCATATGTGAGGATCTTGGCATATCCTTTCCATAATTATTATCCTTTGTCATTTTTGCTGTTCGACCTGCGAGTGGATATACTCTATATTCTGGCATATAATTTTCATGTTCAGGATCGTCAGGACTTATAATTCTTAATCGTAAATCTGAATTTATATTTACTTCCGTTGGGTACATCTGACCATAAGATGGATCTATTATCGTTCCATCATCTAATTGTATGAACGCATGACCAATTTCTCCCCATGATGTATGTCGTCTATGATTGCCCTCCTTATTATCATAAAATCCATTATAGAGATTAGATTTTAAACCAAATTCCTTAATCATTCCTGTCCATACTGCTGAGGTACTAGCACCGCATAACATTTCAATACCGTCCCAATCTCCATCAAATGTATCTGTTGATTCATCATAACTACAACCAGCTCTATTATTTGCTATCTTTTCTTGTAGATTAGAAAATTCAGATACTAATTTTCGCAAATCATTACCAAACTCGGATTTTTCTATTGCCTCTTTATTACGTTCAAAATGACTTTCTATTCTACCTTTTTGTTTATCACTTATTTTATCATCTTGTATATCTAAAGCAGTTTTCATCTTTTCTTCTGTAATTTTACCCATATCCAAATTACCATAACGTTCCTTGTCTTTGGATTGTTCTATTTTCTTTTTGAGGTCATTTATTTTATGATCTAGATCCCACCACTCGTCTGCGTTTTCCTCATCATGTCCTAAATCAATTTTCTTAACTCGTAATTCTTTCCATGTCATTACATCTTCACTATCGCCCTCCTTTATTTCCAAGTCAGATCCTCCACGCACTTTTTTATTGTGTTTCTCCATTCTAGAAGAATCATCACTTGAAGAACTACCACCACCTTTCTTTGCAAATTGTCCTTTGTTATCTGGTTGTCCTCTTGGGTGGTCTTCCTCTCTCCATTCTTCTGTTACTATATTTGTTTGATAAAATCCATCTTTAATTTTAATTCTGCACGTCTTACATTGTTTCTTAGAATAATGCTTTGGAGATAATGGTGGTGTTGTTAATACTAAATCATCATAACGAGGTTCCATTACAAAACCACTTCCTTTACAATCAGGACAACTTTCTCCATAAAGTGTTTCCAACTTATGACTTGCTTTCTGATATATGTCTTCCAGAGCTTGTTGAGCATAAGGTTCCCAATCTTCTTTCTTTAAATCATGTGCTTCTAACATGAAACGATTTAATTCTTTTTGATCATTTCCAAGATATATTTCCCCATTTAGTGATCCAAAACCACTAGCAGATAGACCTGCACGTTTTATCAAGTTATAAAATTTTTTGTCTAATGAATCTTTACGGAATGTTGATTCATGATATTTTGATTTACGTCCACCCCAATACTCATCCATTTTCTTAAAGAAAAAATATTTTGCTTCTATTGGATCTGCACCATGTTTCGTTGAGAATTTAATCCACGATTGATCATCTCCAATCTTACGATGTTTTTCATCATTGCCAGCTCGTAAATCGAGAGATCGCATTTTATCACTATCTCCGAAACAATTCCAAAGAGTATCTAAACTATCTCCATCTTTACAACTACCTGACCGACCTACTTTTGAACCTGAATTATGACTACCTCTACGTCCCTCATCTGCTTTCATTTCCTCTTCTATCATTTCCTTTATTATTTCCTTTTCTATATTATTTTCTTTTTCAAGATTTAATGGATCTATATTCATCATGTGATTAGGAATACCAACAGTATCAGATAACTTTCCACTAGCCTTTCTTCTTTTATTTACAATGTTCCAATCATCTTCATTGGCTTCTGCTTCTCCTAAAGCAATATCGCCCAAAAGTTTTGGTTCATTAAATTGTCTATCCAATTCTTTCTTTCTTTCCTTATCTACTATTGATTGACTACCGATACTATCCCAATAATCTTTTGCGAAGTCTTGCGTTATATCATAAAGATCTGCAAACTTCAACCAATCAGATAACGTTGGTTGTTTATATGACCATTCTGGATTATCTTCACCATAATTCCATTTCCGCCAAACATTTTGTGTATAACCACTTTCATTGGCTTTTGATTCATAACCCCGTTCTAGTTCACTTCTACCATATTTTTGATACCTTTTCCTTTGCAATCTCGGTTTTGAACTAGCATGATATTGATTCAGATCATCTTCAAGCCAACTACCTCCCTTTTCTGGTAAAGCACCGCCATCATAATCACATATACAATGATTATTTTCAAAATCCCATTTATTCCAAACTGTTTCTGCTTCACTTCTAATAAATCCATTATGTTCTGCAAAACTTATCCAATTATTAATATCGGGCATTCTCATTCCACAGATACAACCCACAATCCCATGTTTAGTATAATGTTTCTGCCATGCTTTACTTTTTCCATGACCTTTCTTATATTGTTCATAAAGATTATCTAAATCTGTAGAGTGCCATGAATAACTTCCACGAGCTTCATACAGATCTGTCTTAGTGCTTGAATCCTCTAAAGTCCAATCAACTTTTCCGAATGTCCAATTTCTTTGTCTTGATCCTGCCTTACCTGCCGATTCATCTTTATGAAAGTCCTCATGTCTTTGCTTTCTTTGTTTTACATCATCTGTTTCTTCTAGTTCTATATTGCATAAATTACATCGCCAAACTTTCTTTACTTCATCTGCAAAGGAAATGTTCTCCACTTTTCTATGTGAAGCTGGTTTATCATCTAAAAAATCTTGATCAGTTGCATTATACCACTTTTGTTGCTTTCGTGATTTAAATGGCATGAAAATTATTTCCTTTCAAATAGTTTTATTTGTTTCCCACCATGAACATCTAATTCATGTTGTGCTTTCTTTTGCCAATCATTATTTGGAAATACCTTATCACAATATTTACAATAGATTACTTCTGTTGCTAAAATCGGACTTGTTCTAGTTACTTCGTCCTCATCTGGTGTATCACAAGTTTCACAATATTGTAAATAGCGTGGTTGTGGATCTCCATCGTTGATTCTATATAATCCGCCCTGTTCATCTGGTTTATGGTCAATAACTTTTGTTCCAGTAGAATGATCATACGATGTATTAAATTTCCTCATCTGATTACATTTTTTGCAATGTTTCCATGATGATTCGCCAAGTAATGAACTTCCTCTTGTTCTTCTTGTTTCATCTCTACCACTAGGATCTATGTTAAGGAATCGTTGGTTTGGTATGAATCCTACTTCTTTCTTCCACCATTCTTCTGCTTCTTCATAAGAAATTCCATCGTTCTGTGCATAGTCAATCCACGCTGAAAACGTTTCATAATCTGCATCTTGATGTCCTCCCCTAAATTTATTTTTAAACATCTGCCAAACATGACCTACCTGTCCTGCTCTTCTATCTCCACTTCCACCTGCCCTACTCCAATTATTAGCTGTATTATCAAACATTTGGTGTTGTCGGTCAAGAAATGTTGTGGAATGTGGAAGTCCTGTATTTGCTTCTTGATCTTCTAATTTTTTATAATCTAGGTCAATGGTAAGATAAGGATCTTGATCTGGATATATTTCTTTTCTTGTTTTCATTATTAATAATCTAATCTTGCCTATTGCTTTGTAATCTTTAGGTTCCTCTGCTCTCAATTCTGCTAATTCTTCCTCTAATAATGACAATATGTTTTCTCCCTGCCTTCTTGAAATAACTAATTCTGGCATCTCTACTGCTTTTGCTTTTGATTCTTTAACTCTTGGATCATGAACATCTTGTGATGATACAAAATCATGTCCTGCTGGGTGGATTGATTTAGGTTCTCCACATATATCACACCAAACTCTACCACCATCAAGATACTCACTTGTTGCCTTTCTTGGATGTTGATCTCTAATATGATCTTGTAGCCAATCCAATCTACTCATCTGCGTATTACAATAAGGACATTTAGCATATCCTGCCTTTCGTTTTGCTTCACTTGCTTCTGGATTCCATTTCTTCCAATTTTTTGGATCTAGTCTTTCTTGTTCGAATACCTTACCTGTTTTACTAGCCCAATTTTTTATAAATTGTATAAGCGACTTGTTATTATGAACAAAATAATTAGACGTAGGACATGGAAATAGACCACCATGATTATAATCTGATAAATATTGGCTTGTATTAGATTCTAAAATATGCAATCTATCCTCACCTTCTTTCCAACGTTTTTCAAGAAATTGTTCTAATAATGAATCATCAACAGTTATTTTTTTTCTAACTCCCTCCATATTACAATAATCACCAGTTAGTTCGACTTCCTCTACTATTGGTTTATCCCATGCTTTATCCATTTTCTCATATCTTTCTTTATGACTACCACTATTTGCCATATCCCTTTCATGCCATAGTGAGTGTAATTCTAACATATCCTTACCAAGACCTGTTTCTTCTTTACTATGGTTTCTAATTGTTGAACCACATCTGCTACATTGATATACATTTTCTCTCTCTTTGTCAGGAATATAATATGTATAATCTTGTAATCCAATCGTATGAGCTTCACTCTTTATTCCCTGTTTGCCTTCGGGTTCTAAACCTAATTGACTAAAGTATGATCTATCTGGTAAATCTGCTCTCTTTTTTTTATATTCCTGATACCATTCCTCTCTGCGTTGTTCTGCTTCCTCTTCTTTGGTCGGTGGTATCTCTTGCACATGACCTGATTTTTTAGCATGACTATCCAAATCTTTTTGACTAAAAAATGATCTTTCACATTGAGAACAATCATACGAATGGCTCCAATCGGCTTCTCTACCAAATTTTACCTTTTGTACTGATTCGCCAAGTCTTTGTTTTCTTTGTAGTGCTTCATAAGCTTCTATGGTTGCTATTGGAAAACCGGGATGATAAACTAAAGATACTTCGTGAAACTCTGCTCCCTTTATTACCGTATAACACGCTTCATCACAAACCTGTGGACTATCAGAATCGTAATACATTCCCAATGATACTGCCATGTTTGCATCATCTACTTCTCTTTGGAAAAATTTATCTTCAATATTACCCTCATAGAATAATGTTAAGTTATCTGGATCCCATTGTAGTGAAACTTCTCCCACTCGCATTTCTTTGCCTGATTCTAGACCACTTCTAAATTCTTGTGGAAGTCTATCTAATTCTTCCTCTGCACCAGATGTTGAAGCATGATTCAAAATTAATGGAACTGTCATACCATCTCCCTTTTTCAATTCTTCAGGAAGATACAATCTGTTATTCAATGAAACACCTGCGTATGCTAATGTGCCTTTGATCTTTTTACCACCATCTGTTGTTTGTGGATCGCCTACAAGTAATCCCATTACATCTTCGGTTTCACTTGCCTTTGACTTTAGGACTTTAATTTGTTGGTCGAGAAACTTATCAAAAGTTTTTGAGGTCATTAATCTGCCTCAATCATATCGCCTACGAATTTATTTTGAGTTTTATGGCTTGGTCTTGCATTCTTTTTATTTCTTCCTATTGGAACCCATTCATTGTTTATCATTTCCCATTTCCATCTTCCATCTTCTATCGATTCATTACCACTATTAATAAAGAAAGTTACATATTCTAAATGACCTGTTTCATCTTTATGTTTTCTACTCCAATCATTATTATCAGTTACAAATTTATCTTCATGTGTTGCACCACATTCAGAACAAGTGGTAGATATTGTTTGTAGCCCACTGGCTTTTGCATTAGCAAGTCTTTTATTTGCAGATTGTCTAGGAATATCACTTATCACTTGTTTGGCTTTAGTTAGAAACGCTTCATTACAACCACCACACATTTTATGAGTTTCTTGCAAGTGTGATATTGTTTCACCTTGTTTCATGTAATAATCGTCATGGGTAATCTTATGATCCTCATATTCTTCTTTTGACATTGTTTTAAAATCGCACTTTGAACAAACATATTCATCAGGATCAGAACGTTTGGCAATCTCTATTGCTTTTTTTAATCTTGCTGAATCTTGAAATTCATCTTCTGTTAACTTCATTTCCAAATTATCAATAGAATCTACAAGAATATCATCTGTTTCTGTCCAATATGGATTATTCGTATCTTTTGTGTTCAGAATTTTATTTAATGCTTCATTTTCCTTTTTCATTTGTTTATCTCTATATTGATTCCAAGTATTATCTTTCTTCCAAGTATTAGACGGTTGATTGGAATGAGCTTTGTCTTGGTGTCTTTCTAATCTATCTTGTGAAGATAAGTCCATATCACAATCAGGACAATCCAATTCTATTGCTAAATTTTCGTAAGCCTTTCCCATACAATCATTACACATATGTGATTCCTCTTGCATTGCCTTAATTTCGTCATTACCAACTTGATCTGTTGATTGTATTCCTTGCACAATATCTGTTTTGAGTTGATCTATTATAGGAAGTATTTCTTCCTGAACTATTTCGTCCATTATAATTCTCGCATCTTGTTTATCTTGTTCTAACTTTAGATTTTTCATATCGCCCTTTAAGGTATCTATTGTATATTGTGTCTTTAGACTTTGTAATGTTTCTTCCTCCTCATTAATTTCTGGAATCATTTGTTCTTGCTCTAATGGAATGTCATGTTCATTTCCTTTCGTTTCCCATTCTCCATCTTCTGCTGAATTTCTATCAATCCAAGATCCAAAGGCACTAAAAGGTTTCTTCAAAGTATCTGTTATTCCCTCATCTCCATCAAGTGATCGTAAGACTTTTTTTGACGAGTTTCTATAAGGTATAGTTCCTTGAATCCTTAATTTCTTATCTTTTTCATAATCCGATTCATCGTCATCCTCAACTGATTCTTTATGACCATACTTTCCTTGTTTGATAGCATCCTCTTCTTTTTTAAAACCAATCTCCCACATGAGATCGTCATAATCTGACGTATCTGGATCATCTCCCAAATCTGTGTTACCAATACCTCCCATAGAAAAATAATCTTCTTTAATTTGTAATAATTCTTCTAGTGTTTTATCATGATATTTTGGATTAGGATATTGTACTGCTTCCCTCATATTGCCTTTATTATATTCATCTTCGTAATCTTTATTCGTTAATTTGTAACTGTCATCAAAATAATCTTTTTCTGCCATGTTAATATATTTTCCATGTCCTGTTGCCTTTACATCTGATTGATCAGGTGTATAACCTCTAGGATCTCCTGCTTGTACCATTCCTGCTTCGTAAAAATCTATTGGTTCCTTTTCTAGATTCGTCAATTCATCTAAGAATCCACTAGAATTGTATTCCAATGATGGTGCTAAACTAATAGACATGATCTTTCCACTTCCACGACAATGTGGACAGGGAATCATTTCAGAATGATGTAAATTTATATGAAGTTTTTTTCCACTTCCACCACAGTAAGGACAATCTACATCTGGCATATCATTTCATACCCATAATTCTCTTAAAAGCATTTTTTGTGCGTGTTTTAACCTTTTTACATTCAATCATAAAGTCCCATTCTTTCTTATCGGCTATGAATCCTCTACAATCACATTCTTTTCGTGGTTTTCTACTCACGATTTTTAGACATCTAATATCTATATGTGAGGAATATTTGTGTTCACACCTATAACATATACGACTTGATCTTGGTGGTTTCTTCCACCATTTTGTTTTAGTTAGTTGTTCAGTTGCCATTGAAAAATTCTCTCAACTTATCCTTGTCAGTTCCTTTATTCAGATATTTTCGTAATCGTTCATTCCTAGATTCTGGCACTTGCTTTGGAACTGCCATTGTCTTAGCTGGTTTTGATGTTTCAATAGGAGTGCTATTATCAGTATCATCTTGTATGGTTTCATCATCGTCATTCTGAAATTGTGTGTTAAACTCAAACGGTTGAGGATTACTATCACTTTCTTCCTCTATGGGATAACCTTCTGCTGGTATCGGACTTATCTGCATTGGTTCTGCCTTTTGTGGTTCTTCTTTTACTTTTTCATCATCATTGTCAAAGGTATCTAATATTCTATCCATAATTACATCATCTGTAATTTCTGGATCACTATCATCATCATTTAACCCACCCGGAGTATAAAGATCACTATTAGTATTATTTGGTGATAATGTAATTCTTTCAAGTGATTTATTTACTTGTTGTTTGATATAGGCTTCTAATACAGTTGGATCTCTCATAGCCTCGTTTATTTTGATACTTTCTTTAATTGGCTTTGGTTTTTGTTGACTTTGAGGAGTTGGAGCAGGTGCTTGTTGATTATCTTGACTGGTTTCTGCTTTTCCCTGACCCTGTGATGGTTTTGCTAATGGAGATTCTGTTGGTGCTTGTCTTGGTCCTGCAAGAATTTTATCTTGTTCACCACTATCTTGATATTTCTGAAATTCTGAATCGTCTAATGGAACGTGCAATGTTTTTAATATTTCTCTTTTCTCTATTGGCGAAACACAATCTGTTGGGAGTTTCTGAATATCTTCCATAGTCAATCTTCTTACACTTGGTTGAAAGTATATATCTAAGTTCAAGTCATCAAAGTCCTCTATTCCCCATGATTCTGCCAATGGTCTAAGTATCTTATCTCTAATCATTTCCTTTGCATCTGATTGTAAATCTACCATTCTTTGATCCATTACATCAAAAGGTGTTTGACTACTGCTGTATGAAAACCCACCGGGATGCCTCACTACATTACTAGCGAATCCTGTTCCCACGTCAATGTGTTCATCAACGTGCTCTCCATACGATTCATATTTTGCCTGACCTGTATAATTTGCTTCTGCCATTTTAGCTTCCTTATCAAAAGCCCAAATAGTCTGTGATGAAGCACTATCTTGTAATTCTTTTTGAAGTTTCTCTAATTGATGTTGTGGCATACCCGGAAAACTAGCAAAGATTCTAGGCTTTGCCATTATTTTTTTAATCTCTATTTCTGCATTTTGTAATTCTGCCTGTGCATCTAATAGTGAAACTGTTGTTCTTTCAGCATTAACTGTTTCACCTGTATTAGGATCAACGGTTCCTGTTATTTTTCTAGGTGCGGCTAAACTATGAAATTCAGATTTACCAAACGCTGATCTATCAGGATTGTTAATCATCCAATGAATATAATATTGTGGATCTAACTCTTTGAATATACCATCAACATTTTGAACGAGTTTTAACTCTGCTCCAAACTCATCTCGGAAAATCCTATAAATCGTTTGCATTGGTATCTGTTCAATATTTCCTATTCTTTTATCATCTGTAAATTGAAGTTCTAAGAATCCATTACCTGTAACAAACACCGTCAAGAAAAATTCTGACATCTTCTTTTGGAAATTGACAATCTCCATCCATGCTTCTACAAAATAATCAAAGTCATCGTTATCACTTCTTACCTCTATTCCAGCACCCATGAATTTTTGATGCATTGTATCTACTGCTCTTTTAATCTGATCCCAACCATGATAATATTCGTATAACCTCTCGAATGTAACTTCTGGAAACTCACCAGTGATCTGCTTACTAGGTCCTACTACTGAAGCATTACTTTTTCTTACGATATTACTTAGATAATTATTGAATGTTTGATATGCACCCTCAAAAGCTTTTCTTAAACCCATATCATTCACCTACTGTAAAACCCTGCCATGATCCCTTAAAAGTATTTCCACTTGAATATCCAATAATTCCTCTAACTGTCCATCTACCCTTACTTGCATTTGTATGAGCAAATACAGCTCCTCCTGTATCTGTATAAGTTATTATTCCATTTGTTCCCGGTGCGTTTTTTATTGTTGCTGTAACCGTTTGTGTTGAATTATCTTTTCTCTTAAATTCCATCTGATAAGCATTACCTTGTGATAAATCTACTACCGTTTGTGTATTTCCTAAAACAGAATA
>Ga0310345_10004377_pt1 | contig 12839 bp, 13 predicted proteins | sample HC15DNA20500_MG_FD_204667 | JGI IMG/M metagenome (GOLD analysis project Ga0310345, IMG submission 204667) | Marine microbial communities from station ALOHA, North Pacific Subtropical Gyre - HC15-DNA-20-500_MG | ecosystem: Environmental > Aquatic > Marine > Oceanic | place: Pacific Ocean: North... | reverse complement strand
GTCACGGCGAAATAAATCCGTATTATTTGCGCCTCATTCGGCGGGTCGTTAGCTCAGTTGGTAGAGCAGTTGGCTTTTAACCAATTGGTCGCTGGTTCGAATCCAGCACGACCCACCACTATTCCGAGGGCTCGCTTGTTAGCGGGCCCTCACTCGTTTCAGGGGTGGATCAAACGCTGAATCAAAATCAGCGGGTGCTATCCACCTCTTCCGCCTTCCGCACGTAGACATCCCGCATCCTTGCAGACCGGTGCCCACCGTGGTGATTTTTGTGGTACGTGATGCCCTTAGCCTTGATGTCGTGCACCGTGCACCGCTGCCGCAGCGCGGGCTCGGATCGCTCTGCTTTCTGCAGGGCGCGCACGAAAGCGCTCCTGACCGCAGAATAGCTCACAGACGCGCCTCCCGCCCGTGGAGCAGATAGGGGCTTAAGACGTCCCTATGGAGCACATGAGCGGCCTGGCGGCCTCACGTAGCAGATCCGACCATCTTGTCAGCTCGCTACTGCTGCCCTTTGTGCGTCGCAACAGCAGGCCCTCTTCGCGCAGATCGGCCCGGCGCAGGTAATCCTGGCCGCCATAGCGCGGGTCTGCCACGGAGAACGCTCCGGTAACGGGGTGAGCGTTGCCGGTGACGGCCTACCGACTGGCCCCAGCCTCGGACGCCGTAGGTGCCGCCGTGCATATCGGGCACGATGAGGTAGTCCCGGAGCTGCCCGTCCTCTAACGCCAGTCGGTTCAGGCTGCGCCAGTCGCCGCCGGCCTCCACGAAGGCGAGGCGGACCCAAGTTTTCCATTGTAGCCGGGGCACCCGGTGCATCGGGCCGGCGCCGGGGTCACCGGGCAGGGGCATGCGCCTCAGAATGTCGCCCACGGTGGCCAGCGGCCGCTTGGTAGGCTCGTACAGGAACGCCGGCACCTTCTCCTGGTGGCGGGCTACCATCAGGAACCGCTTGCGGCTCTGCGCCAGGCCGCCAAGCTCGCCGCAGTCGTGGGTGGTCTCGGCCACCGCGTACCCATAGGCCTCCAGCAGCGCGCCGATCTGATCCAGCAGCGGCCGGACCCGGTTCGCGATGCGCGGCACGTTCTCGAACATGATCAGTTCCGGCGGGTCGTCCCGCCACGCTTCGAGCATCAGCCAAACTCCGCGCACGGTCAGGCCGTTGAGCGCCTGATACTTGGGCGTGGTACTGCGGGTTTGGTAAAGCAGACCAGAGAAGCCCTTGTAGGGTGCGGACAGGAACACGATGTGCGGCCGCTCACCGCCGGCGGCGCGCTGGATGTCCTCCGGTGTGGCTTCCTGCCAGTCGGCTGACGGCTCGCGACAGTGGAACGCCTCGAACTGCTCGCGGCTGAACATATCCAGGACTGTGCCCGGGGTGCTGGCGGCGCGACCGAAATTAGCGATCGCTGCGGCGTCGTTATCGACACCACCGATGCACCGAAACTTGGCTCCCACCCGGGCTTCGCCGGCTCTGAAGCCTTTGGCGCCGCCGCCCAGACCGCAGAGGAGATGGAAGTGTCGGATCTCGGTCTTTATGCGGCCACCTCCTGGTTTGGCGCCAGTTGGTGAGATAGGGCATTCTTACCTGAAGCATCTTCGGGGGAAGCCATATGCACTTGTGCACCGATTGGAGCTGTGTTTTGTCCTGGTTGTGGAGCATCAACTGGGCCGGTTGGGCACAAGCTATAGCCGCAACGGCCGTTGTCGTTCTTGCGATCTGTGGTCCTCGTCGGGAGAGACAACAGGCGCGCCTGGAAGCGAAAGCGGACACTCTCAATGCTCGAATACGGGTTCTGGAGGTGCTGGATTTTACCTGCAAACGGCTCCGCATGTCTGGGGAGTTGCTTGAGCGCCAGCTTAGCTCGGATCGCCCTGAGGTCGACCAAGTTCGCCGGATCAGGGAAAGGCTGGTCATTGATGAAATGGCGTGCTCTAGCATCTCGCTGCCAGACCTTCAGGATTCGCATATGTTGAAGGCCGTTATAGATGCTATCCAGGAAGCGCGCCTGCTTGCGATCGCCACGGAAAAATTCCTGCACGCAATAAGGTCCGGTGACGGCGGTCTGATGGACGGTTTGTCTCAGCGGGCGACCCTGCTGGATGCTAAAGCTAACGCGATGACCGCTTGCGACCATTTGACCCTTACCTTGTCTGATCTTGAGACAGTATCGTCCCGTGAGCTTAAACAGGAGAAGGCTGAGCTGGTGGCGGTACAAAAAAAGATCAGGTAGACCCATTAACTTGATCCGCTCTATCGGGTGCTCTCTTACTGACCTGAGGCGAAGCTGACCCGATACATGAAAGGGGTAGGTAGGTACGTACTTGCACTTCCCCCTTTTGGCTTGGCGTTGGGCAGTGCGGTAGGGCATCCTCACGGAGAACTAGAGAGGGAGACGATTGGTGGATTGGTATTATTGTGGCCTTGACGTCCAGTGCTGGGTGACCTGGCTTTGGAGTCCCACCACCGCTGCATGGTTTCAGGCGATTGGTAGCATTTTCGCTTTGATAGTTGCTGTTGGCATCGCTGTATATTCCGACAAAAGACACGCCGCACGAGCGAGGCAGACCAAGCAGTCGATGATTATTGCCAACAGCGCTAAGGTTGCGCGTTTCCAGGGTTTGGGGCTTGGATTCGTAGAGATGCTGCCTATCGAAGAAGACGCCACCTCTGATAGCGTACCTTTTCCGCGCCTCAAGACTACCGTTGATCAGATTGTCAGAGTTACCGCCGCGCTGGACCAGCTTATCGTTCAGGACTCGGCCCACGAAGACACTTCTACTCACACCGCTGCTTACTTGATTGGGGCTGAGCAGGTCCTGATGATTTTGAGAGACGCCATCACTCAAGCACGGAGACGAGCAAGGGGCCGTCGGCTGGAGGACATGGACATTCCCATCCCTCCAGAGTCCCGAGAATCGCTGCGAGAGCAGCACCGTTTGATGAAAGCTGTTTGTGATGCCTCCTTTTCTTTCGTGACACAGCTCTCGCAAAGCCCCGACGCCGAGTTTCCAGAACTCGATCTGCCTGAGGTTGAGGAATTGCCCTCTGGTTCCAGCCAGACTAGGCCGCCGCAAGAAGAGAGCTCCTAGGTATCCAGTTATTCCAGTCATCCTATTCCCCTACTTATTCATTGATTCGAAGATGCTCGTCCGTTCTTCGAACAACGTGTAGGAGATCGCTTATAGTCGGTGCCAGATTATTGGCTGCTCTCCTGGCAACTGCTACATTCCAATCTGAAGGAGGGATCAATGAAGAATGCAGTTTACGGGGCTCTGGGGTTTGCTGCCTGTGGCTTACTTCTGGCGCTTACTTTGTACTTTTGGAGGTTCTCAGGTTCTGGCCTTGGGGATCAAGAAGCTTTTGCCTTGTTCGGCGACTTTATGGGTGGGTTCCTTAACCCGATCCTGGGATTCGCCACCATATTAATTTTGCTCCGCTCCTTATCTCTTCAAAACGAAGAAATGAAAGCTTCCAGGGAAGAGCTAGAGCTTACGCGACAAGAGATGGCTAAAGCCCGAAAAGTGCAGTCAGATGATCTCGACTTTCAAGCGAGGAGCAATTTAAGAACTCAGCTTCATGCTATCTTCGAAGAGGCGCAAGCGGATTTTCTGGCTGCTTGGCATAAAGTTCAGGTCCTTGAGAGCGTAAGTGACGAAGGTCTGATTTCGGATTCCTTTGAGCAAATATACAAAGAACAAGTTCGTGAATCTAACCGTACAGGCTTGTCTGCCGGTGCTTACTATGATTACTGGGACATAGCCTGGAATCGCCCGGCTGCGCTAGAAATCCGGAATTTGTATGCGGCTGCTTGGCAAGCGTCGATGGCTCTTGTTGAATATTCTGATACGTCGCTTCAGACCGATAAGATTCGTCGTTTTTTCGTTATTGCTAATGACAAGATGGAAAAGCTTAACCTTCACGACGAAGCAAGACTTGTGGATGATTTGCGGGCATTGGATTCTGCCATCCAAGCTAGGAAAGAAGCTAAGTTTCCACCATTTCATATAGGTAAGAAAATATAGCTGCCTTACTCTCAGCTGTTTTCTGAGCCCGTACACTTGACTAACCCTCTCTGGCATCCTGCCGGGAGCTTCGCTCCCTTTCGCGGGCAGGGCGCGCTCCCACAAGCCCGCCATCACCTGCCCGCTGCCCCGCCGTGGTGCCGCCGCTGTCCGCGCACCAATCGGTGGCATGCTTGATGCATAAGTCCGGTTATCCCCCCAATCAACCGGCGACCCTATGCTCAGTCTTGAAGAGGCCCGCGACCGTCTGCTTGCCGATGTTCGCTCCGTAACGGAGCGCGAGACGGTGCCGCTGCGGGACGGGCTGGACCGGATTCTCGCCGAGGACCTGCTCGCCGACCGTGCGGTGCCGCCGGCGGACAATTCCGCCATGGACGGCTACGCGCTGCGCTGCGCCGACTGGCCGGCGGAAGGCGGCCTGGCGCTGGCGGGCACCGCCACGGCGGGGGCGCCCTTCAAGGGGGCGCTGCCGGCGGGGCAGTGCGTGCGCATTATGACCGGTGCCCTGGTACCCGACGGGTGCGACGCGGTGATCATGCAGGAGGAGTGCGAAGTAACAGGGCAGGGCCGCACCACCCGGGTGCGCCCGGCCCGTGCGCTGCGCCCCGGCGAGAACATCCGCCGCGCCGGTGAGGACATCGCCGTGGGAGACGGGCTGTTGGAGGCCGGGCGGCGGCTGCGGCCGGTGGACCTGGGGTTGCTGGCGTCGTTGGGGCTGAGCGCCGTGGAAGTGCTGCGCCGGCCCCGGGTGGCGTTGCTGTCCACCGGTTCGGAGCTGCGCGAGCCCGGCGAGCCGCTCGCCGAGGGCGAGATCTACGACAGTAACCGTTACCTGCTCACCGCCATGCTGCGCCGGCTGGATGTGGCGATCACCGACCTGGGGATTTGCGCGGATACGCCGGAGCGCCTGCGGAGCGTGCTTGAGAGCGCGGCCTGTGATCATGATGTGGTGATCGCCAGCGGCGGCGTGTCGGTGGGCGAGGCGGACCACACCCGCCGGGTGCTGGACCGCATCGGCCGGGTGGACGCCTATAAGGTGGCCATGAAGCCGGGCAAGCCGTTCACTTTCGGGACCCTGGGCGAAGCGCTGTTCCTGGGCCTGCCGGGCAATCCGGTGTCGGCCACCGTGACCTTTCATCAGCTGGCGCTGCCGGCCCTGCGCCATCTGGCCGGCGAGCGCTCCGAGGAGTCGCCGTTGCTGGTGTCGGCGCGGGCCGGCGTGCCGCTGCGTAAAAAGCCCGGGCGCGCCGATTTCCAGCGCGCCGTGCTGTTGGCTGACGGCGACGGCGGCCACCGGGTGGAGACCACCGGCTCGCAGGGCTCCGGGGTGTTGTCGTCGGTGACCCGGGCCAACGCTTTCATCCGCCTGGAGGCGGAGCGTGGCGACGTCGCCGTTGGTGACACCGTCTCCGTTCTGCCGTTCGACCGCTGGTTGATGTAGCCGTGAGTGAGCCTGACCGTGAGTGAGCAGCCGCAACACACCCGCGTGATGCTGGTCGACGATACGCCGGCCCGGGCGGCCATGCTTGAGCAGGCGCTCACCGACTGCGGTTTCCAGGTGATCTGCCGCATGGCCAGCGCCCAGGGCCTGATGAAGCAGGTGGCCGAGCATCAGCCGGACGTGGTGATCGTGGATATCGAGTCGCCGGATCGGGACATGCTCGAGCACATGACGGTGCTCAACCAGCATCTTCCCAAGCCGGTGATCATGTTCGCCGAGCAGGGCGACAGCAATACCATCGACCGCGCCATCCGGGCCGGGGTCAGCGCTTACGTGGTGGACGGCCTCAATCCGGAGCGGGTGCGTTCCATTGTCGACGTGGCGGTGGCCCGCTTCCGTGAATTCCAGGCGCTGCGCAATGAGCTGCAACAAACCCGCACCCGGCTCGCCGACCGGCAGGTGATCGATAAAGCCAAGGCGCTGCTGATCCAGCACCGCCAGATGGACGAGGACGAGGCCTACCACGCCATGCGCAAGCTGGCCATGGACCGCAGCCAGAAGCTGGTGGACGTGGCCAACGACATTGTGTCGGTGCTGGGGCTGCTGGCGCCGAAATCGCAGAGGACCCGTGATCAATGAAGACCGATCTCACCCTGGGCTATATGCCGCTCACCGACAGCCTGCCGCTGCTGGCCGCCGCTCAGCTGGGCTTTTTCCGGGACCAGGGCCTGGACGTGACCCTGCAGGAAGAGGTGTCCTGGGCCAATATCCGCGACAAGGTGATCGTCGGTCAGTTCGACGGCGCGCACATGCTGGCGCCCATGGTGATGGCCTCGACGCTGGGGCTGGGCGGCCTGAATAAACCCTTGATCGCGCCGTATTCGCTGAACCTGGGCGGCAACGGCATGACCTTGTCCGCGTCCCTGTACCGGGAGCTTGAGAGCACCACGCGCGGCCGCCCGGGCCCCGCCAGTCTGAAACAACTGATCGAGCAGCGGAAACTGGAAAAGCAGCCGCCGCTGGTTCTGGCGGTGGTGTTTCCGTATTCCAGCCACAATCTGTTGCTGCGCTACTGGCTGGCCAGCGCCGGCATCGACCCGGACCGTGACGTCACCACCGTGGTGCTGCCGCCGTCACAGATGGTCGACCACCTGCGGCTCGGGCACATCCACGGCTTCTTCGCCGGTGAGCCCTGGAACGCGGTGGCCACGGCGGACGGTATCGGCTGCTGCGTGGCCACCGGCCGGGACATCTGGCAGAACGCACCCAACAAGGTGCTGGGGGTGACCGAGGACTGGGCGCGGGCCAACCCGGACACCTTGGATGCGCTGTTGCGCGCTTTGTACCGCGCCGGCGCCTGGCTGGACGGTAACCGGGCGCAGGCGGTGTCGTTGTTGGCGGAATACCTGCCGGTGGACCGCCGGGCGCTGGCGCCGGCGTTGCTGGGCCACACCGGTTACCGGCCGGACAGTGGCGACGCCCCGGAGCCGGACCTGCTGGTGTTTCATCGCTACCTGGCCAATTTCCCCTGGGTCTCCCACGGCTACTGGTTTCTCAACCAGATGGCCCGCTGGGGCTGGCTGCCCGGCGACCAGGATCTGTCCGCCGTGGCGGCGGCGTGCTACCGCCCGGATCTGTACCGCCGGGCGCTGGCCGACACCCCGTTGCCGGGCCAGGACTGGAAAGGCGAGGGCATCCACGCCGGCCCCTGGCGCCTGGAGACCAGCCAGGGGGAAATCGGCATGGGCGCGGACACCTTTATCGATGGTGAGGAGTGGCAGCTGCGTTCCATGAATTTTCTGCACCAATCCGCGCCATGATCCGTGCCTGATCACCGGATTGGCGCACGGCGCGGCGTCGCCGCCGCCGCCCGGGGCCCGCGATGGCGGCCTTTGAGCGCCGATGCCGATGTGGCATGGAAGTTGAATGTATAAGGTTGAGAGCAGGTGATAACAGGTCGGAAACCAATGGCGGTGCCGACCCTCCGGACAATATGCGACTGATCTGAGCGAAGGCGCTCACCACGGAAAGTGGTGGGCGCTTTTTTTTTGCGTCGCCGACCCCGAACGCCGTCGTTGATAGTAAAGGAGCAGCACCATGAACAACGCCGATTCGATCTCTCCCCGCCCGGGCCCCGGCGCTGCACGGCGGCTGGCCGTGCTGGCGGCCTTCGTGCTGACCGTGTTCGCGGGTGTCGCGAAGGCGGCGGACAAGCCGCTGGTGGGCTGGCCGGAAAAGCCGGAGCTGACATTCGGCTTTATCAAGCTCACCGATATGGCGCCGTTGGCGATCGCCTACGAAAAAGGCTACTTCGAGGACGAAGGGCTGTATGTGTCGCTGGAGGCCCAGGCCAACTGGAAGGTGCTGCTCGACGGCGTGGTCGACGGCCAGCTCGACGGCGCCCACATGCTGGCCGGTCAGCCGCTGGCCGCCACCATCGGCTTCGGCACCAAGGCGCACATCATCACCGCCTTCAGCATGGACCTGAACGGCAACGGCATCACCGTCGCCAATTCGGTATGGGAGGAGATGAAGAAAAACATCGAGCACCGCGACGGCAAGCCGGTGCATCCGATCAGCGCCAGCGCCCTGAAACCGGTGGTGAAGGCGTACCGGGATCGCGGTGAGCGTTTCAAGATGGGAATGGTGTTCCCGGTCTCCACGCACAACTACGAGCTGCGCTACTGGCTCGCCGCCGGCGGCATCCATCCCGGTTATTACGCGCCCCATAAAGGCGATACCTCCGGCCAGCTCCAGGCCGAAGCGCTGCTGTCGGTGACGCCGCCGCCACAGATGCCCGCCACCCTGGAGGCCGGCACTATCCACGGCTACTGCGTCGGCGAACCCTGGAACCAGCAGGCGGTGTTCAAAGGCGTGGGCGTACCGGTGATCACCGATTACGAAATCTGGAAAAACAATCCGGAGAAAGTGTTCGGCGTCAGCGAAGCCTGGGCCGAAAAATACCCCAACACCCACGCCCGCGTGGTCAAAGCGTTGATCCGCGCGGCCAAATGGCTGGACGAAAACGACAACGCCAACCGCGCCGAAGCCGTCAGAATTCTCGCGCAAAGCGAATACGTGGGCGCCGATGAAGCGGTCATCGCCAATTCCATGACCGGCACCTTCGAATACGAAAAGGGCGACGAACGGCCGATCCCGGATTTCAACGTGTTCTTCCGCCACAACGCCACCTATCCCTACTACTCCGACGCCATCTGGTACCTCACCCAGATGCGCCGCTGGGGTCAGATCGCCGAGCAAAAAAGCGACGACTGGTACATGCAGACCGCCCGCGACGTGTATCGCCCGGATGTCTACGCACTGGCGGCAAAGGCGCTGATCCAGGAAGGAAAGATGAAAGCGTCGGACTTCCCGGACTTCGACAGCGAGGACGGCTTCAAGCCGCCGCAGTCCGAGTTCATTGACGGCATGACCTACAACGGCCGCGAGCCCAACGCGTACCTGCGGCAGTTCGACATCGGCCTGAAAGGCGACCAGCGCCTTTAACGCACCGGCAAAGAGAGTGATGAGATGATTTCGATCAGCCAGCAAATCTGGTTACAACCGTGGATCAAGCTAGCGCGCGGCGAACAGCCGGCGGAGCAATTGCGCGCCCTGGGTAAAACCCTGCTGGTGCCGCTGGCCGGCATCGCCGCCTTCCTGGTGTTGTGGGCCGTGGCGGCCGGGCAGATCAACACGTCACTGGGGGCTTTCCCCGGGCCCGTCGACGTGTGGCAGCAGGGCGGCGCCCTGCTTGAGGAGCACGCCGCGGAGCGCCGCGAAGAAGACGCCTTCTATGAGCGTCAGCGTGAGCGCAACGCCCAGCGGCAGGCGGTGGATCCGTCCTATCAGCTGCGGATTTTTCCCTACACCGGCAGCGCCACCTTTATCGACCAGATCATCACCAGCCTGATGACAGTGACGGCGGGCTTCGTGCTGGCGTCATTACTGGCCATTCCGCTGGGCATCCTGATCGGCCTCAGCCGCACCCTGTACCGCGCCTTCAATCCGGTGATTCAGCTGCTCAAGCCGGTGTCGCCGCTGGCCTGGTTGCCGTTGGTGACCATGGTGGTGAGCGCCGTCTATGTCAGCCAGGACCCGATGGTCCCCAAGTCGTTCATTACCTCCATGGTCACCGTGATGCTGTGCTGCCTGTGGCCGACGGTGATCAACACCGCCGTGGGCGTGGCCAGTGTCGACAACGACCTCAACAACGTGAGCCGGGTGCTGCGGCTGGGCTGGCTCACCCATGTGCGCACCATCGTGTTGCCGTCGGCGATTCCGATGATGTTCGCCGGCCTTCGCACTTCCCTTGGCATCGCCTGGATGGTGCTGATCGCGGCGGAAATGCTGGCGCAGAGCCCGGGGCTGGGAAAGTTCGTCTGGGATCAGTTTCAAAACGGCAGCTCCGATTCACTCAGCCGCATCATGGTGGCGGTGATCACCATCGGCGCCATCGGTTTTTTGCTCGACCGTCTGATGCTGGTCGTGCAAAGCCTGGTCTCTTGGGACAAATCCGCGGACCTGCGCTGAACGCGCTTCGGGCCGGTTTTAAGAGAGGAATTTTGTGATGAGCCATTATCTCGACATCTCCAAGATCAGCATCGACTTCCCGACCCCGGAAGGCCCTTTCCGGGCCCTGGATGAGTTGTCCCTGCGCATCAAGAAAGGCGAGTTCGTGTCGCTGATCGGCCACTCCGGCTGCGGCAAATCCACGGTGCTGAATATTCTCGCCGGTCTGCTGCAGGCCACCGAAGGGGGCGTTGCCCTCGACGGCAAGGAAGTCAATGAACCGGGCCCGGACCGGGCGGTGGTGTTCCAGAACCATTCGCTGCTGCCCTGGCTGACCGCCTTCGAGAACGTGCAGCTGGCGGTGCGCCAGGTGTTCCGCGACAGCATGAGCAAAGCGGAAATGCGCGACTGGATTCAGCAGAACCTGAAGCTGGTGCACATGGAGCACGCCATGCACAAACGCCCGGACGAATTGTCCGGCGGCATGAAACAGCGTGTCGGTATCGCCCGCGCTCTGGCGATGCGCCCCAAGGTGTTGCTGATGGACGAACCGTTCGGCGCGCTGGACGCGCTCACCCGGGCGCACATGCAGGACTCGCTGATGGAGATTCAGCGTGATCTGAACAACACCGTGGTGATGATCACCCACGATGTGGACGAAGCGGTGTTGCTTTCCGACCGCATCGTGATGATGACCAACGGCCCCGCCGCCACCATCGGCGAGGTGCTGGACATCGACCTGCCGCGCCCCCGCAACCGCGTGACCCTGGCGGAGAACAGCGACTACAACCACTTCCGTCAGCAGGTGCTCAGCTTCCTTTATGAGAAGCAGCGCAAGGTGGTGGCGATCCCCCGCGAGCCGGCCGCCGAGGAAGACAAGGCGGCGCCGGCACGCGGCAAGGTGGCCGGCCTGGTCGACCGGCTCGGCGGCCGGGCCTGAGGCGCGCGAGCGATGATTCGGGCCACGCGCATGCAAGGCACCGAGGCACGGCGCCGTCTGGTGATCGTCGGTAACGGCATGGCCACGGAAAGCCTGATCAGCCGGCTGGGCACCGACCACGGCTGGTCGGTGCGAGTGCTTGGCGACGAACCGGTGCGCCACTACAACCGCATCATGCTGTCGCCGTTGCTCGGCGATGAGATCGACCTGGATGCCATCACGCCGCGCGATGATGCCTGGTACCGGGCGCGCCGGGTGACGGTGAGCCTGGGCAAACGGGTGGTGCGCATCGACCGGCACCGTCGCCGCCTGTTCTGCGCCGACGGCGAGCGCGTCGACTACGACACTCTGGTGATCGCCACCGGCGCCCGCTCTTCCATGCCGCCGTTGCCCGGTGTGGCGACGCTGGACGGTGTCAGCGGTTTCCGTTCCCTGCATGACGTGGAGCGGCTGCGCCACTGGAGCCGGGCGCGCCCCGGCGCTCGCGCGGTAGTGGTCGGCGCCGGTTTGCTGGGCGTGGAAGCCGCCGTCGGTCTGCGCCGTCTGGGCGCCGACGTGACCCTGGTGCACCGCCGGCCGGTATTGATGAACCGGCAGCTCGACGCCAGCGCGTCCTCGTTACTGGAAGCGGCGTTGACCGCCCGGGGTATCCGGGTGCGCACCGGCTGCGATCCCAAGTGTCTTCTCGGCGACACCTCGGTGAGCGGCGTCGAGGTGGAAGAGGGCGGTGTGGCGCAAACGCTGCCCGCCGACCTGGTGGTGTTCGCCACCGGTATCACGCCGAACCGGGAGCTGGCGCAAACCGCCGGCCTGGATTGTGGCGCCGGCGTGCGCGTCGACAGCGCCCTGCGTACTTCCGATGCGCGCGTCCACGCGCTGGGCGAATGCTGCGAATTTCAGGGCAACACCTACGGTCTGGTGGCGCCGGTGCAGGAACAGGCCAACGTCCTGGCCCGGGTGCTCCGCGGTCAGCACGCCCGTTATTGCGATCCTTCCCTGGTCACCCGCCTCAAGGTCAGTGGCCTCGATATTCACAGCATGGGCCAGGTGGAAGCGGAAACCGGCCAGCAAAGCCTGTGGCTCAGCGATAGGCAAGCCGGTGTTTATAAAAAGCTGATTATCGAAAACGGCCGCCTGCGCGGCGCTCTGCTGGTCGGCGATGTGCGCCACAGCCAGTGGTATTTCCAAACCCATCAAAGCGACCGCGACGTCAGTGCGTTGCGCGACGTGCTGCTCACGGACCCCAGCCGTGACGACGACGAATCAACTCCGGCCGATGTTTCGGTCGATGTGGCTTAACAGGAGGCAAGGCTATGACGGACGACAACACCGTACTTCCCACCTCGGGCAACCTGGTGATCATCGGCAACGGCATGGTCGGTCACCACCTGGTGAAGACCCTGGTCGAGCAGGGCGACGCCAGCCCCTGGACCATCCATGTGTTCGCCGGCGAGAACCGGCCCGCCTACGACCGGGTGCATCTGTCCGCGCTGTTCGACGACCAGACCCCGGAGGATCTCTGTCTGTCCCCGGCGCAGTGGTACCGGGACAACCGGGTGACGTTGCACCTGAACGACGAGGTGGTGGAGATCGACCGGGACCATAAAACCGTGATCACCGCCGGCGGTGTCCGGCAAGACTACGACGCCCTGGTGCTGGCCACCGGTTCCTATCCGTTCGTGCCGCCGATCCCCGGCCACGACCACGAGAACTGCCTGGTGTACCGCACCGTGGACGATCTGGACGCGATCAAACGCTGCGCCGGCAACGCCAAACGCGGCGTGGTGGTGGGAGGCGGCCTGCTCGGGCTGGAAGCCGCCAACGCGCTGCGGCTGCTGGGGCTGGAAACCCATGTGGTGGAATTCGCGCCGCAACTGATGCCGGTGCAACTGGACGAAACCGGCGGCGCCCTGCTGCGCA
>Ga0310345_10004376_pt1 | contig 12841 bp, 9 predicted proteins | sample HC15DNA20500_MG_FD_204667 | JGI IMG/M metagenome (GOLD analysis project Ga0310345, IMG submission 204667) | Marine microbial communities from station ALOHA, North Pacific Subtropical Gyre - HC15-DNA-20-500_MG | ecosystem: Environmental > Aquatic > Marine > Oceanic | place: Pacific Ocean: North... | reverse complement strand
CTTCAATTTGAAAAGCCAAAACCATTAGTACCGCGTTATCTTTGTTTTGGAGTGCTGGAGCGTCTTGATGCTCAGGGGCGGGTCGTCATAGGCCTGGATGAAGTAACCGTTACCGAGGTAGCTAAAAAATTACGGGATGAGGAGGTAGAATCAATTGCTGTCTGCTTGCTCCATGCCTATACTAATTCAGAGCATGAAAAACGCGTCGGCCAGATTCTCCAGCATGCTCTTCCTGAGGTTCCCATATCCTTATCTAGCGAGGTAGCTCCCGAGTTTCGAGAGTATTTTCGAGCCAGTACTACGGTTATTAATGCGAGCATCCAGCCGGTAGTAGCTCGCTATTTGGAGCGTATCGAAACCCAACTTCGAAGAGAAGGCCTGGTTGCAGAGTTGCTCCTGATGCAGAGTAGCGGGGGCGTTTTTACTTTCAGTGAAGCACGTCGAAAGCCGGTTTTTATGGTGGAATCAGGTCCAGCGGCTGGCGTCATTTCAGCAGCTTACCTAGGAAATCAACTTAAAACTCATGACATCCTTTCCTTTGATATGGGGGGGACAACAGCCAAAGTGGGTTTGATTCAATCAGGGACTCCAACTGTGACAAAGGAATACGAAGTAGGCGTTTCGGCCCAGACTGGAACTGGGTCTCACCGGGGAGGCGGCTATCCCATTCGCACCCCGGTAATTGATCTCGTTGAAATTGGCTCCGGAGGAGGGTCCATTGCTTGGGTTGATTCTGGAGGCATTCTTCGGGTCGGCCCGGAAAGCGCTGGTGCTGTTCCGGGCCCCGTGTGTTATGGGCAGGGAGGTTCTGAACCAACAGTTACTGATGCTAATTTGGTTCTGGGACGTCTTCAAGCAGAGCATTTTCTTGGGGGAGAACTCACACTTGATATGGACTCAGCCCGAAGGATGATCAAGGAAAAATGTGCAGATCTTTTGGGAATGGAAATTGTAGAAGCCGCCTATGGTATCGTTGAAATCGCCAACGCCGCTATGGTCAATGCTTTGAGATTGGTATCAATACAGCGCGGTTATGACCCTAGAGATTTTGCCCTAGTGGCGTTTGGAGGAGCTGGGCCGGTTCATGCGAATCGTCTAGCTGCAGAGATGGAGATACCTAATACGATTATTCCTTGGAGCCCGGGAACTATCTCTGCGCTGGGCTTACTGGTTACAGACCTTAAACACGAGTATTCAAGAACCTTGATTGAACGTCTCGATCGACTTGATCTTACTGTCGTCCAGCAGACCTACCAAAATCTAGAAAATCAAGGAAGGAAAACGTTAAATCGGGAAGGAGTTCCTGTCGCAGAGATACGTTGTCTCTGGCAAGCAGACCTTCGATATGTGGGTCAAAGTTATGAATTGACTGTTCCCTGGTTTGAAAACCGCATCGATACGTTACAGGTTCGACGAGTAGCTGAGCAGTTTCACAAAGAGCATGATCGAGCTTATGGATTTAGTGCTCCCGGCGAGTCCGTTGAGCTGGTGAATCTTCGATTGGTAGCTATTGGTCAGATCACTAAACCCAAACTACGTGAGTTGAAATCCACCGGAAGAGAACTAACATCGGCAATAGAAGCCACCGGCTCGGTTTATTTTGCTGAAAGTAGCGACTACGTTTCCTGTCCAATTTACAATCGCTATCGACTGGAGCCTGGACATCGACTCGAGGGGCCAGCGGTTGTCGTGGAGTTGGATTCCACAACGGTCATTCATCCAGGTTATCAGGTTGAAGTTGACTCTCATGGCAACCTGATCCTGCGTAATCAATCATCCTGAGATGAAAATCTTGAGGCTTTTGGCAGGATTAATCTTGGATGACTAGGTTTCTGAGGTGAGGACGCCGTCATCAGTACTGAACTAACAACTGGACAAAGACTTTTCAGCTGAAGGCATGAATTCACTACACCACCGAACTCCCTTATGGGAATCAAGGCCGCTCAGTTTGCGTCTAGGTTTACAAGTTTATCTTAAGATGGAAGCTTTGCAACCGACAGGATCTTTCAAGATCCGCGGTATTGGGAGAGCTTGCCAACTTTCTAGATCAGAGGGAGCCCAGGCACTGGTTTCATCTTCAGGGGGTAATGCGGGATATGCCGTGGCTTATGCAGGTCGGCAGCTTGGCTTACCGGTTACAGTAGTTGTTCCCAGGACCACGTCTGCTCTAATGAGGGACCAGCTCAGGAATGAAGGAGCCACAGTCATCCAAGAAGGAGCCTCCTGGGATGATTCTCATGCGGTGGCGTTGGAACTAAGTCAGGATCAACATGTTGCCTATATCCATCCTTTTGATGACCCTAGGATTTGGACTGGACATTCCAGCATAATTGAAGAGATTGAACAAATTGGGGTCAATCCCGATCTAGTTATTCTAGCTGTCGGTGGGGGTGGGCTCCTGTGTGGTGTCTTGGAGGGAATGCACCGAGTTGGCTGGCAAGATGTCCCAGTTTGTGCTGTTGAAACCCAAGGTGCGGCTTCATTTTCCCTTTCTGTAAGAACGGGAAAGCTAGCAACACTCGAACGTATCACCTCACTGGCTACTTCTTTAGGGGCCCGTCGAGTTGCTTCCCAGTCCCTTATCTGGACTAAATCACATGCGGTGATTCCTTGGGAAGTTTCTGATGAAGATGCGGTTCGCGCAATACTGTCTTTTGCTAACGACCACAGGTTATTGGTGGAGCCTGCTTGTGGGGCTGCCTTAGCTGTGGCCTATGACCGAGCTAAGCCACTGGCTGATTTTAAAACTATTCTCATAGTGGTCTGTGGTGGCTCAGGGATTTCACGACAACTGATCACTCAATGGACATCACAGTTGGGGTTGAGTTGAACTAGAATCTTGTGCCATCAATTGCTCCGTAAGGCCGCTAGATTCTAGATCGTAGCAGAAGTTATCAAGAAAGAGATTAGAGCATGGTGTCTAGCGTTTAGGTTGTGGTATTAGATTTAGAAACCTGAGAACTTTAGGGAGAATTTCTGAAGATTCCTCCGAGACGATAATTTTGTAGGAGCTGCTTCCTATATGCTGAGATCGAAAGAGTCTTGGGGGTAGATATTTTCTAAAGAGGAAAGTAAGGTCGGATTTTGCTGCTTCTTGATTAAGTCAGCTGTTCGCGTTGTAAGTAACTTGTTGGCTCTAGTCATGTAACCAACGAAATTTTAGGGTCCAAATACTACATGTCGAATGGTGTAAGTGATTCTTGGGAAGTCTTTAATGTAGGCAATAAAAGTCAAAGGGATTGAGCGCTGGTCATTTGGTAGTACTATTCAATGTCAGATTACTTGTCTATCTTGATAGTAGGTCCAGAGCAAATTCAATCCATCACTAGCCCGTAGCCGGAGTTTTATGTCAACCAAATGCGAAACTGCGGTCTCACCTGGGTTGATTTCCACGGCCGGATGACCCTGTCGCTTGGCTAACTCAACTGGGTAAGCAATGTAAGAAAAGAGACTTGTTGTTCCAACAGTAAAGACATAATCAAAACCCTTGTTTAGTTCGTCGTAGAGACGATCTAACTTGGCTTGGGGAAGTATCTCACCGAAAAAGACAACGTCAGGCCGAATGACAGAGCCGCAATCGGGGCAATAGGGAGGAATGGTAAGTCGGCTGAAATCCTCAACGGAGTCGCGAAATTTACAAATATCACACCTAAGAGTATGAATATTCCCATGAATATCAATAACATTCTTGGAACCAGCTGCGTGATGTAATCCATCGACGTTTTGCGTCAGTGTCCAAACCCTTTCCAGTTGGTTTTCCATCTCAGCTATCACCTCATGAGCGCGGTTGAACTTAGCACCTCGACAAGCCTCCTCGATTTGCGACAGATATTTCCATGTGATTGCAGGATCTCGCTGCATAGTGTCGACAGATAAAGCGTCTTCAATGGACGTCCCATCTTTAGTTTTATTACCATTATAGAGACCTTCTACACCTCTATAGGTCGGAAGACCTGAGTCCGCTGAAATACCAGCACCAGTGATGAAAAGCACACTCCTACTTCCATGTAGAAGGCGAGCGGCTTGCTCAATGGCAGGCAGATGATGATTGAGGTCGTTTACAACAGAATTATCTTTCACGATAGAAGCTTGGACAATGCTAACGTCCGAGTTGGAAAAGAAGTTACACTTGCAACAGCCTTCATCAGTCTAATTCTTTCGACTATGGGAAGTGATTTTTAGATTCGTCCCGAGACATAGGCAAGGGGATACAGAGAACCTTCTATCGGGATGGCGTCTAACTACTATTAACACTACAGGGTAGGGGAACAAACCAGTTCTTTCTTGAACCGATGAAGTTGTATGCTCCAATGAGTCAGTGCTTCAACCTATGTTGAAAAAGTTTCTCAACAAGCTAACGAAAGAGGTCCCCTTTCGAATGGTAATCTTGGAAGTTAGGGCAATTTCTGGAGCTTGGTGACCCGACCTACCTCAACCCATTCAACTACAAAAATATTCCCGAGGTGATCGAAGCATGCTCCGTGAGGACAGACAAACTTGCCAGGCAAAAACTTCTCCCTTGGTTCCAGACGTAACTTCCGCCAATTACCTGTAGAATCCTCACCTAGGTTTGTAATGACTTGGTTGTTCTGGTCCAACAAAGTTACCTTGGCCGCTAGATCAGGAATAACCACGATACCCTGATATTGGTGAAAGTGACAGGGCAGATCGGTGGTTTGCACAAAACCAAGATGCTGACCTTCGAGAGTGAAATTCTGGATGCGATTGTTGCCTCGATCCGCTACCATCAATACTGGAGTATTACCGCGTATGTCAACCATGAGTCCATGTGGACAGTTTAACTGGCCTGGCTCTCTTCCATCACCGCCAAATGCTCTCACAAATTCACCCGTGGCATCGTATTGATTCACGAAGCTCGACCCATACCCATCTCCAACATAGAGGTCCCCATTGGGAGCAGTGGCTATATTGGTTGGGATATACTTGGTAATTGGTTGGCCGTGGATATCCCGCTGGTACGGAGTTGAGTTTTCAGGATATGCTAAAGTGTAAACTTCCTCGCCAATGAGCGTCGTCTTTACCACAAGAGAACGCTTCGTATCACAGAGATAGAGGAACTCCTGGCTGCCTTCTTGATTGATGTGTAGACCATGTCCACCCCCTGCGAAATCGCTGCCCCAGGAGCTTACGAACTTCCCTTGGGGATCGAAAACGACCATGGCATCTTGACTTTGACTGGTTTCATGAACGGTGTGGAATACGTAGATGTAGCCCTGAGCATCTTCACATACTCCGTGAGTATTTCCATATTTGATATTGGTTGGTAGCTCACCCCAGTCGTGAATAACTTCATATTGATGTTCCCCCTCCCCTACAATTGGATTGCCCATGTTAAAACTCCTTTCGTTTCGTGAGATAATTTTCCAGAGGATTGTATCGCGTTATGCTCGCTGAGTCCTTTCAGTATCGAGAGTAATTGTGTTTAAGCAACTGATCTTTAGCTAGAATCTGACTGACAAAAATTAGGGCCCTCGCATCACTCGCAGGCTGAGTGGGTTCTTATCCTGTCGATTAAGGTTGAGTGTATCCGGAGGATCTATCTGGCAAAGTAGGGGAATGTAGGCCGTAAGGTAGATACTCATGAGTTTTTACTTTCTTCAGGGGATCTTTCCATGAGAATTTTATTTTTTTATCTAAGTAACTATTGGAAGCTAGTTGTACTTGCTCTTGTCCTATCTTCTACCAACCAGATTTTCTCCTTATTGGATCCTTTTATTTTTCGGTATATTATTGATTCTTATGCGGTTAGGTATGAGGAATATACCACTGTGGAGTTCTTTCGGGGAGTCTCGTTATTATTGGCTGCAGCTATTGGGGTAGCTTTTATTTCTCGGACTGCCAAGAACTTCCAGGACTACTTTATTAATGTTATTACACAGCGGCTCGGCGCTCAGGTGTACTGTGATGGCTTGGGCCATTCACTCAAGCTTCCTTATGCTATCTTTGAGGATCAGCGGAGTGGAGAGACTCTGGGAAAACTCCAAAAGGTTCGGGCAGACGTCGAGAAGCTGATTACAGCAGCCATCAGCACACTTTTCACTTCCTTAGTAGGCATTCTCTTCGTCATGATTTATGCTTTTCATGCACACTGGTTGATTGCGCTGGTCTATTTTTCAACCGTCCCCTTGCTGGCATTGATCAGCTCGGTCCTGAGCCAGAAGATCAAAAGGATTCAAAAAATCATTGTTAAGGAGACCACTGCTTTGGCGGGGGCGACTACAGAGTCCTTGCGAAATATTGAGTTGGTGAAGAGCCTGGGCTTGGCTGAGCAAGAAATCCAACGCCTAAACAATACTACAGGTAAAATTCTCCAGCTGGAACTCAAGAAGATCCGACATCTTCGCAGCCTGGGCTTCATTCAGGGCACCGTCGTCAATTTTCTACGTAACAGTATTCTTTTCCTCATGCTGTACTTAATTTATAGTCAGCAGATTACCTTCGGCCAGTTTTTTGCCCTTTGGATCTATTCCTTCTTTATTTTTGGCCCGTTGCAGGAAGTTGGAAATATCATCAACATTTATAGGGAAGCCGAAGTCTCTCTCGAAAACTTCCAGATTATTCTCAATACCCCACGGGAAGCCAAGCCTCCAGATCCTCTCATTGTCAAGGAGATAGGTAAACTTACTTTTGATCAGGTTTCCTTTCAGCACCAGTCAGCTACTCAACCAGCTCTAAGCGACATCTCTTTTAGTGTTCGTCGTGGAGAGACGGTGGCTTTCGTGGGTCCCTCCGGTTCAGGAAAAACAACCTTAGTGAAACTACTAGTAGGCCTCTATACCCCACAGGCAGGGAAAATACTCTACAATAAAGCTCCAGCTAATAAGGTCGACTTAGAGCAACTAAGGGAGCGGATAGGTTTTGTTACCCAGGACACCCAGCTTTTCTCAGGGACTATTCGAGAAAATCTACTTTTTGTAAATCCTAAAGCTAGTGACCGAGACTGCCTGCAAGTACTTGGAATGGCTTCCTGTCAAGATCTTTTGGCGCGTGCCGAAAAAGGCTTGGACTCCGTCATTGGGGAAGGAGGGGTGAAGGTCTCTGGCGGAGAGAAACAGCGCTTAGCCATTGCTCGTGCATTGCTGCGCTATCCTAGTTTGCTCGTTTTTGACGAGGCTACTTCCTCACTAGACTCACTTACAGAAGAAGAAATTAGCAAAACTGTTCGGGAGATTTCGAATCGAAATGATCTGATTACAATTCTCATTGCGCACAGACTCTCAACGGTGCTCCACGCCGATAGAATATTTGTTCTCGAAAAAGGTGTCATTGTTGAGTCCGGCGGTCACAAGAAACTGCTTCACCTTAAAGGTCTATATTATGCGATGTGGAGACAGCAAGTGGGTGAGCGCAAAATGGTCTCGGGAGGGTAGTCTTTGGGCAAGATTTTCAGCTCACTGGAGTAGGACTGTTTGTCCAAGGTAGAGGGGGGATAACTGCTGGTGTCGCTAGCCAGAGTCCTGAAAAAGACATGAGTATCAAGATTAATGATCATGATCAGACAGTAACATTGAGCGTTACTGACTTGTGCGGAGATGAACTGTGTTCCGGCAGTCTTAATCGAACACCACTGCGCGACATACGTGGAAAGCTAGGGCGGGAAGTACATCAGTATTACCAATCAAAGCAGGCAAGAACGTTCCCAGGATATCGCGTGGAAGTGCCTATTAGTCATGAACTCGAACTGGATGGCTTTCATGTGATTATTCAAGGCCGATTAGACGGAGTCTATCGTGATGAAGGATTCTGGGTGATAGAAGAGATGAAGTCGACGCTAGGTCGTAGTCAGCCAGCAGACGATTTAATAGTTTCAAATACTTATCTTCTTCAGCTACGACTCTATATTTATCTTTGGTCAAGAATTCATGGCGATGATCGAGTTAGGGGGCGCCTAGTGATAATTAGCTGTAGTGATCAGCACAGCTCCTCTATCGATGTTTCTGGCGATCCCCCAGTCATGAAAAACTTTCTGGAAGCCCAAATCCGTAAGGTTCTCAGGGAAGTGAGGAGGACCTTACAGAAGGACAAGGAGGAGGAATCGAACAGAAGAATTCGACCCTTGCTCTTTCCTTTTCCCCAAATGAGAAGACATCAGGAACAGATGATTGAGGCTATTGAGTCGGCCTTACAATCACATCAGCCCCTCTTAGTCTCTGCCCCCACGGGTATAGGGAAGACTGTAGCTGCACTGTTTGCGTGCTTGCGGTTCAGCCGTCATCATGGGTCGTCGGTTTTCTTTCTCACATCTAAAACAACTCAGCAACGTATCGTTGCCGATACGCTTAAGTTATGGGATCTAGTGCCAGAAGAACTGGAAACCAGTGGACGACTCTTTACGGGTCTTGTCTTACGTGCTAAAGAAAAGATTTGTGCCAATGATGTGGTCTGCTGTCATGGGTCTCGATGTACCTATGCTCAAGACTTTTATGGAAAAATGGAGAAGGCTAACCTGCGCCATGAGCTAGCTAGTCTTTCCTTAATCACTCCAGATTTGGTTTATGAAAAGGCAGTAAAGAATGAGATTTGTCCTTTTGAGCTTTCGATGGAACTTGTGCCAGAGGCAGACCTAATTCTCTGTGATTACAATTACCTTTACGATCCTAGGATTACCCTGAAACGTCGTTTCGTGGACAATAGCCGGCCTCCAATTGTGATTATTGACGAAGCCCATAATCTTTATTCACGAGCTAGAGAATTCTACTCTCCTCGTTTAGATCTCGCTTGGATTCAAAACCTGAAACAAAACCTACTGACAGAGATGAAACCCCTTTTAGTAACTGGTAAGGACATTCAGGCTGACTCGTCAGGGGTTGGACATAATCAAGAATCGATCTTCATAGAGGAGCTGTTGTCTTGCCTGACTGTCTTAGAGGACTATTTTGCGAGAGTCCGTCAAGATTACCAAGAAAGCATAGATAGTGACCAGTGCTGTATCGTTTTAGATGCGGAATTCTTCAACAACGTTAGGGAGCAGTTCGATCGTCTATTAAGGCGTTATTTACTTGACCGGCAGCGTGGTGGAGCATGGAAGGAGGATGACGAATTCTTAGAGTTGGCGCATCGCATCAATGATTTTTGCACCGTCCTGCAAATCAAAGGGAATGAGTTTATACATTTGTTCGATGGTACTGGGAAATCAGATCAGCTACGCATCCTCTGTCTAAATCCTGGTCCTTGTCTGGAAAAGCGACATAAGACCTTTCACTCAGTGGTTGCCATGTCAGCAACTTTATCGCCTCTTGAATTCTATCGGGACGTGTTGGGTTTCGATCGTAATGCTGAATTACTATCATTACCTTCGCCTTTCCCCCCTGAGAACCAACGGGTGGTTGTGGTTTCGGAAGTATCAACACTCTATCGGCACAGAACCGCTTCGGCACCCCGAATTGCCCAAATTATTGAGAAAGTTGTGGCTGTTCATCCTGGTAATTACCTAACCTTTTTTCCTAGTTTTGACTTCTTGCGGATAGTGGTTCCCTATATCAATCCGCCAGGATATCGCTTGTTAGTCCAGGAGAGAATTATGGGAGACCACTCCCGCGATGGCTTTTTGGAGGAACTCGCAGAGGACGGCCAGCCCCACCTGTTGTTGGGAGTTCAAGGTGGAGTTTTTGCAGAGGGGGTGGATTATCCAGGAAATATGGCGGTTGGCGTGATCATTGTGGGACCAGGGCTGCCTAAGATTGGCTATGAACTCGAGCTTACACGCCGTTACTTTGAAGAAGAATATAGCCAGGGATTTGAATATGCCTGCTTGTTCCCTGGAATGAACCGAGTGGTCCAATCCGCGGGTCGGGTCATACGCTCAGAGACTGATCGGGGGGTCATCGTGCTTGTCGGAAAGCGGTTTAGATATGAGAACTACATGAATCTGTTTCCACGAGGTTGGTATGATGCCTCACCTACGGAGTTGATTTCAAAATCTTATGTGGACGAACTTGAAAGATTCTGGGCCGAAGGCCTAGCACCAGAAGAGTTTTTTTAACTGGGGGGGGGTATTTCAGAAGCTTGGGCCGAAGATATTTTAGTTAGAAGGTTGGTAGGAAAAGGAGGATTTGGAAAAATATGACTAGTACCAAAGAATTATTGGTCGTGATGGTTTATCTCGGATCTATTTATATGGCAGCGTCTCTAATGAACGGAGCGTCCAACTTATTCGGAGAAGAGGTAGGACAGCCAGATCCGTCAGGTTTCGAAAGTGAACATTTCAGAGTAAAAAAAGTGCTACTGCGGGAAAGTAGCCCACAGGATCAATCTCTCGAAGTAATTATTGCAGGAGCTCCTTTCATGGGTTCTGAAGATGCAAAGGTGACTCTAGTCGAGTTTTCAGACTACCGATGTTTTTTCTGTCGTCGCCACGATCGTCAGGTAGCCCCGAAAATCGTGAGGGAATTCGTCAAAACAGGAAAGGTAAAATATGTTTTTCGAGATTTTCCTCTTAATTCCCACCCGAAAGCATTTAAGGCGGCTCAAGCCGCTCACTGTGCTGGTGACCAGGGTAAATATTGGGAAATGAATGATCTCTTGTTTAAACATAAGAAGACACTTAGAGAAGATGATCTGAGAGCATTAGGAAAAAGTCTAGAGCTCAATATTGATGGCTTCTTAAGATGTATCAAAAGCGAAAGGAATAAGGAAAAGGTAACCTACGGCATCAACGAAGGCCGTAGGGTTGGAGTGCGCGGAACACCATCTTTCTTTCTTGGGTTAACTGACTCTGGTGACCTTAAGATTGAGGTGAGAAAATCTTTAGTAGGAGCTCAACCGTACCTAGCCTTTAAGAGAGCGATCGAAGCTCTTCTAGCCCACTAAGGGACCTTCGTCGTTGGGTTGGCTGTCCCCGGTCCTTTTCTAAGGGAGGATATGGGCTTCATGAAGTTGAAGCTGTGAGACTAAGGTCGTCTGGTAGTGATTTCTTCAAGCTCAGCTAACCAGTAGGTTGGTAGGGTGTCGCAGGGGTTGGGCAACTTGTCATTGGTCACGAAGATCAGACCAGCGTTACGCTCTCGGGACCACCGAATTGCCTTTTTCATTTGCTCTTTTGTGGATGCGTCGTAAACTATGTGAGCAAACTGGTCGGCCGAATGTAAGTAAGTCCATGAAGGCACTACCAAATGTTTGTAGCTTTGATACGTACCTTCGAAGACCACTAAAATGTCACTCAAGGTCAAATAGATTTTATCGGGAAATCTTCCTGGATTGAGGATCACCTGTTTGTTCAGAAAGCTCCGAATATGTTTTGCCAAAATCTGGTAGTAATTGATATGGATCGGATCAGCCGAGGTTTCATCTAAAAAAATTCCATCTACCGAATACCAGTGCATATAGATTGAGATTTCATCCAAGACTTTTTGAAGGTCTCGCCTGCCGTAGTTAGTGTGGACGTACCCCATCACCTGTATTCCATTGTTTTGAGAATTGTTAACGGTGGCTAAATAGGCTGGGCTGGCACTCAAGCCAGGTCCGTTGTTGGGATTCATAACTAGGACGGTGACTGTCGGTGTCCCGGAGATTGCCTGGTTCCAAAGTGAGCCCGGCTGGAAGTAAGCTGGGATCATCATGGCTTGGCTGTTTTGGAAGGACCGGCTCAACCTTGTTGTATATAGGGGTTGTTCTGGGTCAATCGGACAAGCGTTGATAGTGGCATCGATGGTTTTTATTTGGCGATAGGGTAATGGAATTCCTGCCGGGCCGGTCAAGAAATAAAAACTCAATACAAGGCTTGTACACAGTACTCTCATCATAGGATTCTTGAGGTATTTCCCATCAACGCAAGAGAACATGTTTTCCTAAGCTGACCTGTAGGCACTGGTAGCCCAACTCCTTCTTAGATGTGTACTCAACAGTAATGTGCCAATAGTAGCATATGCTTTGACACTTTCCTTGGAACAGCTTTTCGAGGTTGTAATTCATAGGCGGGACTTAGATAGCTAGTCGGTATAGGCTGTGTTTTACCAAGACCTGTAAAAAATTGAGAATATTTCAAAAAAAAAGTTCCTAGGTTTGTGTTATAGAATTGAACTAGATCTCTTCTCTATAGTGCTAAGACGACTCTTTACTAGAAGATTGGGCAGGGTATTGATGAGGCCTTAGATGAGAAATGTCCTTCAGGATTTTTTATGAGTAGAATTTTGTCTGTCTGGAGTTGAAGTTTTATCCCGAAGCATTTTGTCACAACATTGAAAGGGACTATTTCTTAAAGACCTCTACGAGGTATCTTGGGTATTTTAAAGTTGGGATACCCAATGAGTTGCTATAAAGTTTTTGTGAATATAGTAGACATATGATCAATCAGATTTTTTTATTCTCTAGGAAATAGGCTTAATGCCAAAAGGTTAATTAATTCAAGTCAAGGGATTATAGCGATGGCATTGATTTCAATTAAATAATCTGGATGCACTAGCCCTGCGACCTGAACTAAAGTACTAGCAGGATAGTCAGTAACCCAGAATTCCCCTCTTACTTCGTGCACTGCTGCCAGATGTTCCATATTGCGAAGAAAAACGTTGACACAGGCCACATCGTCCATAGTTCCTTCAACTGCTGCTAAAGCCATCTTGATGTTATTTAGCACCTGACGAGTTTGTACTCGGATATTCTCCTTACCGACCAGATTGCCCTTAATATCAATTGCGACCTGCCCAGAGACGAAATAGGGACGACCATGTCCAGCCAATACAGCATTCGAAAAAATACCAAAGGGGTTACACATGTTGTCAGGGTTATAAACAGTTTTACCCATAAAGGTTCCTCCTCCTAGTTAATTCACATCCTGAAGATTTACAAATCTTCAGGATGTGAATTAACTAGGAGGAGGAACCTT
>Ga0310345_10004375_pt1 | contig 12841 bp, 14 predicted proteins | sample HC15DNA20500_MG_FD_204667 | JGI IMG/M metagenome (GOLD analysis project Ga0310345, IMG submission 204667) | Marine microbial communities from station ALOHA, North Pacific Subtropical Gyre - HC15-DNA-20-500_MG | ecosystem: Environmental > Aquatic > Marine > Oceanic | place: Pacific Ocean: North... | reverse complement strand
ATAACCTTACTGCCAATGATATTGCCTGGCTGGTTCCGCACCAGGCTAATCTTAGAATTATTGATGCAACAGCCAATAGAATGGGGCTAGACAAAGACAAAGTAATGATTAATATACAACGTTATGGCAATACCACTGCTGCTACCATACCCTTGTGTTTATGGGAATGGGAAAATAAACTACACAAAGGCGATAACGTAATTTTATCTGCTTTCGGTGGTGGTTTTACCTGGGGAGCCATTTGGCTAAAATGGGCATATTAATTTAAATAAGGAATTTCAAAAAAACTGCTTCTTAAATAAGCAGTTTTTTTATGGTTGATGATTGAATGCGGCATTGATTCAACCTATTTGTTTCTACACCACAAAATAAAATCGGTGGCGGGTAGTTGTGTTATGCCCAATTGTCGTAACATAGTTACTAACTGCCCTCTATGATAAGTGCTATGATTAAATAAATGCATTAATATTTCCCATAAAGGCTGCTCAAAATACTCTTGCTTGGAAGTTTTATAGCCCATCATAGATTGTAATTTTTCCGTTTGCAGAGTAGTTATCCATTCAACCCACAATTTATCTTGCCGTAAAATGCTATCTATGATTGCCTCACAGCTTAAACCCGCATCTTTTAATGCCCATGCAGTTTGTGGCTCATTATGCATACGTTGCCACCAAATTGTTTCGGCACCCAACACATGCAACAAAGTAGCATATATGCCGGGAAAACTGCTAATAATTTCCTTTTGTTGTTGAGAAGGTTCTAATTTTTTAACAACCTTTAAAATGGCTTCATTCGCCCATAAGTTATATGCAGCATAATCTGCAATTATTGTATGCATAAATTAAGTATTTACGGAACACTAAATTAAATATAACAATACTTTCCAAAAAGTTTGATTTAAAAGCTATTCATCAAAAAAATGAAAACAAGTTATAAATGGTGGTTATTTTTGTTGAATACACCTATAAATAATTTACAATGAAACCTAATTTCCCATACAGTGGCATTAGCTCATTAGCTTTACATAGCAGCGAGCATGAAAATGCAGAATTTGCCCATATTACTCCTATTTATGCTACTTCTACATTCACTTTTCCCACTGCAGAAGCAGGTATGGAAAGATTTGCTGGCGATGATAAATCCAGAATATATGGGCGTTGGGGCAATCCTACATTTACTGCCGCTGAGGAAACTATTGCAGCATTGGAAGCATTTGGATTAAATAACAGCAATGGTACACCGCTACAATTGAAAGCATTATTACATGCAAGTGGCCAAGCTGCTATGACAACGCTATTCATGAGTACACTTAAAGCCGGTGATGCTATTCTTTCTCACTATTCTTTATATGGCGGCACATATGAACTAATGTTAAAAGTGCTACACAATGCCGGCATTGAAACAATTATTGCTGACCTAAGAAATTTAGAACAAGTAGAGGAAGTATTAAAAAATAACCCACACATACAATTGGTTCATATTGAAACGCCTGCTAACCCTACCATTCAGTGTGTCGATATTGCCGCTGTTACACAAATAGCCAAACAGTACCACAAAAAAATATCAGTTGACAATACTTTTGCTACGCCTTATTTGCAGCAACCATTTAAATATGGTGTCGATTTTGTTTTTCATTCAACTACTAAATTTTTAAATGGTCATGGCACAGCAATTGGTGGGGTATTAATTGGAAAAGATATTGATTTCATGAATACACAGGCTTGGAAGTGGCAGGTTTTATTAGGGGGAAACAGTAATCCTTTCGATGCATTTTTATTAATGAATGGTTTAAAAACATTAGAACTAAGAATGCAGCGTCATTGCAGCAATGCTAAAGCCGTTGCTGAATTTTTAGACCAGCATCCTGCCATTGAAAAAGTAAATTATGCCGGATTGCCCAGCCATCCGGATTATACCATTGCCAATAAACAAATGAAACATCCCGGTGCATTAATGAGCTTTGAAGTAAAAGGCGGACTAGAAGCGGGAAAAAAATTTATAGACAAATTACAAATGTGTGTAAGGGCCATTTCATTAGGAACCTTAGATACCTTGCTTTCACATCCGGCCAGTATGAGTCATAGAGGGGTTAGTAAAGAAGAAAGATTAAAATTTGGCATTACCGATGGTTTAATACGTTTAAGTGTTGGCATTGAAAATGTAGAAGATATTTTAAAAGATTTTGAACAAGCCTTAAATTAATATTATGAATATACTGATTAGAAAAGCGGAACGAAAAGATTGTGTCAGATTGTTAGAATTAATTCAGGAATTGGCCGAATTTGAAAAATCACCACAAGAAGTAACTGTTACATTATCGCATTTTGAAGATAGCGGATTTGGAGAAAAGCCTGTATGGTGGGCTTTCGTAGCCGAAGTAGATGGTATAGTAGAAGCTTTTGCACTTTACTATATTCGTTATAGCACTTGGAAAGGTAAGCGTATGTATTTGGAAGATATTTTAGTTACCGAAAAAATGCGTGGCAAAAACATTGGTACCATGTTATTTAATAAGTTGATTGAAGAAGCAAAAGAAAAAAAATTACATGGCATAGTATGGCAAGTATTAAACTGGAATAAACCCGCTATTGAGTTTTATAAAAAATACAATGCCGACTTTGATAATGAATGGATGAATTGTTCATTAACTTTTTAAAAAAAGGGGCATCCGAAATAAATAACGGATTCCCCTTTGTGTATTTTTTTAACTAATTCCGTCTACTGTTACATTCTTGGCAATTTTTTGAATTAACCCTTGCAAAACTTTTCCTGGACCCACCTCTGTAAAATGATTGGCTCCATCAGTTACCATGGCCTCTACACTTTGTGTCCATTTAACAGCGCCGGTTAATTGTGCAATTAAATTTTGTTTTATGCTGTTAGCATCGTTTACTGCTTGTGCTACAACATTTTGATAAATGGGGCAAATAGGTTCATTAAATTGGGTTGTTTCAATAGCTTGGGCTAGTTCCTGCCGGGCAGGCTCCATTAACGGTGAATGAAAAGCACCCCCAACAGGCAATATTAAAGCACGTTTAGCACCGGCTGCTTTCATTCGCTCACAAGCTACCTCTACACCTTTTAAACTACCACTAATAACCAATTGTCCGGGACAATTATAATTAGCTGCAACTACAACTTCTCCTAATTCAATTTGCACTTGTGCACAAATAGCTTCCACTTGGTCATCGGGCAATGCCAAAATGGCTGCCATAGTAGATGGATTTTGTTCGCAAGCTTTTTGCATGGCATTGGCACGGATAGCTACCAATTTTAATGCATCTTCAAAACTTAAAACCTTGTTGGCAACTAAAGCAGAAAATTCGCCTAAAGAATGGCCGGCAACCATATCGGGATGCGCATCAGTAACTGTAGCATAAGCTATTACTGCATGCAAAAAAACAGCAGGTTGTGTTACTTTGGTTTGCTTTAATGCCTCATCACTTCCGTTAAACATTATGTCACTAATACGAAAACCCAAAATATCATTGGCATTTTCAAACATTTCTTTTGCTATAGCATGTTGTTCATATAAACTTTTACCCATTCCACTAAACTGAGCACCTTGGCCCGGAAATACGTAAGCATGTTTCATATTCCTATTTTTTTATCAATTTATTTCATGTAATAACAGCATTGTGAACTTATTACCACAATGGCAATGCAAGTATAGGTAAATAAATGTAATAAGTTTGTTTTAGTGATTTGAAAAGTTATTTCTATTTATTATCACAAACATAAAAAGCCGGTTATTGCTAACCGGCCAAGTGCATAAGGGCTTTTCTTGCTTAAACCTTCGTGTGTAATTCTAAATATTTTAAAAACTCTGTACGAGTAGCTTCTTCTTTAAACCTGCCTTCATAAAATGAAGTAACGGTGGTTGATGTATCATCTTCAACTCCCCTGCTGGCAACGCATAAATGTTTTGCATCCATTACCACAGCAACATCGTGTGTACTTAATATTTTCTGAAGTGCAGTACCTATTTGCATAGTAAGTCTTTCTTGCACTTGTGGACGTTTGGCAAAATAATTAACAATTCTATTGAGCTTGCTTAAACCAATTACTTTTCCATTACTAATATATGCTACATGTGCCCGACCAATGATGGGTACAAAATGGTGTTCGCAATTACTGTAAAAAGAAATATTTTTTTCAACCAACATTTGATTGTAATGGTAACTATTGTTAAACAAAGTTACTTTGGGCATATTCTCAGGATTTAAGCCTTTGAATATTTCCTTTACGTACATTTTTGCTACTCGTTTGGGCGTACCTTTTAAACTATCATCGTTTAAATCTAAACCCAAAACTTCCATAATAGCCCTAAAATGTTTTTCAATAGCTTTTATTTTATCTTCATCTGATAATACAAATGCATCATTGCGCAATGGGGTATCTACAGAAGTTTGTACATGATTGTCGCCCATTTCTTCTAACAAAACATCGGTTAAGGCAATATTTTTGTCATTAAGCTGGATACTCGACATAATTTCGCTCGGTTTCATATAAAAATATTTTTAGCTCCAAATTTTCGTCCAGCTTATTACGCAGCAACTGATAAATTACCTTTGCTATGTTTTCCGCTGTAGGATTTAATTCTTTAAAATGAACAGTATCTAAATTCAAATTCTTATGATCAAATCGGTTTAAAACTTCTTGTTTAATTAGTGTGCTCAGCACTTTTGTATCTATAACATAGCCCGTATTAGCATCGGGTACCCCCGTTATTTTCACAATTAATTCATAATTATGACCATGAAAATTTTTGTTGTTGCATAATCCAAAAATTTCAGCATTTTTTTCATCACTCCAATTGGCATTGTGCAACCGGTGTGCTGCATTAAAATGTTCCTTTCTATAAATGGCCACTTTATTCAAATCCATCATATTCATGCTTCATTATACGGTTTTCTATCAACACACAATGCAAAAGATTGTACTACAATCATATGCAACACTTTTAGCATTGATAAAACACTTTAAGAAAATCAATATAAGAGCACTGTATCAGAAGTGTGCTGACCAAGTGGCTCATGATTTAGAAAGCTGGTTTAATTTATTCAATCAAACATCAAAAATAGCTTACTATATTGTACTAACCAATATTTCAGAAAATTGTTTAAAGTTTTTTTATTTTTTTTAAACAAAGCAAACAAACTGTAATTTTGTCGCATTATAGAATTTGCATGGTATTTGAACTAAGTAAACCCTTATCTTCATTAAAAATATTAGCGCATGGACTTACAAAAAGAATTTGAGCAATATGCCATAAAGCACCGAAAAATTAGCAGTGCCACACTACATAATTTTCGTAATCATTTTAATCCAACCGCATTAACTCCCTATATTATAGAAGAACGTTCTTTAAATGTTGCCCAAATGGATGTTTTTAGCCGATTAATGATGGATAGAATTATTTTCTTGGGCGAGGCTATTGATGATTATGTGGCCAATATTGTTACCGCACAATTATTATTTTTAGATAGTACCGATCGTACCCGCGATATACAAATGTATATTAACAGCCCCGGTGGCAGTGTTTATGCCGGAATGGGCATTTACGATACCATGCAGTTTGTAACACCCGATGTTTCAACTATCTGCACAGGCGTAGCAGCTAGTATGGGAGCTGTATTATTATGCGCAGGAGTGAATGGAAAACGAACTGCACTTAAACACAGCCGTATTATGTTACATCAACCCAGCGGCTCAATTGGCGGTCAGGCTACCGATATAGAAATTACTGCCCGCGAAATAAAAAAATTAAAACAGGAATTGTATGAAGTAATTGCAGAACATACCGGTAAATCAGTTGAAGTTGTGGCAAAAGATTGTGACCGTGATTTTTGGATGACTGCTCAGGATGCAAAAGATTATGGATTGGTAGATGAGGTATTAATTCGCAATCCCAAAAAAGATAAAAAAGGTTAAGCCTTTCATTTTTCAATTCAAGTTTACAAACATTAAAATATTATGATTTACAATAAATATTTAATCAATCCTTATTTAAACAACGAAGAGGGCGACGAAGAAAATACTAAAGAAGAAAAAGAGCCCATGAGCCCGCAAATGATGAAGAAAATGGAAAAACTGTTTTTTGAAAAAAGAGCAGTTTACTTATGGGGGCCTGTTGATGATAAAAGTGCAAGAGAATTGGTGAGTAAAATTTTGTTATTAGATGCAGATAAACCCGGTGAAGAAATTAAATTGTACATTAATAGTCCCGGGGGTGTGGTAACAAGCGGCATGGTAATTTATGACACCATACAATTAATTCAATCACCCATTAGCACCATTTGTATGGGATTAGCAGCCAGCATGGGCTCTATCCTTTTAAGTGCAGGGAAAAAAGGAAAACGTTTTATTTATCCGCATGGAGAAGTAATGATACACCAGCCAAGCTTAAGCGGTTATTTTCAAGCTACTTCTGCCGATATAGAAATTCAGGCAGAACAAATGAAAAAAACCAAAGATTTGGGCGCCAAAATTTTAGCCGAAAACTGCGGTAAAACTTTTGATCAAATCATGAAAGATTTTGACCGTGATTATTGGATGGATGCCAATGAAGCAGTAGCTTATGGTATTGTAGATGCTGTACTTACTAAAATATAGTCAAACATCCATAACGAATGAAATAGCTATTCATCACTTTTAACGAAACAGCTATTAACTATATTGTACTTTTGTTTTTCAATTACAACCCCTTGAGAACGGGTTATATTTTTGTTTTAATAGCGAAAAGAAGCCTTTAAAACAAGTAAATTTTGTATTATGGCTAAACAAACACACTTACATTGTTCATTTTGTGGTAGAAGCAGGGCCGAGGTGAAAATTTTAATTGCCGGCCAGGAAGCGCATATATGTGAAAATTGTATTGAACATGCACAGGAAATTATTGCACAAGAATTAAAAGATAATCACACACCACAAACTTTTAACAGCAATAATAAAATTGCCGTTAAGAAACCAACTGAAATAAAAAAGTTTTTAGACGAATATGTTATTGGCCAGGATGAAGCCAAAAAAGTTTTAAGTGTTGCGGTTTACAATCATTATAAGCGCATTACACAAAAAACACAACCGGATGATATTGAAATTGATAAGAGCAATATTATAATGATTGGCGAAACTGGTACTGGTAAAACATTGCTGGCAAAAACTATTGCAAAAATGTTAAACGTACCCTTTGCCATTGTTGATGCTACTGTGTTTACTGAAGCAGGATATGTAGGTGAAGATGTTGAAAGTATGCTTACACGTTTATTGCAAAACTGCAATTATGATGTAAATGCTGCCGAAAAGGGAATTGTTTATGTTGATGAAATTGATAAAATTGCTCGTAAAGGTGATAACCCATCCATTACGCGGGATGTAAGTGGTGAAGGCGTACAGCAAGGCTTATTAAAAATGTTAGAAGGAACAGAGGTATTGGTTCCTCCGCAAGGTGGAAGAAAACATCCCGAACAAAAAATGATTAAAATTGATACCAAAAACATTTTATTCATTTGTGGTGGCGCATTTGATGGAATTGATAAAATAATAGCCAGAAGAATTAATACCAATGCCATAGGTTTTAATGTAGATAAATTAGAACAAGAACAAAAGAAAAGCAACTTACTGCAGTTTGTTAGCGCACAAGACTTAAAAAGTTTTGGATTAATACCTGAGTTATTGGGTCGTTTACCGGTGGTAACACACTTAGACCCCTTGGATAAAGCTACTCTACGCAATATTTTAACTGAACCCAAAAATGCTTTAATCAAACAATACAAGCGTTTATTTGAATTAGAAAATATAAACCTTACCATTGATGATGAAGTATATGATTTTATGGTTGAAAAAGCATTAGAGTATAAACTCGGTGCCCGGGCATTAAGAAGTATTTGTGAAAGCATATTAACTGATGCCATGTTTGAATTACCGGGAAGTAAACAAAAAGAATTTCATGTTGATTTAGCTTATGCCAAACAAATGTTTAGCAAAAGCAAACTGGGCATGTTGAAAGTTGCTTAAAATACATAAAAAATAATTTTAATTAAAATAATCATTTATGAATGAACTTATTGAACGTTTGGTAAAGGAAGCTGGCCTAACACCAGATCAAGCACAAAAAGCTATTGAAACTATTGCAGGATATGTAAAAGAAAAATTCCCCATGCTGGGTGGAGCTGTTAATAACATTTTTAAAAAATAAAAAAAATCGGAGTTAAACTCCGATTTTTTTTATTACAGGGGCCTCTATCAATAATACTTAACAGTTATTATCAGAAAAATAGGGAACATCATCACGAGGTATTGATTCTTTTTGCTGCCAGTACGCTAATGTTATGGTATGCCCATCCGTAGTTTTTAATAATCTACCAAATATTGCATTAATAACATTAAAGGTTACATCTGTCACACCAATGGTATATAATGATTGTGCTTGTGAAGCTTCATTATCCGTAGCACCTTCAGTTGTTTTAGCAGGGGGTGCATTCACTTCTACAACAACAACGGTGTAGCCATTGTATTGTAATAAGTTTTTTAAAAATGTTACCCTATCAATACTAACATTCCTTTCAACAATAGCACATTTTATACCGTTTAAATCTTCAAATTCATGATTTTTATTAATGGCCATTTCAAAAAATTTTAAAATGCAGCAGCAGTAAGTGCATAAATATAATGATAAATCCAACTACCTACTCCCGTAATCAATATACCAATTATACAAATAATGAAGCTAAGTTTTATGGGCTGCGGAATAGCAATAATTGGCGCATCAAATTCAACATTTTTATCGAAAACTACTATTGCAACCCGTAAATAATAATATAAAGAAATAATAAGATTCACAGCAGCTAATGTTATCCATGGAATATAGTTAAGATTTTCACTTCCGGACATTATTAAAAAAAACTTACCAAAAAATCCTGCTGTTGGTGGGATACCGGCTAATGAGAACAAACCAATTAAAAGCACCCATGATAAAAATTTATTCTTGGCATACAAGCCTTTAAATTCATTAATATTCTTTTTATCAAAAGTATTTTCAATGTAAGTAATAACCCCAAAAACTGCCAGATTCGAGAATAAATAAATAACTAAAAAATACACTACGGCAGCAGATGCATTATATACATTTCCTAAAAATGCAATAAGAATAAACCCTACTTGCGTTATAGAAGAAAACGCCATAAATCTTTTAAAATTTTCTTGACGTAGTGCAAATAAGTTACCTATTATTATAGTTACGAGCAGTAATATAAGTAGTACAACATGCCATACAGTTTGTAAATGGTAAAAAACTTTAAATAATAAATTTAATAAAACAAATAATACAGATGCTTTGGAAACAACAGATAAAAACGCAGTAACCGATATTGGTGCTCCTTCATATACATCAGCTGTCCATAAATGAAAAGGCACTACAGATACTTTAAACAATACCCCCGACAAAAACAATAAAAAAGCAACTAAAGAAAATGGACTCAACATAATTTTTGCTGCTACTGCATTATAATTTAATGAACCTGAAAGTCCATATAAAAATGAGATGCCTAATAATAGAATGGCCGATGCAAATGCAGCAGACATTATAAATTTAAAAGCAGCTTCTGATGATTGTTTTTTAGTGAGTTGGAAATTAACCAACAATGCTAATGGAAGAGTTGATAATTCGAGGCCTATGTAAAAAAATAGAAAATTGGTTGATGAAAGCATACAAAACATACCTAATAAAGAGGATAGCACTAAAACGTAAAACTCATAAGTATGCTCAAAACGTTGCAACCAATTATAACCTTGCAGGGAAATGATGTAGGCAGCAAAAGCTAATACCGACTTTTCAAAAGCATTTAAGGATGTAAGTTGATACATATTGCTAAAAGCAGAATTATAGCCTACCGGCCAAAATCCGGCCAAAACAATAATTAACAACAATAAATTTATCCATTGCAATGTCCAATCAGTATGTTGCTTACCCCCAAATATTTGGGTAAGCAATAAAATGAATATACCCAGTAATAATAATAATTCCTGTTTAAATGGTAAAAGTGTATGTAGTAAGTAATATATCATTGAAGCATATGGTTTTGGTGGCCTTAATCAATTTGAACTTTGCCAATAATGAATGGTTGGTGAAATTATTTTTAAAATCAAAAATGGTAACACGCCCACAATTAAAATACCTATTCCCAACAAAACACTTGCCCATTTTTCATACCAACGGGCATCTATTGGTGTATCAAAATGATTTGCATTCGTATTACCCATTAAAATAGAACCTGCAGCTCTTAATATATACACGGCTGTAACTACTATTGAAGCTGCAGCAATAATAGTAGCTACCCGATAAGGAATAAATGGTAGTTGCCATGAGCCAACCAACACGGTTACTTCAGCTACAAACCCACTTAGCCCCGGTAATCCCAAAGATGCTAAACCAGCCAAAATAAAAAATCCTCCTATAAAAGGTATATAAGTTAATAAGCCACTCATTTCTTTAATAATCCTGGTATGTGTTCTGTTGTAAATCATACCAATTGTAGCGAAGAAAAGTGCTGTCATTAATCCATGTGAAATCATTTGCAGCACAGCTCCGGTAATAGCTATGGAGTTTAACATCCCAATACCTAATACAACAAAACCACAATGACTAACCGATGAATAAGCATTCATGTATTTTAAATCTTTTTGTACCATAGTAGCAAATGCGCCATATAATATTCCAATAACAGCCAATAAAACAATGTAGGGTGAATAAAACTGAGCAGCAGCAGGCATTAACATAGTTACCAAACGTATTAGTCCATATCCGCCCAACTTCATTGATATACCGGCCAAAAACATGGAACCCGCAGTGGGTGCTGCGGAATGTCCATCGGGTACCCAGGTATGAAAAGGGAATAGAGCAGTGAATACCCCAAAACCTATAAATAAAAATGGGAAAAATATTAATTGCCAATGATAGGCAATACCCAAGCCTTTTAGCGTTAACATATTAAAACTAGGCGACCCGTTAGATGAAGCATAATAAATACCCAATATTCCCATAAACAAAATGGCTGAAGCCCCTATTAACATGAGCACCAATTTGGTAGCACTATAAATTTTGTTACCACTACCCCAGTTAAGAATTAATAAAAACTTCGGTATAACAGCCAATTCAAGGAAAAAGAACATTAAAAACAAATCGAATGAAATAAAGAATCCATAGGCTCCTAAAGCTAATAGTGTTAATAAAACAAAAAACTCTTTAGTTAAGTATTTTTCTTTCCATGAAACTAGAATAGCTGCAATAACTACAAGGGCTGTTAAAAACAACATGACAATAGAAATACCATCAACCCCAACAGAATAATGAATGTTCAAAGGGGCAAACCACATAACATTAGTTTGTAACATTACATTACCTGATGACATGTCCGAACTCAATAAATATTGCCACAATACATTAATTACAATTAATAATTGTATTACAGAACCTGTTAAAGCCACTACCCTAATGCTTTGCTGTTTTTGTACAAACAACATGATAAGGATTGTGAGTATTGGCCCGATAATTAAAAAATGGACAATCATATAAACATTCTTATTACGTTTAATGTATTTTACCTTCATTTAAACCAAAAACAAAACAAACAGGCATAATATTCCTACAATAAATAATAGCAAATACTGCTGCACTTTTCCTGATTGCAATTTTTTAATGGCTACGGAAACTGAAAAAGTTATTCCTGCACTTGCATTCACCAATTTATCAATAACCTGCTTATCAATCCATGCAGAAGTATTTCCAATACCATTAAAAATTATTTTATGGGTAATGAATAGGTATAATTCGTCAATGTAAAATTTATGTTTAACAGTGCTATATAACCAACCAAACGAATTTTCCAGACTGGCAGGTACATTACTTTGTTTAAAATATAAAATAGCAGCATATCCTATTCCTAATAAAGCAAGTAAAACCGGAATCACCGAAAATCCAATATGCGTGGGCAACAACAATGGTTTACCATTAGCACTTACAAAATTTCCAAACGGAATAAAACCGGTAACAATTACTAAAGCAATCAAAATAAGAAGCGGCAATTTTATAAGCCAGTTACCTTCATGCACATGTTCATATTTTATTGGCTTATTCCAAAAAATACTGAAATACAAACGGAACATATAAAATGAAGTAATAAAAGCTGTAATTAATGCAACTGCATATAGCCATTTGTGTTGTTGATAAGCAGCAAATAGTATTGCTTCCTTACTAAAAAATCCGGAAAAGGGTGGCACACCGGCAATAGCCAAACAACCAACTAAAAAACCAATATGGGTAACGGGTAACAATTTACGTAATCCGCCCATTTCAAGCATATTGTTTGTGTGAACAGCATGTATGATAGCACCCGCACACAAGAATAATAACGATTTGAAAAAGGCATGAGTAAATAAATGAAATAGTGCTGCAGTATACCCCAAATGAGTATTCAAAATGCTATCATCTACTCCAAGTGCCAACATCATGTATCCTATTTGCGAAATAGTAGAAAATGCTAATACTCTTTTAATATCGGTTTGAGTACAAGCAATAATAGCTGCAAAAAAAGCAGTAAATGCACCCACTATACCTACTATGGCTAAAATAGTTCCATCTAATTGAAAGATAGGAAAAAATCTGGCAATTAAAAAAACGCCTGCAACAACCATCGTAGCAGCATGTATTAATGCTGAAACCGGAGTAGGACCTTCCATGGCATCGGGTAGCCAAATATGCAGCGGAAACATAGCTGACTTGCCTGCAGCACCAATAAATAATAATAAGCATGCCCACGTTAATGCAGACAACCCAATAAATGAC
>Ga0310345_10004374_pt1 | contig 12843 bp, 6 predicted proteins | sample HC15DNA20500_MG_FD_204667 | JGI IMG/M metagenome (GOLD analysis project Ga0310345, IMG submission 204667) | Marine microbial communities from station ALOHA, North Pacific Subtropical Gyre - HC15-DNA-20-500_MG | ecosystem: Environmental > Aquatic > Marine > Oceanic | place: Pacific Ocean: North... | reverse complement strand
GGAATAGCCTCCAAAGTAACGGGGCAGGAAATTCACGATTTAAGAGGCATAGGAAGATTCCTGTCGATTCTAGCCGACTTAGGAACTATTCTGGGCATAGCCATGTTGGGTAGATCAGCATTCGGCAATCGAGTATCTATTCTTGCTGCTGGACTGGTTTCTATATCAGTCATACACATCCAACTCGCCCATTTTTTTGCCTTCGATACTTTTCTAGCTTTCTTTTGCGTATGGGCATTATTCTTTCTATTAAAAGTTCTTCAAACCGGAAAAACATCAGCTTCTGTCATTGCGGGAATTTTAATAGGCCTTGGATTAGCATCAAAAATCAGTCTTATGCCAATTCTTGGTGCTTATGTATTCGCCCATTTACTACATGCCTTCACCATAGGGTCTGCTGGTTTTGGAGTAAAAGAATCCGTTATAACTCGAACAATAACATCGGCCGTCTGGGGGCTTATTGCCTTAGTTATTACTTTCATATTAGTAGAACCCTACGCAATTTTGGATTGGGGGCGTTTTACGCAGGACATAAAAGAGCAATCGGATATGGTCAGGAGAATTAGTGATTATCCGTACACGCGACAATACATAGATACAACCCCTTACCTATACCAGCTAATACAACTAGGTCGTTGGGGATTAGGTTGGCCCTTAGCGGTCCTATCATTAGTTGGGGTTGGTTGGGCCTGTTGTAAAGGAATTTCCCCAAAAGCCTCGCTATTTTTCCTGCTCTTTTCCCTGATAATTCCAGCCGCCATTTTGATACTTAATAACTCCATTTTCTACGTAGTAATCGCAATGACCATCACTCTCGGGAGTCTTCTATTCACTTCTCTTTTTAGAAATGAATCGGGTCGAGTATCAATGCTTCTTCTATCATGGGTTATTCCATACGTTCTCATCACAGGTAGCTTTGACGTAAAATTCACCCGGTATACCTTACCCTTCATACCGCTAACCACTCTTTTTGCCTCCGCATTCCTCGTCCACTGGGCTACCTCTGACTCAATTCGTAAAAGATTGACCGGTGTTACAACTCTAGCAATCACAATACTCATCACTGGGTTATGTGCCGCTTCAATGGTTTCAATTTATTCGGAAAAACATACGGGTGTTCAGGCATCTGTATGGCTGAACGATAATGCTCCGTCAGGTTCCCACATATTGAAGGAGCACTGGGAAGAGGGTCTTCCAAACTTGAGTGGTTTTTCAGTCAAAGAACTCGCAATTTATGAGACAGACAATAAATTCAAAATTCAAAAAATGTCTGAAAAACTGGCTACCGGCGACTACTTGGTTATCTATAGTAATCGACTCTATGGAACAGTCACCAGATTGATAGACCGCTATCCACTTATGATCGGGTACTACAATGCACTTTTCACGGGACAACTGGGTTACGAACCTGTCTTTATAGGAACTTCTCACCTAAATTTAATGGGGTTTTCATTCAGAGAGGATACATTCACCAGGCCAAATCTACCTGACCCAGCAATACCTCATCACGAAGAAAGATCTAGGGGCCTGAACGCTGGGTTTGCAGATGAAAGTTTTTCAGTATACGACCATCCCAAGGTCATGATATTTGAAAATGTTTCCCGGTTATCTGACATAGAAATAAATGAGTCGATACACTCGGAGACCAATAGATTGGTCCCTTCTGAACATCAATTACAGCCTCAGCAAAGTGTAGAAGCGGAAAATCAGGCTAATGAGAGAAATCTTATGATGGACCCTTGGCTGTCTCAGGAACAGCAGAAAGGGGGCACCTGGAATGAGATCTTCACTACAAATCCAGTAATTACAAAAATGCCAGCCTTAATCTGGATTCTCTACGTAGAATTTATAGCCTTGTTGACGTTTCCTATCGGATTTATGGTTTTCCGAGGACTTAGCAATCGTGGCTTTCTTCTTATGAAGGGGCTGGGAATATTGATCGTTTCGTTCGTCGCTTGGATACTGGCGAGTTTACATATCGTTGCATTCGGAACGTTAGCAGTCTGGATCGGAATTGGAACGTTGACTGTTATCTCTTCCTTTACGACTTATCTATACAAAAACGAAATATTGCTGTTTATAAAAAACCGATGGAAAGCAATTACTCTGTTGGAAGGTATATTTCTCGTCGCTTTCTTCGCATTCCTGTTAGTACGGATGGCAAATCCCGACCTCTGGCACCCTTATCGCGGAGGAGAAAAACCGATGGATATCGGCTATCTGAACGCTGTGGTGAAATCAAGCTATATGCCTCCATACGATCCTTGGTTTTCTGGTGGGTATTTGAATTATTACTACTGGGGGCAACTGATAATAGCCTGTTTTATACATCTGACAGGGATCACAACAGAAATAGCATATAACCTTGCTATTCCAACCTTGTTCGCACTAACAGTGGGTGGAGCCTTCACGATCGGGTCCAATCTTGTCAGCGTGTCCTCTATCAGGCTTCATTCATCCAAAATATCTGCACATTTCAGAAAAAGACTCGATTGGTTAATTGGTGCTGTAGCGGTAATTTTTGTGTGCATCATTGGAAACTTTGACGGTCTTATCCAAACAGTGTCTTTAGCGAAAAATCGATTCATCCATGGTATGACCGGGGGCGAATTCGACTTCTGGCATAGTAGCCGAATGATGGCTCCTGATCCTCCCGGTTTTGAAATAACTGAATTCCCTTTCTTCACCTTCCTTTTTGCTGACTTACATGCACACCTAATATCTATACCATTCGTCTTACTTGTACTTGGATTGGGTATGGCAATATTTCTTGCCCCACAGAAAAAAGCGCCAAAGAGATTTCGACTACAGGAAGAATTTATAAGGTTATCGATACTGGGCCTAGCAATCGGATCCCTTAGGGTCATAAATACCTGGGACCTCCCCACCTACATGGTCATATCGTTTCTCTGTATCGGTATAGGACAACTTGTACGACATGGGGGACTTGGAATCTCACCAATAGCAATAGCTCTTTGGAAATCTGGCTACACCTGCTTAGTGGCTTTTGTTGCTTTCCTTCCCTATCACATAACGAGTATAAATTTCTTTACTAATTTTCAGACCACGACAAATATGACTACTTTTGGTCAAATTATCTCAGTAAACGGCCTATTTATATTCTTAATCACATCAGGATGCGTATATCTATTACAAACACAATTAAAGAACTCCATTTCGAGTCTAAAATCACTTTTTTTATCCGTCATAAATCATAACAATCTTAGCCCCACGAAGGTCATCGGATTAACGATATTTCTTCTATTATTGGGATACCTAATAACGTTCATATGGATTGGAAAATTGGGCGGTGTTATCCCCGTCTCCACAGGTCTTATTTTGATTTTGGCTATCAGCCTTTTTTCCAGTCCTTCCTCTGAATATAGACACCTACCAATTCGCATTTTTGCCCATCTCCTGGGCATAGCTGGTCTGGGGCTTTTGGTCTTTGTGGAAATATGGAGATTGGAGGGAGATATTGACCGGATGAACACAGTGTTCAAGTTCTATGGTCAAGCATGGATTCTGTTGGGGATTTCGTCCACTTACTTCCTTTATAGAGCCTTCCTGAAAATGCCCGGACTGACTCCTTTACTGCGATGGACTTGGGTTGGAATCACACTAGGCTTAATCATAGTAAGCCTAATTTATCCAGTAATGGGTAGCCGAGACAGGATCCGGGATCGTTTCCAGAATGAAGACGGAAAATTCACCCTAAATGGGTACTCATATATAGACGAATCTATATATAAAGATCCGAAAGGAGATATTGACCTTTCTTCCGACATGATCGGAATCGATTGGTTGCGGAAAAACATACCTGGGTCTCCTATAGTACTGGAGGGTGTTACCCCTACTTATAGGTGGGGCGGACGCATATCTATAAATACGGGCCTGCCAACCGTAATAGGTTGGAAGTGGCATCAGGAACAACAGAGATGGGGACAGAGAGAAATGGTAGCTAAAAGAATTAGAGACGTTGAGGCAATCTATTCAGAGCCAAAATTGGCGAGTGATTTACTAGACAAATACGAAGTAGAATATGTGTACATTGGCCAAGTGGAAAAACTCTATTATCCTGCTGAAGGGATCGCATATCTCCAGGCAGGGCTGGACGGAAAATTACTACCCGTATTTACTTCTGAAGATGTAACCATAATGAGGGTTTCCAAATAAAAAACCCTGAACATATTTCAGGCAGGATGCGCGACGTTAAACAAATTATTCTGCCGTGAGTGCAAGTATCGAGACGAGAGGAAGGCCAAAGGTTTTCTCGCAGCTGCAAATTCGTCCCGAAGAACTGAAAAAACATCTGTCAATTCAAGAACACTGGCAGTGGGATGTTCTTCAGCCAGTCTATAAAACCGTCTGCCTTCATTTTCATACTCCTCAAGGCTACGCCGCCTTTTCCTCATGAAAGAAGTTCTCGGGTAAGTTCCGGATTGAGAATTTGAGTTAAAATGGCTTTTCTGGGAATAAGTAGAGTCCCGAAACAATCCCGTTAAAAATAGACAGACGTCACCGATCCTCTTGTAATAAGAAAACCTTTCGGACTCATCTGCCCTTGCGGCAAAATCTATCAGACTATCAACGTCCATATCATTATATCGGACCCTACGTCGGATACCCTTCCTTACACGAATAGGCACTACAAAACTCCGAATTCGAGTGAACGAAGCAAGCATGTTCGCCAAGTATTCAAGAACATTGGGGGTGTCAAGGAATCCTGCCACTTTCCCCGTATCAAACACAGGGATGTTTCCCCTGCCTTCACGCTCAATAGTGTATGCAGAAGAAATCAGATCTTTCTGAGCTCTTCTCAGCAACACTTCAAAATAGAGTGAAGGTGATATCTTCAGGAAAGATTCGCCATCGTTTATGACCTGGGAAAACACCCGTTCATCTGAAACGATTGCTCTCCTGTATTCAGGGTCATTCCTAATTGCCTCCCGCACTGAGAAAGTATTTAAAGCGCCAGGGATAACAATGGAAACTAAAAAATCTAGGTCACGATCCGTAAAATCCAAATATACAGGCTTATGATTCACAATGCTGCCCTCCGCATGAATCCTTCAGCGCTACAACCGCGCCGCATTCAAACCCTTACACACAAGGGAGATACTACACTGAGAACCTAGGGTATGCTATGAAAAAAAATGACGGAATTTAAGACGTTGATTAACTCTCCCAGAACCAACAAGATGAATTATTTTTAACGACAGTTGCCTTACGGAATTGACACTCTTACTAGCCCTCGAGACAATGTCGCTCATAGCAAATACGTTTACCTAAAAATTCCAACTTCAGCTGCTAGGAGCTATTCCACTCTTGCCCTACACTGCTCTGAAAAAATTCACCGTCTTGGATTTGTCCGACAGGTTGGCAGGTTCATTTTGTGCCAAAACGCTAGGACTCTACGGCTGTGAAGTAATCAAAATTGAGCCCCCTTCAGGAGACCTGACACGCAAATGGAGCGACAGTCCGAACTCGTGTGAGCCCGGAGACAGTCCATTATTCCATCATCTAAACGCTGGGAAAAAAAGTGTCACACTAAATATAGATTCCCCAGAAGGGCGAGATATTTTGGGTATATTAATTCAAAAATCTGGGGTATTAATCGAAACCTTCCAACCTGGGAGAATGGAGTCTCTAGGATTTTCATATAAATCTATATCTGATACCAATCCTGGCTTGATAATGACATCCGTTACCCCGTACGGACAGACCGGACCACACAGTGAATTCGACTACACAGAATTAACGGTTTTCGCGATGTCTGGCGCTATGCACAGGGAAGGGCTTCCAAACAGATACCCTATACGATACGGAGCAGAAGTTGCTCAGTACTATTCGGGAAACTTGGCTGCAGCTGCAACGGTATCAGCACTCTTAAAATTTTTAAGAAAGGGAAAAGGTGACTGGCTGGATATATCAATCCAAGAATGCATGGCTGGACATCCTCATCAGATAGGTAGAAGAGCACCTTTTATATATTCCGGTGAACTTGACCCTAGGGAACAACCTAGAATTTCCGCTTCGGGCACAAGGGAACCATACGCCGTGGGTACTTTCCGTTGTAAGGATGGCTTTATGAGCTTTCTACCGCTTGGGGCACGAATGTGGCCCAATATAGCTAGAATGATTGATCGTGAGGATCTCATAAGTAACCCTTTATTTGAGGACTCGGACAAAAGGACCGTCAACAGGATAGAACTAGAATCGATATTTCAAGGTTGGTTGAACGAACGTACCCGTCAAGAAATATTTGAAGCAATCCAAGAAGCAGGAATACCCGGTTCCCCCATACTCAGAAGCGACGAAGTAATGGAAAATGAGCAATTCCTAAACAGAGAATATTTCACCCTTGTAGATCACCCCCAACAAGGTCAGTTAAAACTAACTGGAGACCCCTTTCGGTTGTCTGCAGTGGATAAAATGCCCTTAAGACCTGCTCCTCTTCTTGGAGAACATACGGAGCAGGTTTTGACAGAAACGATCGGTATAGACACGAACCAAGTTATGTCCCTGAGAGAAAGAGGAATAGTGTGAATTTCAACTCCACTGACGATCTCCCACTATCAGGCATAAGAGCGCTTGAGCTCTCTGAAATATGGGCTGGCCCATACTGCGGGTGTTTGCTGAGTGACATGGGCGCAGAAGTAATAAAAATTGAATCTATTCAACGAATTGCCAGAGGTCCGATAAACCCTTCACCAGACGGGATGTACCCAGAACAGGATCCCGGAAACCATCCATGGAACAGACAGGCAAACTTTAATTCAACTAACCGCAACAAGAAGGGACTCACGTTAGATCTAAAAACCCGGCTGGGTGTAGAAGCTTTCAGTGATCTTGTAAAGGTAAGTGACATAGTTTTTTGTAATTACGCTAGAACTGTCATGGAAGGGTTTGGTTTGGGCTATGAACAGGTGAAAAGTATAAAACCTGACATCATATATTTGCTCATGCCAGGCTATGGAAACACCGGACCGTACAAGAACTACAGAAGCATGGGAATGGCAATTGACGCTATTACTGGGCATTCTTTTCTGAGAGGATATCCAGATATGGACCATACAAGTAATTCCCTCGTGCATCACCCGGATGCCGCTGCTGCAGTAAATGCAACACTTGCTCTATCAACAGCATTAGTTCATAGGGAACTTACAGGCGAAGGACAATTCATAGATATGTCTCAGGCCGAGTCATTTATGACCCACATGGGTGAAATGTTCATCGAATATCAAATGTCTGGCATTCCGAGGGACAGAAGAGGAAATCGACATCCCGGGTATGCTCCGCAAGGAGCGTATAAATGTGAAGGTGAGGACAATTGGATCGCCATAAGTATTACTAACGCGGAACAATGGAATTTGTTCTGCGAAATAATCTCCTTGGATCTCGACAAAGATCCAAGGTTTTCAACAGTAGAAGACAGAATCAAAAACCATGATGATTTAGACTCTGTTATCACTACGTGGACCTCGGAAAGAGAGAGGTATGATGTGATGAATGCACTCCAAGCTAAAGGAATTCCTTCGGGAGTGGTACTAAATTGCGGACCAGACACCTATGCCGATCCACATTTAAATGAACGGGAATTTTTCCAAATAGTTGAACACCCTGAAGCTGGGATATTTCCCATGTCTGGGCCAGTTCTACGCTTTAATAGCTCATACGGTTCTGTGACCCACAATCCGTCACCAACCCTGGGGCAGCATAACAATTACATACTGGAAGACATTCTTGGCTATTCAAAAAGTAAGATTGAATTAATGGAACATATGGAAATCATTGGAACAGTTCCCCTTCCTGGAGCTGATCTTGGAGGATCCCGTAGAGCGGCAAAAGAACAGGCACGTCAGAAAAATACAACCCTTAATAATACCGAAAATGAATAATCAAAAATGCCAAAAAAAAATATAGCCCCATACGGTTCCTGGGAATCCCCTATATCTACAGAAATGATAGTGTCTGAAGCGGTAGGCCTTGGGGACATGGATATAGATGGAAGTGACATCTTCTGGCTAGAAACCCGACCAGAAGAGTCTGGAAGATACGTCGTAGTACGAAAAACTTCTGAAGGCCTGATAAACGACGTGACTCCACTCGGATTCAGTGCTAGAACATCGGTACATGAATACGGAGGCGGATCTTATCTAGCATACCGAGGAACTGTATTCTTCTCTAATTACTCCGATCAGCGAGTTTATAAGGTAAAAACTGAAGACGGTAATCCAATACCTATCACTCCAGAAGGATTGGATATTAGATTCGCAAATGGCTCTGTGGACGAATTAAGAAACAGGATTATCTATGTCAGAGAGGATCACTCTCAAACAGGTGAAGCCGTTAACTCCTTGGTGGCTCTAGATATGGACGATGAAACGGAAGGAATCATACTCACCGAAGGAGCCGACTTTTACTCATCTCCCTCCGTAAGCCCGGATGGTTCCTCAGTCGCGTGGATACAGTGGGACCATCCCAATATGCCCTGGGATTCCACAGAACTCTGGGTGGCAGACATATCAGCAACCGGAACATTTGAAAATCAAAGAAAACTTAGGGGTCCTTCGGGAGAATCCATCTGCCATCCTAGGTGGTCTCCGGATAATTTACTATATTTTGTTTCCGACGCCTCCGGATGGTGGAATATATACCGGTACCAAGATATTCAGTTAACCAAGTCAAAAAATTTGACTCCAATAGAAGCAGAATTCACACAGGCTCAATGGGGACTTGGCTCTCGTTATTATGGTTTCCTATCCGAAGACCGCATAATATGTGCCTACAACACGAATGGAAAATGGAGTCTTGCAGAACTAGATGTAAATACTTCCAAACTTGAAGGTATCCAAACAGCTTTCACCGAATTTAATAGATCTGGGCTAGAGTCAAAGAATGGAATAACTGTGTTGGGAGCGGGATCACCCATAAAACCATTCTCAGTTTACCTTTATCTCGATAAGAAAGTTACTGAACTAAAGAGTGCGATTCGGCCTAAAGTGGATGAGGCATATTTCTCACTTCCAGAATCAGTAACATTCCCAACATCAGAAGATATGAATTCCCATGGTTTTTTCTACCCTCCACACAATCCTGAGTACGATCAAGAGGAACTGAATCAACTACCACCCCTTCTTGTGCTTAGTCATGGTGGACCGACAGGAGCTACAAGCACCACATTGGACCTTTCGATTCAATTTTGGACCAGTCGGGGGTTTGGGATTCTTGATGTCAACTATAGGGGAAGCACAGGATATGGAACGATCTATCGGAAACGTCTAAATGGAAAGTGGGGAATCGTAGACATTGATGATTGCGTCAACGGAGCCCTATATTTGGCAAAAAGAGGAGACATAGACAAAGAAAAAATGAGTATACGGGGTGGCAGCGCAGGGGGTTACACCACATTGGCAGCTTTGACATTCAAGAATGTTTTTAGCGCAGGTGCAAGCTACTACGGAGTAAGTGATTTAGAGGCTCTCGCGAAAGACACTCACAAATTTGAGTCTCGATATATGGATTCAATGGTCGGGCCTTATCCTGAAAATAAAGCTGTCTATATAGAGAGATCACCAATCTTTCACTCCGAAAAACTCTCATGTCCAGTAATTCTGTTCCAGGGTCTTGAAGACAAAATAGTACTTCCAAATCAAGCAGAGATGATGGTCGCATCTCTCAAAGATAAAAGGATACCGGTCGCCTATCTTCCATTTGAAGGAGAGCAACACGGATTCAGAATATCCAAAAACATTCAACGTACCTTGGAGGCTGAACTATATTTTTACTCTAAGGTTTTTGGATTTAAAGCTGCCGGAAAAATCAAACCTGTGCAAATAGACGGTCTCGATTGAAGTCTTTTCAAAATCCTTCCAGTCTTAGCTGCATGGTGTCTTGAGAATTTTCAAGCGAATCAAACCCTGATACCCCGACGCCTATCAACCTGTAGGAGTTTTTTTGATTTAACTCCTGAGCAAGTAAGTCGATGGCAATATCCGCTATTTCTGAAGAAAGTTGAACCGGTTCAGTAACTGAACGCTGTCTAGTAAACGTGACGAAATCTGAACACCTCAACTTGAGTCTAACTGTCTTTCCTCTCACCCCTCGAGATGATAAAGATACGCCAACATCATTACTGAGTCGGGTCACAATTTCTCGCAATATCTCCGGATCATCTGAATCATCTACCAAGGTGGTTTCAGAACTAAATGATTTTCTCTGACGGTGTGTAATCACAGATCTGGGGTCGTTTCCAAGACACATGTTTCTCACAGACCTAGCGTTGGATCCAAAATTAGATTCAAACCAAGACATATCTCTTATTGCCAATTCTCCAATCGTATTAATCCCGTAGGAATTCAGCCTTTCCATAGTTTTAGGTCCAATACCCCAAATAGATTGAACAGGCAATGGGGCTAAAAATTGTCTTTCAGTCCCCGGTCTCACAACAGTTATGCCATCTGGTTTATTCATATCGGATGCAATTTTGGACACACATTTCGACGTGCCCACACCTACAGATATGGTCAGAGAAAGCTCATCCCAAACTCTCTTCCTGAGTGCCCGGGCTATCAACGGCGGAGTAATTTCACTAGTTTCACATTCAGTGACGTCCAGATATGCCTCATCCAAGGAAAGGGACTCAACTAATGGGGTTATGCTACGGAATATGTCCATAACCTTTCTGGATACAGATCGATAAATTTCAAATCTGGCTGGTCTACGAATAAGCTGAGGGCAAAGCCTATAAGCCCTGCTCATAGGAATTGCAGAACGTATTCCGAATGTTCTGGCTTCGTAAGAAGCGGATGCCACTACCCCTCTATTTTCAGGCTTACCTCCTACGACAACAGCTTTACCATTTAATTCTGGGTAATCTCTTTGTTCAACTGAAGCATAAAACGCATCAAAGTCAGCATGAATTATCGCTTTGTACTGTTCAGCATAACGTGGGTCATCAGTAGGCATAGACTACGTTTAGCCAATCGACTGAATAATTCTTTCGATGGTTGTGTTCTTGAAATTATTTAGGTCATCCGCGTCTTTGATCAAAGTACCGATCGTTTGGGATACAACTTCTGGGTCCAAGTGATCCATATGTAGAGCAACCATAGCCGTGGTCCAATCTAAGGTTTCAGAGACTCCAGGATTTCTTCCAAGTCCTTCTGTTCGTGTCGCCTGCACGAATTCACATACCTGACGGGCAAGCTGTTCAGAGACCCCCTCCACTTTTTTTCGAACTATCTGAAGCTCCTTTTGTAGCTCAGGATAATCGACCCAAAGATATAGACATCTTCTTCTCAAGGCATCCGATAAATCACGGGTCCTGTTAGAAGTGAGTATCACAAGTGGTTTATTTGATGCTTTGATGGTTCCAAGTTCTGGTATTGTTACTTGAAATTCGGAAAGAAGCTCCAATAAAAACGCCTCAAATTCTTCATCAGCCCTATCTACTTCATCAATCAACAACACGGGCGATTTTTCCTTAGTCAAAGCTGATAAAAGAGGTCTTTCGAGTAAAAATTGTCTACCGAATATTTCTGTTTCCATTTCATTGGGAGACAGGCCTCCACTTTCATTCATTCGGATCCATAAGAGCTGTTTCGGATAATTCCATTCATACAGTGCCGCATTTACGTCTAAGCCTTCATAACATTGAAGTCTTATTAGCTCGGTATCCAGTAACTCTGACATAGTGGCTGCAATTTGAGTTTTCCCTACCCCAGCCCTACCTTCTATAAGTAGAGGTCGCTCGAGCACCTGAGCCAAGTGAAGAGAAGTAGCGATCGCTGGATCAGCCACATAGTCAAGGTTATTCAAATTCTCAACCAGATTAGTAACTTCGTCGGAGTTGTTATACCCGATGGTCATAATATGATCTTTCCTCAAAAAAACATCTACCCTACCCTAGCCATGTGGCCAAAGGCAGGGCAGACGGTGATTTATTAGATGCGTTAATAAACACTCTTACGCGTTGGAATCTCGGATAATCCTCCAAACTTTCTCAGCCTTCGCAGGCATATCAATATGCTTTACGCCGTAAGGCTCGAGCGCGTCTACCACAGCGTTTATTACGGCAGGAGAACCAGCAATAGTAGCGGTTTCGCCAGCGCCCTTTACACCCAGGGGGTTAACAGGGGAAGGTGTAACGGTGCGGTCAAGTTCATACATAGGTACATCAGAGGCCCTAGGTACCGCATAATCCATCATACTTCCTGTCAAAAGCTGTCCCGTTTCATCATAAATCGCCTCTTCTTGAAGGGCCTGACCAACTCCTTGTGCTGCTCCTCCATGGACCATACCATCCACTATTAGAGGGTTTATTACGTTCCCAACATCGTCGACAGCGATATATCGAACCAAGGTAACTTCCCCAGTGGACTTATCAATTTCTACCACTGCGATATGAGTACCACCAGGCCATGTAAAGTTCTTTGGGTCGAAAAAGCTCATTGCCTCTAGTCCCGGTTCCATGTCTTCTGGAATATCCTCAGTGTAGTAATAGGAGGCCAAAGCAATTTCCTGAATAGTTTTTCCCTCCGATGGGGCACCTCTCACAAATAATTTCCCATCCTCAAATTCAATGTCCTCTTCCGAAGCTTCAAGAATATGGGCTGCCAGCTTCTTAGCTTTTTCCTTTATTTTCGTGGTACTCATATGGATGGCACCTCCACCCACAGCAGCGCTTCTGCTACCGAATGATCCCGTACCCATTTGGATCTGAGATGTGTCACCGTGAATTACGTCTATATCCTCCACAGGTATCCCCAACTCAGAGGAAACTAACTGAGCAAAGGCGGTCTCATGACCTTGTCCATGAGATGATGAACCTGTAAAGAC
>Ga0310345_10004372_pt1 | contig 12848 bp, 6 predicted proteins | sample HC15DNA20500_MG_FD_204667 | JGI IMG/M metagenome (GOLD analysis project Ga0310345, IMG submission 204667) | Marine microbial communities from station ALOHA, North Pacific Subtropical Gyre - HC15-DNA-20-500_MG | ecosystem: Environmental > Aquatic > Marine > Oceanic | place: Pacific Ocean: North... | reverse complement strand
TGGCCGGGAACCGCAGCTGACTACGAGATGGACCCCCAGGTCATCAACGCGCGCGACAACCGCGCCCTGGGCCTGCGGGCCCTGATGAGCCTGCCGGCCATCTCGATTGTCGGAGGCATGGACGACCTCTTCAGCTCGAGCCGCGGGGTCATCGTGCATCCATCCAGCGCCGGCCCAGCCTGGGAACGCGAGGTGACCGCCGAGCTGATCCTCCCCGACGGCGACGAGGGCTTCCTCGTATCCTGCGGAATCCGCGTCCAGGGAGGCAGCTCTACGAACGGTTGGAAGTCCAAGAAGACCTCCTACCGGCTCGCCTTTCGCGGCGACTACGGGCAGAGCAAGCTGCGCTATGATTTCTTCCCCGGCTCACCGGTCGATCGCTTCGACAATCTCGTTCTCGATGCCCATCTCAACCTGACCTTCACCCACCCGAGCCATGACCAGCGCGTCCGCAGCCAATACGTGCGCGACATGTTCGTCAGCGACCTGCAGCTGGCGACCGGCTCTCTCGCCCCCCGCAGCCGCCTGTGCAGCGTTTTTCTAAACGGCCTGTTCTGGGGCGTCTTCGATGTCCACGAGCGCCCGGACAACGGCTACTGCGAAGAGCACCTCGGCGGCGACAAGGCGGAGTGGGACATCCTGCGGCACAACGGCGGACAGGTGGTCGATGGGAACTCCGCCGCCTGGAACGCCATGATGTCACGAGCGCGGGCGAACCTCGGGACGCTGGCAAACTACGAGGCTCTCCAGGGGCAGCTCGATGTCCTCGATATCGCCGATTATATGCTCGTGAACTTCTACACCGGCAACGACGACTGGCCGCATCACAATTGGTACGCCGGGCGCCGAAGAATACCGGGGGGGGTGTTCCGCTTCTTCAGCTGGGATGCCGAGCACGTGCTCAAAGACGTCAACGTCAACCGCGTCGGGGTCAACAACAACAACACTCCCGCCGAAGTCTTCAGCCGCCTCAGGCAGAGCCCCGAGTGGCGCCTCCTCTTCGCCGACCGGGTCCACCAGCATTTCTTCAACGGTGGCCCCATGTACGTCAATCCTTCGGAGCGCAACTGGAATCCCGAACAACCCGGCGACAACCGTCCGGCGCAGATCTATATGCGACGCGCCGATGAGATCAACATGCCGATGGTGCTCGAGGCGGCTCGCTGGGGCGATGTGCGCAGGGAGCCGCCCTATACCCGTGAGGGAGAATGGTCCGCCGAACTCAACTGGCTTCTGCGCACCTGGTTTCCCAACCGCTCAGCGCGGGTCCTGCAGCAATTACGCTCCGCCCGCCTCTACCCGACCCTCGCGGCACCGGAGTTCAGCCAGCATGGCGGCGAGGTGCCGCAAGGCTTCGCCCTGGCTATGGAGCTGCCCGGCGGCGCGGAAGGGGCCATCTATTACACCACCGACGGCAGCGACCCGAGAGCTTACGGAACCGGCGGGCTCTCGGCTTCCGCGGCCGTCTACGATGGACCGGTTCGTATCACGACCAATACGGCCGTGCGGGCGCGCGCCCTCTCAGACGAGACCTGGAGCGCCCTCAACGCGGCCGATTTCTCCGTACCGGCCGCCTGGTCGGGTCTCGCCATCACGGAGCTTATGTACCATGCCCCCGGTGGCGGCCCCTACGATTTCATCGAGCTCGCCAACCTTGGCGATTCCCCCCTGGACCTCACAGGCCTCTTCTTCAGCACAGGCATCTCCTTCGCCTTTACCGAGCAAGCTGTTCTTTCGGGCGGGGCGCGCCTCGTGCTCGCCGCCGACGCAGCCGCCTTCACCACAGCCTACCCGGCGGCAACGCACTTCGGCGTCTACGAGGGCTCCCTCGACAACGATGGCGAACCCATCGAGCTGAGGGACTCCTTCGGAAACCTCGCCGCGTACGTTGACTACAATGACGGCGGAGCCTGGCCCATCGGCCCCGATGGTTTCGGCTACTCCCTGGTCCCGGCGCGCCCGGGAAGCAGCGGCGACGGACCGGAGCACTGGCGCGGCAGCACCAACGCCTTCGGCTCCCCGGGCGCCGAGGACCCGGCCCCTCGGCGGCGACGGGTGGTGATCAACGAGGTGCTGAGCCGCACCGAGGCGCCGCTCGAGGACGCTGTCGAACTCTTCAACCCGGCCGACGTCTCCATCGACATCGGCGGCTGGTATCTCAGCGACAGCCGTGAGAGCATCGAGGACCTCAGGAAATACCGCATCCCCGAAGGAACCGTTATCGCCCCCGGCGGCTACCACGTTCTCTACGAGGAGGCCTTCAACCAGGGCGACGCCTTCCCCGGGAGCTTCGCTCTCAACGGCTGTGGAGACGAGGCCTACCTCTCCTCCGCCAACCCCGAAAGCGGCGAGCTCACCGGCTATATCACGGGTGTCCGCTTTGACGCCCTCGCTACGGGCGTTTCCTACGGACGCCTGCAAACCAGCCTCGGAACCGACTACGCGCCGCTGAGCCGGAGAAGCTTCGGTATCGATGAGCCCGCCGCCCTCGAGCAATTCCGCGCTGGACGCGGCGGTGAAAACCCGGGCCACCTCGCCGGGCCGGTTGTCATCAGCGAGGTCCATTACAATCCCGCCAGGGGCGACAGTGAGTTCATCGAGCTCTACAACACGCTCGGCCAGTTCGTTGAGCTCTACGACGAGGCGATCGGGCGCGGCTGGCAGCTGCGCGGAATCTCGCGCCTGGATGGGGAAGGGAGCTTCGAGCTGCCTCCCGGATCCATTATCGCAGCGCGAGGCTTTGCCGTGCTCTCGAGCATCGACCCGGTGCTCTTCCGCGAACTCAACGAGGTGCCGGATATCATCCCCGTCTTCGGCCCCTACGGAGGCGCGCTGGATAACGGCGGGGAGTCCCTGCGCCTGGCGCGCCCCGCGCCCCTGGAGCCCGGCGGCGATGAGGCCGGCTGGATCCTGGTCGACCGGGTTCGCTACGATGACCGGTCCCCATGGCCGAGCGCCGCCGATGGCGACGGCCCCTCTCTCGAGCGGCGCAACCCCGGAGGCTACGGCAACGATCCGGACAATTGGGGGGCCTCGGAAAGCTCCGGCGGCAGTCCAGCGACCACGAACACCATCGGTCCGCCGCCGCCGAACATCGAGCCTCGCGCCTCCTTTACCATGGCCCCCGAGGCGGGCTTCGCCCCGCTGCGGATCGAGTTCGACGCGTCTTCATCCGATGACCCCGATGGACAGATCTCCTCCTGGGCCTGGGACTTCGGTGATGGACAGGGCGGAGCCGGAGAGCGGGCCAGCCACACCTACGACAGGGCGGGAGAATTCCTCGTCACCCTCGAGGTGAGAGACGAGCGGGGCGGGACCGCAACGGCGACGCGGACCGTTACCATCAGGGAGCTCGGGCCGAACGAGCGCCCCGTGGCATCCTTCACCGTCACACCCTCGCGCGGAGCCGCGCCCCTGGAGGTTCGAGTCGACGCCTCGGCCTCCTTCGATCCCGATGGCGCAATTGTACGATACGATTGGGACTTCGGCGATGGCGGCGGCGGCCTGGGCGAGAGCATGACCCACACCTGGAATGAACCCGGCCAGTACCTCGTCACGCTTATCGTCTGGGACAACCGCGGCGACTTCACCATGGCGCTGGAAAGCGTCATCGTCGACCGCGCGGGCGGGATGCAGCTTCCCGGCGACTGCAACCAGGACAGCCGCCTGGACATCTCCGACGCGGTCTGCCTGCTCGGCCATCTCTTCCTGGGGACCCCGCGCAGCCTGGCCTGCGGAGACGGAACGACCACCCATGAGGCCAACCGGACCCTCATGAACCTGAACGGAGACGCCTCCATCGACCTCACTGATGCGATCCACGTGCTGAGATACCTCTTCCAGGGCGGGCCTGCGCCGGTGGGGGGCACCTCCTGTCTGCCCATCATGGACTGCCCGGACACCTGCGCCCCCTGAGCGGGGAGCCCACGGATCCGGCCTGCTGTTTTCACTTGATGAAACGAGGCCGAAACGTCATCAAGAGGGGCTGAACTCCTGTTACATCTACCCGCCCGGAGGCTCCCGACATGTTCCGTATGAAGAAGCTGGCCTGTATTTCGACGATCCTGCTGATGGCCTGCGTAACCACATCCTGTGTCACGCCGAAGACCCCTGGTGTGGGCGAGATCGTGTATCCAGCGGTCAAAATCGTGACTCCCGCCGATTCAGGGCTCAATACTCCGGAGTGCGCGATCCACGACGAGAAAGCGGACATCTATATTGTCTCGAACATCAACGGCAATCCTCTCGGCAAAGACAAGGCCGGCTTCATCTCCCGGGTCGCTCCCTCCGGAAAAATCCTTGAGCTGAAATGGATCGACGGAAGCGCCGAGGGTATTACCCTGAACGCCCCGAAGGGGCTGGCCATCGTCGGCGACACCCTCTACGCTGCGGACGTCAACGCCGTGCGTAAGTTTGACCGCGTCTCCGGCAAGCCCACCGGCGTAATAGACTTCAAGGGCGCCTCCTTCCTCAACGACCTCGCATCAGGCCCCGGTGGCAAGGTCTACGTTAGCGACTCCGGGTTCGGGGGCGTAAAAGATGCTCCGAGAACGGATGCGGTCTACGAGATCAGCCCGGACGACTCGGTGACAGCGCTCTCCAGGGGAGAGGAGGTTCCCAACCCCAATGGTCTCCTGGTAACGCCCGGCGGCCTGCTCGTCTGCACATGGAATTCGGGAGAGCTGCTGTGGGCAAGAGCTCGCGAAGGCCGCGAGCGCCTGGTGGCCAAGCTGCCGAAGAACCAGCTCGACGGGATCGTGGTGGACAAGGATGGAAGCCTGCTGATCACCAGCTGGGCCGGAGAATGCGTCTACCGCTTTTCTTTTCCAAAGGGCACCACTGTTGCGGTCGAGGGCCTCAAGGAACCCGCCGACCCCGGCTGGGATGCCAAGCGCGGCCGGCTCCTGATTCCTCACTTCAAAGAGCACAAGCTGACGATCATCACTCCCTGACCGGGAGACTGCTTTTCAGGCTGACTGCGCTTCTTCAAGGACCTTCCGAACACTCTCGGCATGGCCCCTGGTCTTGACGCGCTTCCAGTGTTTCGCAACCTTGCCTTTGGGGTCGATCAGGACTGTTGAGCGAATGACACCGAGGGTGATGTTACCGTACATGTTCTTCTCGCCCCAGGCGCCGTATTTCTCCATCACCTTGTGCGCGGGGTCTGAGAGCAGGTGGATCTTGAGTTTGAACTTTTTGATGAACTTCTGGTGGCTCTCGGCCGTGTCCGGACTGCAGCCGTAGACCTTCGCTCCGAGCCTCTCGAAGGACTTCAGCCCGGAGGTGAAGTCACAGGCCTCGACCGTGCAACCGGGGGTGTCGTCGCGCGGATAGAAATAGAGCACGACCCAATTGCCCGCCAGGTCGCTGAGACGCACCTTTTCGCCGTTTTCATCCGCGAGGGTAAATGCCGGAGCTTTTTTGCCTTCTTGGACAGCCATTTCGTTATTCCCAGTTAAAATACGTTTTCTTCAAGCAATACGAAAACGAAGGTATACCACATGCGACGCGCCCTCTGTACCCTCTGCCTCCTGGCTCTTGCGGCCCTGGAGCTCCAAGCCTACGAAGATGGGCAGCCGAGGCCCAACCTCATCGTCATCATGGCGGATGACCTCGGCTACGGAGAGCTCAGCTGCTACGGCAACAAAAGCTACAAGACACCTCACCTCGACGCCCTCGCCCGCGCGGGCGTTCGCTTCACCGACTATCACTCCAACGGCGCCGTCTGCAGCCCGACCCGGGCCGCGCTCCTGACCGGACGCTACCAGCAACGAGCCGGTGTGGACGGGGTGATCTATGCCGGATTCGACCAGAACCGCAACCACGGACTCCACCAGGGCGAAACCACCTTCGCCGAGCTGCTCGCCACCGCGGGCTACAAGAACGGCTGCTTCGGCAAATGGCACCTCGGCTACCATAAAAAGTTCAATCCCGTTCATCACGGCTTCGCCCGCTTCCGCGGCTACGTCAGCGGCAATATCGACTACCAGTCCCACTACGACCGGGTAGGCGTCTACGACTGGTGGGAGGGACTGGAACACATCCGGGAGAAAGGGTATTCGACCCACCTGATCACCCGCCACGCCGTGAAGTTCATCGAGCAGCACAAGGACCGGCCCTTCTGTCTCTATGTTCCGCACGAGGCTCCGCACACCCCCTTCCAGGGGCCGGCCGACCCCGGCTTCCGCGTCAAGGGCAAGGTGGTGCCCGAAAAGCGCACCGTGGCCTTCAAGAAACGCGCCTACCGCGAGATGGTGCAGGAGATGGACAAGGGCGTCGGCGAGATCGTCGCTACGCTCAAGCGCCTCGGACTCGAAAAAAACACCGTAGTCTTCTTTATCTCGGACAACGGCGCCACGAACATCGGCAGCAACGGCTCCCTGAGGGGAAACAAGGGCCAGCTCTGGGAGGGCGGCCACCGGGTACCGGCGATCGCCAGCTGGCCGGGCCGGTTCGCCGCCGGAACAACCTGCGACGACCTCTCGATAGGCATCGACATCCTTCCCACCCTGCTCGAACTCTCCGGTGCCAAGAAGCCCGCAACTCACCACCTCGATGGGCGCAGCCTCATCCCCAGCCTGCTCGGAAAAAACCCCGGGAGCGCGCGCAAGCTCTATTGGAGTTTCCGCCGGCAGCAGGCCATGCGCCAGGGTCCATGGAAATACGTCCGCGAGCTCAAGGGACAGAAAGCCGCGGCGCTCTACAATCTCTCCAGCGATCCGGGCGAGAAAAAAAATCTCGCCGGAAAAGACCCGGAACGCCTGGCCTCCATGCAGAAAGATTACGCGGCCTGGCGCAAAGATGTAGCCGATGGCGCTACGAAACAACCCCCTATACCCGGCGGCAAAAAATAGCCCCCTCAAACGGAAGTTTCATCGGTTAAGATGGCGTCCTCGTTAAAACAGGCTCCAGAGAGCCGGCACGGGCCCCTTCTGTAAGTTGTGAATAATTCGGGAGCTCTAACCTGTAAGGGCGCTTTGATATGTTTAAAAAGCCTTCTCACGTCTTCTTCCGCGGTCTTCTTTTCCTCAGCTTCTTCACGCTGGCCGCTGGCGATGGTCTCTTCGCCAACGATCTCGAGACGCTGTCTGAAAAGTACCGGCAGGCCCGAGGCTCCGCCGGTAAACCAGGCACCGCCGCCTGGGCCAACGCGGTCGAGAGAAAGGTCGCGCCTGTTCTTCGTCGAATCGGCAAGCTCAAGGATCCCGAGGCTCTCAAGATGCTGAAGCGTGAATATAGCGGCACGGATCCTTACCTTGTCGCCGCCGCGGGGCTCGCCATGCTCGATAGCGGGAATGAAGAAGGCCTCGAAGCGGCCATCAAGGGCTTCGGCCGCGGCAGCGGCTGGAAAACCTACTCCAGGGTGCGTGTGCTGGACGCCATTGCCGCGACCGGAAAGCCCGCGGCTCGAGACTTTGTAATCAAGGCGGCAACATCGGGGAGCTCGGAAACACGGGTCATCGCGATCGGTGGTCTGTCGAGCTTTCCACGCAACACGAAGGCCTGCGAGGCCCTCGTCGATGGCCTCAAGAGCACCCATGCATCCATCCGCAACGCCTCGCTGCAGTCGCTTCACAAATTCAAGGTCAAGGAGATGGTCCCGGCCCTCATCGCCCGGCTCGGCAAGGAAAAAGACACCGCCCGGCAGAGCGAAGTTCTCAACCTCCTGGTGAAACGCACCGGGGTCAACATGGGCCTGGTCTCCAGGGACTGGAACAAGTGGTGGAATGAAACCGGCGATCGCTTCGAATTTCCCGCCGCCTCTGCAGCCGGAAGACCCGAGACCAACACCGTTGTCGTCCCGACCTATTTCGGAATCGAGGTCGCCTCGAAGCGGGTCATCTTCCTTGTCGACGCATCGATCAGCATGCTCCAGTCGGCAACCGGCCCCAAGAAGAAGGGCAGGAAGAAGAACCTCAAGGGCGCGCCCGGCACCAAGATGGCGGCCCTGAAGAAGGAGCTCACGAGCATCCTCACCAAGCTTCCCGATACGACGATGGTCAACATCATCTTCTTCAACGTGGGCCCGATCCCCTGGAAGTCTTCACTCCAGCCCCTTCGAGGCCGCGGGCGCCAGGAGGCCATCTCCTTCGTCAAGAACCTCGACTGCAAGCTCAAGACGAACATCTACGACTCCCTCGTGCTCGCTCTCAAGGACCGCAGGGCCGACACACTCTTCCTGCTCTCCGACGGCAAGCCCATTGGCGGCACCTTCACCAAGCCCGCGGACATCCTGCGCGAGATCGGCACGAAAAACCGCGTTCGCGGCGCCAAGATCAACTGCATCAGCTTCGGCAAGGAAACCGCCTTCCTAAAGCAGCTGGCCAAGCAGAACGGCGGCATCTACCGGGCCACCAGCGGCGGCGGCGGGGGAAAGAAAGCCGGCAAGGCCAGGTAAGGCGCCGGCTCCAGGAAAGACAGGGCCTCTGAATGCACAAGACTATCTTTTTATTGTCGATGCTCTGCGGCTGCGGGGCTCTCCAGGCCGCCGGCAAACCCAACATCGTCTACATCATGTCCGACGAGCTCGCCTATTTCGAGCTCTCGCACATGGGCAATAAGTACCTCGAGACGCCGAACATCGACCGCATGGCGCGTGAGGGCATCCGCTTCACCCAGGCGCTCGCCGGCGCGCCGGTCTGCGCCCCGACCCGCTGCACCCTGATGACAGGTAAGCATTCCGGGCACACCTCGGTGCGCGCCAACGGCGGCGGCACCCCGATGCGAGCCGGCGAGATCACCATCGCCTCGATGCTCAAGAAAATGGGCTACGCCACCGGCGGCTTCGGCAAATGGGGATGTGGAGGACGCGGCTCGACCGGCGTTCCTGAAGAGCTCGGATTCGATGTCTTCGTCGGCTACTACGACCAGGTCCACGCCCACTCCTTCTACCCGCCCCATCTCGTGCGCAACAGCAAGGAGGTCCCGCTCGAAGGCAACCACGGAGGCCGAACCGGTAAGACCTACTCGCACTACCTGATCTTCGATGAGGCGAAAAAATTTATCCGCGACAACGCGAAGCAGCCGTTTTTCTGCTACCTGCCCATCACCCCGCCCCACGGTATGTACGACATCCCCGAGAACGACCCCTCCTGGCAACGCTTCAAGGACAAGGACTGGCCCGGCGAAACCCGCAACTACGCGGCCATGGTTCACATGGTCGACCGGCAGGTGGGGGAGGTGCTGGCGCTGCTGAAGGAACTCGATCTCGAAGACAACACCCTGGTGTTTTTCTGCGGAGATAACGGCGGCCATGACCGGTTCCGCAACAACGCGCACCCCAGAGGGTTCTTCGGACCCAACCTGAACCCGAAAACCGGGGTCGGCTTCCGCGGAGGCAAGGGTAATCTCTACGAAGGCGGCCTGCGTATTCCGATGCTGGCGCGCTGGCCCGGCAAGATCAAGCCTGGCCAGGTTAGCGACCTGCTGTGGTATTTCCCGGATGTGTTTCCCACCGTCGCCGAAGTCACCGGGGGCAAGGCGCCGGCGGATATCGACGGGATCTCTGTCCTGCCGGAGCTGCTCGGACACGAGCAGAAGGAAAAGCATGAATTCCTCTACTGGGAATACGGCGGCCACACCGCGGTGCGAATGGGCAATTGGAAAGCCGTCCGAACAAACCAGCGCAAGAAATGGGAGCTCTACGACCTCTCGACGGATCTCTCAGAGAGCAAGGATCTCGTTGCGAAACACCCTGCCCTCATCGAAAAACTGGCCGCCTTCGCGGAAGCCTCCCACGTAAAAACGGTCCAGGGAAAATACTCTGACACCGATGCGCATGAAAAGGACCGCTGGGCAAAATGGGGTAACACCCGCCCCCAACCCAAACCCGGCGGAAAGACGAAACGGCTGCCGAAAAAAGGACTGCTGGCGAATTCCAGCTGGAAGCTCGTGAGCTTCAGCAGCGAGAGCACCACCAACGACCGCAAGGCCGCCTACGCCATCGACGGTAAGCCGCGAACCCACTGGCACACCCGGTGGACTTCGAAGCACCCCCACGAGCTGGTCATCGACCTCGGCGCCCAGCGTACGGTCCGCGGCCTGCGTTACCTCGCCCGCCAGGACGGCAGCTTCAACGGCGGCTTCAAGGGCTTTGACCTCACCATCTGCGACACACCTGCGCAGTTCGGCGAGCCAACTCTGAAGGGAGCCTTCAAAAAAACCAAGGAGCCCCAGGAGGCCGCCTTCAAGGCCGCAAAAGGACGCTATGTCCGGATCCGGGTGCTCTCAGAGGTTGGCGGAGGACCTTGGGCTTCGGCGGCGGAAATTGGTATCATCGGCGACTAGGGTCGGCTTTATTTCCCCGTAAAGAACAAGGAATGACAAGCATCTCATGCGCACATTTTCGCTGTCCATGATTGCTCTGCTGGTTCTGGCTGCCCCCCTCGCACGGGCCGATGAGCTGCCTCCTGTCGCGCCCGGTGACTGGCCGATGTACAACCTCGATGTGCTCGGCTGGCGCTACAACGCCGCGGAAAAAACTCTCTCCCCCGACAATGCCGGTAAGCTCGAGGAGAAGTGGCGCTTTCCCCCCAGGGGGTCGAAAGAGTTCGTCGGCGCCATCCACGCCACACCCATCGTGGTGAACGGACATGTCTACTTCGGCACGATGGTCAAGCCGGCCTTCTACAAGCTCAAGCCCAACGGCGCCGTCGCATGGAAATTTCGGATTCCCGCCTACTCCAACAAGGGCGCGCTCGGCGAAAAAGGAAAAAGAGGCGTCAACCGGATCGGCTCGGGGCCCGGCATCCTGAGCACCGCCCTGGTAACGGACAGCACGGTTTTCTTCGGCGATGCGGCTGGCGTGTTCTACGCGCTCGATCGCGCCAGCGGCAAGAAGCTCTGGTCTCTCAACGCCAAGGTCGACGGCTTTCCCGGTGGCCACCACGCCAATGTCTTTATGTCCTCTCCCATCCTCGCCGATGGGAAAATCATCGTCGGGGGCGGCAGCCATGAGCACCCCTATCCACAGGACCCAGCCTATCCCTGCTGCACAGGGCGCGGCTTCGTTATCGCCTTCGAGCCCGAAACCGGCAAGGTCGCCTGGAAATATGATGTAGGCCCGCCACCGAAGAAGTTCAAGAAGCCCATCGTCATCGAAGACGCCAACGGGAAACATGTCTTCACCTACGGGCCGGCCACGAGCTCCGTCTGGTCCTCGCCCTCTTACGATGCCCGCCTCGGCATGATCTTCTTCGGAACCGATGTCCAGAACTCTCCACGCGAGCCAACCCCGGACAACCCCCGGCTCGACACAGAGTATTCAAGCGCCGTGATCGCCGTAGATGTCAAAACCGGAAAAGAGCGCTGGGTCACGCAGATCAACAAGGGAGACATCTTCAACCATTCGATGTCGGGCTATGACCCCAACACCGGCCTCTACAAGGACCTCTCGATCGGCGATACCCCGAAGCTCTACGATATCACCGTCCAGGGCAGGAAAACCCGGGTCGTCGGGGTCGGCTGCAAAGACGGCGGCTTCTACGTATTCGCCGCCGACGATGGGAAGCTCATCAACTCCACCCCTCTCTACAAGGGCAAGCCGCGCTTTCCCCTCGACCCGGAACCGGACAAGCGCCTGATCGCCCTGCCCAGTCCGATCGGCGGCATCCAGAGCGGTTGCGCCACCGATGGGAAGCGTGTTTTCACCAACGCCATCGACTGGCTGCGAATCGGCAAGGCCCTGCCCGACGGCGGCCGGGTTGTCTGTCTCTCCCCCGATGCGAAAAAAGAATTCTGGCGGCATGAACGCCCGGTGATCAAATCAAAGAGCCGTGGGAAAATCGGCGACCCCGTTGGCTCCGGCATCGCCCTCGGGGGCGGCATCGCGTGCTTTACGACCACGGTCAGCGAGCAGCTGGTCGTCCTCGATGCCGCAAACGGAAAGGTGCTGAAATCAAAGCACATCGGGACCGTGTGGAGCGGACCCTCCATCTCCAGGGGCCGGGTCTACGTCGGAACGGGAAGCATCCTGTTCCTCAAGAAACAGATGAACGGCATTCTCTATAGCTTCGGCCTGCCCGGCGAGGACGAGGTGGCCCGCATGGGCAGCGGCGATGAATAAGGCCGCTGCCGGCTCTCTAAAAAGGAACTTAACCATGATGAAACGCGTTGCTCTGCTGCTGTTGGCCTTGCCCTCCCTGGTCGAGGCCCAGGGGTTTTCCGCCCCGGAAGATATCTCCTTTCGCAAAGACACCATCATGAGCGAGGGCGTCCGTCTGGGGGCCGAGATTTTCTCGCTCAAGGCTAACGCAGAAAAGAAGCTCCCGACCATCGTCATGTGCCACGGTTGGGGGGGCACGGCGAAGGCGCTGCGCTCCGACGCGGCAGTGTTTGCCCGCGCAGGCTACCTGGTGGTCACCTTTGACTATCGCGGCTGGGGTGCCAGCGATGGCCGTATCATCCGCTCCAGCGAAAAAAACAAAGAGAGCTCCGGACCGGCGGTGAAAGAAATCCGGGAGGTCGTCGACCCCATCGAACAGACCACCGACCTCCTCAACGCGATTCACTGGGTGCAGGAAGAGAAGCAATGCGACCGCGAACTCATCGGGCTGTGGGGAAGCAGCTTCTCCGGCGGCCACGTGATCTACGCCGCCGCCCGCGACCCGCGCGTCAAAGCCACGGTCAGCCAGGTGCCAGCCTTTGACGGACGCTGGGCCATCAACTCCTCCCGCATGCGAAAAGCGACCTACGGCGGCGCCACGCAGCGGGCCCGCGGCAAGGCCGGCTATCCGGAGCCGGGCTCGCCCTCCATCGGCAAGCTGAAGGGAGCTCCCATCCTCGAGAAAATCGGCCGCTCTGCCCCGGTGGAGGATGCCGCGCGGCTGAAGGGCTGCGCCACGCTCTTC
>Ga0310345_10004369_pt1 | contig 12850 bp, 12 predicted proteins | sample HC15DNA20500_MG_FD_204667 | JGI IMG/M metagenome (GOLD analysis project Ga0310345, IMG submission 204667) | Marine microbial communities from station ALOHA, North Pacific Subtropical Gyre - HC15-DNA-20-500_MG | ecosystem: Environmental > Aquatic > Marine > Oceanic | place: Pacific Ocean: North... | reverse complement strand
AAGGCGCTGGAACGGCGGGCCTATGTGCTGGACCAGATGGTCAAGAACGGCTGGGCGAGCGCTGCCGAAGCAGCCGATGCCAAAGCGCAGCCGCTGGGCCTCGCGCCGCGGCGGGCGGAGAACTTCACGGCGGATGCGGGCTATTTCCTCGAGGAAGTGCGCCGCCAGTTGATCGACAAGTTTGGCGAGAATGCCGAGAACGGGCCGAACAGCGTCTATGCGGGCGGGCTGTGGGTGCGCACTTCGCTCGATACGGAACTGCAGACGGCGGCACAGAACGCGCTGCGGACAGGCCTTTTGCGCTTCAGCGGCGGACGCGCGTGGAGCGGGCCGATCGCCAGGCTCGATGTGTCGGGCAACTGGCAGTCTGAACTGATCACCAGCAATCTTTCGATCCGCTATCAGGATTGGCGCATCGGCGTCGTGCTCTCGCGGCGCGGGAATGACGGACGCATCGGTTTTGCCGATGGCAGCACCGGGCCGCTCTGGGCGATGCCGCAGGCGATGAAGGCGGGCGACGTGATCGCGGCGGCGCCTTCGGGCGGTGGCTGGTCGGTGCGGGTGATCCCGGAAGTTTCGGGCGGCATGGTGGTGGAAGACCCGCAGAGCGGCCGTGTGCTGGCAATGCAGGGCGGGTTCGACGCGCGGCTGGGCTCGTTCAACCGGGCGACGCAGGCGGTGCGCCAGCCGGGCTCGACGATCAAGCCGTTCGTCTATGCGACCGCGCTCGACAACGGGATGACCCCGGCCTCGATGGTGCTCGATGGCACGTTCTGCGTCTATCAGGGCGCGGCGCTCGGGCAGAAGTGCTTCCGCAACTTCGGCAACGAAGGCGGATCGGGCAGTCACACGATGCGTTGGGGCCTCGAGCAATCGCGCAACCTGATGACCGTGCGCATCGCCAATGATGTCGGCATGGACAAGGTGGTCCGCACGATCAAGGGCATGGGGATCGGCGATTACCAGCCCTACCTCTCGATGGCGCTGGGCGCGGGCGATACGACGGCGGCGAAGATGGCCAATGCCTATGCCGCGCTTGCCAACCATGGCCGCCAGCATGAGCAGACGCTGATCGACTACGTTCAGGACCGCAATGGCAAGGTGATCTGGAAGGCCGACAACCGCGATTGCTCTGCCTGCAACATGGCGCAGTGGGACGGCAAGGCGATGCCGCGCATGAAGCCGACCGGCAAGCAGGTGCTCGATCCGCGCACGGCCTATCAGGTGGTGCACATGCTCGAGGGCGTGGTCGTGCGCGGCACTGCGCTGACGCTGGCCGACCTGCATCTGCCGCTGTTCGGCAAGACAGGCACGACCTCTGGCCCGACCAACGTGTGGTTTGCCGGTGGTTCGCCCGATATCGTGAGTGCGCTGTACCTCGGCTATGACCAGCCGCGCAGCCTCGGCGGCTATGCGCAGGGCGGGCGGATCGCCGCGCCGATCTTCAAGGACTTCGTGATCGCGACGCGCAAGCGCTGGAGCGATACGCCCTTCACCGTGCCCGAAGGCATCCGCATGGTGAAGATCGACCGGGTGAGCGGGCGGCAGGTGTTCGGCGGAACGCCGGAGGACTACGTGCGGCAGGCTTCGGTGATCTGGGAGGCGTTCAAGCCCAACAGCGAGCCGACGCGCACGTTCCGGCCTGAGGACCAGACGCTCAAGGACGCGGTGCTCGAAGCGATCCGCAAGGCCCGCGCCGCGAAGGGCGATGCGGGCGGCGATGACGTGCCGGTCGAGGAAGGCGATTTCGTCGAGGACAAGGGCGGGATTTACTGAGCTCACTGCACCATTTGCCGGTTCCGGCTCGGCATTGTTGCTGATAGGCTATGCGTCATGATCAAGCCTGCTCTGGCCGCTGCTGCGGCGCTCGCCCTATTTGTCCCCGCCGCTGCCAATGCGGAACTCGCGCAAGGCGCCGTCGCGCCGGACTTCACCACAATGGGCGCACTGGCTGGCAAGCCGATGAAGGTGAACCTCAAGGCCATGCTCGCGAAGGGCCCGGTGGTGCTCTACTTCTATCCGAAGGCCTTCACTTCGGGCTGCACGATGGAAGCGCATGCCTTTGCCGAGGCGACGGCGGATTTCGCCAAGGCCGGGGCGACCGTGCTCGGCATGTCGAACGATGATCTGCCCACGCTGCAGAAGTTTTCCACCGCCGAATGCCGCGACAAGTTCGCTGTCGCTGCCGCGACCAAGGACGTGATCAAGGCCTATGACGTCTCGCTCAAGGTGGCGGGCATCGCAAGCGGCCTGACCAAGCGCACCAGCTATGTGATCGCGAAGAACGGCAAGATCGTGATGGTCCACTCGGACATGGACTACAAGGACCATGTCAAGCTGACGCTGGAGGCCGTGCAGAAGCTCAAGAAGGGCTGAACGCGGGCGAGGCGGAGCCCCTACGCTCTTTACAAGGCGCGCGGCTTCGCTAAGCGGCTTCGGTTCAGAAGCCGCTCCGCTGCATGCAGCGGCAAGGCTCCCGCAATCTGGAGTGAGAAGCGTCATGCGTGCCGAAGGGCAGGCCCATATCGACCGCATCGAGGCAGCGCTGCGGCTGGTGCGCAAGTTCCTCGACTGGGACCGCGCTGTCCGCCGCCTCGACGAACTCAACGCGCGGGTCGAGGATCCGAAGCTGTGGGATGATCCCAAGCAGGCCGAAGCGGTGATGCGCGAGCGGCGGCGGCTGGAAGCCTCGATCGGTGCGGTCAACGAGATCAGCGCGGAAATGGCCGATGCCATCGAATTCGTCGAACTGGGCGAGATGGAAGGCGATGACGCGACGGTGGCGGAAGGGCTCGCCACACTGGCCGCGTTGGCCGAGCGCGCTGATGCCGACAAGGTCCAGGCGCTGCTGGCAGGCGAGGCGGATGGGTACAACGCCTTCCTCGAAGTCCATGCCGGGGCAGGCGGTACGGAAAGCCAGGACTGGGCTGAAATGCTCCAGCGCATGTATACGCGCTGGGCGGAGCGGCACGGGTTCAAGGTCGATCTGCTCGACTACCATGCAGGCGAAGCGGCCGGGATCAAGTCCGCCACGCTGCTGATCAAGGGCGAGAACGCCTACGGCTATGCCAAGACCGAAAGCGGCGTGCACCGGCTGGTGCGGATCAGCCCCTATGACAGTTCGGCGCGGCGGCACACCTCGTTCAGTTCGGTCTGGGTCTATCCCGAGATCGACGACAATATCGAGATCGAGATCAATCCGGCCGACCTCAAGATCGATACCTACCGTGCCTCCGGCGCAGGCGGGCAGCACGTGAACACGACCGACTCGGCGGTGCGCATCACCCACGTGCCTTCGGGTATCATCGTCGCGAGCCAGATCGACCGCAGCCAGCACAAGAACCGCGCGACCGCGATGGGGATGCTGAAGGCGCGGCTCTATGAGGCCGAGCTTGCCAAGCGCGAGGCGGCGGCAAGCGGCGAATATGCCGCCAAGACCGAGATCGGCTGGGGCCACCAGATCCGTTCCTATGTGCTGCAGCCCTATCAGCAGGTGAAGGACCTGCGGACGGGCGTGGTCAGCACCAACCCGACCGACGTGCTCGACGGCGCGCTCGATCCGTTCATGGCCGCCGCGCTGGCGCAGCGGGTGACGGGCGAGAAGGTGACCGTGGAAGACGACGATTGAGCACGCGCTTCGTCGTGGTGGCGGGGCTGCTGGCACTGGCGGCCTGCCGCGCCGATGCGGGAGATACCGACCGCGCCCCGCAGAACCGCGCGTTTCCGCGCGCGGACCGGCCGGTGGCGAAGGTGGTCTCGACGCAGTGGTCGAACGAGGAACTGCGCGACCGGCAGGGCGAAGCGCAAAGCGTGATGGACGAGGCCGAAGTGGGCCCCGGCATGACGGTCGCCGATATCGGTGCGGGCGAGGGCTATTACACGGTCCGCCTCGCCGCACGGGTGGGCGAGAAGGGCCGCGTGCTGGCGCAGGATATCGACGAAGGCGCGCTGGGGCGATTGGGCGCGCGCATCGAGCGGGAACAATTGACGTCGGTATCGATAAAGCAGGGCGCGCCGGATGATCCGCGCTTGCCGCCGAAGAGCTTCGACCGCGTGTTCATGATCCATATGTACCACGAGATCGCCGAGCCCTATCCGTTCGTGTGGCGGATGTGGCCTGCCTTGAAGCCGGGCGGTTCGGTTATCGTGGTCGATGCGGACCGGCCGACCGCCGATCACGGCACGCCGCCCGCACTCCTTTTTTGCGAATTCGAGACAGCGGGCTTTCGCTTGTCTGCGTTTCGCCGTAAGCCGAATGTATCAGGCTATATTGCTCAGTTCGTACCCGTGGGCAGCGGGCCACCTGAGCCGAGCCGGATGCGATCATGCCACGCTGGCGCGACTGCCGGTGGCGGCAAGGTTGGGGGTCTCTGAGGGAAGACGATGTCTGCGTTCAAGGGTTTGAATCCGATCCGGTATGGCGGCAGCGAAGTGTGGCCGCTCATCGAGGGTGGGAAGGGTGTTGCCGCGACCAATCATATGAGCTCCGGCGCATGGGCTGCGGCTGGCGGCATTGGCACGGTGAGTGCGGTTAACGCGGATAGTTACGATCCGACCGGCAAGATCATCCCGCAGGTCTATACCCAGCTGACGCGCCGGGAGCGGCACGAGCAGCTGATCCGCTATGGCATCGATGGCGCGGTCGAGCAGGTGAAGCGCGCCTATGAGCTCGCCAGCGGCAAAGGCGCGATCAATATCAACGTGCTGTGGGAAATGGGCGGCGCGCAGCCGATCCTCGAAGGCGTGCTGGAGAAGACGCGCGGCCTCGTGGCAGGCGTGACCTGCGGCGCAGGCATGCCCTACAAGCTGGCCGAGATCGCGGCGCGCTATGCGGTGAACTACCTGCCCATCGTTTCCTCGGGCCGCGCCTTCCGCGCGCTCTGGAAGCGGGCCTATCACAAGGTTCCCGAACTGCTGGGCGCGGTGGTCTATGAGGATCCGTGGCTGGCGGGCGGCCATAACGGCCTGTCCAACGCCGAGGACCCGAAGAAGCCGGAAGACCCCTATCCGCGCGTGAAGGTGCTGCGCGATGTGATGCGCGCGGAGGGCGTGCCCGACAGCGTGCCGATCGTGATGGCGGGCGGCGTGTGGTTCCTGCGCGAGTGGGACAACTGGATCGACAACGACGAGCTGGGCAGCATAGCCTTCCAGTTCGGCACCCGTCCGCTGCTGACGCAGGAAAGCCCGATCCCGCAGGGGTGGAAGGACCATCTGCGCACCCTCGATCCGGGCGACGTGCTGCTGCACCGTTTCTCGCCAACGGGGTTCTATTCCTCCGCCGTGATCAACCCGTTTCTCAAAGCGCTGGTCGCTCGCTCCGAGCGCCAGATTCCCTATTCCAAGGTTTCCGCTGGCGAGCACACGGTGCAGCTCGACGTCGGCGTGAAGGGCAAGAACTTCTGGGTGACGCCGACCGACCGCGACCGCGCACGGACCTGGTTCGGCGCCGGATTCATCCACGCGCTGCGCACGCCTGACGATACGATCGTGTTCGTGACGACGGCCGAGCGCGAGGAAATCCAGCAGGACCAGAAAGACTGCATGGGCTGCCTCTCGCACTGCGGCTTCTCCTCGTGGAAGGACCACGACGATTACACCACCGGACGGCTCGCCGATCCGCGCAGCTTCTGCATCCAGAAGACCCTGCAGGACATCGCGCATGGCGGTCCTGTCGACCAGAACCTGATGTTTGCCGGCCATTCGGCCTACCGGTTCAAGCAGGACCCGTTCTATTCCAACAACTTCACGCCCACCGTGAAGCAACTGGTGGACCGCATCCTGACGGGCGACTGAGCGCATGGCGGCAGATCCGGCAAAGGCTCCACCACGCTGGCGCTGGGCGCTCGAGTTTCTGGCGCTGCCCAAGATCCACGCTGCGCCGCTGCGCCAGCCGGTGGTCGTGCCGCCGTTTGGCCGTGGGCAGCCGGTTCTCGTGATTCCCGGCCTGCTTTCCTCCGACCGGGCTACCGCGCTGTTGCGGCGTTCGCTGCAGAAAGCTGGGTTTGTGACCGAAGGCTGGGGGCAGGGCATGAACACCGGCGCCCGCCCGGCGCAGATCGCGCGGCTCGAGCAGCGCCTGCTGGATCTGGCAGCGCGGACGGGCCAGCCGGTTGTGCTGATCGGCTGGAGCCTGGGCGGACTCTATGCGCGGGTATTGGCTCTGCGCCATCCCGATATGTGCAAGCTGGTGGTGACGCTGGGATCGCCGTTTTCAGGGGATCGCCGCGCCAACAATGCCTGGCGCGCCTATGAGGCGCTCAACGATCACAAGGTGGACGCGGCGCCCTTTGCCGAGGACCCCGCGCTGAAGCCGCCGCTGCGCACGATCGCGGTCTGGTCGAGGCGCGACGGGATCGTGGCGCCGCGCTCGGCGGAAGGCGAGGCTTGGCAATCGGACCGGCAGGTCGAGGTGCCGTTCAAGCACTTCGAGATGGCGAGCGCGAGCGGCGCGGTGCGGATGGTGCTGGGGCTCCTGAAGGAGGAGCTCGGGTAGGCTATCCGCCTACTCGAACTCCCACGCGCGTTCGCCGTGGCTGGTGAGGTCGAGGCCTTCGCGTTCCTCGTCCTCGGTCACGCGCATCGGGATGACCATGGCGACGGCGAGGGCGCAGATCACCGTGCCGAGCGCGCTCCAGGCGGCGACGGCGCCGACACCGGCGGCCTGTGCGAAAAGCTGGCGGACGAGGCCCATGCCTTCAGCGTAACCGGTCCCGCCGAGCGAGGGTTCGAGGAATACCGCGAGGAGGACCGAACCGACGATGCCGCCCATGCCGTGGACGGCGAAGACATCGAGCGAGTCGTCGATCTCGAGGCGGCGCTTCACCAGCAGGATCATCGGGTAGCAGACCACGGCAGCGGCAAGGCCGAACAGGATTGCGGCGCCGGGCGCGATGAAGCCTGCGGCGGGTGTGACGGTGGCAAGGCCTGCTACCGCGCCGGTCGCGAAGCCCACCGAAGTCGGCTTGCCGATGCTGATCTTCTCGATGGCAAGCCATGCTAGGGCAGCGGCGCAGGCGGCGGCGTGGGTGTTGATGATGGCGGAGGCCGCATCATCGGTGGCGGCAAGCGAGGAGCCGCCATTGAAGCCGAACCAGCCCACCCACAGCATGGCCGCGCCGATCATGGTGAGCGAGGGCGAATGCGGCAGCATCTGGGTGCGCGGGAAGCCGGTCCGCTTGCCCAGCAGCAGCGCGGCGACAAGCGCGGAGACGCCCGCCGTGGTGTGGACGACGATGCCGCCGGCGAAATCCAGCGTGCCAAGCCGGCTCGCGAGCCAGCCGCCACCCCAGACCCAGTGCGCGGCGGGCGCGTAGACGATCAGGCTCCACAGCGCGGCGAAGGCGACGACCCAGCCGAAGCGCGCGCGGTCTACCCACGCACCAACCATCAGCGCCGGGGTGATCGCGGCGAACATCATCTGGAACAGCGCATAGGCGCTTTCGGGCACGAGCGTGCCTTCGCGCACGTTGCCGAGCTGGCCGAGCATCCAGGCCGAACCGCCGCCGAGCCAGCCGCTCGAGACCGGGCCGAAGGCGAGCGTATAGCCGACCACGATCCACAGCAGCGAGGTGATTGCGGCGATCGCGCCGATCTGGATGGCAACGGCGAGGAAGCCCTTGGCGCGGACAAGGCCGCCGTAGAACAGGGTGAGGCCGGGCAGCGTCATCAGCAGGACGAGCGCGGAGGAGGCCAGCAGCCATGCGGTATCGCCGCTGTCGGCCGCGTCCACGGCTTCCACGCCTTGCGCATGGCCAAGCGCGGGCAGCGCGAGCGCGGCGGCGGCAAGGGCCACCGCGTAGACCTGTTTCATCGACATATTCCCCCCGCGCGACTCGCTTGCTTGTTCTAGGCCCACCCTTCCAGAACCTGATCGGGCGGGCGATGCCCATCGGCCCAGAAACGGATATTGGCAATAACCTTGTCACCCGAAGCGGTACGCCCTTCGAACGTTGCGCTGCCCATGTGCGGGAGGAGCGAAACATTGCCGAGCGCGAGCAGGCGCGGGTCGATCTTTGGCTCGTGCGCGAAGACATCGAGCCCCGCGCCGCCGATGCGGCCTTCCTGCAGCGCCTCGATCAGCGCGTTTTCGTCGACGACGTCGCCGCGCGCCGTGTTCACGAGGTAGGCTTCGGGCTTCATCAGCGCGATACGGCGCGCGTCCATGATGAAGTGCGTTTCGGGCGTGGAAGGGCAGTGCAGCGTGACGATGTCGGACTCGCGCACCAGCGTGTCGATATCCGCCTCATAGCGCGCACCGACCATGCGCTCGAATGCCTCGGGGAGGCGCTGGCGGTTGTGGTAGACGATCTCCAGCCCGAAGGCGCGGGCTCGGTGGGCGACGGCCTGGCCGATGCGGCCCATGCCGATGATGCCGAGCCGCTTGCCGCTGATGCGGTGGCCGAGAAGAGTGGAGGGCGCCCAGCCGGCCCAATCGCCTGAGCGGATCACGCGCCCGCCTTCGGCAAGGCGGCGCGAGACGGCAATGATGAGCGACATCGTCATGTCCGCCGTATCATCGGTGAACACGCCGGGGGTATTGGTGACGAGGATCTTACGCGCGCGGGCGGACGCCAAATCGATATGGTCCGTACCCGCGCCGAAGCTGGCGATCAGGCCGAGCTGCGGGCCGGCGGCGGCGATCAGCTCGGCGTCGATGCGGTCCGTCACCGTCGGGACAAGGACATGCGCTTCCTGCATTGCGGCGCGGATTTCGTCCTGTGACAGGGGGCGATCGTCCGGGTTGAGCGTCACGTCAAACAACTCGGCCATGCGCGCCTCGGTCTCGGGCAGCAGGCGGCGGGTGACGAAGACGCGGGGGCGGCCTTCGATCCGGCGGGTGGGCCGGTAGTCGGTGCTGTGAGGGGTCGCGGACATGGCTTATCGCTATGCCGCATGCGCCTTCCCGGTCAAGCATCCGGTTGCCCGCTTTCACGAATGCTGTATCGCAGAGCGGGCGGCGATGATGGAGGAATGTCGAGCGTGTCCGTGCCCGGAAAGCGATTTGCGATCCTGATGTTGCTTTCGCTGTCGATGGCTGCGCCGCTGCGCGCGGCAGAAGATGACAATGGTCCTTACTGGGCCTCGCTGCGCGGTCAGCCGGCCAATCTGCGCGTGGGGCCGGGGCGCGAGTATCGTATCAGCTGGGTCTATGTTCGCGCGGGGCTGCCGATGAAAGTGCTGCGCACGATCGGCGGATGGCGGCTGGTGCAGGATATCGACGGCGCGCGCGGGTGGATGCTGGCGCAGTTCCTCAGCCGAACGCGGACCGCGACGGTGAAGGGCGCGATTGCGGAGATCCGCGAGAATGCGGATGGCGGCGGCCGCCTGTTGTGGCGGGCCGAGCCGGGTGTCACCGGCAAGCTGGGCGATTGCGGCCCGGCCTGGTGCAAGTTCGATATCGACGGGCGCAAGGGCTTTGTGGCCAGGGCCGCCGTCTGGGGCGCGGATTAAACTACCCCTCCGACCCGCCTTGTGGCAGGCCACCTCCCCATTTGTGTCCTTCGACAAGCTCAGGACAAAAATGGGGAGGATCTGAAAGATTTAGACCAGTTCGATGGCGACTGCGGTCGCTTCGCCGCCGCCGATGCAGAGGCTGGCGACGCCGCGCTTCTTGCCGTGGCGCTGGAGTGCGCCGATCAGCGTGGTGACGATGCGCGCGCCCGAAGCGCCGATGGGATGGCCCATCGCAGTCGCGCCGCCGTGGACGTTGATCTTCTCGTGCGGGATGCCGAGATCGTGGATCGCGAACATCGGGACACAGGCGAAGGCTTCGTTGACCTCGAACAGGTCGACATCGCCCACGGTCCACCCGGCGCGGTCGAGGAGCTTGGTGATCGCGCCGACCGGAGCGGTGGTGAAGTCCTTGGGCGCCTGCGCATGGGCGGCCATCGCAACGACGCGGGCGACCGGGGTCAGGCCGTCGGCGGTGGCAACGCTCTCACGCGTCAGCACCAGCGCGGCGGCGCCGTCGGAGATCGACGACGAAGTGGCGGCGGTGATCGTGCCGTCCTTGGCAAAGGCGGGCTTGAGCGCCGGGATCTTGTCCGGCTTGCCCTTGCCCGGCGCCTCGTCGGTATCGACCACGGTTTCGCCGCTGCGGCTGACGACCTTCACCGGGACGATTTCGGCAGCGAAAGCGCCCTCAGCAATAGCGGTCTGTGCGCGGCGGAGGGATTCGATGGCGTAGGCGTCCTGCTGCTCGCGGGTCAGCTGGTATTCGTTGGCGGTGTCCTGCGCGAAGGTGCCCATGGCGCGGCCCGCTTCGTAGGCATCCTCGAGGCCGTCGAGGAACATGTGGTCATAGGCCGTATCGTGGCCGATGCGCGCGCCGGAGCGGTGCTTCTTGAGCAGGTAAGGCGCGTTGGTCATGCTTTCCATTCCGCCCGTGACGACCATGTCGATCGTGCCCGAGGCGAGCGCTTCGGCGCCCATGATCATGGCCTGCATGCCCGAGCCGCAGACCTTGTTGACGGTTGTCGCCTGGACCGAAGTGGGCAGGCCCGCGTGGATCGCGGCCTGACGGGCAGGGGCCTGGCCGAGGCCGGCAGGGAGCACGCAGCCCATGTAGACGCGGTCGACCTTCTCGCCCGCGATCCCGGCACGTTCGACGGCGGCCTTCACCGCAGTCGCGCCCAGTTGAGTGGCGGGGACATCCGAAAGCGCGCCCTGCATGGCGCCCATCGGGGTGCGCGCGAAGGAAAGAATGACAACCGGATCGGCAGCGGAGAATTGGGCCATTGGAAACACTTCCTGTGCTATGGGACCGCGCCAGGCCCCGGTTAGTCCGGCTCATGTAGCCCCCGGGGGTGACGATTTCAATTCGCGTCGAGGAACGCAGAGCTATGCGAGAAGGGACTGCATGCTGATCGTGTTCATCCTGTTCGGGATGGTTGTGGGCGCGGTCGTCGGCAGCTTCATGGGGCTGGTGCTGATCCGCCTGCCAGACGGGCGGCCTCTGGTGATGGACCGTTCATCCTGCGACACCTGCGGCAAGGAGCTGCAGCCGATCGAGCTTGTCCCCGTCCTCTCTTGGGTGATCCAGTTCGGCAAGTGCCGGGAATGCGGCTCTGCCATCGATCGCTGGCAATTGGGAGCGGAACTCGGCGGGGCGCTGATCGGTGCCGTGTCTATCTGGCTGAGCTGGTTTCCGGTCTGGGCGATGATGCTTGGCTGGCAACTGCTGCTGCTGGCGATGCTCGACTTGCGCCACATGTGGCTGCCGCGCCAGCTATCCGCACTGCTGGGCGCGAGCGGCGCGCTGTTCGCGCTGGTGATGGGATATTGGGCGAACGACCCGATGGTGCTTGTCCAGTCGATGGTCGGCGGCGTGTTCGGGTTCACGGCGTTGTGGATGCTGGGGCAGGGCTATCTCATGTGGCGTGGGCAGGAGGGGCTGGGAGGCGGAGACCCCCCACTGATGGGCGCCATCGGGCTGTGGCTGGGGCCGCTCGGAGTGATTCACACGCTGCTGGTGGCGAGCCTTGGCGGGCTGGCAGTGGCGGCGGTGCTGTGGCGCGCGGGCCGTGAGGTTCGGCCCGATACGATGCTGCCGCTGGGGACCTTGCTGGCGCTGGCCGCGTGGCCGGTGTTTCTGTGGCAAGGAATTTGATACTGCAAATCGTTATCACTTGGCAATCATTCGTATGCAGTGCCAAAGGGCGCGGAAAACCGCCAAAACGGCGATCTTCCACAGACAAAAGCGAGATATTTGAGCCTCATCGGGCTATGCCGCACTTGCACTGAGGGGTTACCGGGACTAGTGCGCGCTCGACATAGAAACAGGCGAGTCAATCCTTTGGCCGAGCAACTGCCCTATCTCGCGCAATATCTGCCGATCCTCATCTTCCTCGGCATCGCGCTCGCGCTTTCCTGCGTGTTCGTGTTCCTTCCGATGGGCGTTTCGCGGCTGACAGGCGCGCACAACCCCAATGCCGAGAAGCTCAGCGAGTATGAATGCGGCTTCCCCGCGTTCGAGGATCCGCGCAGCCAGTTCGACGTGCGTTTCTATCTCGTCGCGATCCTGTTCATCATCTTCGACCTTGAAGCGGCGTTCCTGTTTCCCTGGGCTGTCAGCCTCAAGCAAAGCGGCTGGGCCGGCTGGGTAACCATGATGGTCTTCCTGTTCGAACTCGTGATCGGCTTCATCTACGCGTGGAAGAAAGGGGCGTTGGACTGGGAATGAGCACCGTGCCTACCTCCTCGATCATCCCGGCCACCGCGGCGGACATGCCGACCGCGCCTGATGCCGCCTTCTTTGACAGCCTGAACGCCGAAGTTTCGGACAAGGGCTTCCTCGTCACCTCGACCGAGGAGCTGTTCCAGTGGGCCCGTACCGGCTCGCTGTGGTGGATGACCTTCGGTCTGGCGTGCTGCGCGGTCGAGATGATCCATGTGAACATGCCGCGCTACGACATGGAGCGCTTCGGCGTCGCCCCGCGCGCCTCTCCGCGCCAGTCGGACGTGATGATCGTGGCCGGCACGCTTTGCAACAAGATGGCCCCGGCGCTGCGCAAGGTCTACGACCAGATGTCGGACCCCAAGTACGTCATCTCGATGGGCAGCTGCGCCAACGGCGGCGGCTACTACCACTACAGCTATTCGGTGGTGCGCGGCTGCGATCGCATCGTGCCGGTCGACATCTACGTGCCCGGCTGTCCGCCGACTGCGGAAGCGCTGCTTTACGGCGTGATGCAGCTTCAGCGGAGGATCCGCCGCGTCGGGACGATCGAGCGGTGATTGTGGTTTCTGTTTCTCAAATTGCCCGTTCGTGTCGAGCGAAGTCGAGACACCATAAGCGGCGCCCGGTGTCTCGACGTCGCTCGACACGAACGGTGGTGGGGGGTTGATGTCT